>Ga0307294_10000481_pt1 | contig 9941 bp, 8 predicted proteins | sample ER_DNA_151_FD_194468 | JGI IMG/M metagenome (GOLD analysis project Ga0307294, IMG submission 194468) | Bulk soil microbial communities from the East River watershed near Crested Butte, Colorado, United States - ER_DNA_151 | ecosystem: Environmental > Terrestrial > Soil > Floodplain | place: USA... | reverse complement strand
GCCCTGCGGCGGATCCTGATTGTAGTCGAGGCCGGCGGTGCCGAAAGCGAGGTCGAGATCGGCGACCACGGAATCCAGCGCCAGATCGCGCGCGATCGCCCAGGCGACGTTGTGCGCGATGGTGGAGGCGCCGACGCCGCCCTTGGCGCCGACCACGGCGATGATGCGGCCGACAGCCTTGGCTTCCGGCGCCGAAAACAGATTGCAGACCGAGCGCACCACGTCGAGTGCATTGACCGGCGCGAGCACATAGTCGCTGACGCCGCGGCGCACCAGTTCGCGATACAATGTGACGTCGTTGATCTTGCCGATCACGACCACCCGGGTTCCGGAATCGCAGACGCTGGCGAGCTGATCGAGGCCGGCGAGGATGTCGGTGCGGCCCTCCGTTTCCAGGATGATCACGTTCGGCGTCGGTGCGGTCCGGTAGGCCTCGATGGCGGCGGCCATGCCGCCCATCTGGATCTTGAGATGCGCCTTGCCGAGGCGGCGGTCTTCGCCCGCCGACTGCACGGCGGCCGCGGTCTCCACGGTTTCGCAGAACGCCTGCACCGACACACGCGGCGATGGCGCAATGTGATCGTCCGCGGGCGATGCGGCGTCCGGCTGCTGTTCGGGGTTCTGGCGGGCGTAGCTGATCATTTGCCTGTATCGCTGAGTTTGGCCTTGTCGGATTCGGGATAGGTGGTCGCGCTCGAGGTGCCCTTGCGATACTTGTCGAAACCGGTGGTGCGCCGGGTGGTATAGGCCGGCGTCTCGCTTCGCGGCTGGACCAGGTCGGCCGGATTGTCGACCATCGCCGCCATGTTGCGCTGATAGGCGCAGCCGAAATTGTAATACGACTTGTTTTCGAAGTAGGACCTGTTGTTGATCGAGGGGCCGAGATCCTCGGGCCATGTCCCGCAGGGACCAGCCGTAGCGGAGAACTTCGGATAGTTCAGCCGGATCGTCGCCATCATGCGCGGATCTTCCGGATGATAGTTGCGGGCAACGATGCCGCGCGGCGGCACGCCGGCGGCAGCCAGGGTCGCCTGAATTTCCCGGAACGAGTCGGCGGCAGCGCGCGCATTCGGCGTGTTGACCGGCACGTCGGCGGTGATCGCGCCGGTGCCCTCGCGCAGCCAGACCTGCGCCAGCCCGATCACGTCGGCGCGCTGGGCGGCGGATAGCCCGCCCCGCGCCTGGCCGACGAAGATCACGAGCGAGCGATTGGCTTCCTCGACGGCGATCGGATGGCGCCGGCGATAATCGTTGGGAAAGTCCTCGGCCGCGACGACGGGGACGGTGTGGTTGCAGGCACCCAACGCGACGGCCAGACCGACAAGCGTTCCCGCCAGGCGGAAAGCGCGACTGCGATCGAGGGGTAGTTTGATTGTCATCGTCTTCGTCCTCGTCCCGCCTAGTCGGTAATAAAGCCGTAAGTGCCGCGATAATTCCGTGCCGGCTCGATGCGGCCCGGAACGCCGTAGATGCGATTGATGCTGCCGAGCAGATCGGCCTGCGGATCGGAGGCATTGGCAAAGCCGTCATCCGGCCTGGACAGGTCCTTCTGCGCCACTGCGCGCACGATGAAGGGCGTGACCAGCACCATCAGCTCGGTCTGGTTGTTGACGTAGTCGCGGCTGCGGAACAGCGTTCCGAGTATCGGCAGCTGTGCCAGCCCCGGCAGCCCGTTGATGGCCTGCTTGGTCTGTTCCTGGATCAGGCCCGCCATCGCCATCGCGCCGCCGGAGGGAATTTCCAGCGTGGTTTCCGCGCGCCGGGTCCTGATCGAGGGCACCGTCAGCGTGTTGCCGGCCCCTTGCGCCAGCGTAATGGAGTTTTCATTCGACAGTTCGGAGACCTCGGTCATCACCCGCAGGCTGATGCGGCCCTCGGTCAGCACCACCGGCGTGAAGTTGAGCGAGATGCCGAATTTCTTGAAACTGATCTGGGTGTTGCAGACGCGGGTAATGGGGTCGCAGCTGTAACCGGCCGGCACCGGAAATTCACCGCCGGCGATGAAGGTCGCCGACTCACCGGAAATCGCGGTCAGGTTCGGTTCGGCCAGCGTGCGCACCACGCCGGCGGTTTCCATCGCGCGCAGGGTGGCCGTCACCGACGCCGGCGAGCCGAACGACGCGGAGGCGCCGTTGCCGGCGACCAGCGGGCGGCCATAGGCGGTGAAGGGGTTGGAATTGTTGAAGTTCACCACCGCAGTGCCGTAGTTCATGGTGCCCGAGAGGTCGATGCCGAGCTGCTTGACGATATTGCGCGCGACTTCCGCGACGGTGACCTTCAGCATCACCTGGTCGCGGCCGCGCACCGCGATCGAATTGACCACCTTGTCGGTGCCGCCCGCCAGGCGCGCGGCGAGCTCGCCGGCCTGCTGGGCCTCGATCGGGGTTGCCGCCGAACCGGTCAGCATGACGCCGTCGCCGACGCCTTCGATCTGGATGTCGGCATTGGGCAGCGTGCCCTTCAGCGCGGCACGCAAGCCGTTGAGGTCGCGCTTGACCGCGATATCGTAGGCGGCAATCTGCTGGCCGGCGGAATCGAAGAATATGATGTTGGTCTGGCCGACCGCCGCGCCGATGATATAGGCGCGCTGCGCGGAACGGACCACGGCATTGGCGATTTTGGGGTCCGCGACCAGCACGTCCTTGATGTCGCGCGGCAGGTCGATCACGATGGATTTGCCGATGCCGAGCGCGAGAAAGCGCGCGTTCATCAGGCCGTCGGCGGAAACCGGCGCCGCGACGCGATAGTCGCTCGCCAGCGCCGGTGCCAGGGCCTGGTTGAACATCATCGCTGCGACAGCCGAAAACGACAGGGCGCGGACCACCAAGGTCCGCATCACCGGCTGATTTCCCCTGCACTTCATTTCACGCGTCCTCTTTGTCACTTCTGCATCGTCATCGGACTGGAGACGCCGTAACGAACCACGTTGACGCTGTCGCCACGCCTGGAAGTGTGATCGCTGGTTCGATCATCGACCACGTTGAGATCGGCGATGCTGCGCAGCGCCAGCGCCAGCGTGCCGGTCTGCCGCGCGCGCGCCAGCGTCTCGGCCTGCTCGGGCTTCAGCTCGAGCGTGACGGTCTTGCCGACCACCGCGTTCTGGCCGTCCTTTTCCTTCGGCGCCTGGTCGATCGCGAGCACGCGAACGTTCGGCAGGATGATTTCGGAGTTGACGACGTCGGCACCGTTCTTGTCGTTGCCCTTCTCGCGCTTCGAAAGAATCACGTCGACGCGGTCGTTCGGCAGGATGAAACCGCCGGCACCGGTTTCCGGCGAGATTTCGGTGGAGATGGCGCGCATGCCGGTAGGCAGGATCGCGGCCATGAAGCCGGATCCATCGGCCCTGACCAGCTTCTGCTCGCGGATCGGTTCGCCGGCAATGAAGGGCGCCCGCGCGATCGAGCCCGCCACCTGGGTGGCGGCGTCAGGACGTTCGCCGCGGCGAATAAAACTGTTGCTGGCCGTCGACGCCGGCCATGTCTGCCATTGCAGGTCGTCGGGCTTGAGCGACTGGCCGAGACCGATATCGGCCCTGGCGACCAGGACGTCCACCGTCGGCATTTGCGCGACCGGTGCGACCGGAGCGGATTTGGGGTCGGGCGTCCCGCTCGCCAGATAGGCGGCGATGCCGCCGGCACCAAGCGCGATGGTCAGAACTACAATACGGGCGGTATTCATACGCTTTACTACTTTTACGCGAGACGCCTGAACTACAGTGGGATGACGACGTCTCCTCCAGCCATGACTAGTCAGCAAAGGTATAAAGGAACTTGAGGGTTGAAGGAGTTTGCCGAAACGCGCCCGAGACTTGCGCGCATGGTGAACGGGGCGTTCATGGTGAAGAGAGCGTTACCTTCACGCGAGCCCGTAAAACTATGGGGAATTTGCGCGACTGTGCGGGATGACCTTGGCGCGGCAGCGCATCGCGATCTCGGCCGCGGCGGGTGGCTCGTGCATCGCGCGCCGATCGGCGAATCCTTTCGCAGGCCATCGTCGATCCTGGCCGAACGACCGGCTTTCGCCTACTTGCGCCTACCAGCTTCGCGAGGGTTCAGGGTATCGCGCCGGCTGTTCTGGAGGACGGGAGAACGGCGGCGGCCGTGACGCCAATGGCTGCCGCGACGGCTCGGACTCACGCACCACCATGTCAGCACCTCGCTGCTTCAACGTGCCCGGAAAATATCAATCTCATGAGAGCCGGCGGCGGGCTGAATCGCAGCAGCCGCCGACACCAGTTTCGACGGGAGGCGTCGTTACTTCAGCGAGCCATTGATGTCGGTGAACTTGGTGTTCAGGTTAGTGCCGAGGCCATTGACCACCGCGATGATCGCGAGTGAAATACCTGCTGCGATCAAACCATACTCGATCGCGGTAGCGCCGGACTCATCATTCAAGAACTTCAAAATAGAACGCTTCATGTGATGCTCTTTCGCTATCGCCCTGCGCCCGCCATGTCCCCTGCAGCAACCCTAACGCAGAAATTTCTAATCTTGCATGAAGCGAATTGGTGCAAATTCCTTCGAGATTGTGCGTAAGTTGAACGGCAAATTGACGTGATTTTCGCCAGCAGCCGTACCAAGCCGTGGTCCCGGGAGATCGATTAAGGTGTGGTCCCGGGCAACAGCGATATTGACATCCAGGTTCGAAAATTGGCGTAATCCGTTGGCTTTCCTGGTTTTATTTTGCAGGTGGTTCATGCTTCGCCGTGCTTTGATTGTCATTGTTGCCGTCAGCCCGGCCGCCCTGCCCGCAATGTCCCTGGCTTACGACATCAAGCCGAAGACCCCGGAGACCGCGTTCTCAAAAAAGCTGCACCCGGATATTCTGGGGATCTCCACGGACTCCTCGGCTGCGGCGGCACGGGCGATCTTCGATTCCTCGTTCAGGGGCCGCGGCAAGGCGGATATTCAGGAGCAGAAATTTGGCGGTACTGGCGTCAGCTATACCGCGGCGCTGATCTACACCCTCCCTTCCGACCCGAAACAGACCGGCGAGGTGCTTTCGAGCAGTTTCTCTTCGCCTGCGAGCGCCAACCTGGCTTATTTCGTCGGTCGCAACCTGGCATTTGCGGTGGACCAGCAGCCCTCCAAGGCCGAGATGGTCAAGCAGGTCATGGACAAGTATGGCGTCCCCACCATCGTCGGAAATCAGTACCTTTATTACTTCTATCGCGCGGGTTCGATCATGTCCGTCGGCGCGAAGTACAAGGAAGCGACCGCACTGGAGGCGATCGACCGCCCGCTCGATCCGAGAACCGCGCTCAAGCTGAATGACAGCAATGGCCGGGGCAGTTGCGTGGCTGTCGTGAAACGCTCGCTGGCCCGGGAAAAGACGCTGGCCGCCATGCTGGGCGAGGCCAAGGGCGCCAATTGCGACGGCGCGCTCAGCGTCGAGCTGACACCGGGCGCGACGCCGGACCGGGTCGGTAACGCGCACTTCACGCTGATGGATTTCAAGCGCATCGTCAGCGCGGCCGCGATCGACGGCGACGCCCTTGCGGCGGAACAGACCGGGCGAAATCCATTGCCGAAGGCCAGCGCGCCGAAGCTGTAGTTCGCCTGAGGGCTTTTACTGCGCCGCCGCCCACGCCTCGCGCAGCTGGCGCTTCATGACCTTGCCATTGGCATTGCGCGGCAGCGGCTGCAAGGTGAGGTCCATCGTCTCCGGCACCTTGTAGTCCGACAGCCGCTCGGCGCACCAGGCGCGCAGCGCCTCGGCCCTGACGGCGCCGTCACGGGTTACGATCACGGCATGCACGCGCTCGCCAAGCACCGGGCACGGTTTGGCGATGATGGCGCTCTCGACCACGCCGGGGTGACCTGAAAGCACGGACTCCACCTCGGCGGAATAGATTTTCAGGCCGCCGCGGTTGATCATGTCCTTCTGACGGTCGAATACGCGGACGAAATTTTCCTGGTCGATCGAACCGAGATCGCCGGAATGCCAGAAGCCGCCGGTGAAACCTTCGGCAGTCGCTTTCGGATTATTCCAGTAACCCCTGATGACCGAGGCCGAACGGATCCAGAGCTCGCCGACCTCGCCGCGCGGCTGCTCGCGGCCGTGCGCATCCATGACGACCACGTCGGCGCCGGGACACGGCAGGCCGACACTGTCGATATGGGTCGCGGTCAATTCGCCGGGCATCATGGTCGATGGCGACGTCGTCTCGGTGGCGCCATAGCAATTCGCGAGCTTCAAGCCCGGAATTTTGACAGCCAGCCTCTCAATCGTGGCGATCGGCATCGGCGCGCCGCCAAAGCCGCCGATCCGCCAGCTCGACAGATCGGTGCTGTCGAAATCCGGCTGCAGCAGGCAGAGATTGTACATCGCCGGCACCATCACGGTGTAGGTGACGCGTTCGCGCGCCGCCAGCTTCAGGTACTCTGCGGCCTTGAACTCCGCCATGATGATCAGCGCGCCGCCGCAACGGACCATGGTCATGATATTGGCGACCACGCCGGTGACGTGCCCGAGCGGAACGGCGGCAATTGAGCGATCGGCCGCGGTGAGCTGCAGGCACGACACGAACACCATGGCCGAATGTATGATGTTGCAATGCGCCAGCATCGCGCCCTTCGGCTTCCCGGTGGTGCCGGAGGTGTAGAGGATCATCGCGGTATCTTCCTCGCCGACATCAGCGGGTTCCGGCGACGGCGCGTGGCCGATCAGCGACGAAAACCGCGACACGGACGGGTCGTCGTCGACGGCGATCCGGTGCCGAAGGTCGGGGACGTCGCCGGCATCCGGCAGGCGGTCGGCGAGATCAGCCTCATGGATCAGGACCGTGGCGCCGCAGTCGGTCAGCACATAGGCGATCTCGGGCTTCTGCTGGCGGGTGCTGAGCAGAACCGTCACCAGGCCGGCATGCGCCGCGGCGAACAGCGTCAGCGCGAATTCGATGCGGTTGCCAAGCAGCACCGCGACGCGGTCACCGCTCTGCAGCCCGAGGCTGCGGAACCCCGCCGCGATCTCCGCGGACTGCTTTGCCGCCTCGCGCCAGTTCATCCGCCGTTCGCCGCAGACCAGCGCCTCGCCGTCGGGATTCTGCGCGGCGGCGTCCGCGATCATCGCCCAGATACTGTTCGGCCGCTCGCAGAACGCCGGCACCACGCGGTCGCCGAAGCGCGCTTCGAGCCGCATGGCGGGAATGGAATGTTGCGACCAGTCCATGGACTACCCTGACACTCGCCTAGACTCCTACGACGGGAACGCCGATCACGACGGGATGGAAGGCGAAGGCGAGCGCGAGATAGGCAATCAGCCCGACCGCCACCGCGATCAGGTCGTTGCCGGGACCGCCGACCGGGATCGGCGGGGCGCCTGTGTCAGTCCGGCGCTTCAGCGAGATCCGGTCGAACACCGCCCACGCCAGGAACGCGCCGAACAGGATGATCGAGCCGAGGTCGCCATTGGCGAGCAGATGCGCCGCCGCCCACAGCTTGATGCCCGTCAGCATCGGGTGCTTCAGCGTGGTGTAGATGCGGCCGCGGATATAGGAGGCGACCACCAGGATGACGGCGGGCAGCATCAGCGCCACCGCGATGTGCTTCATCGCGGCCGGCGGCTGCCAGACGTCGATCCAGCCGGTGGCGCGGTATTTGGCAAAGCCCCAGACGATCAGCGCGAGCCCCAGGGCGGAGACAAGCGAATAGCCGATCTTGTAGCCGCCCTCACCGGTGGAGGCGATCAGGCGCGCCCGCAGCGCCCGCTGCGTCGTCAGCGAATGAACGCCGAGGAACAGCACGAGGCCCAGGATCATCACCGATAGTCCCATGACGCTTCCTCCGTGGCAGGACAGTCCTGTAGCTCTCGGGTAACATTTTTGCGGATAGGGCCGCAATGCGGGAAAATTGTTCTCTGTCATTCCGGGGCGCGCCAAGCGCGAACCCGGAATCTCGAAATTGTTTTGCGAATCCTCGTCCCATCTCGAGATTCCGGGTCTGGCCCTTCGGGCCATCCCGGAATGACCGGATGCGCTCTCCCTACGGCGCACCCGACAGCTTGCCCAGATCGCGGTTGTCGACATAGCGGATCGCGATCGGGCGGCCGGCCAGCGCGCCGCCGAGACCGCTGGTGAACTTCAACGGCACGCAGGCAGCAAGCGAGGCGTTGATCGCCTTCAGGTAGGTTGCGCGAATTTCCGCGGGCACGCCCGCCGTGGCAAACGTCACGCGCGGGCTGGCGATGATCTCGCCGCTCCGCTTGAAGCTGAAGCGCACCGACATCTGCATGCCCTGCCGCGCGTCGGCAGCCGGCGGCGGCGACCAGCAGGACCGCAGCGCCGCGAACAGGTCGCCGATGTCGCCGAGATCGTGGCCGGGTTTTTGGTATTTGGCGGCGTCGGCCTGCGACGGCACGCTCTCGATCGTCAGCTGCAGGTTCTGGCCATAGGGATAATCGATCTCGGGAATGCAGGGGCCGTCATTGAACACGCTGCAGAACGACGGCGTGCAGGGCCGCCCGTCCAGCACGCTGCACGGCGCATGCCAAAACGGCGTGGCGTCGAGCGGACGCTGCTGGGCGTGGGCTACGCCGATGGTCATGATTGCTGCAAATGCCAGGCAGATAATGGTGCGCCGGAACATGACACGGCCCTCGATGCGATACCCTCAAATGGGGTGGCCACCCGACGTTGTCATCATCCGCGAAAGCGGATGATCCAGTATTCCAGAGACCTCTTGCGATCGATCGAGGGGCCGCGGCGAACTGGATCCCCGCTCAGGCCGGGGACGACATGGACTGGGGAGGCTCAGGCCTTCTTCTTCACGTCCTTGATGCTGGAAAAGACGATGCCCTCGGCGCGTTCCCTGGTGTAGCCGAGGTAGAATTCGTTCTTGGCCAGAAACACCGGATCGCCGTCGACATCGTCGGCGACGCCGGAGCCGTTGGCGGCGACGAAGGCTTCCAGCTTCTTGCGGTCGTCGGACGAGATCCAGCGCGCCAGTTGAAACTCCGAGACCTCGAATTCGACCGGCAGCGAATATTCGGCGTCGAGCCGCGCCTTCAGCACGTCGAGCTGCAGCGGGCCGACCACGCCGACCAGCGCCGGAGCGCCGTCGCGGGGGCGGAACACCTGCACCACGCCCTCCTCCGACATCTGCTGCAGCGCCTCCTTCAGCTTCTTGGCCTTCATCGCATCGGTGAGGCGGACGCGGCGGACGATTTCCGGCGCGAATGACGGCACGCCGACGAAGGTGAGGTCCTCACCTTCGGTCAGGGTATCGCCGATCCGCAACGTGCCGTGGTTGGGAATGCCGACGACGTCGCCGGCAAAGGCTTCGTCCGCCACCGAGCGATCCTGCGCGAAGAAGAATTGCGGACTGGACAGCGTCATGTTCTTGCCGGTGCGCACCAGCTTCGCCTTCATGCCGCGGCTCAGTTTGCCCGAACACAGCCGCGCGAACGCGATGCGGTCGCGGTGGTTCGGATCCATGTTGGCCTGGATCTTGAAAACGAAGGCGCTCATGCGCGGCTCGGAGGCCTCGACCTTGCGCAGATTGCTATCCTGCGCGCGCGGCGGCGGCGCGAATTTGCCGAGGCCTTCGAGCAGATCGCCGACCCCGAAATTGCGCAGCGCCGAGCCGAAATAGACCGGCGTCATGTGGCCTTCGCGGAACGAAGCCAGATTGAACGGCTTGCTGGCTTCCTTCACCAGTGCCAGCTCCTCGGTGATTTCCCCGACGTCGAGATTGGCGTTGCGCCCGGCGAGTTCGGCGACGTCGATGTTTTCGGCGGCACCGGTCTTGGCGCCGCCGCCTTCGAGCAGGCGGATGCCGCCGGTGGAAATGTCGTAGGTGCCGAGGAAATCGCGGCCGCGGCCGACCGGCCAGGTCATCGGCGTGGTGTCGAGCGCCAGCGTCTTTTCGATTTCGTCGAGCAGTTCGAAGGTGTCGAGGCTCTCGCGATCCATCTTGTTGATGAAGGTGATGATCGGAATGTCG
>Ga0307294_10000480_pt1 | contig 9950 bp, 12 predicted proteins | sample ER_DNA_151_FD_194468 | JGI IMG/M metagenome (GOLD analysis project Ga0307294, IMG submission 194468) | Bulk soil microbial communities from the East River watershed near Crested Butte, Colorado, United States - ER_DNA_151 | ecosystem: Environmental > Terrestrial > Soil > Floodplain | place: USA... | reverse complement strand
CTCGCCCAGATCCCCGGGTACTTCACCGGGGCGTGGCTCAGCGACCGGCTCGACCGGAAGCGCACCATCGCGGCCTGCCTGCTCGGGGGTGCGGCCGCGGCGTTCTCGCTGAGCCAGAGCTCCACGCCGCCCGCGATCATGGCGTCCGGTGCTCTCCTGTCGTTCTTCCTCAACGGCAGCATCGCCGCGACCTACGCCTACACGCCCGAGCTGTTCCCGACCTGGACCCGCACCACGGCCACCGGCCTGGCCAGCGCCTTCGGCCGGCTCGGCTCGATCAGCGCGCCGGCGATCATCGGGTTCGCGTCGACCTCGCTCGGGTTCGGCGGCGTGTTCGGGATGACCTGCGCGGTCCTCGCCGCCGGCGTGGTCGGCGTTCGCCTCTTCGGGGTCTCGACAGCCGGCCACTCGCTCGAGCAGCTGAACGAGCGGGCGCCCGGACGCCGCGACGACCGGCCGAGCAGACTCGCCACATGACGCCGACGCCGCGGGGGAGCACCGTCCTGATCCGGCAGGCACGCCTCGTCCCGGTGGGCGTGCGCATGCCTGGCCGCCCCGTGGAGGCTGAACCGGTCGACCTGCGGATCGGGGGCGGCGTGGTCACCGAGGTCGCTCCCCACGTGGATACCACCGGTGCGGACGAGGTCATCGACGCCGGTGGCCGGTGGGCCATCCCGGGACTCTGGGACCACCACGTCCACCTCACCACCTGGTCGAGGACCCGGACGATGGTCGACCTGGCGGGTACGACCGGCCCGGACGAGGTGACCCGGCGGGTCGCGCAGCACCTTGCCGGGCTGGCCGGTCAGGCGCCGCGGCTCCTCAACGGCTTCGGCTACCGGTCCGCGGCGTGGAGCCGCCCGGCCGCGGTCGCCGAGCTCGACGCCGTCACTGGCGACGTACCCGTCGTCCTCACCAGCGGCGACGCCCACAACGGCTGGCTGAACACCGCGGCGCTCGGCCTCCTCGGCGTCTCAGGCGTCTCTGGGCCAGTGGACGAGACCGACTGGTTCGCGCTGCAGCCGGCCATCAGCGCGCTGTTGGAGGAGGTCGACGCAGGCGGCGCCGCCGACGAAGCGCTCCGCGCGGCGATGGCCGAAGCGGCGGCTCGCGGTGTCGTCGGAGTCGTCGACCTCGAGATGCCGGCCAGCTACCGCCAGTGGCCGAACCGGTTCGCCGACGGGCTCGATCTGCTGCGCGTTCACGCGTCGGTGTATCCCGAGGCCCTCGACGCCCTCCTCGACGAGGGGATCCGCACTGGCGACCGGCTCGACCACGACACCGGTCTGCTGACCATGGGGCCGGTCAAGCTCATCTCCGACGGGTCGCTCAACACCCGTACCGCGCGATGCTGCGAGCCCTACCCCGACGCCGAGGGTCAGCACCCGACCTACGGCAAACAGAACTACGAGCTCGCCGCGATGACCGACCTGCTCTCCCGGGCTCGCTCCGGCGGTCTCGACATCGCCCTGCACGCCATCGGTGACGCCGCGGTGGACCTGGCCCTGCAGGCGTTCGACGCGACCGGCGCCGCGGGAGCGATCGAGCACGCCCAGCTGGTCCGGCTCGAGGACCTTCCGCGAATGGCGCGGCTCGGTGTGCGAGCCAGCGTCCAACCGGCGCACCTGCTCGACGACCGCGGCACGACGCTGCGGCTGTGGGGTGACCGCGCCGACCGCTGTTTCGCCCTGCGGTCGATGCTCGACGCCGGCGTGATCCTGGCGTTGGGCTCGGACGCGCCGGTCGCCCCGCTCGACCCGTGGCTGGCCATGGCCGCCGCCGTGCACCGCTCGGCCGACGACCGCGAACCGTGGAATCCGGCCGAGTCCCTCACGCCCGCGGAGGCGCTGGCGTCCAGCACTGACGGACAGCCCACGCTCGGCGTCGGCAGCCGAGGCGACGTCGTGCTCCTGGACGCGGATCCGCTTGCCGCGGTCGCAGACTCGGGTCAGGCGGCCGGCATACTCCGGAGGATGCGCGTCGGCGCCACGCTGGTCGCCGGCCGGCCGACCCACCTGGCGCTGTAGCCCGAGTGTCCGGGACCAACGGCCCTGGTCCGGGCCCCTCGATGGCGTGAAGTCGCCACAACGAGCCCTGGTCGGCCCTTGCCCGTCGGGCCGACCAGGGCGGATCCTGGTGGCGGGTCACAGTTCAGGAGGTGCCCCGATGATGCCGCAAGACTTCCCCTCGTCCATGTTCGAGCAGGCCGCCCGCCTCGCCACGGCGCAGGCCGCCGAGGCCCGCACCGCCGCCGCGCTGGCCGCCCTCAGCGACCGGATCGAGGCGCTGACCCGTGAGTTGCGCGGCGCTCCACACCACGACGCCCGCGAGCGCCTCGCCACCGCGCGCCACCAGCGCCGGCACCGCGTCTGAGCAGACCCGGCCGCCGGGCAGGTTCCTTTGTCGGGAGCCGGCCCGTCAGGGTGCGCGGCGAGACCGGGCCGGCGGGTGCTGCACCGCATACACCGCCGCCTGGGTGCGTCGTTCCAGGCCCATCTTGGCCAGGATCAAGGTGATGTAGTTCTTGACCGTCTTCTCGGCCAACGACATCGTCTCGCCGATCTGCCGGTTGGTCAGGCCCTCCGCGATGTGGGCCAGCACCAGCCGCTCCTGAGGCGTGAGGGCGCGCAGCCGTGGGTCCGTCTCGAGGCCGGCCCGCCAGCGCCCGGCCAGCTCGCGGGCTGGTTGCGTGTCGAGGAGGTTCTCGCCCGCGGCGACGCGGCGGATCGCATCGACGATGCGATTTCCTCGGATGTCCTTGAGCAGAAACCCGGACGCGCCGGCCAGGACCGCGGCGGCCACGGCGTCCTCGTCGTCGAACGAGGTGAGGACCAGCCCGCGGATCGTCGGGTCGACCGAGCGAACCCGCCGGCACGCGTCGATGCCGGACCCGTCGGGGAGCCGGGCGTCGAAGATCGCCACGTCGGGCCGGAGGGCGGGTATGCGACGCACCGCTTCCTCGGCCAGACCGGACTCGCCGACGACGACGAGGTCGTCGGTCGCGGCGAGCAGCTCGCGCAGCCCGCGGCGGACGATCTCGTGGTCGTCGAGGAGGTAGACGGAGATCTGGTCGGTCATTCTGGGCTTCCGGCGAGGGGCGGGACCACCTCAGCCTCGCACAGCAGGGCCTCCACGACGTCGCTCCGGGTGACGACCCCGACCAGCCGGCCGAGCCGCACCACCGGAAGCGTCCGCCACGGCAGGCGCACGAACAGCCGGGCCAGGTCGTCGACCGGCTGTTGTTCGGTGGCCGTGACCGGGTTGCGGGTCATGACCTCGGCGACGACGTGCCGCGAGGCGTTGAGACGGTATGCGGCCGTGTGCCCCGCGGGGCCTCCGGCCGGCGAGGCCGGGGTGCCAAGAGGTTCGTGCCTCGTGCCGACGGCGAAGCGCAGAAGGTCCCCCTCGCTGACCACACCGGCCAGCAGCCCGTTCGCGTCGAGCACCGGGAGCGACCCGAGCCCGCTGCGCACCAACTCGTCGACGGCCACGGTGATGGGGCTGTGTTCCCGGACGGTCGGCACGTGAAGCCGGACGATGTCGTGGACGAACACGTGGGCTCCTCGTGGCGGCCGGACAGGACGCCCGCCATCGTTTCGCGCCGCGACACCCGTGGCCGGGACGTTGGTCCCGGTCAGTGCTGCGCGGGGACGCTCCAGCGGAGCGCGGTTCCGTTCGGCGCCATGGCGAGGATCTCGAACCGCCCGCCGTGCGCGCCCGCCCGCTCGGCGAGGTTGACCAGCCCGCTGCGGGCCTGGCTCGGCTGCGTGCCGACCCCGTCGTCCGAGACCTCTACCGTCACGGAGTCGCCGACCGTGACGCAGACCCGCGCCTCCGTGGCGCGGGCGTGGCGCATGACGTTGGCGAGCCCCTCGCGCACGACGGCGGTGACGTCGTCACGAACCGCCGCGGGCAGTTCCTCGAGCGGTCCGTCGACGACGAGCTCGGGGGCGAAGCCGAGGCCGCGCGCGAAGGCCGAGGTGACCTGTCGCAGCTGCGCCTCGGCCGACAGGTCCGTGCGAGTCTGGGACAGCTCGAAGATCGTCATCCGGATCTCGCGGATGGAGGCGTCGAGGGCATCCACCGCCTCGTCGACCCGGTGCTGAACCAGGGGATCCGTGGACGCCTGCGCTGCGGTCTGGAGCGACAGGCCGGTCGCGAAGAGGCGCTGGATGACGTGGTCGTGCATGTCGCGGGCGATGCGCTCCCGGTCCTCGAGGAGGGCCATCCGGCTCCGGGTGTGGCGGGTCCGGCCGGCGAGAAGAACCAGGCCGGCGTGCCGGGCCAGTTCGGCGAGCTCGCGGAGGTCGATGAGCGGTTCGGCGTGCGACCGGTCCCAGGCCACGAGGACGAGCCCGACGTCGGCATCGCCCGAGGCGAGATTGAGCACTGCGGTGGGACTGGCGGGATCGACGCGGAGCACGGCCGCGACGGACGGCTGCGGCTCGGCGTTGCGATCAGGAGTCTCCGCCAGGAGGACCACGGGCTCTCGCGACGTCTCGAGCGTGTCCCAGACGGCGTCGTCGAAGCTGGTTTGGGAGTCGGCGTCGAGGTCGGCTCCCCACGAGGAGGCGGCGAGGTACCGGCGTCCGCCGTCGTCGTGGAGGACCACCCCGACCCGAGTCGCCGCGGCGATCGCGACGACGGCGCTGGCGAACGCGCCCAGTGCCTCCTTCTCGTCGCGTCCCTCGAGGAGGGCGTGCGTGAGGTCTCCGATTGCGTCCGACGCGAGGGCTCGACGCCGGCTGGTGTCGTAGAGCCGCGCGTTGTCGATGGCCACCCCGGCGGCTGACGCCAGGGCGACGACGACCGACTCGTCCTCGGCGCTGAACTCGTTGTGCTCCTCCGGGCCCTGCTTCTCCGCGAGGTAGAGGTTGCCGAAGACCTCGTCGCGAATCCGGATCGGTGTGCCGAGGAAGCTGCGCATCGGAGGATGGTTCGGCGGGAACCCGAAGGAGTCCGGGTGCTGACGGATGTCGCGAAGGCGTTGCGGCCGAGGGTTGCGAATGAGCAGTCCGAGCACGCCGTGTCCCGCGGGCGGGTCACCGATCGCGGCACGTTCCGCGGCCGTGACCCCTTCCGTGACGAACTCGGCGAGCCGCTCGCCACTCGGACCGAGCACGCCGAGGGCGCCGTACCGGGCGCCCACGAGCGAGCACGCGGCGCGGATGATCCGCGACAGGACGTCGGCCAGCTCGAGACCGGACGTCACCGCGACGACGGCGTCGAGCAGGGCACCGAGACGGGCGTGGGCTCCGCTGGCCGAGGAGGCCCGCTCGCCGAGCTCGCCGAGCATGCCGTCGAGGTCACGGAGCAGGTCGTCGAGCTCGACGGCCCCGAGCGACGCATACGGGCTGGGTGGTCGGTCGGGATCGACCCGCGGCGGCTTCGGGTCCAGGCCCATGTGTCCGATCGTACGGATCGGCGATGCGTGCAGCCGTCACGGGGACCTTCGGCCCTGCCGGTCCGGGGCCTCAGGACGGACGGTGGAGGTAGCCCGCACCGGGCGTTGGCGAAGGAGTGGACATGAGCGTGGTCAAGGACCTCAGCCTGGGAGCCGTCGTCGTCGCGTTGGACGGCCAGAACGCCGACGGGGCCGCCGTCGACTGGGCGGTCGACGAGGCGGTGCGGCGCGGAAGGCCGTTGCACCTCGTGGCCACGGGGGAGCAGAGCTCCCCCGAGTCGCCGTTGGCGCCGATGGTCCCCTTCGACGCGGTCGACCCGACCGAGGCCCTCGCGCAGGCCGCCGCTCGGGTCTCCCGCCTCGTCCCGGACCTCGATGTCCGCACCACGGGCATCGAGGGGCGGTTGGTCCCCCTGCTGTTGGGGGCGTCCGAGACCGCCGACACCGTCGTCGTCACCGGGCGAGGGACAGGGCGCGTGCGCAGCGTGCTGCTCGGGTCGACGGCCATCCAGGTGGCCTCGCACGCGTCCTGCCCGGTCGTCGTCGTCCCCCCGACGCATCGCCCCGCCCGCGCGGCCACGTCGTCGTCGGCGTGGACGGCTCGCCACTGTCCGCCGAGGCGGTCGGGTATGCCTACCTGCAGGCCGCCGAGCGCGGCACCGGGCTCACCGTCGTCCACGCCTGGCAGGTCGACCCGATCGAGGAGAGCATCAGGTATGCGGCGTCGGACGCCTTCTGGTCGGAGCGCTCCGACCCCGAGAAGGTCGTCACCGCCGAGTCGCTGGCGGGCTGGGCGGAGAAGTACCCCGACGTCGTCGTTCGGCGCCGGGTGGTCCGGTCGGCCGCCGTCGAGGCGATCGTCGCCGAGTCGGAGGGAGCAGGTCTGGTGGTCGTCGGCAGCCGCGGCTGGGGCGACGTGCGGGGTGCGCTGCTCGGCTCGGTGAGCCAGGGCTGTCTACGCCGCGTCCATGGCCCGGTCGCAGTGGTCCGCCCGCGAGCCGCGGCCGGTGCGCGATGACCGGAACCGAGTCGCCGGCCGCGGCCGAGCAGCTGACTGCGACCGAGCAGCCGACCGTCCCCGAGTGCTGGACGCTGTTACGGTCCACACCGGTGGGTCCGTTGGCGAAGGTGGTCGACGGACGGCCGGACATCCATCCGGTCAACCACCTCGTCGACCACGGGACGGTGCTGTTCCGAACCGCCGAAGGGACGAAGCTGCGGGCGGCAGTCGGCCACGACGTGGCCTTCGAAGCGGACGGCTACGACGCCGGCGCCGCGCGGGCCTGGAGCGTCGTCGTCAAGGGCGCCGCGCGCGAGATTTCCGAGCTGGACGAGTCCCTCGGCGTGATGATCCTCCCGCTGTTTCCGTGGCAAGCCGGCCCGAAGCCGCGGTACCTCCGGATCGAGCCGGCTCAGGTCACTGGCCGGAGGTTTGTCGTCAGCGGCGGATACGTGGCGAACGCAACTGGTTGTTGATCAGTCGAACTCGCCGGTTCGGGACTGCAGCTCGATAGTCGCGGCGGCCGCCGCCTCGGCCCGCGTCCGGACGCCGAGCTTGACGAAGATCCGGCTCACGTGGTGCTCGACCGTCTTCGGGGAGAGCAACTTCGGCTGCCGGCTGCGCCGGGCCACAGGGGGCTCAACCGGCCAGGAAGTGCAACAGCGTCGCGTTGAAGGCGTCGGTCAGCGAGCCTCGAGGGCGTCGAGGTCGCGCTCGGCGAAGAGCCGGTGGTGCCACTCCTCGTTGAGGACGGTGAGCAGGCACTCGGAGACCGGAAAGCTTCGCCCGGGAGGCGGCCAACCCGGCACGTCGACCGGCTCGGTGGACGCGGCCAGCGACTCTGGCGTCAGGCCGTCGACGACGTGACGCACGGTGGCCATCCGGTCGTGCCGTAGGCGAAGAACCTCGTCGAGCGTCGGCCGGACGTCGCGGTCGCGCGGAACGCCAGGGGTGTCCTCCATCCCGTCCCACGGCAGGTCCAGCGGGTCCCACGGCGAGGGGTCGCCGAGGACGCCGCGCCGCACCCAGGCGTCCGTGGCGAACGCCAGGTGCCGCAGCGTCTCGATGAACGACCACTCGCCGTCGACCGACTCGTGGAGCTGCTGCGGTGTGAAGCCGCGGGCGCGCTCGACGGTGCCGCCCCAGAGTCGCTCGACGATGTCCCACGCCTCACGGAAGCCCTCCGGGCCGGTCGGTCGCATCTTCGCGCGCTCAGGGTCGCGGCGGTCCAGCTCGGCCTCGACGAGTGGCGCGACGTCGACGCCGTTCAGGACCAGGTTGCGGAACTCCCCGTCGATCGCGACGTCGTCCAGGACGACACCGCGCATGGTGACGTTCTTGAAGTAGACCTCCCGGAACGAGGTGTCCCGCAGGTCGACCTCGTAGAACCGGGAACCGCGCATGTCCCGGTGGTCGAACTCCGCCATGTCCACGAACATAGCGAGCGGCGCCGACGGTCAGGGCATGACGGGCAGCGGCCATTGCTCACCGGTGCCGGTCTCGATGACGGTGGCCCGGACGGCGCGCAGGGGAAGCGGCAGTACGTCCGAGATCGCTCCGACGACGACCGGGAGCTGCCCGGCGGAGGCGCTGGTCGCCACCGAGACGTGCGGAACCCACCGGCCCGGCTCGTAGTTCCGGTGCAGCTCCATCCCCGCGTCACGCAGCGCGGAGACGACCCGCTCCTGCCGGGCGACGACGTCGGCGGGCGCCGCGCACGCGAAGGCGATCCGGCCGCGGGGGAAGACCACGCTGCCCTGCGCGACGACCTCGAACGGTCCCAGGTGGGGGAGCGGAGTCAGAGCGGACCGGGCGGTCTCGAGGTCACCGTCGCGGAGGACGGCGTAGGAGAGGTGCGGCCGGTGGCGACCGTGCGTATGCGTCAACAGGGTCGCCACGCCCTGCGCCTCGAGGCGTTCCCACAGTGCGGTCACCAGTCGATCGGTGCGCCGGTCGAAGAGAAGACAGAGGGCGAGCGCCACCCGGCCATTCTGAGGAATGGGCGGCGCCGACGGGGTCAGGGGCCGTCGGTAGCGTGAGCGCCGTGCTGAGGCGGCTGGCGACGGTGGACCCGGCCGGCGTGGTCTACGAGGACGAGGGCTCCGGACCGGTGGTGCTCGTGGTCCACGGCGGGCTCAGCGACGAGTCGGCATGGGCCAAGGTGGCGGCCGAGCTCGTCTCGTCCTTGCGGGTGGTGCGGATCCGGCGACGGCTGTATCGCACCGAGCTGCCGGCCGACCCGGCGACCGACTTCGCGCTCGAGGTCGACGATCTCCTCGCCCTGGCCGCGGAGATCGGCCAGCCGAGCGTCATCGTGGGCCACTCGTCCGGCGCGGTCGTCGCGCTGGAGACCGTCGTCCGCGACCCCGCGCCCTTCGCCGGCTGTGTCGTCTACGAGCCGCCGATCGTGCTCGGGTCGCCCATCGGGGGAGATAGCGGCGTGACCGACGCCCGGGCCGCGCTCGCCAAGGGCCGCCCCGGGTCCGCTCTCCGGATCTTCGGCACGCGGATGGTGGGGATGCCGGCCGCCGTCGGCTGGCTGATGCTCGCGCTGGTCCGCGTGAACCCGACCATCCGGTCGTTCGTGCCTCGCCAGATCGACGACACGGACGCGATCAACCGGCTCGGGAACCGGCTCGACGCATACGCCTCGATCGCTGTCCCGGTCCTGCTGCTGACCGGTGGGCGGACGCCACGCCACCTGCGCGAGCGCACGGACCGGTTGGCCGACGTGCTCCCGGCCGCTCGACCCCTCGCCGTTCTGCCGCAGCAGGGGCACGCGGCCAACGAACGGGCGCCGGCCGAGGTCGCCCGGCTGGTCGGCGACTTCGTCCGCTCGCTCTAGGCGGCCGGGCCGGCTAGGTCGTCGGTGGTTCGGCGGTCATCTCGGCCAGCTGGATGTAGTTGCCGCACGTGTCGTCGAGGACGAGCGTGCGGACCGGTCCCATGTCGGTCGGCGGCTGGACGATGGTCACGCCCTTGGCGACGAGGTCGTCGTGGACCGCGTCGAGGTCGTCGACGCCGAACGACGTGAGCGGGATCCCGTCCGCGACGAGGGCCTCCTTGAACGGCTTGGCCGCCGGGTGCTCGTCCGGTTCGAGGAGAAGTTCCACGCCGTCGGGCACCTCGGGGCTGACGACGGTGAGCCAGCGGAACTCGCCCACCGGGATGTCGGTCTTGACCTGGAAGCCGAGGACGTCGGTGTAGAACGCCAAGGCTTTGGCCTGGTCGTCCACCATGACGCTGGCGGTGGTGATACGGGGCATACCGAAACTCCTTGTACTAGTGCAGGTTCCATCGGTCGGTGATGTTCCGGAGTGGGGTGGTGTCGAGGTGGTGGAGCTTGGTTCGGCCCTCGCGGCGAGTCGTGACCAGGCCGGCCTCCTCGAGGACGGCGAGGTGCTGGGAGATCGCCTGACGGGACGAGGTGATGCTGTGCCGCATGGTCAGCCGCGCGCACAGCTCGAACAGCGACTGGCCGTCCCGCTCGGTCAGCTCGTCGAGGATGACTCGGCGGGTCTCGTCGGCGAGCGCCTTGTAGAGCGG
>Ga0307294_10000479_pt1 | contig 9975 bp, 8 predicted proteins | sample ER_DNA_151_FD_194468 | JGI IMG/M metagenome (GOLD analysis project Ga0307294, IMG submission 194468) | Bulk soil microbial communities from the East River watershed near Crested Butte, Colorado, United States - ER_DNA_151 | ecosystem: Environmental > Terrestrial > Soil > Floodplain | place: USA... | reverse complement strand
CGCCTCTACCTGTCCCTCGCTGATGCGATACCCGTCGGCGGCACCGCCGCTGTGGCGCTTATCGAGCACACCTGGGCCGGTCCGTTAAGCGCGGCAATCCAGCGAGCCGGTGGCACGCTCCTAGAGGAAACCTGGTTGGCACGTGAGGACCGCGAGTTGCTCGAGGCCCTGATCGCCGAGCGCCAAAGCTGATAGAAAGGCTCCTGGCCGACGGGCCGCCCACATTCCGAGGAGGATCCGATGTCAACCCCGAACGCTCCTGAGCCGGTCCCGGGTAAGCGGGTCGTCATCGACGCCCCGCGGCTCTGGGGCGGAGGCCTGGCAACAGCGGTGGTCGCGGCCTTGGTCGCGGCCGTTGGTGTGTTGGTCTGCCGGGACCTGTTGCACGTCAAGCTCGTCGAGCCGCCCCTGCTTAAGATCACCAATTCCTTTGCCGGGAACTATGCCATCACGGCGTTCATCGCCGCCCTAGTGGCAACCGGGCTTGCGCACCTGCTTTCCGTGGTCACCCCGCGCCCTCGAATTTTCTTCGGCTGGATTGTTGGCCTCGTCACGGTCGTCACGATGGTGTTGCCGTTCGCGTTGGAGGGCAACCTCGAAGGAAAGATCTGCGCTGCGGTGATCAACATGGTGATCGGCCTGTGTATCGCGAGCCTGCTGTCGGCCGTGCTCTCTCGGACAGTCGTCGATGCCGAGCGATCTTGGCAGCAGCCTTAGTTGGTTGATCAACTCCTGGTTCGCACCACAATGGTGCGGGCCACCCGATCATGTAGCGGTTCCCGTGAGGGAATGATCAACACGATCAGATTCAGGAGCAGCCAGCCATAGATGATCGCGGTCAGCACCCACAGCCAGACCGGCACATTGGCGCTTGCCGTAGACACGTACCCGAGCGCCACGGTATGGCCCAACTCCCACGGCACGGCGATCTTGATCACATTCCGAGCCAGGCTTCTCCGGGCCGAGACCAAGGCATCCGTGCTCTCATCGATAACCCCAAGCCGCAACAGCCTCTTACCGGGGTCGCGCCAGGTAGCCCAAGCGGTGGCTGGCGCAATCACCAACGTCAGGCCGACGGCATTGACGGCAACCGAACTCAGCATGACGCCGCGCCGAATGAGCAGCAGACCGAGCGGTAGCAGTAAAGCGGGAATGATCAGGTAGGTGGCGGCGTCGAGCGCGAATGCCGCCAACCGAGGCAAGGGCGCTGCCGGTACGCGCGGCATCAGGGTACCCCTCTGATCGGCATTCATCGTAATCGATCATGTCAGGAGCCGCCATGGTGTTCCCTACACCGAAGCACTGACGGAATTGATCTTGGTGGAGGGGTCCGGACTAGCCTCCTTTTGAGATACCGCGGTCCAAAGAGCGGCCGCAAGCCATAACAGGCGAGCGCGACCAAGATTCCGTGGGCGATGCAGGCCCATGCCGGCAGATAGAACTGCGGGACAAACAGGAGCAGTGCGACAGGCAGTTGTCGATGCCGTCCTCGCTGGCATCGGGCCAACGCCGTCGAACCGACAGGTCTAAATCAGACGCCACCGTCTCCCAAATTTCCGACCAATGCGGGGTTTTAGATCCCGGACGCGGCGGTTTGTTGTCGAACCCCCGTCATTGGTCGGAAATTCGATTTGTTGATCAGGTTTCTCCCGGCTCGGACGCCAGCAGGTTGAGGACCGCTCTTTCGATCTTGCCGTGCGTCGTTCCGTCAGAAAGATCAGTATCGGTCGCAGCCACCTGGGGTGAGATCGTCACGCCATCGTTGAAAAGATCGATCACGCGGGGGTCCACGTAGGATGCGCGCGCGACGGCTGGCGTGTTGCCGAGGTAGCCGGCTACCTGCTTCATTGCCGACGAGACGGCGCGCTTGCGAGCGCTCATCGTTCTGGCGCTTTCGTTGGCCTCCGCCAATACCACTGCGGCGATCACCGTGCCATGCCAAGTGCGGAAGTCTTTGGCCGACATCTCCTCCCCGACGTGGGTCTTGATATAGCTGTTGATGTCAGTGGAACTCACGTCACGCCACTGCCGCCCATCCTTGTACGCAAGGAGTTCCGGCCCGCCACCGCGGCGCGCCAGCAGGTCACGCACCGCTCGCAACACAAGATCATCTGCGAGTGCGACGTAACGCTCCTGACCGGACTTGGCCACATAGTTGAAGATCACCGAGCCATTTTCGATGGAGACGTGCTCCTTCTGGATGGTTGCTAGACCATAGCTGTTGTTGGCCTCCGCGTACGCCTCGCCGCCGATCCGGAAGAAACCAAGATCAAGGAGTCGAAACGCCGTGCCCAGGGCGCGTTCGTACGGCATGCCCTCTGACTGCAGATCGCCTGCCACTGCGCGCCGCGCTTCCGGCAGCCGAGCAGCCACCTCGAGCACTCTGTCGTGCTTGAGCCGATCACGTTTCAGCCGCCACTGTTCGTGATAGAGGTACTGCCGCCGGCCTGCGTCGTCGGTGCCGACCGCCTGCAGGTGTCCGTTGGGTACGGGACAGATCCACACTTGTTCCCAAGCTGGCGGGATGACGAGGAGCTTGCAGCGCTGGATCTGTTCAGTCTCCAGGCGCTTCCCGGACTCGTCGAGATAGACGAATCCCTTCCCGGCGCGCCGCCGTGTCCATCCCGGGTCTCGCGGTGAAACCCTTCGAAGCCTTGGCACACCTCCGTTGTACCCAATCCACCGACTTGTCAGCGTCTCAGAGTGCTATAGCCCTTTGAGACGCTGACAACTCGGCGGTGAGAGAGAATGCCCGCACCATGCGCATACTGTTTCACCACCAACCCGCTCTACGGACACCTCTATCCGATGCTGCCGCTCATGAACGCGGCTCAGCGGGCCGAGCACGAGGTCGTCGTTGCCACCGGCGCCGATTTCGCTCCCGAGGTGCAACGCCACGGCTTCAGAGTCTGGCCGGTCGGACCGCCGGCGCAGCAGATGCGTGCGCAGTCACCTACCGCCGATGAAGATCGGCCTATGGATCCGCTCGCGCAGATGGTCGAGGCGGGCACGAGACTCTTCGGCCGTCCCGGCATCGCACGCGCCCAGGATCTGATCCCGTTGGCCGCTGACTGGCAGCCAGACGTCGTGGTGCACGAGCTCACCGAGGCGGCGGGCTGGCAAGCTGCGGCAGTAAGCGGTGCGATGGATGTGATGCATGGCTTTGGCACCCACATCCCGTACCTCATCGAGGCCATGCAGATCGTTCTGACTGAGGTGAGGTCCGAGCTGGACCGCGAGGACCGGAGCCTCGAACTTACCGAGGTGCCATACGTTGATCCCTGTCCGCCGCTGCTGCAGCCGCCGGGCGGCACCCCATTCCGCAATGTGCTACCGCTGCGCCCCGAAATGGGCGTCGTTCATCCGGATGAGGAATTGCCCGAGGCCATGCGCAATCTGCCGTACGAGAAGACGATCTATCTCACCCTTGGCACCGCATTCAACGTGCCGCAACTGCTGGCACAGGCGATCGACGCGGTACGCGATCTGCGGCACAACGTGATTGTGACAACTGGTCCAGGCATCGATCCCGCGAGCTTCGAGCCGCTGCCAGCGCATATTGCTATTGCTCCGTTCGTACCGCAGGCGCTGATCCTGAAACATTGCGTCGCCGTCGTTTCCCACACCGGTTCGGGCACCATGCTGGGCGCTCTGGCGGAGGGACTGCCGCAGGTCTGCCTGCCGATGGGAGCTGATCAGTTCTCCAACGCGGACCAGATCGCCCGCACGGGTGCCGGCGTTGTCGTGTCGCCGGATGCACGTACGCCGCAAACCATCCGCGCTGCAATCACCGAAGTCCTTGACAATCCGTCCTACGCCGCCGGGGCTCGGGTGCTGCAGGCCGACATTGCCGCCATGCCATCCGCCAATCAGGTCCTGACAAGGATCGTTGCCCTCGCCGATGGAAGGCCTAAGGCACCTTAGGTACCTCAGACTCCGCGCCGTCAAAAAGATCCGCAATCTGCACCATGTGCGCCTCCCCGCCTTAGAACAAAGATGGTTATCAAGAAGCGACGAGGAGGAAGAAATGAGCTTGATCAACGACTACACCTACCAGGCAATCACCGACCAGCGGGAACGTGACCTCGCGCACATGGCCGAGCATAACCGGCAGGTCCGGCTGGCACTGAGCGGTCGAGTGAGCTGGTGGCGCAAGGTCATGGCGCGGCGCCAGCAGCGCATTCATACCGCGACCGAGCGTCCCGCGCATCGTGGAATGGCGACGCCCCAGCACCGGGTCGCGCACTAAGCGCGACCCGGTCAGGCGTCAGGACCAGGTGGCACGATAGTGCTTATGGTTCGAGCGGCGAGATCGGCTACGACCGCGCGTACCGACCACATCGTTGGGCGGGCGGAGCAGCGGGCGCAGCTCGGCCGCACACTGGACGACGTCATCGACGACGGCAGCCGGTTCGTGATCATTGGTGGCGACGCCGGCGCCGGCAAGACCACAGTCGTCGAGGCGTTTGTTGCCGACCTGTTCGGTTCGTTGGCCGATCGCAAGGCGCAGCTGATCCGGGGGCAATGCGTACCCATGGGCAGTGAGGGTCTACCGTACGCGCCGATTGTCGGTACCCTCCGCGACCTGATCAACCAACACGGGCGTGAGCAGATTCTGGAGTGGGCTGGTGCCGGCCGACAGGCCCTTGGTGCACTGCTGCCCGACTTCGGCCCTGAATCATCTAAAGGCAGCGCGCCATCTGAACCTGACGACACCATTCGGCTGCAGCTCTTCGAAACGGTCACCATGCTCTTCGAGCGGGCCAGTGAAAACGGTCCTCTTGTAGTGATCATCGAGGACATCCATTGGGCCGATGAGTCCACCCGCCATGTGCTGCGCTTCCTCGCGCGGGCCTTGACCGACGCACCAGTAATGATCATTACGACCTATCGCAGCGATGAGCTCACCCGCCGGCATCCGTTACGCCCCTTCCTCGCCGAAGTTGGCCGCTTCCCCGGCACTGTACGCATCGACTTACCGGGTCTTGATCGTTCCGAGGTTGCCGAGCTGCTGACGCAATTGCTGGAGCGCCCGCCTAGCAACGTTGTGATCGATTTGGTCTACAGGCGTAGTGAGGGCATTCCGTACTTCGTTGAAGAACTCACCAGGTCAGCCGCCCGTGGCTGTATCGACATGCCAGACACGCTCCGGGATGCGTTGAATGTACGCATCTTGAGCCTTTCGGATCAGACCCAGCAAACCTTGCAGCTGGCCGCAGTGGCTGGCACCCGAGTTGATCATGGCCTGCTCGCGGCTGCAGCCGGCGCCTCGGATGGAGAGCTGGAGGCTGAGCTGCGGGAGGCGATTGATGCTGCGGTACTGACCGCGGACGAAACTGGCTACGCCTTTCGGCATGCGCTGCTGCGGGAAGTGATCCATGATGACTTGTTGCCGGGCCAGCATGCTCGGCTACATGCCCGCTTCGCGACCATCTTGGAGGAGCACCCGGAGCTGATGAGCGCGGACGCAGCCCCGATGGAGATTGCGCACCACTGGAATGCGGCGCATCAGGTGAACAGGGCCTTCCGATGGGCATTGACTGCGGCGGGCTCGGGCGGTGTCGCTTTCCATGAGGCACTGAAGCTATACGAGCGGGCCCTGGAGCTGTGGGATCAAGTAGATGATCCGGAGTCGGTCGCCGGGTCCCATGCCGGTTTGTTGATGCGCGCCGCGTACGTCGCCGAAGATGCCGGCGAGGACGAGAGGTCGCTGGCGCTGGTGAACGCCGCTCTCGATGAGTTGGATCCGGAACGCGACCGTGAGGAGCGGATCGAGGCGCTGCTTGTTAAGTCGCGGACAAAAGCCAGTTTGGTAAGTGCCGGTGGCGTCGAGCCGCTTCGAGAGGCCCTTCAACTGCTCCCCGAAGATGCCGATCCCAAGCTGCGGGCTCGAGTACTGGAAATGCTGGGCCGGCGGACCATGCTGCAGGGCGACATAGAGCAGGGCATTGAGTACTCACAGCAGGCCGTCGACGTGGCAGCAACGGCCAAGTCCGACTCGGCGACCGCCAACGCCTGGATCACGCTCGGCACCAGTCTGGCTGCCGCTGGGCAAGAGACAGAGGGCATCGCAGTAATGGAGCGGGTCCGGGAGCTGGCCCGCACCAACACACGGACTCTGCTGCGCTTCTTCATCAATTACTCTGACGCGCTCAACCACATTGGCCGATACGAGGACGCTGCGCGCGAGGCCCTGAGTGGCGTCGACATGGCTCGTGATCTTGGTTTGCAGCGCTCTATGGGGGCGATGCTGGCCGGGAATGCGGCCGAACCGCTGCTGGCACTCGGACAGTGGGGGCGGGCCTCAGCCATGATCGAGAGGGCGCTTGAACTGGATCCACCGCCGCATCATCATGCCCACCTACGGCTGCTGCAGACGTGGCTGTTCGTCTGGCGCGGGCAGCTGGACGAGGCTGAGGCGGTGTTGGCCGAGTTCCGGCCCATGATCAGAAACGAGCAGTTTTCGCCGCAGTACAACAGCCAGGCGATCCGGACCGATGCAGAGTATTCGCTCGCCGTCGGTGATCACCGGCGCGCGTGGTCCGACGTCAAAGCCTTCCTTGATCATTGGCAGCGCTACCAGCGGGCAATGGTCTATCCAGTACTAGCGGCTGGTGCTGCTGCGGCGCGAGTGCTTGATCAGGGTGAGGGATCCGATGAGCGATCAGAATTGATCAAGAGCTTCCTTGATCAACGGGCGGTGCCGGTACGGATTCGTGCGTTCTGGGAGCCGGTGATCCGCGCCGAGCTCGAAGACACTGCAGAGGCATGGCGGTCCGCCTTGGATGAGCTGGGCGCGCAACAGGCACCGGCCCATCTGCGTCCGTACGCCGGCCTACGACTTGGTCAGCATCTGGTTGCCGGCCGCGAGCGGAATGAGGCCAAGCAAGTACTGGCGACAGCCTCAGCCGAGGCGGTCTCCTTTGGCTCGACCCTGCTCGCCAACCGGATTGCTGCGTTGTCCCAGCGCGCTGGTTTCGCGGTAACCCCGCCTCCGGAGAAGAGTCCGGTCGCTGGCCTGACGCCGCGTGAGATCGAGGTGCTTCGACTGGTGGCGGAGGGACGCTCCAATGGTGAGATTGGTACGGCTTTGTTCATCAGCACGAAGACCGCCAGCGTGCATGTCTCAAACATCTTGGCCAAGCTCGGCGTTAGCGGACGTGGCGAGGCCGCTGCGATCGCTCACCGGATTGGGCTCACTGCGTTGCCAGAGTCCAGTTGACCTATAACGCAACTGGATTCTGAGAAGTTGGTGCTGGATCTCAGGCCCGATGTACCCGGCCCGTGAAGCTGATCACTTCATGCACGTCGTCGTTCGGGTCCACGATGAAGGTCACTTTGTTTAGCTCCTTCCACGGGACGGCAAACCCGACAGTCGCAACGTCTTCATCCTTTGGTTTGATCTTGCCCTTGAAGCCGCTCTGCAGCTCATTGGTTTTGTCGATGATGATCTGGGCATCGTTGTCGTCGCCGTACTTGGCGCCGATCAAGACGCCCTTGGCGTCGTACAGCTTCTTGGTGTTGTTCTCGATGCGGACCGACGCGATCACGATCTGACCATTGGTGGCTTCGGCGCCGCGATCGGTCTTGGCCGCCGTGTCTGCGACCGTGCCTGCGATCTCGATCACCAGTCCGTCGTCGAACTCGGCTCCGTCGTCGAGCTTGAACTGTTGCCCCTTCGGCACCTCCGCTGGTGTCGCGGCTCCCGTTGCATTGGAGCTTGCACTGGCACTCGGGCTGGCGATCGATTCGACCGGCGTTGGCTCAGCACTGCTGCTAGCAGTCACGCTGGACTCGGGTTGGGTGGCCGGCTCTCCGCCGCATGCGGCTAGGGCAAGCAGGAGGCCGATGAGTGCCCCCGAGAGTCGCCTCATAGACCGACACGGTACCGGCCGCCCCACGGTCGAAGTTTTCGTCCTGTCCGAGACTCGGACCGCCAAGCGACCTCGACTCTGCCGCTATGGTGGACGCGTGAAGTGGAAGGTGGTAGTCGCCGTCGGGGCAATCGCCGGAGGAGCATTGTGGTTCGTACGCCGCAGGTCCCGGCGAGCAGAAGCTGATGCCGAACTGTGGGCCGAAGCCACCGACCCCATCGCCCGATTCGGCGACTCCTGACTCTCTCTAACGCCGACTTGTCAGAATCTGAGCACCAAATATGGCTCTGAGATTCTGACAACTCAGTGATTGCTGAACATCTCGGTGACCTCATCCGGGAGCCCACCATCTATGAGCAGCGTCACCAGGTCACCGGCTTGCAACTTGGTGTCCCCGTTTACGGGCAGCAGTACCCCATCCCGGACGACCATACTGATCCAGATCTCGCTCCCCATCTCGGCGACTTCCGCCACGGTCCGACCATCGACCGAAGATCCCGCCTCGACGCCGACATGATGGGCGGTGTCCGGTTCGGTCTGGAGGCGTACGCCGACCGCCCAGGGCTCAGGTCTGACGGGCTGCATCGGTATCCCTAACCGCTGCGCAACCAGTGGAGCCAGGCTGCCCTGGACGACAACCGAGAAGATCACCACTACGACGACAATTCCGTACAGTCGTTGGCCATCCGGCAGCTTCGCGGCGAGGATCAGCTCGCCGAGCAAGATCGGCACTGCACCCTTGAGCCCGGCAAACAGCACAAACACCCGCTCGCCACGATCAAGCTCAGCGGGCAGCAGGCAGAGACCAACCGCGAGTGGCCGGATCACTACAGCCAGCGCTAGGCCAAGAATGAGCCCGGGCAGCCAGACATCCATTCGCGCCAAGACTCTTAAGTCGATGGTGAGTCCTAAGACCACGAATGCCACGATCTCGGCGAGCCCAGCCAAGGCGGCGTGAAACCGTTCGATCTCGTGCTGATAGGGGGCGCGACGGTTGCCGATCACAATCCCGGCCACAAAAACGGCCAAGAAGCCTGATCCATGCAGCAGCGTCGTCACTCCGTACAGCAGCAGCACACTGGCGAGTGTGCGCAGCGGATACAAGGCCTCGCTGGGCAGCGAAACCCGGCGCATGAACCAGAGCAAGGCGAGGCCGCCAGCGACACCAGCCGCCAATCCAATCGTCATTTGAAGCAGGAAATCCGCTGCCACCCGGCCAAAGGCGACTCCGTTGACGCCGCCAACAGCCAGCAGCCCACCCATCAAAGCGATCCCGACCGGATCGTTCGCCCCGGACTCGCCTTCCAAGATCGTGCCGCTGCGGCCGGCGATCTCCTGCTGCCCGAGCACTGAGAACACCACTGCGGGATCGGTCGGGGATACCGCAGTCGCTACCAGCAGTGCGACGTACCAGGCCAGCCCGAACGCCAGATGCAGCAGGACACCACCGGCGGCCGCGGTCAGAAAGGTACCGAGCACCCCGACGATGATGATCAATCCGAGAGCAGGTCGGAGTCGCACCCAGCCGATGTGCCGGCCGCCATTGAACAAGATCAAGACGAGTGCCACTGAGACGATCTGCTGGACGGTGTCGTCCTGCGGCGTTGGGACGCCGGGCACTACCAGCGCGCCGATTGCGGCAGCGGCGAGCATCCACACCGGCGCCGGAATGCGAAGTCGTGTCGACAGCCGATTGACCAAGACCCCAGCAAGCACCACTGCACTGGTCAGCGCAATGACTAAGGCGAACCGGGCCGTGTCGGACACGTAGCCATTCTTCAGACTTGTGAGCGTCTCAGCGGGTTTTAAGCACTGCGCCAATCAACAATCGCGTTCGGAATCGTTGGGCACCCCGATGAATGCATCCAAGGCGCGCGTAAATCTGGATGCATGCCTTCACCGATTCAGCCTGCTCACGTTGCTTCATCGAGTGCTGCGACACGTGATGCCACGACCAATCCAGAACGTCGCGGCTGGTGGTCGCGTATGGCGCCATGGATACCCAACGCAATAGGAAGCACGCTGACCTTCTTGGTGATCGAAGCGGCGGCGGTGATCACCGTCACAAGGTGGTCGCGTCGCCCCGGCTGGGGTGACAGGC
>Ga0307294_10000478_pt1 | contig 9980 bp, 6 predicted proteins | sample ER_DNA_151_FD_194468 | JGI IMG/M metagenome (GOLD analysis project Ga0307294, IMG submission 194468) | Bulk soil microbial communities from the East River watershed near Crested Butte, Colorado, United States - ER_DNA_151 | ecosystem: Environmental > Terrestrial > Soil > Floodplain | place: USA... | reverse complement strand
AGCGAAGTCGTCGAACCCACGGAGCTGTTGAACCGGGCCAAGGAAATCGCGCACGAGATGACGACGGAAACCTCCGCGGTTTCGATCGCGCTGACCCGCCAGATGCTGTGGCGCTTTGCCGGCGCGCCGGATCCGTTCGAACTGCTTGATATCGACAAGCCGATGTCGGTGGAACGCGGCGGCCATGCCGATGTGCGCGAAGGCGTGCAGGCCTTCATCGAGAAGCGGTCGCCATCGTTCCCCGGCAAGGTGTCGCAGGACATGCCGAGCCAGTATCCGTGGTGGCCCGGCTCGCAACCCTAATCAAGGACAAGGCAACATGCACGACCAGTTCTCCAACTCCCAGCAGATTCGCAAGCCGGCCGTCACCTCCAAAGGCGGCATCGTCGCCGCGCAATCGCGCCGGGCTGCCGAGGTCGGCGCATCCGTGCTGGCGGCGGGCGGCGACTGCGTCGACGCGCTGATCGCCACCACTTTTGCGCTGGGGGTGCTGGAGCCCTGGATGAGCGGCGTCGGCGGCGGCGGCGCGATGGTGCTCTACCGCGCCCGCGACAACCGCTATGAAGTAATCGACTACGGCATGCGCGCGCCGAACAGCCTGCGGGTCGAGGACTACAAGCCGAGCGGCGAAGGTGCGGCCTCCGACATCTTCCCCTGGCCGCGGGTCAAGGACGACCGCAATTTGCATGGCCCGGGATCGATCGCGGTGCCCGGCGTGGTCGCCGGCATGGAGGAAGCACATCGCCGTCACGCCAAAATGCCGTGGCAGGAATTGCTCGGCCCCAGCATCAAGCTCGCCGGCGAAGGTCTTCTGGTGGACTGGTGGACCACGCTGATGATCGCGAGTTCGGCCGCGGATCTGCGGCGCTATCCCGCCAGTGCCGCCGCTTATCTCAAGGATGGCCTGCCGCCGAACGCGCAATGGGCCATCAAGTCCAGCGTGCGACTGCCGCAGGACCGGCTGAAAGCGACGATGTCGTACCTCGCGGCGGAAGGCCCGCGCGACTTCTACCAGGGCGACCTCGCGCGCAGCATCGCCGCCGACATTCAGGCCGCCGGTGGCGCGCTTGATGTCGAGGATCTCGCCGCCTTCCGCGCCCATGGCCGCGAGGCCTTGGCTATTCCCTATCGCGGCGGCCACGTCCATGCGACGCCGGAGCTGACCTGCGGACCGACGCTGGCACATACGCTGCGCCTGCTGCAGCAGCGGCTGCAGCCCGGACGCGGCGGACCGGACGCGGCGGCCTATACGGAATATGCGCTGGCGCTGCAATCGGCCTACCGCGAGCGCCTGCAGGACATGGGCGATGCCGACGGCCGCCGCTCGCTCGGCGCCGAACACCTGGCGCCGGCCTGCACCACCCATTTTTCGGTGGTCGACCGCGAAGGCAACATGGCGGCGGTGACGCAGACCCTGCTGTCGAACTTCGGCTCGAAGTTCGTCACGCCGCAAAGCGGTATCACCATGAACAACGGCATCATGTGGTTCGACCCGACGCCCGGCGGGCCGAATTCGCTGGCGCCCGGCAAGCGCTGCCTGACCAATTACACCCCGGTGCTGGCAGAGGCGGCCGACGGACGGCGGCTGGCGCTCGGCGCCTCCGGCGGACGGCGGATCCTGCCGGCGGTGACGCAGATGCTGTCCTTCGTGATGGACTATGGCATGGACCTCGATGCGGCGATCCACACCCCGCGCATCGACGCCAGCGAAGGCGCGGTGGTGATCGGCGACGTGCGGCTGCCGCCGCAGGTTAGCGACGCGCTGCGGGCGGCTTTCGACTACGAACAGGCGCGAGTGCAGACCTTCCCGATGAAGTTCGCCTGCCCGAGCGTGGTGCTGCGCGACGGCGACACCAACTCGGGCGCGACGGAAAGCGCGCAGCCCTGGGGCGACGCGGTGGCGGAGGGGTGACTCCCCTCCTCCCACGCGCCCTTGCGCGTGGTGGGGAGGGGGCCGGGGGTGGGGGGTCTATCGGCGCATTCCTCTGCCGGCGATTTGCTGAGGCACCCCCACCGACCGGCCTTCGGCCGGCCACCCTCCCCACCGCTTCGCGGGGGGAGGGATAAGAAAGCGTGTCGATAGAGAACGCTCCAGCAGTTTCATACAGCCTTGGCATCGGCGCTTTCAGCCAACGGCCTCGCCGCGGCCCGCGTATTCGCCGTGAAAACGATTCCCTCATAGCCCTTGGCAACGACGTCGTTGATGGCGGCGACGTATTTCGGCGTGCCGCCGTTGAAGACGACGTGCCGGATCTTGCCCGCCTCATGCCCGGGCACATTGGAATTGTAGCCGGTGAACCAGCCCCTGGCGTTACGCAGCAGCATGATCGCGTACATCTTGGCCACGTAGCCGGTCCAACGCTGCTGCGCCGCCAGCGTGGGGTCGGCCCGCGTCAGGCCGCGATCCCAGATATGCTCGAGCAGAGCGGTGCACCAGTTGACGCCGGTCTCGATGCCGCGGGGAAAGTTGGTCGAGGCCGAACCGCTTTGCGGTCCGGTCGGCATCAGCAGGTTCGGGAAGCCGTGCACCATCATGCCGAGGAAGGTCGACGGGCCGTCCTTCCACTGCTCGGACAATTTCGCACCGCCGATCCCGCTGATGTCGATCTGGTCGTAGGCGCCGGTGATGGCGTCGAAGCCGGTGGAGTAGACGATGATGTCGAACCCGTAGTCGCGCGCGGTGGTGCGCAGGCCAGCCTCGGTGATGCGCTCGATCGGCGTCTCGCTGATATCGACGAGATGCACATTGGGCCGGTTATAGGCCTCGAAGTAATTGGTCTCCAGCGGTACCCGCTGCACGCCAAAACCGTGATCCCTCGGGATCAGTTTCTCCGCCACCACGGGATCGTTGACGCGGCGCCGGATCCGGTCGGCGATGTAGGCGGAGAATTCGGCGTTGGCCGCCTCGTCGGTGAAAATTTCCCGAAAGTTGCTCAGCCAGATTCCGAATCCGGGTTCGTCGTAGAGCCGGTCCCACAGCGCCAGCCGTTGCTCGCGCGTTGCCTCCCAGAAGCCGCGGCGATCGGGTTCATGCACGAAGCCGCCCGGGGTGCGGGCGCAGGTCGCGAAGATATCGTCGTAACGCGAGCGGATGTCGGCCATCTCCGCGTCCGAGATCGGCGAATTGTTGAGCGGCGCGCTCCAGTTCGGCCGCCGCTGGAATACCGTCAATTCGCCGACCTTGTCGGCGATCTCGCCGATGATCTGAATGGCGGTGGCGCCGGTGCCGATGACAGCGACCTTCTTGCCTGATAGCTCGATCGGCTGGTGCGGCCAGTAGAAGGTGTGGAACGAGCGCCCCTTGAAGCTGTCCATTCCGGCGAACCGCGGCAGCGTCGGCGCCGACAGCAGCCCGACCGCCATGATGACGAAACGGCAGGTCAGCTCGCGGCCGTCATCGATCCGCAGCCGCCACACATCAAGGGCCTCGTCGAAGCGCGCCGCCTCGACCTTGCAGTTGAACTGCATATGCCGGCGCAGGTCGAACTTGTCGGCGACGTAATTGAGATAGCGAAGGTTCTCCGGCTGGCCGGAGAACCGTTCCTTCCAGTGCCACTCCTCGAGCAGTTCCTTCGAGAACGAATAGGCGTAGGTGTAGCTCTCCGAATCGAAGCGGGCTCCCGGATAACGGTTCCAGTACCAGGTGCCGCCGAGGTCGGGGGCGGCATCGAGCACCAGCGCATTCACCCCGAGGTCGGCCAGCCGCTTGATCTGATAGATTCCAGCCACACCCGCGCCGACCACGATGACTTCGTAGTGCGATTGGCCTCCCACCATCATTCCCTGCTCCGGCTTCTTGTCGGACTTCGTGCCTTCAGCGCCCTGTGGTTCACTACACCAATCGTCCACCCTTTGCACTGGCCGCAAGCGACGGCAAGCGCGAGACCCCGAGCGCCCAACGCGTCATGGAGGTGACTCGAAGCATGATTCACGCCGGCAATGCCGGCAGATTGTTGCTGTTGATCAGTCCGGTGCGCACGAGGTGGACGACGTTGCCGATATCGCAGCTTTGCAACAGTTCCCTTGTTTGCGCGTCGCTCAACCCCGTATTCAGCGTGCCCGGCAGATCAGCGCGGGCCTTGACCACGAAGTCATACAGCGTATCGAGCGAATTCTCCATCCCGGCGAGCAGGGGCGGCACCTTGAACTGGCAAGTGCTTTCCAGCAGCGCCGCCAGCGCCGGGATCCGCTGCTTGTGCCAGTCGAGCGTCAACTCCTTCGGACGATCGTTACCCGTCGCCAACATGGCCCTGGCCAGAATTTCCGCTGCGCCGCCAAAGCCGCCGAGCAGGTAGACAGGGCACTGACACTGCAACGTCGCTAGCGCTTCCTCGAAAATGCCGGGAAGAAAGCCGCTGTAACTGTCCAGCTTGCCGCCGAGCAAAATCCTGGCGCTGACGGCGGGAATTTGCTCCGGCCGCGGTACGTCCGGAATGTCGATCGACATCGGCTGCATCATCAGGCGGCGCATGGCGCTCAGCGTGATCGCCTTGTTGAACAGCGTTCTCGGATCGATCTGACCGGCATCGGCGTCGGGCACGACCTCCTGTTCGCTGAATCCCGCCATCTGCTGGGTGATGCGAACCACCCGACAGCTATTGATCCACTGGGCCTCGATGTTCGGCGTGACCTTGAGGTATTCCGGCCATGGCGAGTGATTGTAGAGCCTGCCGATCTGGCGATTGGTGTCGATGCCGCCCCGGCCGCCGTCCTCCTGCTCCGCGCTGACGAGACGGAGCAGAGGGAAGATGAAGTTGTCCTCGGTTTCCTTCCAGTTGCCGCCGTAGGCCAGGTTCGCGCCCTGCCGGAGCAGCGGTCTCGCCAGACGGATCAGCAGCTCGCGCAGATGCTCCAGACCCATTCCCCGCGCCAGCATATTATCCCCCTGGTAGGAGATCGAGAATGCGACGACGCGATCGGCGAGGACATACGATCGGTACCTGCTGGCGGAAGTCACGACAGCACCTCCTCGAACGATCGAAACGTCAATTTCGGGAAAAAATCGAAGAGAATGTCCAGTTCCATCCCGGACAGGCCTCGGCCCGGATACAGGACATCATAATCGTCGGAGCGCAGCTTCGGGATGTGCAGCAGCGTGGTCGGATCCGGCAGCGAGTTGATGATGACCTGCTTGCCGTGCGAGGGAATCGACGCGCCCATGGCCGAGTGAAATGCAGCCAGCATGGCGTCGCGGACCACCGTGGTGACGATCAGCTCTTCCAGATTGGGGACGCCATCGGCCCACCGGATCATGCGGCTGTTGCCGAATTCCGGCACGCCGTTCGATGACGTACCTCCTTCCATTGCCTCCACCACCAGCGACGGCAAGCTGAACCAGCGCTCGGCGCCCCCTGCGGAACGGCCTACGGGACGCGGTTTCCGGAACAACGAAAACTCCCGCCTGCACCATGGCCGGCTTGCATAGGCGGCGCTGCGTACGGCAATGAACGCCGCGGTATCGCTTGAACTTACGCCGGCCTCAATGACCCGGCTGAAGGCCGATCCGAAGGCGATATCGTTCTCATCGAAAAACGCCGTCAGCTGGGTTTGGCCGTAGATATAGTCACGCAGGCGCCGGGCCGGCACGGTGCCATCCAGCTTGGCGTGGCTCAGGAATACGTTGACCTTCGGCAGCTGATCGCCGGGGAGCGAGGTTCGCGTGCCCGGAGGCGGAGCCGGCCGTGGCAGCATCACCCGGCACATCGATTCGGTAATCTGCTTCAGCAGCGACCGCACGACATCCTCGAAGGCCGCTCCGGCCAGTGGATCTCCCGCCGGCAAAGGCAGGCCGCTTGGCCGCAGATAGTTCAGCTCACGAAGTGCCGGCGGCATGTTGTAGGCGGTGGTGTCGAGTGCAATCGGCATGATGACACGCTGCACCGGAGAGGCCCGGCCCGACGCCAGCGCGCCGAGCCAGTGGCGCCAGGCCTGATCCGCCACCATGTTCTCGTCGATCAGCGGCAGCACCAGCTGCATATTGCTGACCTTCTGCCGGCTCCCGGCATGGACGTTGGAGGTCGGGCGCGCCTCTCCGGGCAGCGGCGGCGGCAGGCCGTTGGGGGGCGCGTCGGGCGCCGGAAGACTGCGATAGTAGACCTCGGGCCCCAGTCCATTTCCCGGGCGGAGCCATTCCAGTATCCGCCTGGCGAGTTTTTCTCCGAGCGCGCATCGCGGATGCCACAGCACGAATATCTCCGGAATCGGAACGTCTTGCGGTTCGGCCATCGATGACTTCCTGACTTTGCTGTCGTTGCCGGAAACGCCAGGGCGGGTGATGGGGATTAAATCAACCCGGTTGTGAGAAGAAAAGTATTAAACCATAATTGGATGCTCGTTAGCTGCGCCGGCTTCCCTCGCCGGGACACCACACCTGCGAATGGGAGCGATCTGCCGTGAATGGAGCCACGACGCCCGCCGGCCCGACGATCGATCCGGACAAGGCGGCGGCTCACGCCTTTCTGGCCGAACTCACCACCCGCATCGCAACGCAGCCGCTGCCCTACCAGTACGGCGTCGAGGCCCGCGCCCTGGAGAGCTTGTGGGAACTGTTCGGGCACGCCCGCGAAGCCATCAAGAAATATCCTGACTGCAAAGTGTTCGCCGAGACCGTCGGCCGGATGCTGAACGAGGATTTGCGACCGGTAACGGCGAAATGGCACCGCGCGTACCAGGAGGGAATCCTGAATTCGCGCGACGGCGCCGACGAATTTCGGGGAGCTCTGGCGAAAGTTCAGAACAGGCTGAGAGAATTCGCAGGCGAATTGCAGATCCTCGCCTATGGCTCGAAATTTCCGGACATCGTGGCGCCACCGGTGATCTCGCCGGCGGAATTGGACGAATGCCTCGCGGACCTTCGCTTCGGTATTGTCGGTCTTATGCCGGCCGAAACCGTCGATGCCATCAACCTGGCGGAGGCCGAAGAGGTCAGGGAGCGCCGAAGGCTTCGCGGACACAGCGCTGCCGACGGCAGCAACGCCGTCGGGCTTGGTCTTTCCGGCGGCGGCATCCGCTCGGCCACGTTCTGTCTCGGCGTGACCCAGGTGCTGGCGGCGCGCGGCCTGCTCAAGGACGTCGATTTCCTCTCGACGGTTTCCGGTGGCGGCTACACCGGCAGCTTTCTCAGCGCGAGACTGGGAAGCGAAGAGCCGTATGGCGACGTCGCCGGTCCCCATGGACCGGATCCCGGCCCGATCCGGTATCTCCGCCACCACGCCAAATATCTGACGGCGCTCGATCTCTGGGATCGCTGGTCCATGGTGACGGCGACGCTCGCCGGCATGATCCTGAACTGGTCGGCACCGGTCCTGCTGGTTGCGATGGCCGCGCTGGCCGCGACATGGCTTGGGGTTTCTCAGGAGGCCCCGGGGTGGCCGCTCGTGCTCGCCGTGCTGGGCCTGCTGACCATCGCCGCGCTGGTGCTCTACGGTTATTTGATACGGAAGGGCCCGGAGACCGCGCGGTTCGGCGGCGATCTGCTGGGCGGGCTTGCCGCGGCGACCGCGCTGCTGGCGATCGGCTGGCTGATCGCCGCCGGATATCACGTCATTCCCGCGTGGATCGCCTCGCACGGGTTGATGGCGGGAGGTCTCGGCGCGCTCGCGGTGATCGGTCCGGCGGTACTTCGATTCGTGCCCGTGCTCAAGTCACCGGCGCTGCGAAAGATCGCGCTACAGGTGCTGCTCTGGATGGCCGGCCTGATCATCCCGATCGGTGCGCTTGCCCTGTTCTATACGTTCTGGCGGGTGGGCGATCATCACGGCCTCTCAATGCTCGTCGCCGTCGCCCTCGCCTTGGCCGTGATTTCGATTTTTGTTCTCGACATCAACCTCACCGCACCGCACCGGCTTTACCGCGACCGGCTGGCGGCGAGCTTCATTCAGAAGGAAACCGACGGCGACCCGACGATCGACCTGACGGCCATCAATCCGAAAAGCAGCGCGCCGTATCATCTGATCAATGCGGCGCTCAATCTGCCGTCCAGCGCCAACCCCGCCTTGCGCGACCGCAAATGCGATTTCTTCCTGTTCTCGAAGCATTGGTGCGGTTCGCCGATCGTCGGCTACCGCACGACCGCCAGCTGGAAGACCAATGGTGCGCCGGCGGATCTCGCCACCGCGATGGCCGTGTCCGGCGCCGCGGTGTCGTCCTATATGGGGCTTCGCTCGAAGCCAACCCTCACGGCGTTGCTGACATTCCTCAATGTCCGGCTCGGCTTCTGGATCCGGCATCCCGACAGACCGGGCTGGCAGACTCCGGGATTTCTGTGTCTGGTCCGTGAAATGTTCGGCATCCAGCTGTCGGAGGACAAAGCGTGGCTCAATCTCTCGGACGGCGGCCATATCGAAAACATGGCGGTCTACGAACTGCTGCGCCGCCGCTGCAAGTACATGATCTGCGTCGACGGCGAAGCCGATCCGCAATTCACCTTCAGGGGACTGATGACGCTGGCGCGGCACGCCCAGATCGATTTCGGCATCCGCATCGAATCGAGCCTGGGTGAACTGAAACCCGATGCCGAGACCGGTTTCAGCCGCGTTCATGCCGTGCTCTGCCGCGTCCACTATCCGGATCAAGGTCCCGGCCGTCCGCCGGCCACCGGGCTACTGCTGTATCTGAAACTGTCCGTGACCGGCAACGAGCCGGAGCTGATCAAGCGATACCGCATCACCCATCCCGAATTCCCGCATCAAGGGACGCTGGATCAGTTCTTCGACGAAGAACAGTTCGAAGCCTACCATCAGCTCGGCGTGCATATTGCCGACGGGCTGTTTTCAAATGCGCTGTTGAGCGGCAACACCGCTCCGCCGAGCGTCGCCCAATGGTTTCGGCACCTCGCGGGCAATCTGCTCAGGCCGCAGGCAAGCTAGCTCCGTCATGAGCCTGATGCCGGCAAACGCCGACCCAAATCCGGCGGATTGGCTGAACCTTTGTGCTGGGCTGCCGCGTAACTGAGGGGTACGATCAAACGCCCAAGCGGAGCACCGTCATGCGCGCCTTCCTCCTGCTCCTCGCATTGCTGATCGGCGTCAGCGCCCCTGCCCGCGCCGGCGACGATGTCGCCGCCGCGCAAAAAGTCATCCGCGCCCAGGTCGAGGCGTTTGGCCGCGACGACGCCGCGGCGGCCTACTCCCATGCAGCGCCCGCGATTCAGGAAATCCTGCCGCAAGCCGACATGTTCATGGCGATGGTGCGCGGCAGCTATGCACCGGTGTATCGCCACAAGAGTTTCGAATTCCGCGAGGCCCGCGCCGCCGATGGCAAGATCGCCCAACGCGTCGACATCGTCGACGAAGACGGCGTGCCATGGGAGGCGCTCTATACGCTGGAGCTGCAGCCAGACGGCAGCCTGAAGATTTCGGGCTGCACGCTGCTGAAGGCCGGCCAGGCGGTGTAGGAATTCACGCCATCGCCGGCCGCCGCCGGCTGCGCAGCAAGAGCATCAACACAATCACGATATTGACCAGGTTCCAGGCAAAGCCATTGGCGAACGCCGCGGCATAGGAGCCGGTCATATCGAAGATGACACCGGATACCCAGCCTCCAAAGGACATCCCGATGACGGATGCGAAGATCACGATGCCGACGCGGGTGGCGGCCTCGTTCGCCGGCATCGTCTCGCGCACGATGATGGCGTAGCTCGGCACGATACCGCCCTGGAACAGGCCGAACATGCCCGAGATCAAATAGAGCGACGGCAGGCTGGTGAAGAACAGGTAGAAAAACAGCGCAATCGACTGCGCCACGGAGCCGATCATCAGCGTCACCATGCCGCCGAACCGGTCGGCCAGGAATCCGGAGCCGATCCGGCTGACGATGCCGAAAGCCATCATGATCGACAGCATTTCCGCGCCGCGCGCCACGCCATAGCCGAGGTCGCCGCAATAGGACACGATGTGAACCTGCGGCATCGCCATCGCGACGCAGCAGGAAATGCTGGCGATGCACAGCAACACCGTCAGGGTATTGGCCGACAGGTTGGG
>Ga0307294_10000476_pt1 | contig 9994 bp, 8 predicted proteins | sample ER_DNA_151_FD_194468 | JGI IMG/M metagenome (GOLD analysis project Ga0307294, IMG submission 194468) | Bulk soil microbial communities from the East River watershed near Crested Butte, Colorado, United States - ER_DNA_151 | ecosystem: Environmental > Terrestrial > Soil > Floodplain | place: USA... | reverse complement strand
GATTATCTGTGCGGCAAGCGCTTTACGCTGGCGGACATTTTTCTCTATGGCTGGCTCAATTTCGGCAATCAGGTCGGCCAGCCGCTCGATCCGGACAACACCCACATCGCCGCCTGGTTCGCCCGGATCGGTGAGCGGCCCTCGGCGAAGGCGTAGGGATCCAGCACCGTCATTCCGGGGCATCGCGCAGCGATGAACCGGAATCTCGAGATTCCCCGGTGCGCAATTGCGCACCGGCGGTCTGGTGCTTCGCACCAACGCGGAATGACAATCATTTACATCACCACCGGCGCATCCGGCAGCTCATTGTTCCCCCCGCCGCGTCTTGGAAAATGCGCCGCCAGGTTCCGCGACACGGCGTCGATCCCCCTGATCGCGCCGCGGGCGAAATCGCCCGCCCTGAAATCGCTCTCCATCGCCTTGCAGATCGCTTCCCAGCCGGCGGCTCCCACTTTGGCGTCGATGCCGCGGTCGGCGACGATCTCGACGTCGCGGTCGGCCAGCAAGAGATAGATCAGCACGCCGTTGTTGTCGGCGGTATCCCAGATCCGCAGTTGCGAGAACAGGTCGAGCGCGCGCTCGCGCGCCGGCTGGTCGCGGAACAGCGGGGCGCCGTCGAGCGCGCCTTCCACCACGAAGCGGACCTGACCGGAATGGGTGGCCTCGGCCGCCTTGATGGCGCGTTCGATCACCGCCATCACCTCCGGCGGGAAAATGCGCCGGACCCGCCAGCGATGTGCGATGAGATGCCTGCCGATGCGTTTGATGTCCATATCAGCTCCAGATCTACCAGCTTCCGGACGCGCCGCCGCCGCCGAAACTGCCGCCACCGCCGCTGAACCCGCCGCTGCTGCTCGAACTGCTGCCGGACCCCGAAGACCAGGATCCGCCGCTGGACCAGCTGCTGCCGCCGCCGCGCCCGCCGCCCAGCGAGAACAGGTCGCTGACCATGGCAATGATGAATGCGCCGATGCCGACAATGATCGAGGCGGCAATCGAGCCGGCGAACAGCCAGGCCAGCAATCCGACAAAGCCGCCGGTCGCAGCCGAGCCAGCCAGCCGGCCCAAGATGGAGCGCAGCAGGCCGCCGATGATGAAGACCGCGGCGATGAGGAAGGGATTGAACAGATCGATGTTGTTCAAGAGGCCGGGGCTGCGCCAGTGCTCCGGCTCCGGCGCCGGCAGCTTCTCGCCGTCGATCAGGCGGATCATCCGGTTGACGCCGGCCGAAATGCCGCCGGCGAAATCACCGGACTTGAATTTTGGCGTAATGTCTTCGTCGATGATGCGCTTGGTGGTGGCGTCGGTGAGCGTGCCCTCGAGGCCGTAGCCGACTTCGATGCGCAGACGCCGGTCATTCTTGGCGACGACCAGCAGCGCGCCGTCGTCGATCTTCCGGCGGCCGATCTTCCAGGCTTCCGCCACCCGGATCGAGAATTGCTCGATCGATTCCTGATCGGTGGTCGGCACGATCAGCACCGCGATCTGGCTGCCCTTGCGTGTCTCCAGCTCCTTCAGCGTCTGCGTCAGCGCGGCGACGTCGCCCCCGGACAGCGTCCCGGTCTGATCGACCACGCGGCCCGTAAGCGGCGGCACCGCGACGTCGGCCGCGGCTGCGAAGGAAAAGCACAGCAGCAGCGCAACAAGGGCAGCTCTTGCGGCGGTCATCGCAGGCCGGTGTTTGATGGCCGCATTACTTTGCCGGCGCAGCCGGCGCTGGCGCCGGATTGAAATCGACTTTCGGCGCGGTCGAGATCGCCTTCTCGTTTTCGACCGTGAAGTTCGGTTTCTCCTTGTAGCCGAACAACATCGCGGTCAGGTTGTTCGGAAAGGTGCGGATGCCGACATTGTATTCCTGCACCGCCTTGATGTAGCGGTTGCGCGCCACCGTGATGCGGTTCTCGGTGCCTTCGAGCTGCGACATCAGATCCTTGAACAGCGCGTCGGATTTGAGCTGGGGATAATTCTCGGTCACGACAAGTAGTCGCGACAGCGCGCTGGAGAGTTCACCCTGCGCGGCGGTGAATTTCTGGAACGCGGCGGGATCGTTGAGCACTTCCGGTGTGGCCTGGATGCTGCCGACCTTGGCGCGGGCATTGGTGACGCCGAGCAGCACGTCCTTCTCCTGCTGCGCGAAGCCCTTCACCGAATTGACCAGATTGGGCACGAGGTCGGCGCGGCGCTGGTACTGGTTGACGACCTCGGACCAGCCCGCCTTGACCTGCTCGTCAGTGGTCTGGATCGCATTATAGCCGCAATTGGTGAGGCTCAGCGTCGCCAGCGCGGCCAGCACGGTCCATAATCTGCGCATTGCAATTTCTCCGGTTGGAATCTTCCGCAAGGTAGCAGAACGATCTCTAAACTTCACGACGTCATTACGGGGCGCGCGAAGCGCGAACCCGGAATCTCGAGCTGTCGAGATTCCGGGCTCAGCCCTGCGGGCTGCCCCGGAATGACATCAGGGGTAGCAACTCTCGACGAACCGCTATGTTCATTTTGCGGCTGATGGCCCTTGCCTATCATTTGCCGAAACAGGCAACATGCCAAACAACAATAAAAGGGAGCGGCAAGGCCATGGAGTTCGAAACCATCATCGTGGAGCGGCCGGACCCGCGGATCGCGCGGATCGTGATGAACCGGCCCGAGGCGCGCAATGCGCAGAACCTGCATATGACCTACGACCTCAACGCCGCGTTCGATGCCGCGGTGCAGGACGACGCGGTCAAGGTCATCATCCTGGCCGGCAACGGGCCGCATTTCTCGGCCGGGCACGACCTGCGGGCCGGGGTCAAGAACGCCGCCGGGGTGGATTTTCCGCCAGTCGGAAATTGGGGCGGCTTTGCCGAACCCAACGCCCATGGCCGCTTTGCGCGCGAACAGGAGATTTATCTTCAGATCACCCGGCGCTGGCGCAATCTGGCAAAGCCGACCATCGCCGAAGTGCATGGCAAATGCATCGCCGGTGGTCTGATGCTGGCCTGGGCCTGCGACCTGATCGTCGCCAGCCAGGACGCGGAGTTCTGCGATCCCGTGGTGACCATGGGCGTGTGCGGCGTCGAATGGTTTGTGCATCCCTGGGAACTCGGCCCACGCAAGGCCAAGGAATTGCTGTTCACCGCCGACGTCTGGAGCGCCGAGGAAGCGCACCGGCTCGGCATGGTCAATCACGTGGTGCCGAGGCCGGAGCTAACGTCATTCGTGATGAAGCTGGCCGAACGGATCGCCGCCAAACCCGCTTTCGCGCTGAAACTGACGAAGGAGGCCGTCAACCGCTCGGTTGACGTCATGGGGCAGCCCGCGGCGATCGACCAGGCATTCGCGCTGCATCAGCTGTGTCACGCCCATAACCTGCAGGAATTCGGCATGGTGGTCGATCCCGCAGGGCTGCATCCCTCGGTCAGGAAAACGGCGGCGGTGAAATAAACCAGATGGACCTCAACCTCAGCGACGAGCAGCGGCTGCTGCGCGAAAGTGTCGACCGCTTCATCGCGGAAACCTATGACGCCGATCACCGCCGCCGCGGCGCGGGCGATCCGCTCGGCTTCAGTCCCGCGATCTGGCAACAGTTCGCCGAACTCGGCTGGCTGGCGCTGCCGATTGCGGAAGAATATGGCGGGCTCGGCGCCGGCTCGGTCGAGACCGGCATCGTGATGGAAGCCTTCGGGCGCGGCCTGGTCACCGAGCCCTATCTCGCCACCGTGGTGATCGGCGCCGGTCTGATCGCCGAATCCGGCAGCGAGGCGCAGAAGCAGACGATGCTGGCAAAAGTCGCCGACGGCTCGCTCTGCCTGGCCTTCGCGCATTCGGAGCGCGCGGCGCGCTTCGATCTCGCTTATGTCGAAACCACCGCGACGAAAACGCCGGATGGCTGGCGGCTCGACGGCCACAAGATCGCCGTGCTGGACGGCCATGCGGCGAGGCAAATCATCGTCTCGGCCCGGATCGCCAACCACAATGGTGCATCCGGCAAACTGTGCCTGTTCCTGGTGCCGGCGGGCGCTACCGGTCTGACCTTGCGGGATTATGCACGGCTCGGTGGGGGCCGCGCCTGCAATCTCGATCTCGCCAACGTTCAGCTGCCCGCCGACGCCCTGCTCGGCGACGGCCGCGATACGCTGCCGCAGATCGAAGCCGTGGTCGACCGCGCGCTGGCCGCACTCGGCTCCGAGGCGGTCGGCATCATGCAGATCATGTTCGACATGACGCTGGAGTACACAAAGGTGCGCCAGCAGTTCGGCCGGCCGCTGTCCGCCAACCAGGTGATCCGCCACCGCCTCGCCGACATGGCGATGCATTGCGACGAGGCGCGTTCGATCGCGCTGCGCGCCGCCGTGATGGCCGACGCCGAACCCATCACGCGAAGCCGTGCCGCCTCGGGCGCCAAGGCAAAGATCGGAAAATGCGCGCGTTTCGTCGCCGAGCAGTCGGTGCAGCTGCACGGCGCCATGGGCGTCACCGAAGAGCTCGACATCGGCTCCTACTTCAAGCGGCTGCTCGCCTTCGACACGCTGTTCGGGGGTAGCGCCCATCATTACCGCCGTCACGCCGCATTGGGCGGACGAACACCCCCTCACGCCTGAGCATCGGAGCGCCAGCATGGATCTCACCTTCAGCACCGAGGAACGCGCCTTTGAACAGGAAGTCCGCGACTTCATCGCGCAAAACCTCACGCCGGAAATGAAGCGCGCCACCGCGCTGACGCCGTCGGTGTTTTCCGATCCCGACATCGGCATGGCCTGGCAGCGCGCGCTGCACAACAACGGCTGGGGCGCACCGGGATGGCCCGTGGATCATGGCGGACCGGCGTGGACGCCGGCGCAGCGCTGGATTTTCGAGGCCGAATGCGCCCGCGCCGGTACGCCCAATGTCAACGTGATGGGCGTCAAGATGGTCGGCCCCGTCATCATCGGGTTCGGCTCACCGGAACAGAAGAATTTCTACCTGCCGCGAATTCTCTCCGGCGAGGACTACTGGTGCCAGGGCTATTCCGAGCCGGGCTCCGGCTCTGATCTCGCCTCGTTGAAGACCCGTGCGGTGCGCGACGGCGACGATTACATCATCAACGGCACCAAGATCTGGACCACCCATGCGCACCACGCCAACCGCATGTTCGCGCTGGTCCGCACCAATGATACCGAGCGCAAGCAGGACGGCATCAGCTTTATCCTGATCGACATGAAGAGCCCGGCCATCACCACCCGGGCGATCCTGACCATCGGCGGCGATCACGAGGTCAACCAGGTGTTCTTCGACGATGTCCGCGTACCGGTCGCCAACCGCGTCGGCGAGGAAGGCAAGGGCTGGACGTACGGCAAATACCTGCTCGAATTCGAGCGCGGTTCCGGTATCGCCTCGGCCAAGCTGCGCGACGCACTGAAGACCGTCGCGGATCTCGCGCAATCCGACGCCACCGGGCGAGCCATCGACGATCCCGACATCGCGGTGCGGATGTCGGAAATCGAGGTCGACATCGACACGCTGGAGATGACCGAGCTGCGGGTGCTGTCGGCGTTGCAGACCGGGCAGAATCCCGGCGCGGTATCGTCGCTGCTGAAGCTCAGGGTCAGCGAAATCCGTCAGGCGGTAACGCGCCTCGGCGTCGAGGTGATCGGCCATGACGGGCTCTATGTCGAGCCGGGGCGGCCGCTCTACCGGCTGAACGAGGCGCCTGGAATCCCCGAGGAGATGCTGCCGGTGGTACCGGAATATCTCAACGGCCGCGCCTACACCATCTTCGGCGGCTCCTCTGAGATTCAGCGCGAGATCGTCGCGAAGATGGTGCTGGGGCTGTGACAAGAATGCAGCCCGGATGAAGCGCAGCGATCCGCATTAATGCATTGAAATTGCTATATTAATTGCCAGATATTCGATTCTTCCCCCGATCTGTCCCGGTCTTGAAAAGGTTCGGCCCCAGTCGGTGGGGGACTGGGGCCGTGGGGGGCTGATATGTACCGAGGGGCTGGTACACATTCATCTGAGCTCAAAAACCCGGCTAGCGACAGTTGTCCTCAAGCACAGTGTCCTGAAGTACAGTTTCCCTGATTTCAATTCTGTGGGTCATGCCCGTAAAGAATCCTCTGCGACGGGGTTACACCGCCGCCCTCGCATCCCTGATCGCCTGCCAGACTTTCATCGGCGTCAGCGGCGTGGCCAGGTTCTTGATGCCGAGTTCGCTGAGGGCGTCGATCACGCCGTTGACGAGGCAGGGCGTGCCGCCGATCGTGCCGGATTCGCCACAGCCTTTGGCGCCGAGCGGATTGGTCTTGCACGGCGCGGATTCATCGAGCGCGACCGCGATCGGCGGAATGTCGTCGGCGCGCGGCAGGCAATAGTCCTGATAGCTCGCGGTCAGCAGCTGGCCTTCCGCGTCGTAGCTCACGCCCTCGTACAGCGCCTGGCCGATGCCCTGCGCGACGCCGCCGTGAATCTGCCCGGTCACCAGCATCGGATTGACGACAATGCCGGCGTCGTCGACTGTGGTGTAGCGCACGATTTTGGTGACCCCGGTCTCGGGATCGATCTCGACCTCGCAGATATGGGTGCCGTTGGGCCAGCTCGGGCCATCGACCTCGCCCTCGCTGTCGACGCTGAGCCGCGCGCCGTTCTCCTTCTTCGCGATCTCGAACAGCCCGATCCGCTTGTCGGTGCCAACCACGGTGAGCAGGCCGTCGCGGTATTCGATGTCCTCGACGGAAGCCTCCAGGATATTCGAGGCCTTCTCGCGCGCCTTGGCGATCATGTCGGCGGCGGATACCGCCAGCGCGGTGCCCCCGACGAACAGCGAGCGCGAACCGACGCTGCCGAAGCCGGTGGCGAAATCGGTATCGCCCTGCACGATATCGATCCTGTCCATGGGAATACCGAGCGCGTCCGACGTCATCTGCGTGTAGGTGGTCTGCAGCCCCTGCCCCATCGCCATGGTGCCGGAATGCAGGATGACGCGGCCTTCCGCAGTGGCGTGCAGGCTGACCTTTTCGGTATGGGCCCGGCCGCCGGTCCATTCGATATAGCTGGTGAGGCCGCGGCCGTAGAGCAGGCCCTTTTTCTTGGCCGCCTTCTTGCGCGCGGCAAACCCGTCCCAGTCGGCGAGTTTCGAGGCGCGCTCCAGCATGTGCGCGAAGGCGCCGGAGTCATAAACCTGCCCGACGGGGTTGGTGTAGGGCAGCTGCGCCGGCTTGATGTAGTTCACCTTGCGAATGGCGCGCGGGTCCATTCCGATCTGTCGCGCGGCGGCGTCCATCAGCCGCTCGACGATGAAGACCCCCTCGGGGCGGCCCGCGCCGCGATAGGCGCCGACCGGCGCGGTGTGGGTCATGACAGATTTGACCTCGTAATGCACCAGCGGCAGGTCGTAGACGCCGGACTGCACGAAGGGGCCGAGCACCAGCGGGATGATGTTGCCGGCGCCAGAGCTATAGGCGCCGGTGCCGCCGACCGAGCGCACGCGGTAGGCCAGCACCCGGCCCCTGGCGTCGAGCGCGAATTCACCGGTCGAAGTGAGATCGCGGCCATGGGTGCCGCCGACGAATTCGTCGGTGCGGTCGCCGCGCCAGCGTACCTTGCGATTCAGTTTGGTCGCGGCATAGGCGACGACGCCGTCTTCCGGATAAAGGCTGGTCTTCTGGCCAAAGCCGCCGCCGATATCGCCGACCAGCACGCGGATGCTTTCCTTCGGCCGCTTCAGCACGGCATCGGCGAGCAAGTCGCGCGTCGAGCCCGGTGTCTGCGACTGCACGTGCAGGATCAGCCGTCCCGTTTTCTTCTCGATCTCGGCGATGGTCGAGCGCGGCTCCATCGCGGAAGGAATCAGCCGCTGGCTGACCAGATCGAGCGAAACCTTATGCACGGCACTGGCAAACGCCGCTTCCACCTTGGCGGCGTCGCCATAGCTCATGGCGGCGACGATATTGTCCGGCGCCTCGGCCCACACCACCGGTGCGCCGGGTTTTGTGGCTTCGACGGGATCGACCACCGAGGGCAAAATTTCGTAGCCGATCACGATCGCTTCGGCCGCGGTCTGCGCCGCCACCCGCGACGTCGCCACCACGGCGGCGACCGGCTCGCCGGCAAACCGCACGATTTCATGGGCGAGCAGCCGGCGCGGCGGCACCGTCATCGGCTTGCCGTCCGGCCGCATGAACACCGCCAGGGTCGGGATGGTGCCGATGTCATCGGCCACAAGGTCCGCGCCGGTGAAGACCGCCTCGACGCCGGGCATCGCGGCCGCCGCCTGGCTGTCGATCGAGGTGATCTTCGCGTGCGCATGCGGCGAGCGCAGCACATGCAGCCACAGCGCGCCGTCCTCCGGCCTGTCGTCGATGAACTGCCCCTTCCCGGTGAGCAATCGCTGGTCTTCAAGACGCTTGACGGGCTTGCCCGCACCGAAACGCAGATTGCCGGGAAGAATGTTCATCAGTTTGTCCTTCGAGTCTTTTGAACCGTTGGGCGGGGTTTTAGCGGATTTTGAGGGAGAGACAACCAAGGCTGTCGTGCTGCTTTTCGTCATTCCGGGGCGCGCGACAGCGCGAACCCGGAATCTCGCGCGAGTAATCTCTGGATTCCGGGTCTGCACCTTGCGGCGCATCCCGGAATGACGGGGCGCCGCTACCCCACCTCCCGCAGCACCGCTTCCACTACCTTGCGCTCGTCGGCGGTCAGCGCGGCCTGCGGCGGCACGGGATCGCCGACCTCGTAGCCCTGGATGAGGAGTCCCGCCTTGATGCAGGCGGCGAGGTTGTAGCGCGCGAAAGCTTCATTGATGCGCCACAACCGGCGCTGCAATTTCAGCGCGTCGTCCCAGCGCGCCGTCTTGCAGAGATGATAGAGTTCGACGCTTTGCCTCGGAATGATGCAGGCCGGCCCCGCCATCCAGCCGACCCCGCCGATCAGCATGACGGCGGCCGGGATATGCGCCGACGCCGAGAACACCTTGATGCCGTCGCCGCAGCGATTCATGATCGACAGCAGCCGCCCGGTATTGGTCGAGGCGTCCTTGATGTAGCCGATCCGCGGATGCGCCGCGAGCCGCGCGATGACGTCGAGCGAAAGATCGGAGCGCTGGAATTGCGGATTGGTGTAGATCACCACGGGAATATCGACCGCATCCGCGATGGCGCGGAAATAGGATTCGACCTGTGCATCGGCCAGCGGAAAATACGCTTCCAGGATCGCCAGGATGCCGTTGGCGCCGAGCTTTTGACACGCTTTGGCCTGCGCCACCGCGTCCGCCGTCGAAGTCGAGGCGACGCCGGCAACGACGGGCACGCGGCCTCTTGCCGCTTCGATCGTGGTCTGCACCACGGCCAGACGCTGCGCCGTGTTGAGATAGGCGAACTCGCCGGTGGAGCCGAGCGGTGTCAGGCCGTGCACGCCGGACTGGATGAGATCGTCGCACAGCCGGCCGAGCACATCGATGCGAATCTGACCTGCGGGATCGATCGGGGAGACGAGGTAGGGGAAGACGCCGTGAAATTCGGTCATAACACTGACTTTAGAGCCTCCGCGGCGGCGCGGTCAAATTCCTGCCCGCGATCGTCAATCCGGCGATGGGCTCGAACGAATTTGAAGGCGCGGGGGTTCGTGGACGCGGAATCCCCTGTTACGGTCGCCTTCGGGATCGACCGGATTTCGGTCTGGCAGATCGATCCCGACGGTGACGGAGACGCCGATGTTCTCAGGATTTTCGCGTCGGCATTTTGCCAAGCTCGCGGGGCTTTCCGCGCTCGGGCTGGCGGCGACGCCCGCGAATGCCGCGGATGCCGACGTCAAGCCGGCGGAGCGGCACGCGCCTTTTCCCTTTCCGAAGGATTTTGTCTGGGGCACCGCCACGTCGGCCTATCAGATCGAAGGCGCCGTCAACGAAGACGGCCGCGGCCGTTCGATCTGGGACAGCTTCAGCCACACGCCGGGCAGGATCGAGGACGGCAGCAACGCCGACCGCGCCAACGATCACTATCATCGCTACAAGGAAGATGTCGGTCTGATCAGGGATCTC
>Ga0307294_10000474_pt1 | contig 10008 bp, 6 predicted proteins | sample ER_DNA_151_FD_194468 | JGI IMG/M metagenome (GOLD analysis project Ga0307294, IMG submission 194468) | Bulk soil microbial communities from the East River watershed near Crested Butte, Colorado, United States - ER_DNA_151 | ecosystem: Environmental > Terrestrial > Soil > Floodplain | place: USA... | reverse complement strand
GCCACGAAGCCGAACGGCTGGTTGGCGATGTTCAGCCCCAGCGAGGCGCCGATGATGCCGAGCGGCGCGGTGAGGAACACCAGAATCAGCCGCGAGAAGCTTTGCAGCTGGATCATCAGCAGGGTCAGCATGACCAGGACCATCAGCGGAAACAGCACGAAGATGGAGGCATTGCCCTTGGCGGATTCCTCGAACGCGCCGCCCGCTTCAATCCGGTAGGCCGGCGGCAGGCTGTCGCGAATCGCCTGCAGCTTGGGCGATATCTGGCTGGTCACGTCGGGCGCCTGCACGCCGTCGACGACGTCGCCGCGCACCGTGATCGCCATGTCGCGGTTGCGCCGCCAGATGATCGGTTCTTCGTGGGCGTATTCGAGCTTCGCGATCTGCGTCAGCGGCACCGCAACGCCGTTGCGCGAGGTCACCGTGAGTTCGCCGACCCGGCCGAGATCGAGCCGCTCTGACGACACCGCGCGGGCCACCACGCCGACCTTCTCGATGCCGTCGCGGATCGTGGTCACCGGCGCGCCGGAAATCAGCATGGCCAGCGCCTGCGACACGTCCTGCGGGGTCAGGCCGAGCGCGCGGGCGCGATCCTGGTCGACCACCAGCTTGAGGTAGGGCGACTGCTCGTTCCAGTCGAGCTGCGGATCCTTCACGTTCGGATTCTGCCTGATAACGTCGCGCACTCTGTAGGCGATGTCGCGCACGGTGTTGGGGTCGGTGCCGATCACCCGGAACTGGACCGGAAAGCCGACCGGCGGGCCGAAATTGAAACGATCAACACGCACGCGCGCTTCGGACAACACGCCTTGGGCGACCGCCGTCTCCAGCCGGGCCTTGATCCGCTCTCGTGCGTCGACGTCCTTCGACACAATGACGATCTCGGCGAAGGCCTCATTCGGCAGCTGCGGGTTGAGCCCGAGCCAGAACCGCGGCGAACCCTGGCCGACATAGGACGTGTAGGTCGCGATGTCCTTGTCGTCCTTCAGCAGCGCTTCGGCGGTTTTCACGGATTTTTCGGTGACGTTGAAGGCGGTGCCCTCGGGCAGCCGCAGTTGCAGGAACAGCTCCGGCCGCTCCGACAGCGGGAAGAACTGTTGCTGCACATGTCCGAAGCCGACGATGGAGAGCGCGAACACGGCTACCGTCGCCAGCACCACCTTGATCCGGTGATCGACGCACCACTGGATCATGCCGCGCAGGATCCGGTAGAACCGGGTTTCGTACACCGCATGCGGGTCGTGGTTGTGATGCACGGTGATGTTGGGCAGCAGCTTGACGCCGATATAGGGCGTAAAGATCACCGCGACGAACCAGGACGCCACCAGCGCAATCGCCACGATCCAGAAAATGCCGCCGGCATATTCGCCGACCGCCGAATTGGCAAAGCCGATGGGGAGGAAGCCAACGGCCGTGACCAGCGTTCCCGTGAGCATCGGAAACGCGGTGGATTCCCAGGCAAACGACGCCGCGCGGACGCGGTCCCAGCCCTGCTCCATCTTCACCACCATCATCTCGACCGCGATGATGGCATCGTCGACCAGGAGACCGAGCGCGATGATCAGGGCGCCGAGCGTGATCCGGTGCAGATCGATCGACATCGCGTTCATCACGATGAATACGATCGCCAGCACCAGCGGCACCGACAGCGCCACCACGATGCCGGTGCGCCATCCCAGAGCCACGAAGGAGACGAACAGCACGATTGCCAGCGCCTCCATGAAGGAGTGCACGAACTCGCCGACGGCGCGCTCGACCACCTTGGGCTGGTCGGCGATCTGCTCGACCTTGATACCCTGCGGCACCGCCTTCATGAACTCGTCGGTGGCGTTCTCGACCTGCTTGCCGAGCTCCAGGATGTTGGCGCCCTTGGCGGTGACCACGCCGATGCCGAGCGCGGGCTTGCCTTCCTGCCGCGCCACGAAGGTCGGCGGATCGACGAAGCCGCGGGTGACGCTGGCGATATCGCCCAGGCGAAATACCCGGCCGTTGCTTTCGACCGGCGTCTCGGCGACCGCCTTGACGCCGTCCAGCGCGCCGGTGACGCGCAGCGGCACGCGCTGCGACGAGGTTTCCACCGTGCCGGCGGGTACCACATTGTTCTGTTTGGCCAGCGAATCGAACAGTGCCTGCGGCGTGATGCCGAGCGTCGCCAGCTTGGCGTGCGAGAACTCGACGAAGATCCGCTCCTCCTGAGCGCCGTAGAGATTGACTTTGGTGACGCCGGGCACCTTGAGCAGACGCTGGCGCATGCCTTCGGCGGCCTTCTTCAATTGCGCGAAGTCGGCACCGTCGCCGGTCATCATGTAAAGGATGGAGTCGACGTCGCTGAATTCGTCGTTGACGGTGGGCCCTAGCAGGCCGGCCGGCAGCTGGCCCTGCACGTCGGCAAGCTTCTTGCGCAGCAAATAGAACAGGTATGGCACGTCCTTGGGCGGGGTCGAATCCTTCAAGGTGACCTGCATCGCGGTGAAGGAGGGTTTCGAGTAGGTCTGCACCTTCTCGAAGTAAGGCAGCTCCTGCAGCTTCTTCTCGATGGGATCGGCGACCTGGGTCTGCATTTCCGCCGCGGCGGCGCCCGGCCAGATCGCCGAGACGTTGACCACCTTGACCGTGAAGAACGGATCCTCGGCGCGGCCGAGCTTCTGATAGGAGAAGAAGCCCGCGGCGCCCAGCGCGACCACCAGGAACAGGATCAGCGCGGGGTGGCTAACCGCCCAGCCCGACAGATTGAAGTGTTTCATCTCACTCTCCATTCGCCGACGCGCAGGACCCTGTTGAATTCGTCATTGCGAGCGAAGCAATCCAGAAAATCGAACCGCGATCAGTCCGTGGATTGCTTCGTCGCTGCGCTCCTCGCAACGACGACCGGTTTCAGAACACAATTTTCAGAACGACAGTGACGAGACGACCTTGACCTTCTGGGCCGGGTCGAGTTTTTGCACGCCAAGCACGACGACTTTCGAGCCTTCATCGACGCCGCCGGAAATCACGACGTCGTTGCTCTCGTAGGATTTCACGGTGACCGGCTTCAGGGTCACGCCACCCTTGTCGTCGACGAGATAGAGCGAGGGATCGCCGCCCTGGCTGTACAGCGCCGACAGCGGCAATCGCGCCACGCTTGTCGTGGCAGGATCGGCCAAGGTCAGCGTCGCGGTCATGCCCAGCGAGACGCTGTCGCCGGCGTCCGGCAGCGAGAATTTTGCGAGATAGGTGCGCGTCGCCGGATCCGCCGCGGGCGCGATCTCGCGCAGCTTCGCGGCATATTTCCTGTTGGGTTCGGACCACAGGCTGACGCTGGCTGTGCCCTCCTTGGCGCGGCCGACCAGTGTTTCCGGGATCGCGACCACGGCTTCCTTTTCCGCAAAGCGCGCGACCCGAACCGCAGTCTGGCCCGAGGCGACTACCTGTCCGCTATCGATCAGGGTCGCGGTGACGACGCCGCGGGTGTCGGCGACCAGCGTCGCATAGGAAAGACTGTTCCTGGTGAGTTCGACCGAGCGCTCGGCGCGATTGAGCCGGGCGCGGGCTTCGTCGGCGGCGGCGCGGGCCTGATCCATCTGCGCCTCGGTGGTCCAGCCTTTGGCGCGCAGATCCTTTGCACGCTGCTCGGAGGCGACCGCCTGGGCCTGCACGCCGGTGGCGGCGCGGAATTCGGCCTCCGCCTGCTCGGCCTGCAGCTTCAGATCGACTTGATCGAGGGTGGCGAGCGGTTGGCCGACATCCACGGTCTGGCCGACCTCGACCAGGCGCTTGGCCACCTTGCCGGGGACGCGAAAGCCCATGTCGGTCTCGATCCGGGGCTTGACGGTGCCGACGAAGCTGCGCTCCGGCGATTCCGGCTTGTATTGCACCGTCGCCACCAGCACGGGGCGCGCGGGCACGGCCTTTTCCGCGACCTTTTCATTGCAGCCGGTCAGGACGATCGCCACAGCGGCCAGCGACAATCCAGCTAAGAGCTTGGAATAGCTTGACAAAATTGATCGGGTAAACATGGCGGCTTCCCTCGATGACATGCAGGGGAGTGTCGAGTGTCTAGTGACGATTGTCAATATTCGTCAGTGATCATGATTTCGTGAGTGGGCGGGCTGGTTAAGGCGGCACGAATTGGCAGGCCTGATTCCAATGCATCCGGCGAGCGAGGTGCTCCGCCTCTGCGCAAAACCTGCACAACAATCCGCAAATCCTGAGCGCTCCGCCCATCAGCCCTGCCAACCGGCAGCCCAGGGTCGGATCATGGGCACGATCGTCATCATCAATTTCGGGCCATCGCGACTGCCTCGGCGGCTGCTTGAGGACGGCTGGTGGCTGGAGCCCCCCGCCCGCCCCTGAGTCGATGGTCGCGTTTCCGAAGCGCGACACACCAAAACCCGAGCGCCGGCTTCGCCACCTCACCCTCGTCACATCCGGGAAATGACAACCATGTCGATTGCGACCGCATCCGGTTTCGAAGTTGCCCCCGCGCGCCCGTTGGTCACGCCGCTGATGCTCGCCGCCGGCTGCGTGGCGCTGGCCGACTGGTTGTTCTACGGCTGGGACGTCGGCATCTCGCTGGCGCTGTTTCTCGGCGTGGTCGGCATCGCCGGCGTCGCCGGCAACCGCGCCCAGGCTCCGCGCCGGGTACAGATCGCGATGGCCGCCATATTCGTCGCCGGCCTGTTGGCCCTGATCGAGGCGGTCAACGCGCTGTCGGTGATCGTGGCCGTGCTGGCGACCGCGCTGTTCGTGATCGTGATCGTGGCGCGCGAAGCATCATGCTGGCCGTGGCGACTGCTCGAAGCCGCAACGATTCCGTTGCGCGGCCCCTTTCAACTGGTCGGTGATCTGGTCAGGTCGTTGCAGTCGATGAGGGGGAGCATGCCGGATTGGCTGAACATGGGTTCGCTGGTGGCCTGGATCGTTCCGCTGGCGGCATGCGCCGTCTTCCTCGGCCTGTTTGCATCGGCAAATCCGCTGATCGAATATCGGCTACAGCAGATCGATATGCGCGCGATCTTCAACCTGCTTGATCCCGCGCGGATCGGATTCTGGGTGGTGCTGGTCTGCGCCATCTGGCCCTTGCTGCTGCGGCGCGCGCCGAATCTGAAGGCCTCGGATGCCGAACCTCACGTCCCCGTCGACAATTCCGAGCTGGAACATCTGTTCGGCGTTCAGGCCGTGACACGCTCGCTGATCCTGTTCAACGTGCTGTTCGCCCTGCAGAGCGGACTCGATCTGACCTATCTCTGGGGTGGCGCCAGTCTGCCCGACGGCATGACCCACGCGCACTACGCCCACCGCGGCGCCTATCCGTTGATCGTGACCGCGCTGCTCGCCGCCGGTTTTGCCCTGATCGCGATGCGCCCAGGGGGACCGCCAGAGCAATCCAGCCTGATCCGGCCGCTGGTGCTGGCGTGGATCGGACAAAACATCCTGCTCGTGATCTCCTCGATTTTCCGGCTCGATCTCTACGTCGCCGCCTACTCGCTGACCTATCTGCGGCTCGCCGCCTTCATCTGGATGGGGCTGGTCGCGGCCGGGCTGCTGCTGATGCTCATTCAGATCAAATTGAAGAAACCCAACGCCTGGCTGGTCACAGCCAACGCCATATCGCTGGCATTGGTGTTGTACGGATGCTGCTTCATCAACGCGCCCCAGCTGGTGGCATCCTATAATGTGGAGCATTCGCGGGAAAACGGCGGCACCGGACCGAATCTCGACTTGCATTATCTCGGGTCGCTCGGCCCGCAAGCGCTGCCGCCGATTGACGCCCATGTGACCAAAATTCCGGTGCTTCGGTCGCTCGTCCGGGACCTTCGACACATTCATGAAACCCGGCGGCGCCCGGCAAATTGGCGAGGCTGGGATTTTCGGACGTGGCGTCTTGACCGATATTTGGCTAACAATCCTGTCATATCGCCGAATTCCCCGGATGACAGCGGCAAAGGCTAGCGAACGTGGCTCACTCCATTCTCCTGGTCGACGACGACCCACATATTCGCGACGTCGTCCGCTTCGCGTTCGAGAAGACCGGCATGACGATTTCCATTGCGCAGGACGGCAAGGAGGCGCTGGCCCGGTTCGACCGCAACGTTCACGACCTGATCGTGCTCGACATCGGCATGCCCGAGATGGACGGACTGGAAGTCTGCCGCCAGATCAGAAAAACTTCGGATACGCCGATCCTGTTTCTGTCGGCCCACGACGAGGAGATCGACCGCATCCTGGGCCTCGAAATCGGTGGCGACGACTATGTGACGAAGCCGTTCAGCCCGCGCGAGCTGGTGGCGCGGGTCAATGCGATCCTGCGGCGGGCGCGAAATGCTCCCGCGCCGGCGGAAAGCAAGGTCATGAACCATGGCGGACTGGCGCTCGATCCGGACGCGCGCACCGCGAGCTTTGGAGCTACGCCGGTGGCGCTGACGGCGCTGGAATTTTCCATCCTGCGCACCCTGCTGGCGCGGCCCGGCTTCGTGTTCACGCGCGAGCTGATTTTGGACGCCGCCTATGCCGGCAATATTCACGTTGCCGACCGCACCATCGACAGCCATGTCAGGAACATCCGCGCCAAGTTTGCCAGCGCCGGCTGCGAGTCCGCCATCGAGACGGTCCACGGTGTCGGCTTCAAACTGGGGCGTTGCGAGGCGCAGCGTTGACCGACGCCGCGGCCAATACCAGCCGGAAATGGCGGCCAAGCCTCAGCCTCGTCGTCTTTCTGGTTCTCACCAGCGTGCTCGCGCTGCCATTGTTCAGCATCTATTTCCTCAAGGTCTACCAGAACCAGCTGATCCAGCAGGCCGAATCCGAGCTGATCGCGCAAAGCGCGGCGCTCGCCGCCACTTTTCGCCGCGAGGTGGAGACCACCATCCCGCAAAACGTGGCACTCGGCGCGAGAATTCCGCCCGCCGCGCCAAAACAATCCGACGGACCGTATCAGCCGATCTGGGCCGAACTCGAACTGGTCAGCGAGAGCGTGCTGCCGCCGCGCCCGGAGGCACGCCCACCCTCGGCGCCGGCCGATCCCGCCTTCGCCGCCCTCGGCGCGCGAATGATGCCGGACCTGGTCGCCACCCAGAAGGTGACGCTGGCCGGATTCCGACTGCTCGACCCGAACGGTGTCGTGGTCGCCGGCCGCGACGAGGTCGGGTTGTCGCTGGCGCATCTGGAGGAAGTGCGCGAAGCGCTGCAGGGCCGCTTCAAGGGCGTGCTGCGGGTGCGCATCTCCAAGAACGAGCAGCCTTCGCTGTATTCGATGAGCCGGGGCACCGGGATGCGCGTCTTCATCGCGATGCCGGTCATCGTGCGCGGCCAGGTCGCCGGTGTGGTCTATGCCTCGCGCACGCCGAGCAACGTCTTCAAATACATGTACGAGCAGCGCAGCAGGGTGGTTCTCGCGATGCTGTCGATGATCGTGCCGACGCTGCTGATCGGCTTTCTGTTTCACCGCACCATCACCGGGCCGATGCGCGAACTGGTGGAGCGCACCAATCTGGTCGGCAAGGGCGACCGCGACGCGCTGCGCCCGCTGCGTCATCACGGCACCAGCGAATTCGCGCTGCTGTCGCAGAGCTTCCTCGACATGGCGCGGCGGCTGAACACGCGCTCCAGCTTCATCTCGACCTTTGCCACTCATGTCTCGCACGAACTCAAATCGCCGCTGACATCGATCAAGGGCGCGGCGGAACTGCTGCGCGAGGACGTCGACGCGCCCGACATGGACGATGAGGACCGGCGCAAGTTCCTCGACAACATCATTGCCGACGCCGACCGGCTGGGAACGATCGCGGGCCGCTTGCGCGATTTCGCCCGCGCGGAGAATCCGGTGGCGCTCGGTGCGGCAAGGCTGTCGGTGGCGATCGCGGGCCTGCGCGCGGCCTTTCCCTCGCTCGATATCCGTGCCGGCGGCGACGCCGACACGCCGATGCGGATATCCGGGGACAACGCCCTGATTATTTTTTCCAACCTTGCCGACAACGCCATGCACCACGGCAGTTCGACGCTCGATCTGGCCGCGACGCGGCAGGCCAACTGGCTGAAGGTGACCGTCTGCGATGATGGCGAAGGCGTCTCGCCCAACAACCGGACCCAGATCTTCGACAGCTTTTTCACCACGCGGCGCGACAGCGGGGGCACCGGGATGGGGCTGGCCATCGTTCGTGCCATGCTCGATGCCCATGGCGGCGCGATACGACTGATCGATTCCGAGAAGGGAACGGCGTTCGAGCTGACGCTGCCGGTGGCCGACGTCGCGTTGTCCTGATGCGCGGCGCATCATCGATCGCCGTCGAGCGAGGCTGTGGCCTCTCTACATCCGGGGGCTGCGGATTGCCCTCACTCCGCCAGTTGAAACCGCTCGAAGCGGTGCAATTCCTGTTCGATGCGCGCCTTCAACTCCTTGCGCGGACCCTTCCGCGCCGTGCCGACCCAGCTCCATTGCTGCACCAGCAATTTGCGGTTCTTGCGGTCGGTCTTCAGGTCGAGGGCGGCGACGATGTCGTTGCCGGCCAGCACGGGCAGCGCGAAATAGCCGAATACCCGCTTTTCCCGGGGCACATAGGCCTCGAAGCGGTGGCCGTAATCGAAGAACAGCTCGGTGCGCTTGCGCTGGATGATCAGCGGATCGAACGGAGAGAGGATGTGCACCTGATCGGAGAGGCCCTCGGCCGCGGTCTCCAGCGTCGCCGGCTCCGCCCAATGCTCCTGCTTGCCGGCGCCTTGCAGCGCGACCGGCACCAATTCCTTGCGGCGGACCCTCGATCCGATCAGCCGCCGGACCGCAGGCTTGCTCGGCGCGTCCAGATGGCAGATCGACTCCAGGCTGACGATCCCCTGCGCGCGCAACGCGCGGTCGAGCAGATAGGCCGTGGTTTCGCTTGCCGGCGCCGGCTTCGGCGGCTTGTCCCAGCCGAAATGCCGCGCCATCAGGTCGTAGGTCTTCAGCATGCCGTTGCGCTCGGAGATCGTCAGCATGCCGGTGTAGAACAAGAATTGCAGCGCCCGCTTCGAGGGCTTGCGGCTGGCCCACAGATGCTCCTTGTCGACCAGCACGTCGTCGTCGATGTCGCGGATGGTCAACGCGCCGCCCTGCCGGATCAGCCGCAGCACCTTGCGCAAATCCGCCGGCTTGACCGAGGTGAGCCATTTGTGGCCCTCGCGCTTGTGGCGCCGCATCGCCGGAAGGAAGAAGCGCAGATCGTTCGACGGCACGTAGGACAAGGCATGGGTCCAGTATTCGAACACGCTCTTGTCGACGCTCTGGGCCTGCCGCAGATCGGCGCGGCGATATTCCGGAATCCGGTTCCACAGAATATGGTGGTGACAGCGCTCAATCACGTTGATGGTGTCGATCTGCACATAGCCCAGATGCTTGACCGCAGCGGCGGTGGCCTGCGGCCCCTCGCCGAATGGCGCCGGTACGTCGAGCCGCTGGGCGCGCAGCCAGATCCGGCGGGCGTCAGTCTTGCTCAGCGGATGGGACGGAGCGGTGCGGGACATCGCGCGGCAATGTAGCCGGATTCGCGCGGCAGAAAAGCCGCACCGCCGGGGACGGTGCGGCAAGGCCATCAGGCCGGGCGGCTTACTTCGCTGCGCTCATCTTCTGGGCGTTCATGTAGTGCTTGCAGGCGCCGCGCATGTTGCCCTTGCTCATCTCCGTGTTGGCCATGGCCACTTCCTTGTTCAAGGCCATCCTGCCGGGGCTTTCAGGCATGCCCGCCATCGCCGTCATGCTCTTGGCCATGTTCTCGCCGGTGCAGGCCATCATCTTTGCGGATGCGGGCGTCAATGCGAGAGCGGAAAAGAGGGCGGCCGTCATCAATGTCCTCATTGGAACCTCATCAACGAATGAAACCAGCGAATTGCTGGCCTACGAAATACGCATTTGCCCGCCGGGACGTTTCCGGGGAGAACAACTTTTTGCTCGCTGCGGTGCAAACGCGGGGCCCGAGCGGTGCCCGACACTGCCCATCGCCCTCCGGTGTCGCGCGGTGCCACGCCCGATTGGCCGCCACCGCAGAGTTCGGCGGCGGC
>Ga0307294_10000473_pt1 | contig 10025 bp, 10 predicted proteins | sample ER_DNA_151_FD_194468 | JGI IMG/M metagenome (GOLD analysis project Ga0307294, IMG submission 194468) | Bulk soil microbial communities from the East River watershed near Crested Butte, Colorado, United States - ER_DNA_151 | ecosystem: Environmental > Terrestrial > Soil > Floodplain | place... | reverse complement strand
CAGAATAAGGCTGACGGCCCAGGCGGTGTCGAGGTTGAACCAGCTTCGGGCCACGAAGGTGAGGCCGAGGTAACGGTAGACCAGCCAGGCCGCGCAACCGCCGGCCGCGATCATCGCGGCGGAATGGGCAACGGACACCAGCACGGCCATACCGAGATTGGTATCGATCAGCCTGCCCGCCGCGGCGTGGCCCGCGTCGACGTCGGCGGCCTGGCAGAGGCCGAGATAGATCGGCACCAGCATCAATCCGGCGCCGTGGGCGATCGCCACCGCGAAGGACCACAGTCCCAATTGCGTCGGCCGGATGCGGGCGAGCGCGCGTGGATGGCGCCGATGGAGCAGCCGGAACACACCGAAGCCGACCACCAGAAGGCCGGCGCCGAACTGGATCTGACGCTGCCATTCGACCAGCGAGACGAGCAGCGCGAACGGAAGAATGACCAGCAGCATGGCCAGCAAATGGCCCGCCCATAGCGGCCAGAGCGCCATGAACAGGGCGCGCGAACTCCGTTCCATCAGTCCGGCCGAAACCGCGAGCGGCCATCCCATTCCCGGGTTGATCCCGTGATAGAGACCGCTCGCGGCGACAGCCAGCCAGAGTCCGGCAACGGTCCAGTCGGCTCCGCTCAAATTCAGGCCGAGGGATAGCAGAACGAATCGGTCGAGCAGTCGCCGCCGTCGAGCCGGATTTGATGCGCGCGGTATCCGTCGGGGAAACCTACCCAATAATTTTTCGCCAATTCGAGCCCGCCATTTGGACCCGCATTGGCCATCACCTCGGCGCCCGGCATTCCCTCGGGATAGAATTGATCGTCCCACGTCGAGTAGAGCGAGTTGGTCCAGTATACCCGTTTGCCGTCACGGCTGATCTCGACCATCTGAGGACCGCCCGCATATTTCTTGCCGTTCGGATGCGGCGTACGGCGAACGATGCCGCCAATGTGCACCGAGCCCGACAGCTTCGGCTTTCGGGGATCACTCACATCGTATTGACGCATCTCGCCGGTACCCCAGCAGGAGACGTAGAGAAACCTGTCGTCCATCGACAAATCGATATCGGTGACCAGCGGCGGCACCGCGCCGAACCCCTGCAGCAGCGGCGGCAGCTGCTCCTTGGGCGCCGCTTCAGGCGGAATTGTCGCCGTCTTCTCGATGTGGAATTTTCCGCCCTCGCGCCACCACGTCCAGATCGAGCCTTCGAGGTTGGTGGTGTCGACCACCACGCCGAGGAAACCGTGCTCGCGCACCGGATCGTGCGCCGGCCGCACCTCCAGCGCCATCTGATGATTGTCGCCGAGGTCGATGGTCTGGACGTTTTTTCGAGCCCGCAGATCCCAGAAGTGGACCCGATGACCGTATTTGTTGGAGAGCAGGTCCTCAGGCACGATTCCGTTCTCGAACTGCGGCGGCAAGGCCCACTCGCTCGTCACCATGTAATCGCGCGGCAGGTTCCACCAGAAATCATAATGCAGGGTTTGCGGACCGCGGTCGATCTCCCACCTTCCGAGCACCTCGAAGGTCTGGCAATCCATGATGAAGACGCCGGGCGGCCCGTCGGTGCCATCCTTGCCGCCGCCGCCGAGCGTGCTGACATAGATGCCGTCGGGACCGCAGTGAATGGTGTGCGGCCGCGAGTAGCCGGTCTTTTTGAAGACTTCCTCGGGCTCGATGATCCTGTGAATCTTCGCCTGCGTCGGATCAGGCTTGGTATCCACCACATAGATGCGAGAGGACCGGATGCCGGGGATGATGAGATAGCGCCGCTCCAGGAAGGCGTGCCCGGACAGTGGCGACAGGGAAGACGAGCAGGCATTCCATCCGAAGTGGTGAAACTCGTCGCCCTTGTTCGGCATCGTCACCGTGTGGACGATTTGGCTGTAGCTCGGAGATCCCGGCTTGACGTCGATCACCGCGAGCGCATCGGGTTTCGAGAAGTCCGGGCTGAGCAGCAAGGTGTAAGCAAAACCTTCGGGCGGCGCTTCCATGGCCAGCTTCGGCGATGCGTGAAAAGTCGGGTCGGGCCTGATTGTCATCGTACTGCCTCCCTGTTGAATGGACGCAACTAGATGGACGAAAATTAAGACGTCTCGACGGCATGCCGAGGCAACTTATGGGCCAAGCTCGAGCGTACCCAGCCGCGAGATCGCGAAGGCGTGTCCGTGTCAACTCGAAGACGATACGACGAAATAATGACACTCGTCATGCCCGGAATTGTCTGGCCGGAAATCTTTTGAGGGATCGATTGCCGGGTCAAGCCCGGCAATGACGAGCGGGCGGCGAAGCTGCCGGAAGGCTCCTGCCAATCCCCGTCGCAACACCGGCAAATCAATTATCTTCCCTGCCGCAACGCAGAATCTTGATTTGAACAATTCCAAATTCCGGTCCAACATCCTCCCAAGGTTCACTCGATGGAATGAATCAACCAGGGGAAGCGCGATGGCGAATCTTACGATCAATGGCAAAGCATTTGACCTCGACGTCGAGCCGGATACGCCACTGCTGTGGGCGATCCGCGAGAACGCCGGCCTGACCGGCACCAAATATGGATGCGGCATTGCACAATGCGGCGCCTGCACGGTCCACATCGACGGCGTTGCGGTGCGCTCCTGCGGCATGCCGGTCAGTGAAGCCGTCGGCAAGCAGATCACCACCATCGAGGGACTGGCGGCGGCCAATGGCGCACTGCACAAGGTGCAGCAGGCTTGGATCGCCAAGGACGTGCCGCAATGCGGCTATTGCCAGACCGGCATGATCATGGCGGTGGCCTCCCTGCTCAAGGAAAAGCCGAAGCCGACCGACAAGGACATCGACGAGGCCATCACCAATATTTGCCGTTGCGGCACCTTCCAACAGGTGCGCGAGGCAATCCACGCCGCCGCGAACGCGTAAGGGGGCCACCATGAATCATATGCCCAAAATGCCCAAGCTGAACCGCCGCGCCTTCGTCATCGGCACCGCCACGGCCGGCGCCGGCCTCGCGCTAGGTCTTGACCTCCCGTTCGGCGGCCCCACCGTGGTGCGCGCCGCCGACGGTTCGCCCGAAGTCAACGTCTGGGTGGTGATCCGGCCCGACGACACCGTCGTGATCCGCATCGCGCGCTCGGAAATGGGCCAGGGCACCCTCACCGGCCTTGCCCAACTGGTCGCCGAAGAGCTCGAATGCGACTGGTCGAAAGTCACCACCGAATATCCGACGCCCGGCCAGAGCGTGGCGCGCAAACGCGCCTGGGGCGATTTCTCCACCGGCGGCAGCCGCGGCATCCGCACCTCGCAGGACTACGTCCGCAAGGGCGGCGCCGCCGCGCGCATGATGCTGGTGCAGGCCGCGGCCAACGAGTGGAAAGTGCCGGCAGCCGAATGCACCGCCGCCAACAGCGTCATCACCCACACGCCGTCGGGCAAGACGACGACCTACGGCAAGGTGGTGGAGGCTGCCGCCAAGCTGACGCCGCCCGCCGATGCCGACGTCAAGCTGAAGGATCCGAAGGACTGGAAAATCGCCGGCAAGGGCTTGTTGCGGCTCGATACCGCCGACAAGACCACCGGCAAGATGATCTACGGCATCGACGTCAAGCTGCCGGGGATGCTGAACGCCGCGCTGAAGGACTGCCCGGTGTTCGGCGGCAAGCTGAAAAGCTATGACGAAGCCAAGGTCATGGGCATGAAGGGCGTCAAGAAGGTGGTGCGGGTCAACGACTCCACCGTCGCCGTGGTCGCCGACACCTGGTGGCACGCCAAGACCGCGCTCGAGGCGCTGCCGATCGTCTGGGATGAAGGCGAGAACGCCAAGGTCTCCAGTGAATCGATCGCCAAGTGGCTGGCCGAGGGCCTCGACGATTCGCAGCCGGCGTTCGTCGGCAACCAGAACGGCGACGCCAAGGCCGCCATTGCCGGCGCCGCCAAAAAGGTCGAGGCAGTGTACAACTATCCCTACCAGAACCACGCCGCGATGGAGCCGCTCAACGCCACCGCGCTTTACACACCCGAAAAATGCGAGGTCTGGACCGGAACGCAAAACGGCGAAGCGGCGTTCGCCGCGGTGCTGGAAGCCTCCGGCCTGCCGGCCGAGAAATGCGAGGTTCACAAGCAGATCCTCGGCGGTGGCTTTGGCCGCCGCGGCATGACTGACTATGTACGGCAAGCCGTCGCCATCGCCAAGCAGATGCCGGGCACGCCGGTCAAGCTGCTGTGGTCACGCGAAGACGACATGCAGCACGGCACCTATCATCCGATCACCACGTGCAAACTGACCGGCGCCTTCGACAAGGACAACAACCTGACGGCGTTGCACGTCCGGATCTCCGGCCAGTCCATCCTTTACACGGTCCGCCCGGCGGCACTGGTCAACGGCATGGACACCGCCGCCTTCCAGGGCCTCGCGCCGACCGGCGACTGGGCCATCGGATACACCTATCCGAATCTCCTGGTCGAGCATTCCATGCGTAACCCCCACGTCCCGCCCGGCTTCTGGCGGGGCGTCAACGTCAACCAGAACGCGATCTATCTCGAATGCTTCATGGACGAGCTGGCACATTCGGTCGGTCAGGACCCGGTCGAATTCCGGCGCAAGTTCATGGCGAAGCATCCCAAGCATCTCGCCGTGCTCAATGCGGTGGCCGAAAAAATCGGCTGGGACAAGCCGCCGCCGAAGGGCGTGTACCGCGGCATCTGCCAGCACATGGGCTACGGCAGCTACGTCGCCGGTGCGGCCGAAATCTCGGTGACCGACGGCAACAAGATCAAGGTCCACCGCATCGTCGCCTCCACCGACCCCGGCCACGTCGTCAATCCGGCGCAGATCGAGCGCCAGATCGCCGGCTCGTTCGTCTATGGACTGTCGGCACTGTTCTACGGCAACTGCACCGTCAAGAACGGAGCCATCGAGCAGACCAACTTCGACACCTACAATTCGATGCGGATCGCGGAGATGCCGAAGGTGGAGTCGGTCATCGTGCCCCCGGCGGCTTCTGGGGCGGCGTCGGCGAGCCGACAATCTGCGTCGCGGCCCCCGCCGTGCTCAATGCCTACTTCGCAGCGACCGGAAAACGCATCCGCTCGGTGCCGTTGAAGGACCAGAACATCAGCTTCGCCTGACAGAGCGGGCGGCGGCCACGCAGGCCGCCGCCCACCTACCATCCGGATATCCGCTGATGAAAGCGTTGTGCGTCGCCTTTGGGCTTGCAACTGTCATGGCGTGGAGCCCGATGCTGGCGGCTTCCGAGCCGCCGCCGGGGGCTGCATCCTGTTCCGGCTGTCACGCCGCCGGAACGGCGGCTGCCACGTCCGTGCCGCGGCTATACGGCCGCGATGCCGGGGAAATCACGGCCGCGATGGCCGGCTTTCGCGACGGCACGCTGCCCGCCACCGTCATGAACCGTATCGCCAAGGGCTTCTCCGACGACGAGTCGCGCGCGATCGCGGCGTGGCTCGCGGCACAGAAGTAAGGGATGGGCATGCCGATCAACCATCGCTTCAGCCGCCGCGAGATCCTCGGCGCCGGGGCGGCCACTGTGGCAACCGTGGCATTTCCGCTTCCTGCGTTCGCGCAAGCCGCGGCCAAAATCGTCGTGATCGGCGGCGGCTTTGGCGGCGCCAGTTGCGCGCGCGCCCTGAAGCAGACCGACCCAAAACTGCAGGTCACGCTGGTCGAGCCGAACAAGACGTTCACCGCCTGCCCGTTCAGCAACAACGTCATCGCCGGACTGCGTTCGATCGAGCAGCAGCAATTCGGCTATGACGGGATCGCCGCCGCCGGCGTCACCGTGGTGGCGCAGGCGGCAACGGCGATCAATGGCAAGGCGCGGACGGTCGGACTCGCCGACGGCACGTCGCTCGGCTACGATCGGCTGGTGCTGTCTCCCGGCATTGATCTGCGTTTCGACGCGCTGCCGGGCTATGACGAAGCCGCCGCCGCGAAGATGCCGCACGCCTGGAAGGCCGGCGAGCAGACGCTGCTGCTTCGCAAGCAACTCGAAGCCATGGACGATGGCGGTCTGGTGGTGATCGCTGCCCCCGCCAATCCGTTCCGCTGCCCGCCGGGACCTTACGAGCGCGCCAGCCTGATTGCGCACTATCTGAAAACCAGAAAGCCGCGGTCGAAGCTGATCATCCTCGACGCCAAGGACAATTTCTCCAAACAGCGTCTGTTCCAGAACGCCTGGAAGGAGCTTTATCCGGGAATGGTGGAATGGGTATCGCTGTCGCAGGGCGGCAAGGTGAACGCCGTCGACCCCGCGACCAACACGCTGATCACGGATTTCGGCAACCACGCCGCGCAGGTCGCCAACGTCATTCCGCCACAGCGGGCCGGCCGCATCGCCGAAATCGCCGGTGCTGCGGACAAGACCGGCTGGTGCGCGATCGATCCCGTCACCTTCGAGTCGAAATCGGCACCGAACATCCACGTCATCGGCGATGCCTGTATCGCCGGCGCCATGCCCAAATCGGCATTCTCGGCGAATTCACAGGCCAAGGCCTGTGCGAGCGCGGTTGCGTCATTGATCGGCGGCCGGTCGCCCGAGGCGCCGAAGCTGATCAATACATGCTACAGCCTGATAGCCCCCGGCTACGGCATCTCGGTCGCTGGCGTCTACCAGCCCAGGAACGGGCTATTCGCCGACATCGAAGGCGCCGGCGGCGTCAGCCCGGCGGATGCGTCACGCGATTTCCGCGCCCGCGAGGCCGACTATGCGCAATCCTGGTTCGCGACCACAACGGCGGAAGTCTTTGGCTAGAAATCGCATATCGGGGCCGATCCTGGCCGGGGTACTGCTCGCTCTGCCCGGCTTCGCTGCCGCCGGGGAGCTTCGTCCCTATACCGTGACGGGCGATGCGATTCCGCTGTCGCTGACCGGAGCCCCCGGCGATCCCGTGCGCGGGCGGGCGACAACCGTCAATCGCCAGAGCACCTGCATCCTCTGTCACAGCGGGCCATTTGCGGAAGAGAAATTCCAGGGCGACCTGGCGCCCAGCCTCGCCGGCTCCGGCAACCGCTGGTCCGAAGGCCAACTGCGGCTGCGGCTGGTTGATGCCTCCAGCCTCAATCCCGCAACGATCATGCCGTCCTATTACCGCATCGACGGATTGGCACGCGTCGGCCCGGCATGGCGCGGCAAGCCGATCCTGTCGGCCGAGCAGATCGAGGACGTGGTGGCATATCTCGCAAGCCTGCGCGAATAGGAAGTGAGCTGGATGAAGCACGAATCCACACGACGTCAGTTTCTGGGCCTCGCCGGCAGCGCCGCTGCCCTCGGTGCGGTGCCGCTGGTGACGCTGCGACCTGCCGCCGCGACACCCGCGTCCATGACATCCGCGATCAGAGCCGTCGTCGGCGAAGCCACGGTGCGGACCGGAAAAGTAAAACTCGACGTGCCACCGCTGGTCGAGAACGGCAACACCGTGCCGATGACGGTCACGGTCTCGAATCCGATGACCCCTGCCGACCACGTCGTCAGCATCCACGTTTTCAACGAGAAGAACCCGCAGCCCAACATGGGCAACTTTTATCTCGGCCCGCATGCCGGGCGCGCCCAGATCTCGAGCCGCATCCGCCTCGCCGACAGCCAGAAGATCGTCGCCATTGCAAAACTGTCCGACGGCTCGTTCTGGTCCGCCACCACGGAAGTGATCGTGACGCTGGCGGCCTGCACCGACGAGGTGATCTGATGGCGTCGGCATTGATCAACGTTCCGAAGAAGGCCAGGCGCGGCGAGATCATCGAGATCAAGACGCTGATGTCGCATATCATGGAGACCGGCTATCGCCACACCGCCGAGGGCGAGCTCATTCCACGCGATATCATCACCAGCTTCTCCTGCCGCTACAACGGCGTCGAGATTTTTCGCGCCGACCTGTTTCCGGCGTTCTCGGCAAACCCGTTCATCACGTTCTTCACGATCGCCCAGGAGAGCGGCAAATTCGATTTCGAATGGACCGGCGACAAGGGATTTAGCGACACCGCATCGGCCTCGATTATTGTCGAATGAATCCGGCCCGCATCATCGTGGTTGCTGCGCTGCTGATCGCGGCATGCCTCGCCCGTGCTGCTGAGATTCCGCCGGCCGAGCGCCGCTCCGGCTCGAGTTTCATGGCGCCGGACAGCCAGGCGATGCAGAGCGACGACACGGCAAATCCCGGCATGCTGTGGGTGCTCGACGGCGAGAAATTGTGGAACGGCAAGGCCGGCACGGCCGGCAAGGCCTGTGCCGATTGCCACCAGGATGCGCGCGTCAGCATGAAGGGCATCGCGGCCCGCTACCCCGCCTACGACAAGGCGCTGGCTCGCCCTGTCGATCTCGAGCAGCGCATCAATCTGTGCCGGGTGCGGCACCAGCAGGCCACCCCGCTGGCGTATGAAAGCCGCGACCTGCTGGCGCTGACCGCGCTGGTCGCACGAGCGTCACACGGCGTCGGCATCGAGACCGGCGCCGATCCGCAACTCGCGCCCTTCATCGCCAACGGCCGCGATCGCTACCTGCAGCGACAGGGGCAGCTCAACCTCGCCTGCTCCAATTGTCACGACGACAATTGGGACAAGCGTCTGGCCGGGGCCGCCATCACCCAGGGACACCCGACCGGCTACCCGCTTTACCGGCTCGAGTGGCAATCGCTCGGCTCGCTGCAGCGCCGGCTGCGCGCCTGCCTGTCGGGCATCCGCGCCCAGCCGTATAACTACGGGGCACCGGAGATGATCGAGCTGGAGCTCTATCTAATGTCGCGCGCCCGTGGCATGCCGATCGAGACGCCGGCCGTAAGGCCGTAGTATTTCTCCCCACCATGATTCGAAAACGCCACTTGAATCCAACTCCGGACTCATTGTGGTCGTACGAGCTTCACGGTCGCCAGGTAAGACACGCGCGACAGCAACACTTCGAGGCGACCAATGAACGCGGAATTCGACTACGACCTGACACGGGATCAATGGGAGGCGCTGAAGGCGCTGCGCCTGCTCGCTGCGTAACGCCGCGTTGTCAACCGACCGGTCGCGTCGAAAGCCTGGTCGCGCTTCAACTCGCGGCCATGACCGGGACCGGTCCGGCCATCACGGCGAAAGGCCGCAGTGTTCTGCTGCGCGGTTCGCCCGGGCTTTGGGACGTGGCGGCGTAACGCGCGCTTGTCGCGATGGCAGCCAGCTAGGAAAATCCCGCCTGCTGGAGACGCCTGCAGCTATCGGCAATGTCGGCATCGGGGGTGAGCGAAATCACTTCCAGCATCGGCAGCTCGCTGCATCCGATTTCCTTCATGGCCGATGCAACACCGGTGAGCGGAACGTCCCCATGGCCCAGCGGATCGTGCTTGTAATTCTGCCGGGTGGTATCGGAAAAATGCACGAGGCTGACGCGATCGCGGACGCGGCGCAAACCGTCGGTCGGAGATTCGCCGATGAAGTGGCCGTTTGCCACGTCGTAGATCACCCGAATGCTGTCATCACCATAGCCGTCGACCACGCTCATCAGCGACTCCGCGTCGGGCAGGAACGCGAACGGCATGTTCTCGATCAGAAGCCTCGTACCGGCCTGGCGCGCCAGAGGCGCCAGCGTATCCAGCGCACGATAGAAATGCGAAATCATGCGATCCCTCGGCATCGGAAACAGTGGATTGGGCTTGCCGGGGCCCACGATGATCCCGCCTGCCCCCAGTTCGCCGGCGCAGCGAATGAACTGTACCAGCAGGCCAAGTGTGTAGCTTCGCATCTCCTCGGCAGCCGCGGCGATATTCATGTCGACATTGGGCATATTGACCGACACCAGCCGCAACCGCGCTTCGCAAAGGTTGCGTAATCCGCGCAGTGTCGCGGCGTCGAGCTCCGCCGGCCAGAGATGCCCGGGATAGAACATCAACTCGACCCCGCCATAGCCCTGATCGGCCAGCCGCACGACGGTATCGGCCGCGCTGCCCGCAAACATGTAGGAATAGGTATTGACGGCAATACCGGCTGGGTTGGTCATGCCTGTCTCCCTTGCCGCGCCAGGTGACGGCCGGCGATGTAACCGAATGTCAGCGCCGGCCCGAGCGTGATGACGGGG
>Ga0307294_10000472_pt1 | contig 10039 bp, 10 predicted proteins | sample ER_DNA_151_FD_194468 | JGI IMG/M metagenome (GOLD analysis project Ga0307294, IMG submission 194468) | Bulk soil microbial communities from the East River watershed near Crested Butte, Colorado, United States - ER_DNA_151 | ecosystem: Environmental > Terrestrial > Soil > Floodplain | place... | reverse complement strand
CTCACTGAGGGCGTCGCCGACGAGACGAAGGCTCGGTGTGCATTTGTCTTCGGCGACTTCCGGCGCGTGCACCGTACGGCCCTGATTGCCTGCGTCTACCGGGCAGCGGAGTGGCGGCACAAAGAGGTCGAGCTTGCGGCGCATGACCTCTTGCAGCATCTGGACGCCACGTCTGGGTGACCCTTCGGACGAAAGTGGTCACCTGTGACAGGTGCATCCGCCGCGTGTCACACGTCGTCTGCGACCACTTTCGAGACAAGTCGGGGCTACGAATCAATGTTGAGCTTCGGCAGGATCGACCAATCGAACGATCATCCTCACTCAGTCACTCAGCACCGTGCACGCGAAGGTAAAACCGGTGCCGGTGTTGGGTATCTCGAACCGGCCGTTAGTCCCGATGATCATGACGTCGTCCAGGGTGGCCGCGTCGGGCGCAGCCCCGTGCAACACCACCACGAAATGTTGCCGCGCGAATTCTGGGAAGCCGTTCCCGCTCACTTCGGCGTTGATCGTCAATTCGGCACCGGCCCGTTCGACGGTGAACGTCGTTCGATACAGAGCACCTTGCAGGGCTGCAAAGGTCAACCCATCGTCCTCCTGCAGCCTGGAGTACGACAGGCCGTCGGATTTTGGCACGAAGAGATGCAGCTCCACAACGGTAGGGTGAAAGTCGCTGGTAGAGGCCGGTGCCTCCGGCCACATGGGAATCACCGCTCCACCACGCGCGTAGATCGGAATCCGGTCCAGTGGAGTCGTAGCGATCAGAAATCTTGTGCCGCCGACGAATTCACCGGTGTGCCAGTCGTACCAATCCCCGGCGGGTAGGTACACCTGGCGACTGGTGACCCCCGGCCCGACCACCGGCGCGATCAGCAGATCATGGCCCAGTAAGTACTGATCATCGATGTCCCGGACCGTCGCATCGTGTTGATGATCAAAGACCAGCGGACGCTGCACCGGAGCGCCACTCTCAGACGCCTCGAGGAAGCAGGCATACAGGTAAGGCAGCAACCGATAACGGAGCTTGATCGCCGTACGCACATGATCTTGAATAACATCACCGAACGCCCACGCGTACTGATCAACATTTCCGATCTCGGAGTGGTTGCGACAGAACGGGGTCAAGGTGCCGTACTGCATCCAGCGCAAGAACAATTCCGCGTTCGAGCTTCCTTGGAATCCGCCGATGTCGGCACCGATGAATGCCTGCCCCGAGATCCCGAACCCCGATCCCATCGCGATGCTCAGCCACAAGTGATCCCAGCGCGATTGGTTGTCACCCATCCAGTTGGCCGCGAACCTCTGAATGCCGGCAAAACCGGCCCGTGACAGCACGAAGGTCCGCCGGTCCGGCATCGCATCGAGCAGTCCTGCCCTGGTTCCCATCGCCATCAGCAGCGCGTACTGGTTGTGGTAGCGCTCATGTGCGTACTCGCCGCGGCCGAAGCGCATCGGTTTGGCCGGGATGTCCCCGGTTGCCGGCTCGTTCATGTCATTCCAGATCCCAGCCAGTCCAGAGAGCACATGTGTTGCGTTGAGCTCTCCCCACCAGGCCCGGGCCTCCTCGGTGACGAAGTCGGGGAAGGCCGTGTTGCCGGGCCAAACCTGGCCGATATAGATATCGCCTCCCTCGGTGCGACACAGCAGGTCACGTTCGACGGCCTGATCGAAGACCCAGTAGCCGGGGTCGAACTTGACACCCGGGTCAATGATCGTGATCACCCGGAATCCTTGCTCGTCAAGGCGTTTCAGCATGCCGGGCGGGTCGGGGAACCGGTCTGCATCCCAAGTGAAGACGCGATAGCCGTCCATGTACTCGATATCCAGCCAAACGGCATCGCAGGGGATGTCATTGTCGCGATGCCGCTGCGCGACCTCCTGCACAGCGTCTTGGGTGTATTCGAACCAGCGGCATTGGTGATATCCCAGCGACCAGATCGGCGGCGGTGCGGTACGCCCGGTCAGCCAGGTATAGGACTCCAAGATCGCGGGCATGTCGGGCCCGGCGAAGACGTACTCAGTGTATTGACCGCCCCGGAAAATGATCCGGTACTCCTCGTCGTAGGAGAACTCGTACGCGCCGCGATATCCGTTGTCCACAAAGGATGCCGCCATGCCTCCACCGGGATAGGACTGGTGATAGAAGAACGGGATGGTGACGTAGTAGGGATCGAATTCCACGCTGTGGAAGTCCCCGCGCGGGTCATCGGGAGGCTTGCCGGCGGTGAATTCCACAGTTCCGAAAGGGCTCAGCACGTCGGTGTTCCACATGGTGAAGTCGCGGCCCTTGCGATTGTGTCGGCCCGATTTTTCGCCCAAGCCGAAGATCGCGTCCTCCTGCCGGCAGCGCCGTCGGATCGTGAACGAGTCGTTCAGGGTCGCGTACGCCCAGAACTGCTCATCGGCATCTTGCGCGGTCTCGATCACCGCCGATCCATCGCTGCGATGCACGTCGATCCGAAAGGGATCCAGCCAAAGTGATGCGGTGCATGCGTCAGTGATCAACTGCACACATTCCTCGTTCCGTTCGAGGTGGAAATCGGAGGGAGAGGCCAGCGGATCGACGCATACAGCAAATGTCGGGGATTCGTCGAAGACACCTCCGCGGCTGATCTTGATACGCAGCACGTCGGCGCGCACCACGTCGATGCTGAGCTGTTCGCCGTGCAGGTCAGCGAGGAGTCCGGTTGGCGTCTGGTTGACCGAGTCCACCCGCTTCCAGCGGTAGTAGTGGTCGGTGGAAATCATGCAGGCGCCTCCCGGCTCGGAACAGACAAGTCAACGACGAGTGCGCGGTGATCAGACAGCGGCAACGCCGGCGCGCCGCTCGCGGTCACCTCGCCCAGCCGGCCACGGATCAAGATGTGATCGAGCTGACGATCGGGTTCCTCGAGCGGGAAGGTGAGGTGCCGCGCCAATGGGCGGTATCCGGTGATCTTGGACGGCAGCCCGTCGGCTATATTGAGGTCACCCATCAAGATCACCGGCTGATCCAGTGGAGCAAGATCTCGACGGATTCGCCGTAGCTGTAGCCGGCCCCAGCCCGGGACGTAAGACAGGTGGGTGTTGGCAACCACGACCATTCCGGCCGGTGTCCGCAGACGCCCGACGACCGCCGCTCTCGGCTCCTCCTTGACGATGAGCATCTTGCGCGGCGTGCGTAGATACAACGGGACCCGGGTCGGAATGCGCGGTAGCCGGAGAACCTGCCAGGACTCCGATGGATAGCGAGAAAGCAGCGCGATCCCATACGACGCCACACCCGGGAGGTCGTTCTCTGACGCCGCAATCCACGCGGCGCCTGGCGTACCTGACAGGGCTGCCGCGAATCGATGGGTGACGGCACCCATGGCCTCAGCGGCGACCGCCGTAAGGTCTGCCAGATGTGAGCGGGGCTGGTCACGGTCAACTTCCTGAAGCGCCAAGATGTCAGCGTCCAGGGAGCGGATAGCATCGGCCAGCCGATCAAGATCGACCAACCCGTCGTGAATCGAGCGGCCGTGCAGGATGTTGAATGTCGCCAACCGCATGGGAAGAAGGTACCCACCATCGTCGAGCAATCTCGGCCGCTCCCCGTCACATCCGATGAGCCGCTGCTGCGTACCGCATTCAAGCATTCGGCGTCAGCCCTGAAAGCCGACGGCGTTCCCTTCGCACTGGGCGGCGGCTACGCGCTGTGGGTTCACGGCGGCCCAGAGCCGATCCACGATGTCGATCTTGTTGTGGCAGAGACTGACGTCGAGGTGGCCGCGAACAGCCTGGCGGCGGCGGGACTGGAGGTAGAGCGACCACCGGAAGACTGGCTCTTCAAGGCGTACTACTACAAAGATGGCGCCGAGGAAGCGGCCGAGGAACCTGCGCTGGTGGACGTACTCCATCGGCTCGGAGGGATTCCGGTCATCGCAGCTCTGCTTGATACTGCGCTCGAGGAAGAGGTCCTGGGTGTCAGGATTCCGGTGCTGCCGCCAACTCCCATCATGATCGCCAAGCTGCTGTCCTTGTCCGAGCACTACTGCGATTTCGCGCCACTGCTGCTGGTCGTTCGCGCCGTACGCGAGCAGCTCGACTGGGCCGAGATCCGGAGAGCTACGCGGGATGAGCCTTTCGCGGAGGCCTTCCTGCTTCTGGTCGAACGTCTCGGCATTGCGACGCACTTCTAATTTGGAGCTGCTCGCGCAGTATCTGATTGCTCGCTGCGCTCGCGAGGATCGCGCTTCAGAGCCGCTGCCTTCCTCTCTCAGTCGCAGACAAAAAGCGCGTCTGCTCCTTCGTTCGTCCAGGACAGCGGCGCGCGATCCTGAGCGCGCAGTGGAATCCGCCGCTTTCAGTCCTGGGTCTCACAGTCCGGATGCGGGGGGTGACCTGAGCCAGCGCCCCTAATGTGACCGCCGTGTTGAAGATCGCCCGGGAGCACGTGGACGCGATGATCGCCCACGCCCGCGAAGATCATCCAGACGAGGCATGTGGCGTGGTCGTCGGACCGGAGGGATCAGATGTGCCGACGCGTCTGGTGCGGATGATCAATGCCGAGCGCTCGCCGACCTTCTTCCGTTTTGAGCCCCAAGAGCAGTTTGCCCTGTACCAGGAGATGACTGCGACGGGCGAAGAGATCGTTGTTGTTTACCATTCCCACACCGCGACCGAGGCCTATCCATCGCGTACCGATATCTCACTCGCCAGCGAGCCACAGGCCCACTATCTGATCGTGTCAACCGCTGAGTCCGCCGCCTCAGAAGGGCAGCTGAGCGTACGCTCCTTCCGCATTGTCGATGGTGCGGTCACCGAGGAAGAGATCGACATCACGGAATAGGTCTTGGAGGCCAGTCGTTGGCAGGACTAGCCGGACATATTGGCAGGACTAGCCGGACATACAGGAGAGACTCGATGTCAGTAGAGGTGAGGATCCCGACGATCCTCCGCACGTTCACCGGGGGCGAGAAGGCGGTGCACGGAAAAGGGGTGACCTTGCAGGAGGTGCTCGACGACATCGATGCGCGCAACCCTGGCCTGAAAGAGCGGATTGTCGAGTCGGAGGCGCTGCGCCGATTCGTCAACGTCTACGTCAACGACGAGGACGTGCGCTTCAGCGGCGGCCTCGATGCCCCCACCGCAGATGGCGACGTTGTCGTTGTGCTGCCGGCGGTCGCCGGCGGCTGATCGGCTTCCTGGATGGTCCGGTACGCCTCGCTCGCTGAGTCGGTCGGTCATACCCCATTGGTGGGTCTGCCCGTGCTGTCGCCCAGTGAATCTGTCCGACTGTGGGCAAAGCTGGAGGACTACAACCCGACCGGTTCGATCAAGGATCGGGCGGCCCTTCGCATGATCAAGGTCGCCGAAGCCGACGGAGCGCTGCGACCCGGCGCAACGATTCTCGAACCGACGAGCGGCAACACCGGCATCTCGCTGGCGATGGCAGCCAAACTGGGCGGCTACCGACTGATCTGCGTGATGCCGGAGAACACCTCACCCGAACGTAGAGACATGCTGACCGTCTGGGGTGCCGAGATCATCTCGTCGCCCGCCGCGGGAGGCTCCAATGAGGCAATCCGGGTCGCCAGGCAACTTGCTGCCGAGCATCCCGATTGGGTGATGCTCTATCAATATGGCAATCCGGCCAACGCCGAGGCGCACTATCTGACGACCGGCCCGGAGATTCTTCAGGATCTGCCCGAAGTGACGCATGTGGTCGCGGGGCTCGGCACTACCGGCACCCTGATGGGGGTAGGTCGTTTCTTCGCTGAGAAGAAGCCCGATGTCAAGATCATCGCCGCCGAACCGAGGTACGGCGAGCTGGTTTACGGTCTCCGCAACCTCGAGGAGGGCTTCGTTCCCGAGCTCTACGACGCCTCCCTCGTGACGTCGAGGTTCTCGGTTGGTTCCCGTGACGCAGTCCGCCGCGTCCGCGAGCTGTTGGAACGCGAGGGAATTTTTGCCGGGCTTTCCTCCGGCGCGATCGTCCATGCCGGGCTCGCCCAAGCTGCCAAGGCCGTCAAGGCAGGGCAGAGTGCCGAGATCGTGTTGATCATTGCCGACGGTGGCTGGAAATACCTCTCGACCGGCGCCTACAGCGCCGACCTCGACAGCAGCGAAGACTTCCTGGACACACAGGTCTGGGCGTAGTCTTCTCAGGTTGTCCGCTCGCGCGATCTCGCACGCGGGAACCTCAGTCGTTCGTCGGATCTGGCGAACACTCTCGGTGGCGACTTGTCTGCTGAGGAGGTGCGTTTCGCCATCTCCTCCTGCACGCCTCAGGGGCGCGATCTGCCCGACGCTCGCGGACTACGCACTACCGTCATGACGGAGACGTTCGCTAATCACTTGTAGGCTGAGCGCTCGTGGCTGCTGATACTGACGCTCCGATCGGCATCTTCGACTCGGGGTTCGGCGGGCTGACAGTGGCGCGCGCGGTCATCGACCAGCTGCCCCACGAGGACATCGTCTACCTGGGCGACACAGCCCGGTCCCCGTACGGCGAGCAGCCGATCGCTACCGTTCGCGAGTACGCCCTGGAGTGTCTTGATCATCTGGTTCAGCAGGGGGTCAAGACCTTGGTGATCGCCTGCAACTCGGGCAGCGCTGCGGTCCTCCGGGACGCCCGGGAGCGCTATGCCGTCCCGGTCGTCGAGGTGATCTTGCCCGCGGCCCGCCGAGCGGTTGCTGCTACCCGGTCGGGCCGGGTGGGAGTGATCTGCACCGAAGCGACCGCTACATCGCAGGCATACGACGACGCCTTCGCCGCGGCCCCGCACGTCGAACTCCATACCGCCGCTTGCCCGCGGTTTGTCGCCTTCGTCGAGGCGGGAGTGACCGGCGGCCCCGAGCTACTGGCCTGCGCCGAGGAATACCTCAAGCCATTGCAGCAAGCCGATATCGACACGTTGATCTTGGGCTGCACGCACTATCCGCTGCTCACCGGCGTGATCTCTTATGTGCTTGGCGACAACGTCAGCCTGGTGTCCAGTGCCGAGGAGTGTGCCAAGGATGTCTACGCGGCGCTGACGCGGCGGAACCTCACCCATGATCAGCCACGGACAGCTCGCTACCGCTTCCTGACCACCGGCAGCCCGGAGGCCTTTGAGGGTGTCGGACATCGGCTCATGGGCGGTCTGGTCACCGGCGTCGAGCAGTTCGTCTGATCAACATGAAGTTGACCGTCGTCGGCTGCAGCGGCTCCCTCTCCGGACCGGACTCACCGGCTTCCAGCTACCTGCTGCAGGCACCGTACCAAGATCGAATCTTTTCGCTGCTGATGGACTGCGGTCCGGGCGCCATGGGTGCGCTCTACCGCTACATCGACCCGTACGAGGTCGATGCCATCGCCCTGAGCCACTTGCATGCCGATCACTGCCTAGATCTGTGCGGCTACTACGTGGCTGCGCGTTACTCGCCAAGCGCGCCGTGGCCCAGACGCCCGGTGTATGCCCCGGCCAACGGGGCTGCACGACTCACCCGGGCATATGAGGTGATCGGCAACAACGACGAGGTCAGCGAGTCCGGCACAGGCCTCGCCGAGCAGTTCGACTGGCATACCTGGCAGCCCAGCCAACAGATCGGGCCGTTTGTCGTACGCGCGGTGCGGGTCGCACATCCGGTGGAGGCTTACGGCATCCGGGTAACAGAGGACAGACCGGGCGGCGGCGCGATGGTGTACTCCGGCGACACAGGCCCGTCGGAGGACTTGGTCCGGTTCGCAGCTGGTGTCGACTTGTTGCTGGTGGAGTCGGCGTTCCTCGACGATCCCGAAAACCCTCCCGGAATGCATCTGTCCGGTGCACAGGCTGCCGCCATCGGGCAGGCTGCCCAGGTTCGGGCTGTGGTGCTCACCCACATACCGCCGTGGCACGAGCCAAAACGCGTGCTGGCCGAGGCCGAACCGCACTTTGACGGGCCGGTTTCACTCGCAACGCCCGGAGCTGTCTGGGAGATTTGATGTGTTCAGGCTGAATTCTTTGATGCAGCTCGCGCCTCGCAGCCGTGAGCGCGGGCTCCGACGCTCGCAGCATACGCTGAGGTCGTGACTTCTCGAGCCGACGGACGTAGCCATGATCAACTTCGCGAGGTCCGGTTCACTCGACGATGGCTGAGTCAGGCCGAAGGCTCGGTCTTGGTGGAGTTTGGCCAGACGCGGGTGCTGGTTGCCGCCAGTGTGACCGAAGGGGTTCCACGGTGGCGCAAGGGCACGGGTCTCGGCTGGGTGACCAGCGAATATGCGATGTTGCCGAGGGCCACGAACACCCGCAACGACCGCGAATCGGTGCGTGGCAGGATCGGCGGTCGTACCCATGAAATCAGCCGGCTCATCGGCCGCAGCATCCGCGCCGTCATCGACTACAAGGCGCTTGGCGAGAACACGATCGTGCTGGATTGCGACGTCTTGCAGGCGGACGGCGGTACCAGGACCGCGTCGATCACCGGGGCGTACGTCGCCTTGGCAGATGCGATCGGTTGGCTCCGCGAGCGCAGCTTGTTGACAGCTGAGCCCCTCACGGGATCGGTCGCCGCAGTCTCCGTCGGAGTGGTCGACGGACTGCCGCTGCTGGACCTGTGCTACACCGAGGACTCGGCTGCCGATACCGATATGAACGTCGTCATGAGTGGTGACGGCGACTTCGTCGAGGTCCAGGGGACAGCTGAAGGCGCTCCGTTCAATCGCGCGCTGCTCGACGAGCTGCTGGATCTGGGTGCCAAGGGCTGCGCGCAGTTGACTGCGCTACAACGTGCCGCGCTCGACTCCGAGTGAGGGCCGTGCTGGCGACCAACAACGCCAAGAAACTTGCCGAGCTGCGCCGCATCGTCTCAGCTGAGGCGCCGGACATTGATGTTCTTGGTTTGGCGGATGTCGCCCACTACCCGGAGCCGGCCGAGACGGAGCGCAGCTTCGAGGGCAATGCCTTGCTGAAAGCCCGCGCCTGCGTCGCGGCGACGGGCTTCCCCGCACTTGCCGACGATTCGGGCCTCGCCGTCGATGTGCTCAATGAGATGCCTGGCGTACGCTCGGCTCGTTGGGCCGGACCCGGCTCAAGCGATGAGGAGAACAACGCGCTTCTCCTGCGGCAACTAGCCGATGTCCCCGCGGCTGAGCGCACCGCGCGGTTCGTCTGTGCCATGGCGCTGGTCCTTCCGGACGGTACCGAGCACGTGCGGCTGGGGCAGATGCGGGGCCGGCTGGCTGTCAGACCCATCGGTCACCATGGGTTCGGTTACGATCCGCTGTTCGTCGCTGAGGGGAAGACTGTCACCAACGGGGAGCTCGAACCATCGGCGAAGGATGCAATCAGCCATCGCGGTCGAGCTGTTCGTGCCATCCTTCCTGTGTTGGTAGCGGAGCTGCGCCGGCTGGAGCCCGTTGCTCAGGAAGGATGAGCCCGTGAAGACCTACCTTGACTTGCTTGATCATGTCCTCAGCCGAGGGGTGGAGAAGAGCGATCGGACCGGCACCGGCACGCTTAGCACGTTCGGCTACCAGATGCGTTTCGACCTCCGCGAAGGTTTTCCGCTGCTCACGACCAAGAAGCTACATACCCGCTCGATCATCGGTGAGCTGTTGTGGTTCATCCAAGGCGCGACCAACGTCAAGTGGCTTCACGAACAGGGGGTGACCATCTGGGACGAATGGGCTGATGCCGACGGCGAGCTGGGACCCATTTACGGCTATCAGTGGCGCTCCTGGCCGACACCGGTCGGCGGTCACATCGACCAACTAGCCGGCGTGATCGATTCGATCAAGGCGGTGCCCGATTCGCGCCGCCACATGGTCAGTGCGTGGAATGTTGCCGATCTTGCCGACATGGCATTGCCGCCGTGCCACGCGATGTTCCAGTTCTACGTCGCGCAGGGACGGTTGTCCTGCCAGCTCTACCAGCGCTCGGCCGACATTTTCCTCGGCGTCCCGTTCAACATCGCCTCCTACGCCCTGCTGACGCACCTGGTCGCCCAGGTCTGCGGCCTACAGGTTGGTGACTTCGTGCACACCCTGGGCGACGCACACCTCTATCTCAACCACCTTGACCAAGCACGGTTGCAGCTGAGTCGGGAGCCG
>Ga0307294_10000471_pt1 | contig 10041 bp, 7 predicted proteins | sample ER_DNA_151_FD_194468 | JGI IMG/M metagenome (GOLD analysis project Ga0307294, IMG submission 194468) | Bulk soil microbial communities from the East River watershed near Crested Butte, Colorado, United States - ER_DNA_151 | ecosystem: Environmental > Terrestrial > Soil > Floodplain | place: USA... | reverse complement strand
CCGGCGCCGGCGTCCAGGACCAGTCCGCGTCGCTGTAGCCGTAGACGTGATTGACCTCGAGCGTTCCACCGGTGGTATCGATCCGAATGCGACTGAGCTCTCGTGGCGAGAGCAGGCTGGTGACGACTGTGCCCACCGCGCCGCCGGCGAAGGCGACGATGGCCAGCGACACGTCCTCGAAGTCGATGGGGCGAGCTATCCGCGCCGCACGAGCGTCGACGGTCTCCCACGGGCCCATCAAGTGCAGAAGCAGGTCGATTTGATGAATGCCATGCCCGAGCGTCGGGCCGCCGCCCTCGCCGGCCCAGTTGCCACGCCACTCCGGCAGGAAGTAGCTGTCGGGGCGATACCACAGGGTCTCGCAGACGGCGACCTGCGGAGTCCCCAGCGCGCCCGAACTCAGGAGATGGTGGGCGCGACGCGCACCCGATCCGTGACGGTGCTGGAACACCACGTAGACCGAGCCCGAGCTCGCATCCTCGGCCGCGGCGAGGACGTCCATGTCGGCCAATGTCGTGGTCGGTGGTTTCTCCAGGAGCACCGAGCAGCCCGACTCGAGCAGCTCGACGGCGACCTTGGTGTGATTCCCCGGAGGCGTAGCGATGGACACGAGGTCAGGCTGCTGCTTGAGGAGCTCACGGCAGGAGTCGTATGCCGTCGTCCCGTAGCGCGCGGCGAAGGCATTGGCACGTACGAGGTCGAGGTCGACGACGCCCACCAACTCGACGCGTGGGTTGTTTTGGTAGCTGAGGGCATGCGAACGGGCGATCGAGCCACATCCGACGATTCCAACGCGGAGTGTTTCGTTGTCAGCCGGCCCGTTCACTTGGCGAACCCCGTCATCGTCGCGCTCTGCTGAGCGCGGATTGCCAGCCGCATCACCTCGAAGGTGTGTCTTTGCGGGCAGGCTGTCTGGGTGCGATTGATCACGTCGTACACCAGATCGGGGTAGTAGCTGAGTTCAACGTCGGAACAGTCGATGTACTGGGTGCCGGCACCGTCGACCACGAACAGGTGATCTTTGCCCGCGCGACCCGCCAGGTCGATGTACTTGCGCAGCTCGATGTAGCCTTCGGTGCCCAAGATCACGAGGCGGCCGTCTCCCCACGTCGGTAGGCCTTGCGGGGTGTACCAGTCGACGCGGACGTAGCCATGAGCACCTTCGGTCCGCAGCGCCACCTCGCCGAAATCCTGCATCTTCGGCGACTCCGGATGCGTGTAATTGGCGACGGTGCTCGAGATGACCTCCGCGTCCTCAGCACCGGTGAACCACAAGAACTGGTCGATCTGGTGGCTGGCAATGTCGGTGATGATGCCTCCGGTCCGGTTGCGGTCATAGAACCATTCCGGACGTCCCTCACCACCTGCGAGATGGGCACGGTCGCCCTCCCGGTGGGGTCCGAGTCCCAGAGTCTGCACAACCCGTCCTATCCGCCCCTCTCGGACCAACTGTCCAGCTTTGATCGCACAGCGAACTTCGAAGCGCTCCGAGAAAGTGACCGACCAGAATCGACCCGACTGCGAGACCGCCTTCTCGATCTCGTCGAGCTGATCGAGCGTGACGCATCCGGGCTTGTCGGCGATGACGTCCTTGCCGTTCGTCAGGGCCTCGACCGCGATAGCGGAGCGTCGGTCGGGAACCGCGGCTGTGACAATCACGTCGATGGCCGGATCGCGGAGCAGGCTCGTCGGGTCGTCTATCCACGCGACATCAGGCCAGCGACTCCGGACCGCCTGCGCAATTGCAGCGGCGGGGTCGTCGGAGCTGAACCCGACCAGCTCACAGCCTTGATTGAGCAAGCCTTCGATCTGCCCGAAGGCATGCGCATGGTCCAAGCCGACGGCGGCAAATCGGATCACTATTTCATGCTCTGAATGATCGCGAGCACCTTGTTTGCGCCCTCCACTGGGCTGGACCGACCGAAGAGCACCTCGGTAGCCACGGGGGTGAACTCGGCGCTGAAGCCCGAGGCATTGGACGGCGTGACTTGGGGCGGCGTCACGAGCTCCGGCGCGATCGACTGCGAGAAGTCGAGCGCGACCTTGGCCTGCGGATCCAGCAGCGGAGCGATCTCCTTTTGCACCGCCGGGATCGCCGGGATGCCGCGCTCGGTGGTGAGGATCTTGGTGGCCGCCGGATCGGTGAGCAGGAAGTCGATCAGCTTGGCGCTGGCGTCAGCGTTCTTTGAACGCGATGACACCGACCAGTACATGGATGCCTTGTTGACCATCTTCGACGACTCACCCCTCGCCTGCGCCGGAATTCGAAGCAGCTTCATCTCCGTGCCGCTCGCCGTGCCGAAAGCCGAGATCTGGGTGTGGAACAGCAGGTGGAAAGCGGCCTTGTTGGTTGCGAACAACGTTTGGTCCAGAACAGCAGTAGCATTCTCCACCTGGCGCCCGGCCGGAGGTGTGGCTTTCATGGCGACCAGCTTGTTGGCGTAGTCGAAGAAGCTCGTGATGGTCTCTTGGCTGACTCCAGGACCGTCGGTGGGCCAGATTTCCTCACCTTTTTGTCGGGCCCAGGCACCCAGTTCCGCGGCGCCGGTGCCAAATCCGTCGAGACCGTAAACGCCCTGTGACCCGAGCTTCCCGGTGATCTGGGCCGCGACTTGCGCGAACTGGTCCCAGGTCCAGGTCTTGTCGTTGGGCATCGACACCCCGGCCTTCTTCAACACCTCGGGATTGACTGCGACCGAGAAGTTCGCGACGCCGATCGGCGCACCGACGAGCGTCCCTCCTACCTTGCCCGTATCGAGCACCTTCGGATCCATCGCCGACAGGTCGAGATTGTTGTTCACCTTGCCCAGGTCGAGCAGGGCGTCTCGGGCGCCATATGCGGCGATGTAGGACTCGTCCATCTGGATGACGTCAGGTGAGTTGTTGCCCGCCGTCATCGTGGCGAGCTTGTCCCAATAGGCGGTCCAGTCGTTGTTCTCGATAGAGACCTTAATGTCCGGGTTCGCCGCGGTGAAGGCGTCTACCGCCTGCTGAGTCAGCTTGAGTCGCGAGTCGTTGCCCCATGTGGACACTCGCAGCGTGACTTGCCCCTCCCCCTGGGACTGACTCTGGCTGCCCGGAGCGCACGCCGCGGGGACAAAGAGACACATCAGCAGGAGGAGAGCCGTGAGCAATCGGCGCTGAGCAGAGAACGCGGCGCAGTCCGTCCTCGTCATTGGCCCGGTGAGCGCCGACTCGAGCGCCCTGGCCATCGATCCGCGTCGTTGCGACCGAAATCGGAGGGAGGTCATGGTAGTGCCTTTCGCGAATCGAATAACTGTGGGACCCCGGGTAAGCGAGGTCCCACCGTGGATTTACTTTCCGCCGGTTGTTGCTATGCCCTTGACCAAGAACCGCTGGCCGAACAAGAACACCAGGAACAGCGGGATCAAGGTGACGACTGACATGGCGAACATGGCGCCCCAGTTGCTCCCAGCCGTTGCGTCTAGGAACGAGCGCAGCGCGACTGGAACGGTGTAGGCGATGGGATCGGTCAGGTAGATCAGCGGGGTGAAGAAATCGCTCCAGGTCCAGATGAAGGTGAAAATTGCCGTCGTGGCTATTGCCGGGCCCATCAGCGGAAGCATTAACCTGCTGAAGATCTTCCAGTGGCCGCAACCGTCGATTACAGCCGCCTCGTCCAGCTCCTTGGGAATGCCTCGGATGAACTGGACCATCAAGAACACGAAGAACGCATCGGTGGCCAGGAACTTAGGCAAGATCAGCGGAACGAACGTGTTCACGAAGCCCAGCGCGTTGAAGAGGATGTACTGCGGCACTACGACCACGTGGAAGGGCAGCATGAGCGTCAACAGCATGATGGCGAACCACAGCCCCCTCAGCCGGAACTTCAGCCGAGCAAACGCGTACGCGGCCAGCGTGCAGGCAAACAGATTGCCGGCGATAGCGCCGACCACCACGATGAAAGAGTTGATGATGTACTGGCCGAAGGGATAGGACAGCGAATACCAACCCTTGGTGTAGTTCTCCACGTACACGTCGTTCAGCCAGAGGCCTGGAGTACGGAAAATGACCTCGGTGGGCCTGAAGGAACTGGCAATCAGCCAGAGCAGCGGATAGATCATGATCACGCTGGCGGCGATCAGCAGTATGTGCTTGATCGCCGACCGCGCCCGGTCCCGCCCCGTGGGGCGGTGATGGATTGCTTCTTGGGGAGCCGGCCCGGTCAGGGTCGTCTCGTCGCTAAGGGTCGTTTGAAGATCAGTCACCGTAAAACACCCAACGCTTTGAGAAGTAGAAGTTGATAGCGGTGAAAGCCGCGATGATCACCACCAGCAGCCAGGCCATTGCGGCGGCATAGCCCATCTGGAACTGGACGAACCCACGCTGGTACAGATACAGCGTGAAGAACAATGTCGAGTCCGCAGGACCGCCGGTGCCGTTCGAAACCACGAAGGCCTGCGTGAATGCCTGGAATGCGTTGATGATCTGCAGTACCAGATTGAAGAAGATGATCGGAGACAGTAGCGGCAGCGTGATCTTCCTGAATTGGGCCCATCGGCTTGCGCCGTCGACTGACGCCGCCTCGTAATACATTCCGGGGATCTGCCGCAGACCGGCCAAGAAGATCACCATTGGTGAGCCGAACGTCCAGACGTGCAACAGGATGATGGTCCACAACGCGTACTGCGGGTCGCCGATCCAGCTAGTGGTGGCGGGGATCCCGAACTTCCGGAGGATTTGGTTCACCAGGCCGTCCACTTCAAACATCTGCCGCCAGAGCACGGCAATGGCAACCGAGCTGCCGAGCATCGACGGCAGGTAAAAGACGGACCGATAAAACGGCAGCCCCTTCATCCCCTCGTTCAGCAGTATTGCGATGGCCAAGGCCGCGATCAGTTGCAGCGGAACGCCGACGAGCACGTAGGTGAATGTGACCGCGAGCGACTTGTGCAGTCGCGGGTCGTCGAACATCCGGGCATAATTCGCCAGCCCGACCCACTCGGGCGCTTGGATCAGGCTGTAGTTGGTAAAGGACAGGTACAACGATGCAATCATCGGCCCACCGATGATCAGCACGAGTCCGATCAGCCAGGGCAGCAAGAACAGATAACCCGCCTTGTTGTCCCGGCCCGCCTCCTTGGCCAGGAGCCGCTTCTCCTCTGGCGTCTTGGCCTTTGTGCGATGGATCGTCGAGAGTTCAGAGATGGCGCTCATGGCTCAGACCTTGAGGTTCGACTTCATCTCGTCCACGAACTTCTGCGCGCCCTCAGCCGAGCTCGTCTTCCCGAAGAGGACATCGGTCCCATGGCGGAATATGACGGCAGCTATCGTGCCGCCGCCAGGGGGTGGGGCGATCGGGGTGGTGGCCACCTCGGTCTTGATGTCGGAGATGTATTTGGCGACAGCCTGTTGCGCGGCAGAGAGCTTGGGCTTGACCTCGGCCAGTATCTCGGCGTTCGGCGGGATACCCCGCTCAGCCAGATCGATGTTCGCGGCCGCCGGATCGTTCGCAAACCAGTTGATCCACGCAATTGCCGCGTCTGGATTCTTGGTCTTGGCCGACGCCGACCACAGCATGCTCGCCTTGTACCAGGTCTTGCGTTCGGTTGCCTTACCCGCCAGGCTCGGGCCCCGCAGCAGCTTCATCAACTCACCGCCGGCCGCAGCGGTGACCGCTTCTAGCTGATTGGAGTTGTAGTACTGCATGGCAGCATTCCCGATCACAATGGCACTCTGGTCCAGGGGCTTCGGTTGCTCCTCGCTGACCTGCTCGGGCGTACCAAATGCCTTGGCTTTCTGGCCCTTGAGCAAGAGGTCGTACCAGTCTTGAGCTTCGGCAACGTCAAACCCAAGCCCGTCTGGAGTGAAGAGTTCCTTGCCGTGCTGGCGTACGAACGTGCCGAACAATGCGTCTGATTGCAGGAGCGCAGCCACGCCGAAGGGCACTCCCGCTTTGGAGGCGACCTCCGCACCAACCTCGATCATCTGGTCCCAGGTCCAGGTTTTGTCGTCAGGCAGGTCCATCTTGGCCTTCTCGAAGATCTTAGGGTTGGCAAAGATGAGCGCACTGTTGATGCCGGCATTGACGCCCACCAGCTTGTCGTTGATCTTGCCTGAATCGACGGTGCCCTCGACGAACTTGGACACATCGACCTTGCCTAAGTCGAGCAGAGCGCCGCGAGTGCCGTACTCGGAGATGTAGTTCATGTCCATCTGAATGATGTCCGGAGCGTTGCCGCCGGCTGTCTGAGTGGCCAGCTTGTCCCAGTAGGTGTTGAACTCACCCGGTTGGCCCGCGATCTTGATATCTGGGTTGGCCTTCATGAATGCGTCGATCTCTGCCTGGGTGTTCTTGTTGCGCGTCGGGTTGCCCCAGAAGGCCAGAGCGAGGTCGTTCGCGCTCCCTTGACCACCACCTTGCGAACCACCGCCCGACGAGCCAGGTGCGCAAGCCGCCAGCCCCATCGTGGTGGCCGCAGCGGCCAGCCCGCTGGCGCCGATCAAGAACTGCCTTCGGTTCAGAGCCATCAGTTCTCCCTCTCATTGGTGCACGAAAGCGTTTTCGTGACTGAGCGTAAGCGTTTTCTCAATGGGTGTCAATATTCGTTTCGAGAATGAGACCTGTGAATTTCGGCACCGCTTGCTGCCGAACGTATCAGTTTTGCGTTACCCCGGCTGTCGACTCGCGAACCACCAAATGAGCAGGGACGATGCGCCGACGGGGCCTGATCGCGGCAGGCTTCCGCAGCATGCCGAAGGCGATCTCCCCCATCTCAGTCAGAGGTACGGCGACTGTGGTCAAGGCCGGTGCAAGTGACTGGGCCACTGCGATGTCATCGATTCCAACCACGGAGATGTCGTCCGGGACCCGCATTCCCATGCGTCGCAGCTCCTGCAGTACGCCGATTGCCATCAGATCGCTGATCGCGAGTATGGCGCTGGGGGGTGTGGCGAGATCACCGATCCGGCTAGCGATGCGGGCACCGCCAGCGAGAGTGAATGCGTCGTGCCACACGGTTGGTTGTACACCGGCCTGCTCGAACACCGAACAAATGCCGGACAGGCGGTCGGCGATCGTGGTCAACTGCTCTGAGCCTGAGGCGACCAGAACGTTTTGATGTCCGAGTTTGACGAGATGGTCGGCCGCTAGAGCGCCTATAGCCACGTTGTCAGGGAGCACGGCGTCCACGCCCAGATGATGGCGTCCAATAACGGCCACTCGACCGCCCCGCCGCTGATAGGCCCGCAGCACATCCTTCGCACGGGCCTCTTTGGCGGGATCGACGTACCCAGATCCGGCGATGATGATGCCCTCAACGTCTTGAACCACAAGAGTGGTGATCTCCCTGAGCTCCTGCTCTGGGTCGCGCCCCGAGTGCGAGACCTGAACCATGAGGTTCTCCGCGAGAGCCGAACGTACGATGCCACCCGCAATCTGCGTGAAAAATGGATCGTCGATCTCATGCACGATCAACCCGATCACCGATGTGGTCCCGCCGGCCAGCTGCCGTGCGTGGACATTCGCTACGTAGCCGAGATCATGTGCCACGTGGCGAACCTTCTCGGCAAGCGCTACGCCGACCCCCGCCTGGCCATTGAGCGCCCGCGAAGCGGTAGCCAGCGAGACACCGGCGGCTGCCGCTACGTCACTCAGCAGCACGGGGCCTGACGAAGGGGACACCGCTGACTCCTTCAGGTTGTGCTTCTTCCACTGCCGATCGTATAGTAAGTAAAGCGATTGCGAAAGCGCTTTCGTAATCCGGGGAAATGACGACTGAGGAGACAACGTGGCACAGCGCACTATCCGAGTGATCATGAATGGGGTAACCGGTCGAATGGGTTACCGCCAACATCTGGTCCGGTCGGTGCTCGCGATCCGGGATGACGGCGGCGTCATGACTCCCAACGGTGATCGAATCACCGTCGAGCCGATCCTGGTCGGCCGCAACGCCGAGAAGCTGGCCACGCTGGCAGTCGCCCATGGAGTGGCCGACTTCACCACCAATCTCGATGAAGCGCTCGACGACAGCTCAGCCTCGATCTACTTCGACGCGCAGGTTACCTCGGAGCGTAAGAAGTCGATCTTGAAGGCTGTCGGCGCCGGGAAGCACATCTACACCGAGAAGCCGATCGCCGAGTCGGTCGAGGAAGGTATTGAGCTGGTCACTGCCGCGCGGGAGGCCGGTGTGATCAACGGGGTGGTCCACGACAAGCTCTATCTGCCGGGTCTGCTGAAGTTGAAGCGCCTGATCGACTCCGGGTTCTTCGGCCGCATTCTCTCCGTACGCGGGGAGTTCGGCTACTGGGTGTTCGAGGGTGATCTGCTGCCCGCGCAGCGCCCAAGCTGGAACTATCGGGCCGAGGACGGCGGTGGCATGGTGCTGGACATGTTCCCGCACTGGAACTACGTCCTGGAGAACCTGTTCGGGAAAGTGCTTGCGGTGAGCGCGAAAGCGGTCACCCACATTCCGGAGCGCTGGGACGAACAGGGCCGCAAGTACGCCGCTACCGCCGATGACTCTGCGTACGCGATCTTCGAGATCGAGGACGACGTCATCGCCCAGATCAATTCGTCGTGGGCGGTTCGTGTCGACCGCGGCGAGCTGGTCGAGTTCCAGGTGGACGGCACCCACGGGTCGGCGGTGGCCGGCCTGTTCGGGTGCCGCATCCAACCCCGTGTTCGCACCCCCATGCCGGTCTGGAACCCAGATCTGCCAACGACCGACGACTACCGCAACCAGTGGGAACAAATCCCGGACAACGCTGAGTTTCCGAACGGATTCCGGGCCCAGTGGGAGCAGTTCTTGTCCGACGTCGATGCCGGCCGCCCGCACCCTTACGATCTCGCCGCCGGCGTACGCGGGTTGCAGCTGGCCGATGCCGGTTTGACATCATCGGCCGAGGGTCGTCGGGTCGCCATCGACTGGTTCGCTTCATGACCACGGCCACCACGACTGTTGCGCTGCCAGCGGCTGGCGGCGGCTGGCGCGAAATCGAGCTTGCGGCACCACGGGCCTGGGCTGAGCATCCGCAATCTTTCCGGAGTCGGATCGCCTTTGCCGCTGCGCATGTTGTCGCCGACCCGCGCGGGGAGAACGTGCCGGGTGCGCCGGCTGCGGTCGACTGGGAAGCCACATTGGCGTTCCGCCGCCACCTGTTCCGCTATGGGCTGGGCGTCGCCGAAGCCATGGACACCGCGCAACGCAATATGGGACTGGACTGGCCCGCTACCCAGCAGTTGATCACTCGCAGCGCGGCGCTGGCCCGAGAGCATGGGGCTCGAATCGCCTCTGGTGCCGGCACTGATCAGCTGCTGGCTCCGGCCAGCAGCATCGGCGAGGTTGCCGATGCCTATCTCGAGCAGGTCGAGTTCGTCGAGGGTGCTGGTTCGCAGGCGATTGTGATGGCCTCGCGCCAGCTCGCCGCCGTCGCTAGCAACGCCGATGACTACCTTCAGGTGTACTCGACCGTGCTCGCTCAGACGACCCGACCGGTGATCCTGCACTGGCTGGGCGAGATGTTCGATCCCCAGCTGAGCGGCTACTGGGGTTCGAGCGAGATACCGATCGCGACCCGTACCTTCCTTGATTTGATCAACGAGCACAGTACAAAGGTCGACGGAGTGAAGGTCTCGCTGCTCTCCTCTGATCATGAGCAGGAGCTGCGTGCCGCACTGCCCAAGGGGGTGCGGCTCTACACAGGGGATGACTACAACTATCCGGAGCTGATCGAGGGTGATGGCGTCCATCACTCCGATGCTCTGCTCGGGGCGTTCGCTGCCATCGCGCCGGCCGCATCCGCTGCCCTGAGCGCACTGGATGCCGGCGACATCGAGGGATATCGCCGGGAAATGGCGCCGACACTAGCCCTGTCGCGGCATGTCTTCGCGGCGCCGACGTACTACTACAAGACGGGGATCGCCTTCCTGGCCTGGCTGAACGGGCATCAAGATGGCTTCGTCATGGTCGGGGGCCTGCAGTCCGCTCGCTCCATCGTTCACCTGGGCCGTGTCTTCGAGCTGGCAAATCAGGCGCAGCTCCTGACCGATCCTGAGCTAGCGGCTCACCGCCTCGGTCA
>Ga0307294_10000469_pt1 | contig 10059 bp, 13 predicted proteins | sample ER_DNA_151_FD_194468 | JGI IMG/M metagenome (GOLD analysis project Ga0307294, IMG submission 194468) | Bulk soil microbial communities from the East River watershed near Crested Butte, Colorado, United States - ER_DNA_151 | ecosystem: Environmental > Terrestrial > Soil > Floodplain | place... | reverse complement strand
CGACCTTCCCAAAAAAACGCTCCGTGGCCGAACCTCGCTGCGGGTAAACGAATACGATACAACTACAACGCTAGACGCAAATGGGATTGTGTGCATGATGGAGCCGGCGCGTCTGCTTGCGCCATCAGGGTCGACAACTTGGCAACGGTTCAAACCGGGAAGGCGTGCTCCATGGTCGAAGCGACACCCCAAAGATCGGGGACATCGTAATGGCCATCCTCAGTTTGAATCCGGACTTCGACGATCCGATGCATTTCCCGGGAGTGATCAAGGAAATCACTCCCGACGGCAAGGTCAAGGTGGACGTCACGGTGGGTAGCTTCACGACCCACCGAACCTTCGCCTTGGCGACTCTGGCGCCTGATCCGAACGGCGTCGGATGGATTATTGTCCCACCCGGCCAGCCATCATCGTCCACGCCGTCATTGTGACTTGAACCCGTCGTGGTGGTCCTGAGGACCATGGCGTCCCGCTTGCTGATCCACGCCGCCGGAGGTACTGGACTGAATATGTTACCTGAGGTAGAATCCGGGCATTGCACCCCAATTCGTTGGAGGCTCCGATGGGAGTAGCGACGCAGCCGATCAAGATCGTTTCGTCAAGGCCAAGTGCACTCACCAAGAAAATCGCCGAACAACTGAAGTCGCGCTTTAGCAGTAAGGATCTGCTGGACCTGCAACTTCTATTCAGTACGGAAGACGCCGCCAAGGTGAAGGTGTCGACGTCCTGGCCCAGCACCGCTGCCGCGCGGAAAAACATCGCAGCGGTCGAGGCCGCGCTCAAGGAAGTGCCGGGTGTCAAGACTTCAGGCAAAGTCGAAATTTTCAAGCAAGGCCCTTCGCTGAAGGATGTCTGAGCGGCGCGCAGCCGCTTCGCGCATTGGGGAAGCGCTCGTCGTTGGCCTGACCAACGGCGAAGTGCTCGCGCCTGTCTCTATCTCCCCTGCTTCCGCTCCCGAACTGTGGCACTGGGCCTACGCCAACAAGGTTGTGCCTCAACTGGCGCTCGCGCTGCGCAGCGCGGATACTGAAATCGAGCCCCGAATCCGCGCCTGCCGCCAAAGCCTGCGAGAAGCGATGACGGCAATCGCCCGCGCCGCCAAGGCAAGCGACCTGACCGTCGCCGCATCGAAGGGATTTTGCTTCGAACAGGCCTATCCGTCGAACCATTATCGCCAGTTCGAAGATCTCGATTTCCAGGTACCCGACCTGGACGGCTTCTGGGCGCTGCACCGGCAGCTCGACCGATTGGATTTCAAGATCGACAACCTTTTATTGCGCAGCACCGCGACCGCGGGACCATGGTTCGGCGCCGCCCTGTACGAGCAGCGCCTGCCGGATGCGTGCGGCTGGAAACTTTCCGTTGACGTGCAGATCGCGGCGGTCCCGATCGGCTGGGAGCGATCCTATCCATTGCAGGGAGACTACTGGACGTCGCTGCGGTCCGGCCCGGATGGCGTTCCGATGGCCGACGACGGCTGGGCCGCGGTGATGTTGATCGCTGAAGCCTGCGAGAACAAGGCCGTCCCACTGCGCGACGCGCTGGACCTTTTTTTTGTGCTGCGCCGTTTGAACGGCGGCGATCTCGACAGGCTCGATGACGAAATGCGTGCGCACGATCTGCACGACGGATTGGCCCGCCTCTCCCGCCGCGCACTCCAGGCCGGGCTGCCGGTCCACACCTGTGAAAGCCGGGTCGCCAACCTCGTTCTCGACGCGGCGAATGGCAGGGCTGTCGGTCAGCCGAACCGCGTTATCCCTCGCTGGCGCCGGCCCAGCCTGAGCCGCTTTCTGCGCGTGTTGGATCATGCCGGCGCCATACCCTCGTTCGCCAAGCCGGCGATAGCGCGGCGGATTGATTTCGTGCGGACCCTGCGTTCGGGCGAGCCGGTGAAATTCGTGCCGATCGCCGGAGAACCATGCGGCGCGCTGGGCTGGTGGAATATCGGCCCGACCCATTTGTTGCGAACCCCAATCGGCTGCTTCTTGCCGACCGCGTTCGGAGAAGTCGCCGCACAGGATATGGCAGAAGCAGCTCACATCTGCTTTGCGATTGCGGAGGAAGCCGCGCCATGATGGCGATCCGCCGCGTCGCCACGGCAGATATCGCATGGCTGGTGGACTGGCACGTCCGGTGCTTCCCAGTTCCCGCCGATGTGCCGCGGCGCGACGCCCTGCGCGCGGCCCGGAAGTTGTTCAGTCCGGCGATCATTGCGCGCTCCGTCGGATTTGTCGCGCTATCGGAGGGCCGGCCGGTCGGCGCCGTGCTGGCGACCGAAATCCGCAGCCCATGGTCGCGGCAGGCGCGTGAAGGCGTGGTGCACTGCGCCCTGTTCGAACCGGACCTTCCAGGCCGATATATTGCGAACCTGATCAGCGCCATGGAAGAAGCGGCGGCGACGCGCGGATGGACTTTGCTGCGTTCGCGGCTGCCGCCAGCCGCGTCCACATCGATTGCCGGCAGGGCCGGCTGGCATTTCCACCGCTTCGATGTGCGGCGGGTGTTCGCGCCGGATGAGCGGCCGGACGCGCTTGGTCCTGCGCAAATTCGTTTTGCCCGGCCTGATGATGCGACGTTCATTGCGGAGTTGACGCTATGCGGACTGAAGGCCGGAATGGCCACGCCGGAGAAAGAGCTCCATGGCGGCATCGGCGACGCTGCGTCGCGACGGTATGTTCATCACGTGCTGAAAAGCAATCCATGCATTCTGATCGCCGAGATCGAGGGTCAGCGCGTCGGCCAGGCCGTCGTTTCCATGACGCATTACAACGACCTCAGCGGATGCCATGAAGCGCTGATCCACGATATCTTTACGGTCCCCGCATGGCAGGGCCGGGGAATTGCCGCTCAGCTGTGCCGGTGCGTCGAACGATTGGCGATTGACCTCGGCCTTCGATCGATCAATGCGACAGTTTCGGCGCCGACGCCGGAAGCCGCCGCAGATATCGCGCGAACGCTGGCGGGAGCGGGATGGCAGATCGTCTCGACGGTGCACTGCAAGCGGTTGCCGCAGATAGCGCCGTCGCGATCTCGCCCGGCTGCGCGCAGTTCGGCCGGCGCAACGATGCACGCGCGGCGTTTCGCTACTCCCTTGAATCGCCAAAACGATTCATGAGGTTCCGACGCGCTTGCCATTCGCGTGACAATGGACCGCCGAGACACCCGTTATGGTTGCGATTTCCGGTGCCGCCTTGCGCTTTTACGGCGTATAACCTATGATTGCATTCGTTCCAGATGGTCACCCCGCAACGTCAACTTGAGGAGGTTTTCCGTGGAAGCAGCAAAGAGGTCCAAGGGCGGACCGGCCAAGATCACCCTCACCGCGGATCAGCGCACGGCGCTTGCCAAGGAGCTGAGCTTTCCCATCGAAGCTATTCCGCACGAGTTCCCGGTCATGGGCCTGACCGTGCAGGACGGGGCCAAAATGGGTATCCCGAAGGAAATGTCCGGGAAATTCATGCCAGGCGGAATCATGATCAGCTGATCGTCGTGCATCCATGCGTGAGGTCTGCTGAAGAGGCAATCAGCCTGGCGACCGGTGCCATCCGGGACCATTTGATCACTGTCGGACCCGATGATTGCGTCTGGGTTTCCGGTTCGACGTTTGATGGTCTCGGACATGCCACGTCGGACGTCGATGTTTTTGTGGCGACGCCTGCAATAGCATCGACGACGCCGACGACGCGCCGTCACAACGGTTTCGCCGTGCACGCGTTCATCGACACCCGGACCCGTTTCGACATCGAATACTGGGAGTTCGGGTGTCTCCGCGGGCTGGCGGAGAAGCTCGCGACGGTGCCGCTGGACGATCCGGACGTCAACCTGGTCAACTGGTTCTCGAAGTGGGAGACGGAGTTCATCCATCGGCTCTTCATCTGCGTGCCACTCGTCAATGCGGATGCCGTGCGCGAACTTCGCGACATGTTCGATCGAACGCGATTGGCGCGGTATCTCTACGATACCGCGCTGCACTTCTACGACAACTCATACGACGATTGCATTGGCATGCTGGAAGCCGGTCAACTCGAAAGCGCGGCTATCCAGGCCCGATGCGTGGCCGGCTACGCGATCGACGCGCTGCTCGCCGCATCCGGTTCGACCAGCGCGCAGGAGAAATTTCGTCCCGAGCGTTTCAAGCGCATGGTCCGGCAATGTGCCGGGGGCGGCCGCCTGTTCGCGCGCTACTGGGAAATCGAGGCGGGCGTTCCTGCCACCACGGCCGCGCTTGGCAGCTATATTCGCGACACCCTCGCCTATGGCGAGCAGGTCCTGGGTGTCGTCCAGGACGCGGTATTAGCCAGGAGTGAGGCTGATGGACAACGAGGAGCTGTCCTTCTCGACGAAGTATCGGCGAAACTATTCGGTGCGCCGCAGGCGGTCGAATGACGAGATCTTCCTCATCAAGGCGACGGAACTGGTGCGGATCGACGCGTTCTCCGACCAGGTGTTCACGCTGTGCGATGGAACCACGGACGTGCTTGTCCTGATCAAGGCGATGGTGAACCGTTACAGCAACCTCGATCCCGTCTCCGTGGCGGCTCACACCCTGTATAATCTGCGGTATTTTCGCGATCGTGGAATGATAGGGAATTGCGAATGACAACGCTTGTCGCCATCGCCGGCGTCGACGGCAGCGGCAAGTCCACGCAAGTCCGCCGGCTGGTGGCGGCGTTGAACGATTGTGGCGTGGCTGCGCAGGCCTACAAGGTCAACCATCTCGCCAGTTGCGGCTTCATGTGGCTTGCCGAGCGGATGACCGGCGACCCCTTCAATTTCCACCCGCTGATTCCCAGCACGTTGCGGGAGTTCACCGTCGCGACCGACGTGGTACGGTGCTACTTCCAGGAAGTGCACCCGCTGACGAGCAGTGGCGTTCACGTCGTGTGGGACCGCTCGCCGCTGTGCTATCGCGCCTATATGCGAGCCTATGGCGCCGACACCACGTGGCCGGAAGCGCTGATCGGCCTCATTCCCGAACCGGAGCTCACGATTCTGCTCGACGTCGAACCCGACGTCGCGATGACGCGGATCATGAAACGGGACGGTGCGGTGCGCGCCGATCACACGCTGCCGCTGCTCGAACGGGCCGTGGCCGCCTACCGGCAACTGGCCCGTGAATCCCCTGATGTCACCGTCCTCGACGGCAGCCGTTGCGAAGACGATGTCGCCGATCTGGTCGCGGGCCTGGTGCGGCGCCAGGGGTGGGTCCCGCTCGCGGCGCCCTGTATGGAAGAACAACCATGAACGACGACGGCTGCTACATGATCGGTTTCTCCGGCATCGACGGCAGCGGCAAGTCGACGCAAGCCCAACGGCTGGCCGACTGGCTCGCGCAAGCCGGCGCCGATGTGTTCATGACCAAGTCCCGGCCGCGCGCCATTACGTCGATCTTCCGCCTGTCGGAACAGCTGTGCGGCGACCCCTACGCGTATCACCCAGCCTTCCCGGCGACGCTGCGCGAAATGCTGGTGGCCTCCGACGTCGAGGGACATCAGCACCACGTCCTCGAGCCCAATCGCCGCCGCGGCCGCATCATCGTGACCGACCGCTGCAAGTATTGCTTCGAGACCTACGCGCATGCCTATGGCGCCGACATGACGTGGATCAGCAAGGTTTACGACATCGTCAGGGCCCCCGACCTGATCTTCCTGCTGGACGTCCCCGGCGACGTCGCCTTCGGCCGGCTGCTGCAACGTAGCGAGAAGCCGCCCAAGTCGGATGAGAATCCCGAATTTCTGGAAACCGTCCGCCAGCATTATCTGATGCGGGCGACACTTCTCTCCAATCTGGTGATCGTCGACGGAGAAGACACCGCGGACCAGATTGCCGCTTCGATCCTGCGGTACCTCGCCGAGCATGCCCCCTTCCCGATCGATCCGGCCGTGCTCGGCCAAGCGGAGGCACTGGCATGAACGTCATGACCCCTATGGCGCTGACCTGGTCGGACACCGACCGGCCCGGGCCGGCGACGCATTTGTTGCTCGGAATAGGCTGCAACAAGGACCGGCTGCGGCGGTTGATCGAGAACGTCATGCGGGACGAACGGCTGCTGTCGCTGAGCGAACGCTCCGAGTCGTTCGACAAGCTGGTGCTGGCGACCGACAAGGCGAGCGGCTGCCGGCTGCGGCTGCACCGCTTCGACACGCAGTTCGTCGATACGCCGCACAACCACCGTTATTCATTCTGGAGCCTGCTGCTCAGCGGCAAATACCTGCACACGATCTACGGGCCGGGCCGGGACGCGCTGCGGCTGCCGCGCGGACGGTTGCCGGTGAGCAGCTATGCGGCCTTCCACGCGGTCGGCGCGGTCTACGGCCTGCATCATTCGATCGTGCATACGGTGACCGACGTCGCGCCTGGAACCTACTCGCTGATGCTGCGAGGGCCGAAGGCCAAGATCAAGGACGATCTGTACAAGGTGGACACCAATGGCGAGCCTGTCGCGCCGGAGGTTCCGCGGCCGCTCACGCCGGCCGATATCCAGGCGATCTTGTCGGAGCTGTCGACCCTCGGTGTCGTCTAGCGGCGTCGGCCCGAGCAACGGGATTTGCGGAACGGATCATGCCCAGCCCATCCCCCTCAATGCCGATCGAACAGGCCGCCGCCCACGCGGCCGCGTCGTACCAACCCGGCAATCGTGAGACGTTTCAGCTCGCTGCCGAGGATCTCGGCTTCTTCGCCGAGCATGGATGGTATAACGCGCCCCCGGTCCTCGGCGGACGCGCCATGGCGGATGCCCGCGCGGCGGTAGCGAGGTTTTATCAGGGGGAGCGCACGTCCGCCTTGCCGCCGGCCATTCGTGCCTCGTCGAACTGGTCGCCGGCCGACGGCGACGTGCTGCGCATGAACGAGTTCATCGTGCAGCAGTGCGAAGGCGTGGCGCTGCTAGCGCTGGCGCCGGTGATCGGCATGATGGCGGCGCAGCTGCTCGGCGTCCGCGGCGTACGCGTGTTCAGTTCGTCATTGGTCTCGAAGCCGCCGAACCTGACCGGGCCGGAGGACGTCGTCGGCTGGCATGCCGACTCCGCCTACTGGCTGACATGCTCCGGACGCCTGATCACCGCCTGGATCCCGCTGGCCGATTGCAACGAGGAGAGCGGCACCCTGCTGATGGTCGACGGCAGCCATCGCTGGTCCGACACCAGCGCCGACGTTCGCGCGCTTCGGCTGGGCCGCTCGTTTCGCGGCGACGGCGCGGACCGGGTTTGGAGCGCGATCGAGAAAGCCTCGGACCGGGTCGAGGTCGTTGCCATGAACCTGCGCGCCGGCCAGGTCCATTTCCACGACGGCCGCACGCTCCATGGCAGCGCGCTCAATCGCTCGCCGTCGCCACGGCTGGCCGTGATCGTCGAGTTGCAGGAACTCGACAATGCCTACCGGACCGGTCTCGATCCGCATAGCGGGAAACCCTATGTCTGCAACACCGACCGGGTGTGCCGAAAGATCGACGGCGTGCCCGACTACGGCGATCCGTTCTACTGCCCGGTGGTGTGGGCCGCATAGACTGGACGACCGCGACGCTCAGCCCTCCAGCATCCATTTCTTCCGGTTTCCCTCGACTTCCTGCGCACTGGGGATGCGGCGCGTCTCGGGTTGTTGCGGCACGTCGAAGTCACCCCTGCTCTGCATAACCCTCGCATTGAGGACCGCATCATCGCTGAACAGAGCGGGCAGATCCTCGTCCTTGAAAATGGCGGCCCACGGGCATTCCGGTTCACAGGCACCACAGTCGATGCATTCGTCCGGAGCGATGTAGAGCTGGTTCGGCCATCCGCCGGGCGTGTCGCCGACAAACTCCAGGATGCAGTTCACCGGGCACACCTCGAGGCACGTCATGTCGAGGCAGTCCCGACACAATCTGGTGATGACCCAGGTCACGACCACCATCCTGGGCGATAGCGCCGGATCCAAGGTTGCGGCGAGGTCGTCGCTACCGGACGATGAAAGCCCGACATGGCGATTGCTCCACCTGACTCACAGGCGCGATATGGACAAATTCGGCACGACGTCCTTGCGCCCGGGAAACGCCTCGCGAAAATCCCCGAGAAATTCCGCAAGCCGCCGCGCCGCGGCCTCGAACCAGACCCGGCCCTTTTCGGCTGTGGCAAAGCTCGGGCAGCCGATTACCCCGCTCTCGGACAGCTCGTCAAACTGTTCCGGCATGAACATGGCTGATTTCACCAGCAGGTCGTGATGCAGGTGCCGCATCCGGCGATAGCTGATCTCGTCCTTCGCCTTCGCCATTTGCACGCTGTCGGGGCGCAGGTGCAGCATCAATGAGGTCTCGAATTCGCAGCCATGCGCCATGCCGCCCGGCACCGGCGATTCCCGCAGTTCCGCCACCTCGCTGGCGCACAGGCTCCAGTACGAACAGCAGGCGACATGAAAGTCGTCGGCCTCGTTCAGCACATGGGTCGCGGTCCGGATGATATCGTTGTTCCAGCCGTGGCCGTTGACGATCACCATCCGCTTCCAGCCGGAACGCTGCAACGATCGTCCGATCCCGTTGACGACGGTCAGAAAGACCTCCGCCGGCAGCGAGGTGGTACCGGCGAAAGTCAGTTCCTTCTCGTTGTAGCCATGGGTGATCGGCGGCAGCACGATATCGCCGCTCAGCCTGCTGGCGGCGATCGCCACCTGCTCCGCCAGAAAGGCATCGGTGTCGAGCGGCAGATGCGGCCCGTGCTGCTCGCACGAGCCGGTCACGAGAACGGCCGTGGGGTCTGTCCTGGCCAGCCGGTGCGCCACCTCCTCGGAGGTCATGAACCCCAGGCGAATTTCCGGCATCAGCAAGGCTCCGCGCGGATGTCGAGACGCGTACCCTTGACGCAGCTGATGAAGTCGAGCACGTCGGGCGGGTAGTCGCCGAGGTCGCGCATCAACGCCTCCCGGATGCCCGTCGCGTTGGCGAGGTGCTGGCGCCGCCGGACATCGAACTTGTCCTCGGTCCAGCCGTTTTTGGCAATCCGCAGCGTGTCCTCGAAGAATTCCACCCCGGCGTCGTTGAGCGCACCCAGATGCTTGTCGCCGACGCCCTGAATCGAGGTGACGAGGTTCTCCGAAACCGAGCCTTCCTGGTACCTTCGCCAGAACCCCGGCAGGTCGACCACCGCAAAACGCTGAAACATCTTGTCGAGCTCGATCAGATCGGCGTCGTAGCCGCGCATATAGGCGCGCCCGAGATCGCCGATCCGGGGAATTTCCCAGTCATATCTGTCATAGGCCGAGTCGTAGCTGAATTTCGGGTCGAGCAGCCCCGCCTTGATCATCATCAGCGACATCTCGGTGCCGGGGAACACGTCCAGGGTCTGGCAGAAATTCGAGTAGAGATACATCTGGCCGACGGAATGCAGGAATTGGCCATCGATCTCCAGATCGTCCCAGGAGGTGAACGGATCGAACATGATGAATCCGATCTGCAGCCCGACACGCGCGTCCTTCAGTTCCTGCAGGACGATGCGGTACTCCTCGGGCGTTTCGTGCTTCTTGAAATATTCCAGCCGCCGCGGCGAGCCCGATTCCACGCCGATGAAGACGCAGCTGAGGCCACTGCGCATCAGCTTGGCAATCAGCTCCTTCTCGCCCCGGATCGCATCGGCCCGCAACAGCGCCCGGTAGCCGACCTTGATGCCGGAATCGATCAGCAGATCGGCGATGCGCGATGCCCTCTCGCGACCGCGCTTGGTCGGCGGAATGAAGTTGTCCTCGCTGAACCAGAAGAATTCGATGCCGTAGCGGTCGACGAGATTCTTCATTTCATCGACCACCAGATCGGCGCTGCGCGCCCGCCACTTGACGCGATAGCCGAGCGAAGGGTCGACGCAGAAGGTGCATTTGAACGGACAGCCGCGGCTGGTGGTGATCCGGGCGTCGGTCACCGACACGCCGCGCGAGATCAGCGTATCCAGCGTGTCCCGGGAGGGTTCGGGAAGGTCGTCCAGTTCCGGCTCGGGCGGCGCCCCGGTATAGACCATGCGGCCTTCGTCGCTGCGCAAGTAGAGTCCCGGGATTTTCTTCAGCGGACCGTTTGCCGCCAGCGCATCGACCAGCCGTCCCATC
>Ga0307294_10000464_pt1 | contig 10123 bp, 8 predicted proteins | sample ER_DNA_151_FD_194468 | JGI IMG/M metagenome (GOLD analysis project Ga0307294, IMG submission 194468) | Bulk soil microbial communities from the East River watershed near Crested Butte, Colorado, United States - ER_DNA_151 | ecosystem: Environmental > Terrestrial > Soil > Floodplain | place: USA... | reverse complement strand
AGGGATGGTACACGCAGCTTTTACGACGGTTCGGTGACAGCTGGATGACACAGGCAAGCGGTTGAAATCGCTTGGATTTAAGCCGGTTCCGCAGACTTTGGCTGGGGAAAAGCGGCGGTAAAGGCGGCCCCCTGTTTCGGCACGCTTTCGATCAGCAGACGGCCGCGATGGCGGACAAGAATATGTTTCACCAGCGATAAACCGAGGCCGGTGCCGCCCTGGGCGCGGCTGTCGCCGACATCGACCCGGTAGAACCGCTCGGTCAGCCGCGGCAGGTGTTCCGGCGCGATGCCGGGACCGAAATCGCGCACCATGACCCGGACTTCGGGCTGACCGTCGGCAAACAACGCCTGGCTCAGCGAGACGATCACCCGGCCGCCGGACGCGCCGTATTTCAGCGCGTTCTCGATCAGGTTCTCGAACAGCCGCAGCAACTCCTCGCGATCGCCCGCGATCGTCACCGGCGTATCCGGCAGGTCGATCTCGACGGTGACCTGGCGTTCGCTCGCCAAGGGCTCCAGCCCGTCCGCGACCTGGCGGATGATGGGGACGAGATCCACCAGCGCGTCGGGGCGGACATGGGCTGACAGTTCGACCCGCGACAGCGACAACAGATCGTCGATCAGCCGCGCCATCCGCGTCGCCTGGTTGTGCATGATACCGAGAAAGCGCTCGCGCGCCTTGACGTCGTCCTTGGCCGGCCCCTGCAGCGTGTCGATGAAACCGGACAGCGCGGCCAGCGGCGTGCGCAGTTCATGGCTCGCATTGGCGACGAAGTCGGCGCGCATTTCCTCGACCCGGCGCAGCGGCGTCTGATCGTGGAACGTCATCAGCATGCATTTGTCGGCGCCGCCGAACAGGGTCGGCACCGGCACCGGCGTGATGATCAATTCCATCCAGCGGTCGACCGGCACGTGGTCGAGATAGGTCGCGCGCCGCGATTCCGAGGTCGCGATGGCTTCGCGCAGCGCGGTGATGATTTCGGGCGAGCGCAGCGCGAACTGCGCCAGCTCGTTCTTGCGCAGCGCCGGCGCAAGCTGCGCCGCCGCGGCGTTCAGGTGGAGGACGCGGCCGGCACGGTCGAGCAGCACGGCGGGATCCGGCATGCCGGCGACCACCGCGCTGACCGCCGCGGCCTCGACCGGGTTGACCGTGCTGACGTCGTCGCCCGCCGCCGAGGCATCGTGCAATCGCCACGGCACCAGCGCCGCCGCACCGATGCAGATAAAAGCCGCGGCGGCGTGGACCACCGCCAGATCGTCGAACACGACGAGCACCGACAGCGCGAGACCCGCGGCCAGCAGGATGATGGCTGAATGCCGCAGCCGGTCCGGCCACGGCGAGAAGAAAGAGGAAGAAGGCTCGTCTATCGCCATTGGGCCGACTCGCTTCCGGTTCGAATCCGCTTCGTCAGGCGCTGGTGTCCCCGCGTTCCCGCACATAGACGGCTTCGTGTTTCGGCGCCGGGTCGGGGCCTGCCGCCTTGATCAGGCCAAGCCGCTTGATTCGCGCGCCGAGGATGACTTCCCGAAGCGTCAGCAGGATTACAGATATGACGAAAGGCGCAATGTAATAGAGCAGGCGAAACAGCAGCATCCCCGCAAGCAGGTCTTCGCGGTCCATCTGCCACAGCCCGACCAGCATGGCGGCGTCGAACACGCCGAGTCCGCCGGGGGAATGGCTGGCGAAGCCGAGCAGCGTCGCCGATACGAAAACGACCGCGACGACGACGAAGCCGAGATGGGGCTCGTCCGGCGCCAGCACGTACATCGCCAGCGCGCAAAAGCTGAGATCGACGATGCCGATCCCGATCTGCAGCAGCGTCAGCGGACCGCCCGGCAGCGTCACGGTCCAGGGCCCGCGACCGACCCCGCGCGGCTGGATCCAGACCCAGGCCACATACCCTACCAGCCCGAGCAGAATGGCGAAGGCGGCCAGCCGGTTCAACCAGACCGGCAGTTGATCGATCGAGGCGGCGGCTTCCGGATGATAGGCAATGCCGAGCCCCAGCACCGCGGCATTGCCGAGCCAGAATGTCAGGCCGGCCAGGAAGCAGATTTTGGCGACGTCGATCGCATTCAGGCCCCACGCGGAATAGATCCGGTAGCGCACGGCGCCGCCGGTGAAGACGCTGGCGCCGACATTGTGCCCGATCGAATAGGAGGTGAATGCCGCAAGCGCGTTGACGCGGTAGGGCACGTCGATACGTCCGATCGCGCGAACCGCGAACAGGTCATAGAAGGTCAGGGTGAAATAGCCCGCCGCCACGAACAGCGCCGCCAATGCCACCTGGCGCGGCTCGGTCCGCCTGACGGCGTCGATGACCTCGCCGACATCGATGACGCGCAGCATGTGGTAGAGCACGTAGCACGCGATCCCGATGACCGTGATGCTGACTACAACGCCTAGCTTGTGCAGGATTTGCTTCTGGCGCAGAAACGAGACCGCCCTGCGTATTGCTTCAAGCATCTCCACCTCTAACTGCGATCCCGTAAAAGCGGCTGCCGGTGATCTTCGCCACCCCCGCGCCACGCTTGTTCCCTGACCCGAACTGGTAGCGCGTTTTAAGCCGGAGTGGAATTCGCTTGGGGCTCGATAAAACACGTTCCATCAATATATTAGGGGGCATTCGTGACACCAGCTGCACAGTTTTGCTGCATTCGCCGGCCGACCGGCCGGGTGCCTGCGGGCTTGCGCAGGCAGCAGTGAAGTTTTCGTGATCCCCCGGCAAGGCCTGGCATCGGCGGCAAAACAGGCTGCTGCGTTGCGCCAATGCCGCCCCTCGGGTCCGGATCATGCGCGATGATGCCGCGACAGCGCGCGGTCGCGGAGCCAGGATCCCACCGCACAGCCAGCCAGATATAACGCGAACATGACCAGGCCGAGGTCGAGCCAATAGCCGGGGCGGCCGGGAACGAGGTGCGCGGCCGCGGCCGCGACCAGCGCTGCCGTCAGCCCCGCCAGCCAGCGCGCCGTATTCTTCGATACGCCCTGGCCGCGGTGGACCACCGCGATCCAGCCCATGGCGAAACCGAGCAGCAGCGACGCCAGCAGCCAGCCCCAATGGAATGTCGCCAGATAGGTCATCCGCTCTTCCTCACCACGAAATCGATGCGGCGGTTATGCGCCTTGCCTTCGTCGGTGTCGTTGCTGCCCAACGGCTGCGTGCTGCCGTAGCCGATCGGCGTAAACCGGTTGGCGGGCAGGCCGGCCTTGACCAGAAAATCGCTCACAGCCTGCGCGCGCCGTTCGGACAGCGACTGGTTGAAGGCCACCTCGCCTTCGGCGTCGGTATGCGCTGCGATCTCGATATTGACGGACGGACAGCGCATCGCGGTTTCGGCCAGGCGGTCGAGCAGCGCGGTCGAATCCGGATCGATGGTGGCGCGCCCGGATTCGAAGCGGATTTTCGCCTTCGCCAGCAGATCCGCAAACAGCTGTTGACAGACGGTGGCATCGACCGGGGCCGCCGCGGGCCTCACCGAAATCTCGGGCTTGAACTGCCAGCCCGGCGGGAAGTCCTTGCCCAGGCCGGCACGGATCTGAACCGCCGCTGCTTCATAGAGGGCGTCGCCGGACAGCTTGACCTCCCGGTCGGACACCACAAGCGTGCCGGTCGACAGCCGCGGCAGCGCACCCAGCGCCGGCAGCACCGCATTGGCGAACCCGGCGGGCGCACCGACACTGGCCTTGAGATTGTCGACCACCTTTTCCCTGACGAACTTGCGCCCGGCCGCCGCCACGATCGCCGCATGGACGTTATTGTCGGGCACATAGCCGGTCAGCGTCACCGTGACCGCGACCGGGTCCTTGTAGGCCTGGAAGACATAGGGCGGCGCCTTGACCTCGTTGGCGGCCACCGAAAAGCCCTCCGGGAGATTTTTCAGCGCCGCCGCGATTGCTTCCCGGCCGCCGAGGTCGCGCGCCATGCCGGACAGGCTGACCTTGGTGTCGGCAATCGTGACCTTGCCGTCCTTCAATTTGCCGATCTGATCGAGCAGCAGCAGCGCGGCATTGTCGAAACGCGGCGGCGCGCCCCGCGACAAACTCATCCGATCGACCACCTCGACCCCGCCGAGACCTGCGCGGGCCGCCTCGAGCAACCTGGTCTTGCTGGCCGGCAGCGGCGCACTGCCGCCCAGCGTGACCCGAGCGACATCCCGCTCGGCCGACCAGGCAAACGGCTTGGCTTCGGCGACAAGGCGGGTCTGGTCGTTGACCAGCCGCACGCCCGGCACGGCTTCCACCGACGCCACCGCGCTGCGACGGCCGTCTTCCGAGAAGGCATCCGCCGCAAAGGTGACGTCGCGGCCGGCCACCGCCATCCGCGGCCTGTCGAGCACGGTGTCCTTGAGTGCGGCATTAGAGCGCGCGGCGAGATCGGCTTCCAGGGGGGTGGTGCTGGTCCAGGCCGCTATCGCCCAAAAAATGGCCAAGGGAATTGTGCCCGGCCACCATTTGCTGCTCCACCTGAAAAGTCCGTGCATTGGCATCCCGCGGGGCCTGGCGCCCCGTTTCCGAAGTTCATGAACTATCGCGGCACCCCCTGACAAGAACTTCGGAAGCAAGGGGGGCGCTAGCACTGGAGAACAGAGTGAAAACAAACCCTTGCGGGACTGTCAAACTGGAAATAACACGAAAATTGTCAGCTAACGGTGCGCGATCCGACTAACTGTTTCTTCAGCGGTCACCCGCTAGCGTCGGAACTACGTCGCAACCGGCCAGCTCCTGAATGAAGCAGTTCCGCAACAACGTCATCCGCGCCGGGCTCGAAGCGCTGTATTTTACCGGCGCGCATCATCTGCTGCGACCGCTGTTCGCCGGCGTCGGCGCGATTTTCATGCTGCACCATGTCCGGCCGCGTCGCGACGCCGCTTTCCAGCCCAATCATGGCCTCGAGGTCACGCCGGAATTCCTGCGCATGACGTTGACGCATCTTCGGTCGTACCAGATCGACATCATTACCATGGACGAGGCGCATCAGCGGCTGATCGATCGCAACTTTTCGCGGCGCTTCGCCTGCTTCACCTTCGACGATGGCTATCGCGACAACCGGGATTTCGCGCTGCCGGTGATGCGGGAATTTGACGCACCCCTTACCGTCTACGTCGCCAGCGATTTCGCCGAGGGCACCGGACGGCTGTGGTGGACGGCGCTGGAGCGGGTCATCGCCAAGGCGTCCTCGATCGACGCCACGATCGGCGACGTGGCGACCCGCCTCGATGTTTCCACGGTAGCTTCCAAGCAGGAGGCGTTCGACCGGTTGCACGACTGGCTGCGCGCGTTGCCGGGCGAGCACGACATTGCGCGCGAAATCAGCGTGCTGTGCGCGCGCCATGGCGTCGACGAGGCCGCCATCAGCCGCGAACTCTGTATGTCCTGGGACGAACTGAAACCGTTCGCCGACCACCCCCTGGTCACGATCGGCGCCCATACCATCACGCATTGCAATCTCGCCAGGCAGACCGAGGCAACGGCGGCTCGCGAGATCGCCACCAGCCGCGCCCGGATCGAAAGCGCGCTGCAGCACCCCGTCCTGCATTTCGCCTATCCCTATGGCGACAGGATCGCGGCCGGCCACCGCGAATTCGCGCTGGCGCGCGCCGCCGGATTCAAGACCGCGGTGACGACGCGGCCGGGCATGATCTTTCCCGAGAGCGCCGATCACCTGACCGCGCTGCAGCGGGTCTCGCTGAACGGCAACTATCAGGACGCGCGGTTTCTTTCCGTGCTGACCTCGGGTGCCGCGACCGCGTTCGGCAACGGGTTTCGGCGAATCGACGCGGCGTAAGTTTGCCTTCCTCGTCTGACCCTGCGACGAGGGAGTGTTCCTTGACTCTGCCTTCCCCTACGCCCAAAACCGCTGGCAAAAGGGAGCAACCATGTTCAAGGATCTGTTTTCGCTGCACGGCCGCATCGCGCTCGTGACCGGTGGATCGCGCGGCATCGGCAAGATGATCGCGGCCGGATTTCTCGCCCAGGGCGCGGCGAAGGTCTACATCACCGCGCGCAAGGCCGCGCCTTGCGAGGCGACCGCGAAAGAGCTTTCGGCCGCCTATGACGGCGAATGCATCGCGCTGCCGATTGATATTTCCACCATGGCCGGCATCGACCTGCTGGCGGCCGAAATCAGGAAGCGCGAGCCGAAGCTCGACATCCTGGTCAACAATGCCGGCGCGGCGTGGGGCGCCGCGTTCGACGAATTTCCGGAGAGCGGCTGGGACAAGGTGATGAACCTCAACCTGAAAACGCCGTTCTTTCTGACCAAGGCGCTGGCAGCCCCGTTGCGCGCCGCCGCCACCGCCGAGCGGCCGGGCAAGGTCATCAACGTCGCCTCGATCGACGGCATCTTCGTCAACCCGATGGAGACCTATTCCTATGCCGCCAGCAAGTCGGGGCTGATCCATCTGACCCGCCGGATGGCCGCCAAACTGATCGGCGACCACATCGTGGTGACGGCGATCGCACCCGGCCCGTTCAAATCCGACATGAACAAGGCGGCGCGCGACAATGCCGATGAAGTGGCGACGCGGGTGCCGTCGGGCCGTATCGGCACCGACGAGGACATGGCGGGCACGGCGATCTATCTCGCCTCGCGCGCCGGCGATTACGTGGTCGGCGCCACCATCGCGGTCGACGGCGGCATTGTTTATGCCAATCCGGGCATCAAGGGCGACGGCTGGGATTAGGCTTGGGGCCCGCGCCGAGCGGAGCATCTCGCCGTGTCCCCGGCACTATTCGTATTCGTAATCGGCCGGCGGCGCGTCGGGCAGTTCGCGTTCCAGTGCTTCGCGGTAGCGCAGGCATCCGCGCAGAAATTTCGGCCATGGCGGCACCGCGATATCGGGCGCCACCCGTTCCGGCAGCAACCCCCAGAGGTTGGGATGATGCCAGCACAGGTCGTGGCCGGTACTGTCGCGGTGTTCGCGAATGCCCGCGCGCAGGCGCTTCACTTCCGCGACAAGCCGGTCGCGGTCCAGTCCGTCGAGGTCGCTATCGAGGTCCATCGGGACCTCCTCCATGTAAAATTCAGGTCTCGATCTTCACATATTCGAAATCGCCGGGCTTGTTGTCGATGCCGACCTTGGGCGGCGAGATCCAGGGCGCATAGCTGCCGATATCGGTTACGGGATTCATCAGCGAGGCGATAAAGTCGCCATCGTCGGTCGACGGCAGCCAGTCGTTCCTGCGCTTGTTCCAGGTGGCATCGTCGATCAGGACGCCGTCCGGGGTGGCGTGGATGTCCCTGAACTCGCCGATCTGGCGGTGGAACGCGACGTTCGGCAGGGTCAGCTTGAAATCGTAGCCGGCGGTGGAAATGATCTTGTTCCAGCGCAGCATGCCCTTGGCGCAGTCCTGGGTGTAGTCGTCGCGCAGCCGCATGTTGAGCGCGGTCAGCGCCGGCTCGTCGACCCGCTTGATCACGCCGTCGACCAGTTTCAGCACCGGATAGGTGTCGTTTTTCAACTGATGGTCATCGTCAATCTGGGTCTCGCGGTAGCGGCCTTTTATGCCCGCATTGAAGGCGTTGGCGGCGTTGGTCGAGACCTCCGAGCCGAACAGGTCGAGCGACAGCGTGTAGTGCAGGTTCAGCTTCTTCTGCATGGTCGGCAGGTCGATCACGCCGAGCGCGCGGACTTTTGCGACATCGGTGGGATCGCTGATGCCCGCGGCCCTCATCGCCTCAACGGTTCGCTGCAGGACGCGGCTGATGCCGGTCTCGCCGACGAACATGTGATGCGCCTCTTCGGTCAGCATGAAGCGGCACGTGCGCGACAGGGGATCGAAGCCGGATTGCGCGAGCGAGTGCAGCTGCATCTTGCCGTCGCGGTCGGTGAAATAGGTGAACATGAAGAACGACAGCCAGTCCGGCGTCGCCTCGTTGAAGGCGCCCAGCATGCGCGGCGCGTCGGCGTCGCCGGAGCGGCGGCGCAGCAGATCGTCGGCCTCCTCGCGGCCGTCGCGGCCGAAATATTTCTGCAGCAGATAGACCATCGCCCAGAGATGGCGGCCTTCCTCGACATTGACCTGGAACAAATTGCGCAGGTCGTAGAGCGAGGGCGCGGTCTTGCCGAGATGGCGCTGCTGCTCGACCGAGGCCGGCTCGGTGTCGCCCTGGATCACGATCAGGCGGCGCAGCATGGCGCGGTGCTCGCCCGGCACTTCCTGCCAGGCCGGCTTGCCGAAATTCTCGCCGAACGGAATGACGCGGTTCTCTTCCTGCGGCGCCAGCAGGATGCCCCAGCGATAGTCCGGCATCTTGACGTAGTCGAACTTGGCCCAGCCGCGCGGATCGACCGAATAGGCGGTGCGCAGATAGACCAGCGACTGCTGGAAACCCTCCGGGCCCATGTCGCCCCACCAGTTCATGTAGCCGGGGTGCCAGCCCTCCAGCGCCTTGAGCACCTGCCGATCCTCGCTGAGATTCACGTTGTTGGGAATCTTGGTGGAATAGTCGACATTCATGATGTTCATGGCGTGCTCCCTGGTCGATCTCGTGACGCGCATTCGCGTCTTGTTCTGCCGTCATCCTCAGGTGCGAGCACCTCTTGCGCGAGCCTCGAAGGATGCTGGCGCGAAAGGTGTTTCCACGGCCATCCGAGGCTCGCTCACGCTCGCACCTCAGGATGACGGCGGCGCTTGTTCTAGACCCGCGTCATGTCGAACTGCGCCTTCTGGCCGGTGCCGTAACGGCGCAGCGCGCCGTCCTCGCCGACCGCGTTGGGGCGCTGAAAGATCCAGTTCTGCCACGCCGTCAGGCGCGAGAAGATTTTCGATTCCATGGTTTCGGGGCCGACGAAACGCAGGTTCGCCTCCATGCCGGTGAGGCTGTCGGGCGAGAAAGAGCTGCGCTCCTCGAGGAACACCCTGACCTCGTCGTCCCAGTCGATATCGTCGAGCGCGAAGGTGACGAGGCCGAGCGCCTCGGCCTGTTCGGCATCGAGCCCCTCGCCGATTGTTTTCTGCGCGCGCGCAACGTCGTCGGGATCGGCCTGGAAACGCGACTGCAGCCGGGTCAGACCATGGCTCATCGGATAGGGCCCAAAGTTCATCGCCGACAATTCGATGGTCGGCGGGCTGCGGTTGTCGCCCTGCCGCGAGCCGATCAGCATGTAGGAGCGGTCGGCGGCGAACACCAGTTCGGCCAGCGTGCCGACGAAGCAGGAGCCGGGCTCCACCAGCGTCACCAGCGTGCGCGAGGTGACATCGATGCGCTTCAGGACCCGTTTCCAGTATTGCCTGATCTCGTTGACCAGCCAGTGCGTCTTGTTGGCTTCGAGAAAGCCGTCGCAGCCCAGCACATTGGCGCGGTCGCCATGCGACTTGAACACCAGCATCGCGGTCTCAAGCTCGTTGATTCGCAGATGCAGGATGGCGTCGTCGAGTTCGCGCGCCACCTGCAGCGGCCAGAACGCATCGCCCTGCCCGATCATGCCGTCGATATCGGCTGGCGGGGCAGCGTCCGGCGCCTTGATCGAGATGGTGGCGATGCGCTGGGCGCGGTCGATGTCGACGCTGACGAAACCGTAGCGGATGCCGTTGTCGTCGAAGCCGCGGGTCAGAGGCTGCAGCGCAATGGCCTTGCCATTGCCGTTGCGCTTTGAGGCCGCGGCGAATTCGCGTGCCCGTTCCGCTACCCTGGCCTCAAGCTTGCTGTTCGGCACGATCTCGTCGACCAGCCGCCATGCGACGGCCCGCTTGCCCTTGATGCCTTCCTCGATGGTGCAGAAATAATCGGCGTGATCGCGGCGCACCTTGCGCTTGTCGACCACGCGGGTCAGCCCGCCGGTGCCCGGCAGCACCGCCAGCAGCGGCACTTCCGGCAGCGCCACCGCCGCCGCGCCGTCATCCGCCAGGATGATGTGATCGGTTGCCAGCGCCAGTTCGTAGCCGCCGCCGGCCGCGGTGCCGTTGATCACGGTGACGAAACGCTGGCCGGAATTTTCCGACGAGTCCTCGAGGCCGTTGCGGGTTTCGTTGGTGAATTTGCAGAAACTGACCTTGTGGGCGTGGGTGGCGCCGGCCAGCATGCGGATATTGGCGCCGGCGCAGAACACCCGGTTCTTGGCCGAGCGCAGCAGCACGACCTTAACGCCTGGATGCTCGAAACGCAGCCGCTGCA
>Ga0307294_10000453_pt1 | contig 10188 bp, 12 predicted proteins | sample ER_DNA_151_FD_194468 | JGI IMG/M metagenome (GOLD analysis project Ga0307294, IMG submission 194468) | Bulk soil microbial communities from the East River watershed near Crested Butte, Colorado, United States - ER_DNA_151 | ecosystem: Environmental > Terrestrial > Soil > Floodplain | place... | reverse complement strand
CGTCGGTTCGCCGGGAAAACGCGTCCGAAAAAAGGCGTGTCAAATCACTTCGCCGTCGAAGTCGTGACGGTTTGATGTCGGTCTGCAGGAAGCGCCTTGTTTCGGACAAGACGCTTTCTTCTTTTGAACAAGGCATTTTCTTCTCGTAGCTCCGTCATCCCTGTCATGCGGAGTACAGATTTATGCGAATTTCAACCATCACCATCACCATTGCCATCGCGCTCGGTGCCTCGACCGCCGGCGCGCATGCGGCGCCGCCGGTTCGTGCCGGCATCCTGCAATGCCAGGGCGGCCAGAATGTCGGCTACGTGGTCGGCTCGGTTACCTCGTTCGAATGCGTGTTCCAGAGCGAAGGCCGCCGTCCCGAACCCTACATCGCCACCGTGCGCCGCTACGGCCTCGATCTCGGCGTCACCGGCCAGACCCGCTTGGCCTGGGCGGTGAATGCGCCCGATCGCAGGGTCGGCCGCGGCGACCTCGCCGGCAATTACGGCGGCGTCGGCGCCAACGCGTCGGTCGGCGTCGGTTTCGGCGGCAATTTCCTGGTCGGCGGTCCGCAGAATTCCTACGCGCTGCAGCCGATCAGCGTGCAGGGCCAGACCGGCCTGAACGTCGCGGCCGGAATCGCCGATATCCAGCTGGAGCCGGTGCGGTTCGGACGCGGCGGCGGGTATCACCGGCATCACACCCGGCATCGCCATCAGGGCTGAAGCGACAAGAAACGACAAGCGCCAAACGAGAGGGGCCCGCGAAAGCGGGCCTCTTTTTTGTTTGCACCACCCGTCATTCCGGGGCGAGGCGAAGCATCGAACCCGGAATCCCGCGAGGGAATCTCAGCCCGTCACATCGAGATTCCGGGCCCAGCCCTGCGGGCTGCCCCGGAAATGACGAGTGTTGATCGGCAAAATCTGGCACCGCTGCCGCCATTATGTCATAGAGAACCGCGCGCCGGGCAGCGGCGCGCGCCTCGTTCCTGCTCGCGTCATATCCATTCCGCCGGAGATTTCCCCATGCCCCGTTCTCTCATCCTTGCCGGTGTCGCCGCGACCCTGCTGGTCGGATCTGCCACCGCCCAGGCGCAGCAGCCGATGCAGCGCGTGCAGGTCGGCATTCTCGAATGCCGCGGCGGCGCCAGCGTCGGCTTCATCGTCGGCTCCGTGACCAATCTCGGCTGCGTGCTGCGCGCCGAGGGCGTGCCGGAAGACCGCTATGTCGCGACCATCCGCAAGGTGGGCCTTGATCTCGGCATCACCCAGGAAACCGCATTGGCCTGGGGCGTGTTCGCGCCGTCGGTGCGGCTCGGGCCGGGCGCGCTGTCGGGTGATTACGCCGGTGTGCAGGGCAGCGCTGCGCTCGGCGTCGGCGCCGGCGGCAATGTGCTGGTCGGCGGCTCCAACAACACCATCGCGCTGCAGCCGCTCAGCCTGCAGGGCCAGGTTGGGGTCAGCGTCGCCGCCGGGCTGGAAAGCCTGGAGCTGCGGCCGGGGAGGTAGCGTCCCTTCCGAGCCGTTGCGAGCACCGGCCTTGGCGCCGATCCGGATTGATGAAACAGGCACAGCTGTCATGGCGGATATGGATATTTGAAATTTGGCGTTCGAAGTCCTCTTTGACCCTTTCCGGCTCGGCCAAAGGCCGGGTATGATAATTTCCCGCAAAGGATAGGGCCGGCATGTGACGGACGGCTTCTCTCGACGTGTGGTCTGGTTCGTGCTCTGCACGGCCATGACGATGTTGATCCAGCCGCGAACCAGCATCGCGGCGGACCAGCCCAAGACTGTCTTGATCCTTCAATCGTACGGACAGAACTTCAAGCCATGGAGTGAATATTCCAAAGCACTTCGGCAGGAGTTGGAGCGGCGCTCGCCTCAGCGGCTGATTATTCAGGAATTTTTCCGTGATTACGGCGCATGCGGAGATGGAGAACGCCGAAGGTCAATTGGTCGAATACCTCCGCGCCCTGTTTGTTCATCGCTCGCCCGATCTGATCGTGGCGTTCGGAGCCCCTGGCGCTGCCTTCGCTCAAACTCACAGAAAGGAGCTTTTCCCTGGCGCGCCGCTGGTATTGGCTGCAATCGAAGAGCGTCGAATACAATCAGCCGTTCTGACAGAAAATGACAGCGTAGTCCCGGTTCGACAGGACATATCCGTTTTGTTCGACAATATTTTGCAACTGCTGCCCAACACGAAAACCGTGGCCGTGGCGATTGGCAACTCGCGCAATGAGCGGTTCTGGAAACTGCAACTCGAAAAAGAATTGGAGCCGCTGAAGAAGCGCATCACGTTGCTGTTCTACAACGAGCTGTCCTTCACCGAAACTCTCAAGCAAGCGGCATCTCTGCCGCCGGATAGCGCGATTTTTTGGCTTCAGCTACAGGTCGACGTCCCGGGCGCATTGAACGAAGGGGATCGACTGAGGGAGCTGTCCACAGTCGCCAACGCGCCTATTTTTTCCTATGACGACGCCTTTTTGACCGGGGAAATCGTAGGCGGCCCGATGACTTCGGTATCCGTCACGACCAGAACCACGACTGATGTCGTACTTCGCATTCTTGGAGGCGAGAAGCCTGCCACGATAACGACACCTGTTATACAATATGGCCCGGCGAAGTATGACTGGCGGCAGCTCCAGCGCTGGGGAATAAGCGAGAGCCGCCTGCCACCGGGAAGCGAAATCCACTTACCGCGAACTGACCGTTTGGGAAAAGTATCGCTGGCAGATCCTGGTGTTTGTGGCGTTCGTCCTCGTGCAGGCCGCGCTTATCGGTCTTCTGCTAGAGCAGCGCCGTCGTCGTCGCTATTTTGAAGTCCAGGCTAGCCGTCGTTCGGAGGAGCTGGCTCACTCCAATCGCTATTCGACGGCTGGCGAACTGACCGCTTCCATAGCCCACGAGCTTAACCAGCCGCTTGGGGCTATTCTGCTCAACGCCGAAACGGCGGAGTTGCTGCTGAAATCTTCATCCCCCGATTTGGATGAACTCCGGCAGATCGTTACCGCTATTCGGCTTGATGACCTGCGCGCCAACAATGTGCTGCATCGCCTGCGCAACTTGCTGAAGAAAGCGCCGTCCGAAATCAAGGAGGTTGATCTAAACGAGATCGCAGGCGAGAGCATCCAGTTGCTTTCTCCGCTGTCAATTTCCCGGCAAGTCAAGTTGAGCGCCTTCCCTGCTCCGATGTCGCTGCCCATCGGGGTCGATCCCGTTCAACTCCAGCAAGCGATTGTGAATCTGATCGTGAACGCGATGGATGCGATGTCAAAAATGCCGAGCATCGAGCGTTGGGTTACCGTCCATACTGCGCGTGCCGAGAGTTTTGCCGAGGTTTCGGTATCTGACACCGGCCCAGGCATTCCGTCTGACAAGATCAACGAGGTTTTTGAGCCGTTTTTCACGACAAAGGCTCAGGGCATGGGAATTGGATTGTCCATTGCCCGAACGATCATCGAAGCCCATAACGGCCGGATATGGGCAGAGAACAAGGCCGGCGGGGGCGCCGTGTTTCGCATCAGTCTGCCGCTGTCAGCAACGTAAGGCTCGGAAACGGATGACAACCATTGTCATCGCACGACCCGTATTCCTGAGCCGGAAGTTCGAAAATCCTTATCGAATGCCGCTGGGTCTACTGTCGCGCGATGCTTTCACCGCGCAACATCCCGCGCTTTCTCCGCACCCGCAGATCAGCCATGACTTTGATGGTTGCGCCAAGCACCAGCGCGCAAAGCCCCGCCTTCGACACCGCCTCCATCGTCCCCTCGACCAGTATGGCATGGATCACACTCCCGGCGACGATCACGATCGCGAGGGGCATATGGAGGATGCGCCAGGTTCGCGCTCGCAGTCCCAGCCGCCGGCGGAGTGCAGCCAGAAGCGCGACGGCAAGGATGGCCCACATGGCGATCACACCAAAGGGGGAGAACGGCGTCGGCGATGCGAACAGCAGGGCGTCGATCATGTCAGGCGGGCTGGTGATCCAGAGGCCCCCGACGTGGATCACCACCGCCGCCACCAGCGCGGCTCCGATCCAGTGATGGGTACGCCGTCCCCGATAGGCCGACAGTCCCGGCAGGTATCCGCCGATCAGTAAAGGCTGAACCAGCACAAGACCCAGTGCGATGATCCCGGCGAACCCGGCCAGGATGTAGAGCGGACCGCGCCATGCGAGCAGCGGGCTCAAAGCTGCAGCGGCGATCGGCACGCCAACCGCCGCTGCCAGGGCGACCCAGGTCAGGATCGTCCGGGCTGATTTCCATCCCTTGGTTCGCAACTCGGTCAGACCGGCTGAAGCACGAAGTGCGCCTCCAGGGCGGTATCCTTTGCGCTCCGCATCACCGGACGCAGAAAGACGGTTTTGAATTCACCGCTGTCATAGGCGAGGTGGCCATGCGGCTGGCCGAAGATGGGAATGATCTGCGGCATCTCGAGACGGAACGCGCCGTTCTTGTCGGTGAGCGTGGCGCCATGACTTTGCGGTTCGTGCTCCTGCCCTTCGGTGGTGTGCGCCCAGATCTGGATGCGCTGCCCGGCAAGCGGAGCCCCATCGCCGGCGCGGCGTACGGTGCCACTCATCCAGAAGCCACCCTTGCCGATCCGCTCCACGATCGCCGCGCCCTTGCGGTAGTTGTTGGAGCCGCCCTGCATCGAAACGGTCGGTACGACGCCTTCCGCGCGGGCGGGCAACAGCAGCCCGGAAACCCCGGTTGCGAGCACGGAGCAGCCGGCGGCGAGGAGGTTGCGGCGATTGAGTACGACGGCGGTCATGCAAATCCCTCCCTGGCGAGTCCGGCGAGACTACAACAACAGGCGCGAGAGGCCCAGTTAAGCGAGGCGAAGCGCGCGACAAGTCGCAATAACAGTGTTGTGAACGGGTGTCACAGGCCTTTGCGGGAGTCTGCCTCGCTCCATGGAACGAGCCGTTCGAAGCTGTCGGGCCCGTCGCCCTAGTGAAAGATGCGTCCAGCGTCGATGACGACGGTCTGGCCGGTCATGGTCTCGGTGCGGCACATGGCGATCACCATGTCGGCGCAGTCGTCCTTGTCGGCTGGCTTCTTCAGCAGCGAGGCCGACGCGGCGCGCTCGACTTGCTCGGACCGGAGATTGGCTGTCGCGCGGGTGCCGTCGAGCAGGCCCGGTGCCACGCAGTTGACGAGCGTCTCGGGCGCCAGCGCGACCGCCATGCAACGCGTCAGATGAATCAGCCCCGCCTTCGACACCGCATAGGCGATGGAAGAGCCGGTCGGGCTGAGCCCGGCCACCGAAGCGATGTTGACGATGCGGCCTCGCCCCTGGGCCTTCATGGCCGGGGCGACCGCCTTGCTCAGGTGCATCGGCCCCGTCAGGTTGATGGCCATGATCTTGTTCCATACCTCCGGCGTCAGATCGTCGAGATCGCTGAACGGGATCGAGACGTTGTAGGCGGCGTCATTGATCAGAACATCAAGCCGGCCGAAGGTCCGGGTGACCTCGCCTACCAGCCGATCCACGGCCGCGCTGTCAGTGATGTCACAGGCGAAAGCCCGGGCGTTGATCTGATAACGCGACGCCAGTTCGCTGGCGACGCTTTCCGCCTGGTCGCGGCTGCGCGCGTACATCACGGCCACATCGGCGCCCTGCTGCGCGAGCGCGTGGCAGATGCGCTGCCCCAGCCCGCCATTGCCGCCCGTCACCAGTGCAACCGCGCCCTTCAAATCCATCACGTCTCTCCTTCAATGGGCATGCGCCGTCGCAAGCCGCTGCCTATGCCTCCGACCACGATGAAACGTCGCCTTGGCGGTTTACTCGATTACCAGTTTTGTGAGGGAACCCGATATCGAAGGCAAGCTTCGTCACGGCACGAATTAGCAATGAAATGGCATGATTTCGTCAACGCCGACGCCTTCGCCTGACCATGTTGGTTGCACCAGCCCAATCAGTCGAAGGAGTTCCGATGGTGTTCCCCTCGAGCGCCGCCATTTGCGGCGCAGTAATTACGCTTGCCATTTCCGCTGCGATGACCCGCAGTGAGGCCGGTGCAGTTCATGCAAGCGCTGTCGATCGTGCCGCTTCCGGGGCCGCGGTCGTTGGCGCAGCGTCCATGTACAATCCGTTCCGGCCCGGATGGCGGGAGGGCGGACCGAGTACAGCTTCCGGCGAACGCTATAATCCCTCTGAGTGGGCGGCCGCCATCAAAACCGGTTTACGTGGCAAATTTGGCGGGGTCCAATTTGGCGCGAAGCCGAAATTTGCCCTCGTCGAGGCCAAAGGCAAGAAGGTCATCGTCAAGATAAATGATGTGGGGCCGCTGACGCCCGGTCGCATCATTGATTTCAATGAACGGACGATGCGCCATTTCGATCCAGGCCTGGAGCTGGGCGTCATTCAAAGCGTAAAGGTTACCCCGCTTGCCGGCGACAATTGGTCGCTCGGACCGATTGCCTAGACGTGATCGCAGGAGAGGGCGGTTGCCTGACCTAATGGAATATGAGGGGAGCCTTCCGATATCTCGACACTTCCCCCCGCTCTGAGCTTGAACCACTTCCCTTCGAGCGCGATGCGATAGCCGTTGATCTAGATCAACTATCGGTCGCGGGATGCAGGTTTTGTGATCACAACAAGTCGCGATTGGCTTGGTCGGTCACTCGTTACCGGGGAGGTCATCACAATGAGATCCAGGTTGAATATCCTTGCGTTCGCAATCTTGATTGTCCCGGCGTTCGGTGGTGAAGCGCTTGCCACGGCGGTCGATATTCGCAGCATCACCTGTAGCGAATATCTCGCCATGCCGGCTGCGCCGTCGAGCAAGTTCTCGGCTTGGATGACCGGCTGGTTTAGTTATCAGAGTGGGAGGACGTTTGTAGATTTTGACCTGCATCGGGCAAATGTCGCAAGCGTAAGAGGGTGGTGCCAATCCAACCCGAGTGCCAGTGTGATGGTAGCCGTGGAAAAATCGATAGGCGTAGCTGCGCTGCCTAACGCTACGCTGGATTTCAACAAGATCACGTGCGGAACCTGGTTGGGGTACGGTCCAGCGGACCAGGATTTTGTAAGATATTTTATGAGCGGCTACTACAGCGCGACGGCAAGCAACAGTGTATTGGATTACGACCGCCTGCAGAAGAATTCCGGTGCGGTCGTCGCGTATTGCAAGAAGAATAAGTCCCGCACTCTGCCAACGGCCATTCAGAATAGAGCTAGATAGGCTGGAGCAGTTTCCAGCGGCTTAGGGGCGACGGAGAGCGCCCCACGAATGCATACGAACTCGGCCATTGGCGTGGCTTCTGCTAATGGCTCGAAACGGGCACGCCGTAGCCGCCGAGTAACGTCCGCTCTCGGGGCCGCTGTCCCCGGCGCCGGCATACAGGGCGGTGGTCGCAAATGCCGCCCATTGCAGAAGTTTCATCCGCCGTATGACATCGCTCCCACCTATGGCGAGCCACAATTCGTTGTTCCGGAATGTCGCGGCGCGTCGGCGTTCGGTTCATCCCCCTGGCTGCCGGGCCGGCGATGGTGAACCTTGCAGCACGCTCACCGCACTATTGCGGGAGCTGGAACGTGATCATGCTGCGTATTGCGCTTATCCTGGTCGGACTGACGGCCTTCCCGTTGCAGGCGTTCGCCGGCGGGCCGGTCTACGCCTATCGCCACGAACTGCCGCCCGCGATTGCCAGATTGCATAGCTGCGTCGGTCCGCACCAGCGCATCCTGCGTTATCCTGATCTATGGCATGTCGGGAAACGGCGGATATTTCGGGTCGGATGCCCGGAGCACGCGCCTGGTATCAACCGCCTGCCGCATCGCGACGACAGTGGTTATGTTCGCAAGCCGGACGAGGGTCCGGATCAGTTCCAGAGTACCGTCTACTATCTCGCCGACGACGCGCGCGGCCGCAATGCAAGGCGGCTCGTGCTGCCCTATCCGCGCGCCGACGGGACGATACTGATGACCGATGCATTCGACGAGAAACTCGACATCGGCTGGTCGACGCGCGCCAACACCAGCCCTGCCAGCGGCGTCGCCTACCTCGATCTCACCGGCGCCGCGATCTATCCGCCCGGCGAGTTCATGATCGCGACGCGGATCGCGCCGGCCGATCGGCCCGACATCAAGAACGCCGTCGCCATGTGGCGTATCAGGAACGGCAAGGCCGCGCTGATTTACTGGGCCGAGACCAGGGAGACGCTTCCGAAGGATGCACCTTCGCACCAATCGCCGCCCTATAAAATCGTGCTCGACAAACGGCCGGAGAGGTAAAACCATGATCGTGCGGACACCATGGCGCGTTCTTTTCGTTGGGCTCGTCTGCGCCCTGGTCGCCAGATCGGCGCCGGCACAGGCTGCCCCCCTGCGCGCTACGCCCGCTGATCGCGCCGTTGTCGAGGCCTGTCTCAAGCTTGTGAACGAGAACGCCGAGAAAGAAGCTCAGGGCAAGATCGAGAACGAGTCACCAGGCCCTGCCGGTCGTCTGGCGGCCGCCGCAAAGGACGCCGCAACCCAGCAGGAAAGCTGCATCGGAGCCGTCAACATACCCTGTCAGCAGGAGCCGGGCGGAGCCTCGACCATGGGAATGATCGGCTGCATCACCCGCGAGCGGATGGTCTGGGACGAGCGGCTCAATCGCGTTTACCGCGAGGCCCTGAAGGAAGCCCCACCCAGACTCGCCAGGGCGCTGCGGGACGCACAGCGCGCATGGCTGCAATGGCGCGAAAAGCGATGCAAATTGCCCGAAATCGATAATGAGGGTGGTTCAATCGTCGGTCCGCTCCATGCCGGCTGCATGCTCGACGCGACGGCACGACAGGCGCTGTGGCTGGAGAGCCGCGAATAGCGCTGCGCTACGGTCCCAACCCCCGACGTCGGGATCGCCGGCGCTGGTTTAATTACGTATCGGAATCATTCCGGCTTTCTTTTTTGGCCGCAACGAGGCTTGAGGATGAAACCGTGCGAGCGCGGTTTGCTTGACGTCATCATCTACTTAGGTCGGCGAGCGAAGTTCACTGTAAACCCATCCCGCTGCTTCAGATGTCATCGGATCAGCGTGAACTTGCGCTTCATGGATGTGTCCGCATCTGATGCATTTCAGCGTCCAGTGCTCAAATCCCGGGCGTCCCGCGGTTGCACGTTGAACAAGCGAGGGGGTTTGGCATCGCGGACAGCGGGGGTGGGCTACCGCGCGGGGCGTCAAAGTCGATGATTGAGTTTTCGTCATGTTTTGCTCCTGTGGATTAGGCGGGAGCACAACACTCTCAGCCACCGATAAGGGCCAGGACGGTCGGTGATGGAAGGCAGTGACGCCGCTTAAGTCGGAAAGTCGACATTTAATTCGCGTCGCTGAACGTAATGTTTTTGTTCTGCGCGAGAACTTCGGGAGTAGGGCGAACGTCAGTGCTACTGACCCTGTAGCGTTTGGTAGCACTCGCAAGCAAGGCCCTCCAAAGCCTCGCGATCGACTATTCTGATGACGCCGCGCGAGTAGATGATAGGCCCGAGTTTTTGTATATGGCTCGCCACGTCGGTAACGGACGTGCGGCGCACGCCCAGCATCTCGGCCAGGAATTCCTGTGTTAGCTCCACTGTGTCGCTTTCCGCGCGATCGGCCGACTGCAGCAGCCAGCGGCAAAATCTCGCTTCCACGGGATGCACAGCGTTGCATGCGGCGGTAACGCGGGCTTGCAGCAGCAAGACTTCATTGTAACGGAGGCAAAGGTCGCGGACGGCGTCGCTACGGTCTACGGCCTTGCGGAACTGGGCCGCACCTATCCTGGTCGCGGCCATCGGCAACTGCACAACGACCCGTACCGAGGATTTGTACAGACCCAGTCCGGCCATTGCCCCCACGACGCCCTCACGGCCCACCGTGGCCACTTCAATGGACTTTCCGTCGCGCAGGACCACCAGCAACGATAGCATCCCGCTGTGGGGGAAATACACGTGATCGAACTCGTCGCCGGCTTCGAGCAGCACCTGGCCCTGCGGTACTTGCTTCGTCGTCATGTGCGGCGTGAGCAGATCCATCTGCTCGCGAGGCAGTATTGACAGCAACCTGTTGTCGAGGGGAATGCCGGGATTTGGTGACAGCATTGCGGTTTCCTGCCCGATCGGTCGGGCCGTGATCCGCAGAGGTGAATGAGGCGCTCCGAAAGGACGCTGCCACGGGACTCTATGTAACCACGCGTCAGGGAGATGTTAGTCCGCCACCGTATATTGGCTCCTGGAA
>Ga0307294_10000452_pt1 | contig 10188 bp, 5 predicted proteins | sample ER_DNA_151_FD_194468 | JGI IMG/M metagenome (GOLD analysis project Ga0307294, IMG submission 194468) | Bulk soil microbial communities from the East River watershed near Crested Butte, Colorado, United States - ER_DNA_151 | ecosystem: Environmental > Terrestrial > Soil > Floodplain | place: USA... | reverse complement strand
GACATGGATCATCGCGTCCTCGAACACCAGTTGGGTCGCGGCGGCCTTGTCGAGGCGGTCCCTGGTATCGGGGCGGTGATGGATGTCCTCGACCCGCAGCACCGCGTCGGGATTCCAGAGCTGGTCGGGTTTCAGGGGCACGCCGAGGATGTCGATCAGCGGCGTCTTGTAGGGATGATCGAACGGGTCGCAGTACCAGTTGGCGAGCGCGCGGTTGATCCGGACCTCGCCGTCAGCACCGCAATCGAGAACCTCGCGCAGCCCCGCATAATAGGGATTGCTGGCGCGGTTCATGTTGCCCCAGGCGGCGGCGCCCATGTAGCGGCCCTCGCTGGACAGCCAGGTCCAGCCGCCCTGGGTCGATGAAATGACGCTGTAGAAGGCGCCGAGCGAGTCGAACATGCTGTCGTTGCAATAAAGCTGCCGCATCGCGCCGTTTTCGGCGACGTAGAGCGAGACCGATCCCCGGTCGCCGGTGCCATCGAGCACCGCGATCGCGACGGGCTCGGCATCATCGGCGAATGGCGAGGCCGCGAACGAAAACCAGGCGTGGTTGTCGTGGTGTGGCAGGCAGATCAGCGGCAGCCGCTCCGCAAGCGCGAGCTGCCGTCCCAAAATCTTCGGCGTGCGGGTCATCTGGTCGAGCCGGCGGCCATCGAAGCCGGCGGCCTCCGTGGTGCGCAACAGTTTCAGGCTTTGCGGCACCTCCTCCAGCACCGAGCGCGCGATGGTGCCGGCAAGCGTGGGGTAATCCCAGCTGGTGAGCCAGGCGTCGATGTCGCCGATGTCGCGGCCTATGCCGCGTAGCGTCGCCACCATGGCGTCGATCGAGGCCTTCGGATATTCGGTGGTGTGCTTGTTGCCGGAAAAGCGTTCCTCCTCGTTGTTGACGATCAGGCGCGGTCCGTTGGCCTGCGTTACCTCGACCAGCGCCACGCCTGAATTGTGGGTGCCGGGCAGTCCCAGCCCAGCCAGATACACGGTCTCGCCGCGTTGCAGTTTTTCGCGGACATGCGCGATCCGCTGCTCGGCGAATGGCGAGCCGAGCTGATGAACCCCTCCGGCCGCGAACAGCCGTGCGCTGAGCCAACGCGCGGCGCGAAATCCGGCGGCGCCGAGCCGCGGATGCTTCGGGCCAATTCGCTTGTTCGATGGAGTCAACGGGCGATGCCTTGGGGCGCGGGGAACCAGAATGATTTTGAGATCGCATCAATCACAATTGCAGCGGCGCAACAATGCCTGTTTCGTCCGGCGGAATAAGCCGGCGCTTGCGCGGCCGCGCCCGGCTTGCGACACTTCGGCAAAACAAGGACCACACAGGGAGCAGACGATGTTGGACCGCGCGATATCTGTTGTTGCCCTGGCCATTTCGGCAACCGTCGCCTTGACGACAGCGGCGTCGGCCCAGAAAAAATATGATCCCGGCGCCAGCGATACCGAGATCAAGATCGGCAACATCATGCCGTACAGCGGTCCGGCTTCGGCCTATGGCACCATCGGCAAGGCGCAGGCGGCCTATTTCAGGAAGATCAATGACGAGGGCGGCATCAACGGCCGCAAGATCAGCTTCATCAGCTATGACGATGCCTTCAGCCCGCCGAAAGCCGTCGAGCAGGCGCGCAAGCTGGTGGAGAGCGACGAGGTGCTGCTGGTGTTTCAGTCGCTCGGGACCCAGTCCAACTCGGCGATCCAGAAATACATGAACGTCAAGAAGGTGCCGCAGCTCTTTGTGGCCACTGGCGCCACCAAATGGGGCGATCCGCAGAATTTTCCATGGACGATGGGTTGGCAGCCCAATTACCAGAGCGAAGGCCGCATCTATGCCGCCTACATCCTGAAGAATTTCCCGAACGGCAAGATCGCCGCCCTCTGGCAGAACGACGACGCCGGCAAGGACCAGATGAAGGGGTTGCGCGACGGCCTCGGCGCCAAGGCCGGCATGATTATCGCCGACAAGACTTACGAGGTCGCGGACCCCACCATCGACTCCCAGATCGTGGCGCTGAAGGATTCCGGCGCCGATATCTTCGTGACATGGGCGGCGCCCAAGGGCGCGGCGCAGGCGATCCGCAAGGTCGCCGAGCTCGGCTGGAAGCCGGTGTATTTCGTCGGCAACGTCTCGACCTCGGTCGCCACCGTGCTCAAGCCGGCCGGCCTCGACAACGCCAGGGGCATTATCTCGACGGCCTACATCAAGGATCCGACCGATCCCCTGTGGAAGGACGATGCCGGAATCAAGGCGTGGAGCGCGTTCATGGACAAGTATTTCCCGGACGGCGACAAGACCAACAACAACAACGTCTACGGCTATGCCACGGCGCAGACCATGGTTCAGGTCTTGAAGCAGTGCGGCGACAATCTCACGCGCGAGAACGTGATGAAGCAGGCCGCCAGCCTGAAGGATTTTTCCAGCGACGTGCTGCTGCCAGGGATCAGGATCAACACCGGCCCGAACGACTTCTTTCCGATCGAGCAGATGCAGCTGATGAAATTCAACGGCACCAGCTAGGAATTGTTCGGCGACATCATCTCCGGCGAGGTCGGGCACTGAGAGGTCGGGCACCACAGAGCGGTGCCTCTCGTCGATGCCATCACTATTCAGAAGTTTCCGGCTCCACAAGCAACGCAAGCTGCATAAGCGACTGTTGCCAGCCGAGATAGCAGGCTTCGACTGGAATCGCCGCCGGCAGGTTGGACTGTTCGATGTTGATTTCGGTTCCGACGGAGACCGGCTTCAGGATCACGCTGACCTCGATGACGCCGGGCAGATTGGGGTCGTCGAAGCGGTCGGTGTAGCGAATGCGCTCGTTGGGCACGATCTCGAGATATTCGCCGCCGAACGAATGGCCCGAGTTTGTCGTGAAGTTGGTGAAGGACATCCGGAACGTGCCGCCGACCCTGGCGTCGAGATGGTGGACCTTGCAGGTGAAGCCGTAAGGCGGCAACCATTTGGCAAAGGCATCGGCATCGAGGAAGGCGCGAAAGACCTTCTCGGGCTTGGTTGCGAAGACACGATGCAGACGAACGGTATTTCCGGACATGATGTTGGCACTCCCTGGCCGAGCGGTGTGTGCGACACGTTGGGTTTGGCTTGGCTCAGCCTCTGTTGCAAGAACGTCTGACCTGCTCGGCCGCCGACATCGAAGCCAGGAATTTTGAAGCGGGATATTTCTGAAGCCGGGAATGTTTCGGCGCTTCAGTGACCAGCAGCGGGCCGCGTGAACCGCGCTGCTTCGATGAGAAACCGGGATACCGATCCTAGCCGGAACTCAGCCGCACCCCCGCGCGCAAGAACTTCTGCGGATCGACCGCGTCGCCGTCGATGCGGGTTTCGTAATGCAGATGCGGGCCGGTGGAGCGGCCGGTCGAGCCGACGGCGCCGATCACCTGGCCGATCTTGATGAGGTCGCCGACCTTGACGTGGATTTCCGACAGGTGGCCGTAGCGGGTCGACAGGCCGTTGCCGTGGTCGATTTCCACCATGCGGCCATAACCGCCCTGCCAGCCCGAGGTGGCCACTTTGCCGTTCGCGGTCGCGCGCACCGGGTCGCCCGTCGCGGCGCGGAAATCGAGGCCGGTATGCATGGCGGGGCGGCCGAGGAACGGATCGCTGCGAACCCCGAAGCCCGAGCTGAACTCGACTTCGCCGATCACCGGCTTGCGATACGGCACCAGCGCCAGCGTGCGGTTGAGGCGCTCGACCTGGGCACGGGTGGCGTTGATGCGATGGAGCTGACGTTCGAAGATGCCAGCGTCCGGGGCGAGCTTGACCGGAACGAAGGGGCCGCCGACGCCGGAGCGTGGGGTCGCGGCTTCCAGTTGCGCCATGTCGAGGCCGAGATCGGTAATGACGCCGCGCATCCGGCGCATGCGCGATTCCATGCTCTCCTCGACCGAACTGAGCGCGGCCATCTGGCGGCCCTCGACCTTGTCGAGCGAGGACTGCAGGCGGAGCAGAACGTTATCGAAACCCTGGACCTTGGCGAACTGGTTCGGTTGGACCTTGGCGACCACGGGCGCACGCGATTCCAGCCGTGCTTCGCGGTCCGGCGGCGCCACGAATATCACGGTATCGCTGATCGGCGATGGTTTCGGCGTTCCCGGCGCCGCATCGCTGGCCGCGGCGCCTCGCGCCGGTGCCCGGATTGATCCGGTGACCGAGGCGTCCGGCATGGCGCCCAGCGCCGTGGCGCGCGATTCCAGCGTGGTCTGGCGGCGCATGATCTGGTCGAGCTTCTGGTCGAATTGTTCCTGATCGAGCAGCTGGCGACTGGTGGTACGGTCGACCTTGGCGCGCAGTTCGGCGATCCGGTCTTCATAGGCGTATTGCATCTCCGCCTGACGCGCGATCAGCCGGGTGAGAACGTCGTCGCGGAACGCGAAATAGGTCGCCGTCGCCGCCGACCACATCCCGAGCACGATCACCGTGCCGACCACGATCCAGAACGCCACCGGGCCGAAGCGGACCTGCTTGCCGGCATGGACCAAGGTGTAGCCGTCCTGCTCGTCGTAAACGGGCGGGGCCAGCGCCGCCGCCCGGTTCGATGGCGGGCGGCGAGGGGGTGTCCTGCCGTGGTCATGGGCGTGGTGTTGGGGATACTCGGAATAATGTCCGGAACGGTACGACATCGGCACTCCCGCGCCGGTCGGAGATGAGTTCCGTACGGCTATATTGGCGGGGGTGATTTGACCGCTTCATGGTTAATTTTCAGCGAATGGAACCGGACAAATTCTACAGGGCACGCACTGCCGCGAGCACCTCCTCGGCATGGCCGTCGACCTTCACGTTGCGCCAGATTCGGATGATCCGGCCATCAGCACCAACCAGAACCGTTGTGCGAGTAATGCCCTGGAAGGTCCTGCCATACATCGATTTTTCACCCCAGGCGCCATACGCATCCAGCATCTCATGTTGCTCGTCTGAAACCAGAGGGGTGACCAGTTCGTGCTTGTCGCGAAAGGCTTCCTGGGCCTTTAACGGATCGGCCGACACGCCGAGCACGGCGGTGTGGTTTTCGGCGAACGCAGCCGACAGCCGGCTGAAGTCGATGGCCTCCCTGGTGCAGCCCGGGGTGTCCGCGCGCGGGTAGAAAAACAGCACCAGCTTGCTGCCCTTGAAGTCGCTGAGCGCGACCGAATCGCCGCCATCGCGGGGCAGCTGGAAAGCGGGTGCCTTGGCCCCCTCGCTGAGGCCAGCTGGACGCGGCGCTGCCGCGACGGGTTTTGGGGCCGGCGCTTGGTCGGCCGGGGGCGCCCCGACCCGCGGTTTTGGAGCTGATGCCTTCGATGCGGCCGCGACAGGCACAACCGATTCGCTGCGGCGGGTCGGTTTTAACGGTTTCGATGGGGCCTTATGCGATGCTTTGGCGGAAGTGTTGCCGGGCTTCATGCTGGCGCCCTTGACTGATTTTTTGGCCGTCGCCTTGGTGGTTTTTGCCGATGTGGTCTTGGCCGACGCGCCGGCCGATTTCTTTGACGTGTTCTTGGTCGAGTCCTTAGACATGCTCGCGGACTTGGCGCGGGCTGGCTTCCCGACGGCGGTTTTGGGGGAATTCTTGCGCGTTTTCTTGGACATACGCCTTCCTTTCGTCGCTTTCGGCGGATCAATCATGGGGGTGTCGAGGGTCATGTGCCGGGATGCGGGAACGGGTCCCGCAGCTGGGCAAATCTGATGACCCCGGAGTATGGTGACAGGGAATTCGACGCAACCTCCGCCCGCTCGTTGAATGTGCTCCTTGGGCCCGATGACGAGTAACAGTATTAATCGAGGATTGGCAGCAGTGCCGGCACGGGAGCGCGCGTACCATGTGGACGGGCGCGGCCTTGGCGGCGATCCGTCTTACAACCAGCGCCAGCACCGAGAGGCAATGGCAAGGAAAACGTCGCCCCAGGAGTCCAAAGGGTCCAATCCGCGTGCTGACGTCCAGTCCTCGCAGTGGGATGATGCCGATTGGGATCTCCATGACGAGGCGGCGGGTCATCGCGCGCGCCGGCTGTTGTCGCGGTCGAACTCCCGCTTTCACCGGCTGGGAGATCGTTTCGGAGGCTTGCGCCGTTGGGTCGTAGGCGAGCGCTGGGTCAAACGCCTCGCCATCGTGGTCGCGGTTCTCGTGGTGATCTTCGCCGGCTGCTTTGGGGGGCTGTGGTGGCGGCTCGGCGCCGGTCCGATCAATCTCGATTTGGCCACCCCCTGGCTGGCGTCGGCGATCGAGGAAAATATCGGTCACGGCAATACCGTCGAAGTCGGCGGCACGCAAATCGAGCGTGCGGGGCGAATCCGCATCGCCGTCCGCATCCGCGACATCGTGGTCAGGGACCATGAACGCGCCATCGTTGCCAGCGCGCCGAAGGCCGAGGTGAAGCTGTCCGGCACCGCGCTGCTGATGGGTCGGCTTCGTGCCGAGAGCCTCAATCTGGTCGATGCCGAGCTCTCGGTTCGCATCACGCCGGATGGCACCGTGACGGTTTCCACCGGGGACACGGCCAAGCCGCTCGCCACCGGCGTGGCCTCGAAAAAGGATGCGGGGCTGGCGCCGACATTTCCGCGTCAGATCCCGGTGATGCCGCCGACCGGGGGCGCCGCGCCATCTTCGCCCGGCGCGGCATCCGCGCCTGCGGCTCCCGAAGGCGGGCAGAGCGGTCTGCTCGCCGGTCTCGACTGGCTCGACAGCCTGAGCCTGACCGGGCTTGACGGGCAAAACCTCAACGAGATCGGCCTGAAGAACGGCAACCTGGTGGTCGACGACCAGCAGCGCGGCAACAAGTGGACGTTCGAAAATATCAGCCTCAGCCTGCGCCGGCCGAGCGGCGGCGGCGTGGCTCTCAGTCTGGGCGAAGAAGGTGTCCGCCCCTGGTCGCTTCGGGTCGTGGTCGGACCTCCCGTCAACGGGGTGCGATCGGTCGATGTCCGCGCCGACAAGGTCCCGACGGCCAATATCCTGCTGGCAATGCGGCTGAAGGACCTCACCTACAGCGCGGACCTGCCGCTGACCGGCGAGTTGAAGGGTGAACTCGGCCGCGACGGCCTGCCGACCTATTTCCGCGGCAAGATAGCCGCCGGCGCCGGCCACATCATCGACAGCGATACGCCGGATTATCCGATGGCGATCGACGCGGCCGATATCAATGTCGAATGGGACTCCGGACGGCGCGTGCTGGTGGCGCCCTTCAAGATCATTTCCGGTGCGAACCGGATCACGCTGCTGGCCCATCTCGAGCCCCCGAACGGCAGCACCACCGACTGGCAGCTGGGATTTTCCGGCGGCACCATCGTGCTCGCCGGCGCCGACAACGAACAACCCCTGATTTTCAACCGCATCGCCATCGGCCTGCGCTTCGATACCGACAGGAAACGCGTGTTGCTGACACAGGCTGATATCAGCAATGGCGAGATCGGCGTCGCCGGGACCGGAAGTGTCGAATATTTCGGCGAGCCACGCCTGACGCTCGGTTTCGCGGGAACGCCGATGCCGGTGTCGGCGCTGAAGCGGATGTGGCCGATCCTGATCGTTCCCGAAGTCCGCGAATGGGTGATCGAGCGGGTCGAACGCGGCGCGCTGCAGCGCATCGAGGTCGGCGTCAACTCGCCGGTTCGAAATCTGTCGCGGCGGGGCCCGCCGATTCCGGATGACGGTCTTGCCGTCAGCATCGTCGCATCAGGCGTGACCTTGCGGCCGGTCGACGAAATGCCGCTGGTACGCGACGCCGACCTGAAAGCCCGGGTGACCGGCCGCACTGCGACCGTCTCGATCGGGCAGGCTGCTTCCGATACGCCGACGGGCCGCAAGCTGAACATCACCGATTTCGTCTTCGAGGTGCCGGATATGGCGCCGAAGCCGTCACCGTCGAAGATCCGATTCCGGATCGATGGCCCGGTGCCCGCGGTGGCCGAAATTCTTGCCTCCGACCGCCTCAGCGAGTTTTCCGGCACCCTGATCGATCCCAATTCGAGCAAGGGCACGGTCAGCGCCGTGGTCACGCTTGGCCTGCCGGTCAAGGGTGCCCTTACCAAGGCCGACACCACCTTTGCCATCTCGGCTGACCTGACCAATTTTTCCGCCGACAAACTGGTGATGAACCAGAAGCTCGAATCCAATGCGCTGAAGGTCGTGGCCAACAACGCCGGCTATCAGGTCAAGGGCGAGGTCAAGATCAACGGGCAGACGGCGTCGCTGGACTATCGCAAGCCGAACGAAGGCGATGCGGATATCAAGCTGCAGGCGACGCTCGACGACGCCAGCCGCGCCCGGCTCGGATTCGATCTCGGGCCGGCGGTCAGCGGCAACATTCCGCTCAAGCTGTCCGGCAAGATCGGCGAAACCAGCCGCATGGGCATCGACGCCGATCTGACCGCGCTGAAGCTCGATAATATCCTGCCGGGCTGGGTCAAACTGCCGGGCAAGGCGAGCCGCGCGGTTTTCAACGTGGTGCAGAAGCAGCAATCCACCCGGCTCGAAGACATCGTCATCGACGGCGGCGGCGTATCGATCAAGGGGTCGCTCGAAGTCGATCAGAACGGCGACCTGGTCAACGCCAATTTTCCGACCTATTCGCCCTCCGATGGCGACAAGAGCACGCTGAAGGCCGAACGCGGCGCGGATGGTACGCTGAAGGTGACGGTGCGCGGCGACGTGTTCGACGGCCGCGGATTTCTCAAATCCGTCATTTCGGGCAGGGAGGCCGACGCCAAGGCCAAGGCCAAGAGCATCGATTTCGATGTCGATCTCAAGCTGGGCGCGGTGGCGGGTTTTTATGGCGAGGCGGTGCGCAGCGTCGATGCCAAGCTCTCGCGGCGCAACGGCCTGATCAGGAGTTTTGCGTTCAGCGGCAAACTCGGCCGCGATACGCCGCTGACGGCGGATTTGCGCGGCCGGGCGCAGGGCCGCGAGGTGATTTATCTCGAAACCGCCGATGCCGGCGCCTTTCTGCGATTCACCGACACCTATTCCAGGGTGATCGGGGGCCACCTCAGCCTGGCCATGGATCCTCCGACGGCCGATCCCGGCGCGAAAGAGGGCCTGGTCAACGTCCGCGATTTCGTGGTCAAGGGGGAAGCCGCCCTCGAGCGCGCGGCGGCCGGTGCGCCGGGCGGCGCCCAAAGCAGTGTCACCTTCTCCCGGCTGCGCGCGGAGTTCACTCGCCACAATGGGCAGCTCACGGTCCGCGAGGGCGTCGTGAAAGGCCCGATCATCGGCGCCACCATCGAAGGCAGCATCGACTATCCCGCCAACCAGGTGCGCATGAGCGGCACCTTCGTTCCGATGTACGGGGTGAACAACATGTTCGGCCAGGTTCCGATTCTCGGGCTGTTCCTCGGCGGCGGCAGCAATGAGGGCCTGATCGGCGTCACCTACGAAGTCGTCGGTACACCCGGCGCACCGGTACTGCGCATCAATCCGATTTCGATGATGGCGCCGGGTGTGCTCCGGAAGATTTTTGAATTCGGCACAGGCAAGCAGAACAACCCGGTCGAGTTTCCGCCGAACAATTGATTCCTTCCTGATGAGGATTGCGGGATCAGCGTCTTAGCGCCGGCACCACCAGGAACGGGATCAGTCCCAGCACCACATTGACCAGCGCGAACGCGATCAGCCAGTTGTAGCCCTGGGTCCAGTCGTGGATCAGGCCGCCGGCCCAGGAACCCAGTCCCGATCCGAGCCCGCTGCCGATCGAGATCGTGCCGAAAATCGTGCCAACCCGCTCGCCCCTGAAGATGTTGAGGGCGGTTGCCGTGATCAGCGGCCCGCGTGAACCGATCATGCTGCCGAAGCAGATGATAAATCCCGTCAGCAGCCAGTAGTTCGGGTAATATTGAATGAGCCAGAGCAGAATAAGGCCGACGATCGAGACGCCATAGCTGAACAGCACCGAGGGCCGGCGGCCGATGATGCCGTCCAGCGTCGAGATGCCGAGCATGCCGAACAGCGTGACCACACCGGAAAATCCCCAGGCGGTCGCCGCCTGCAACGGCGGAAATCCGGCGTCGATCAGATAGGCGACGATCTGCGCCGTGATCGCGTACATCGCCACCGCGGTGAAGAAGAAAGTAGAAAACAGCGCCCAGAAGGCGTGGTGACGCATCGCGCTGCCGAGCGTCCAGCCATTGTCGACGAAACCCGCATCGTTCTTGCCGGCGATGTGCGGCGAGCCGGTGGCGAACAACCGCCATGGCAGCACCAGCAGCGGCAG
>Ga0307294_10000451_pt1 | contig 10190 bp, 10 predicted proteins | sample ER_DNA_151_FD_194468 | JGI IMG/M metagenome (GOLD analysis project Ga0307294, IMG submission 194468) | Bulk soil microbial communities from the East River watershed near Crested Butte, Colorado, United States - ER_DNA_151 | ecosystem: Environmental > Terrestrial > Soil > Floodplain | place... | reverse complement strand
ACTACGGTCATCGCCAACGACAAAGCGCGTCATCGAATCCTCCCGGCAAATCACAGGAGAATCATATCATTGAGGGTCGTTTTCACACAGTCTGGACCCAAAGCGGACGTTGGCCTCGGACGAAAAGCTCTATCCAGAGCCACCCGGCCCTCGTCCTGATCAATACGCACGGGCATCCTTGAAATGTGATATTGCGAAGGTTCTGGAAGCGGACCCGATCATCAGCAGAGTGGTGAACCCATGCATCAGTTGGGTATCCTCGACGAAGTCCGAGAGCGCCTCATCCTCCGCCGTGGTGGCGTCGCGGTGTTTGACCGTCTGAGCCCGCGCCGCACGGCGCACATTGTCGTCGATCTGCAAAACGGCTTCATGACCCCGGGCCAAGTGGCCGAAACGCCGATGGCTCGTGCAATCGTACCCAATGTCAATCGGATCAGCGCCGCCCTGCGGGCCGTAGGCGGACTTGTTGTCTTTACGCAGCACACGGCAGATGCTGAGGCGGTCCGCACATGGTCGGTTTACTTTGAGCATTTCTTCACACCAGAACGTCGTGCTCGCTTCATCGAGGCATTCACGCCCGGCAACCCCGGTCACGCGCTCTGGTCCGAACTAGATGTGGCCGAGCAGGATGTGGTCATCATGAAGCGGCGCTTCGGTGCCTTCGTGCCGGGCTCGTCAGATTTGCACGCTCGCCTGCAGGAACGGGGTATCGACACGCTCATCATTTCCGGCACCGTGACGCAGGTTTGCTGCGACTCGACGGCCAGGGATGCGATGATGATGAACTACAAAGTATTCTTCATCACCGATGCCTGTGCCGCCCCAACCGATGCCGAACATGCCGGGACGCTGTCCGCGATGGCGCACACTTTTTGTGACGTGCGGGATACGCAGTCAGTGTTGGGCCTGATCGCGGCAGCCTGACTTCCGCTATTGGCACTTTTCGGACATGGCGCGATGTCTGACTTTGTCCGTTATGCGCATCAAAGCGGACGTCCGCCTATCTGCAGCGCAACAAGTGGAGCTGGCTCGTACCCCGACAGACGGCATTGAGCAGACGTTCCATCGCGGCTGCAGATTCGTCGCACTCGAACGATGTCCCCCCAACAAAAATGCCCGGCGAGCGCTCGCCGGGCATCCTGTTCGCGTGACGCCGTGAACCGAACTCGGCTCAGCCCTTCTTCAGCATCGAGCAGACGCTCTTCTCCAGCGGAATGAAAGCTTCGTCCGCCGGGATGGTGGCTACCAGCTTGTAGAAATCGAACGGATATTTTGATTCCGCCGGCTTCTTGACCTCGAACAGATAGGCCGGGTGGATCTTGCGGCCGTCGGCGCGGATCGAACCCTTGCCGAACAGATCGTCGTCGGTCGGCATTTCCTTCATCTTGGCGACCACCGCGCGGCCGTCATGCGGATTGCCGCCGAGCGCCTCCAGCGCCTTGAAGTAATGGATCAGCGAGGAATAGACGCCGGCGTGTACCATGGTCGGCGGGCTCTTTTTGTATTTCTCGTTGAAGCGCTTGGTGAAGGCGCGGGTCTTGTCGTTGGCGTCCCAGTAGAAGGTCTCGGTGAAGTTCAGGCCCTGCGCGACCTTGAGGCCGAGCGCCTGGACGTCGGTCAGGAACATCAGCATGCCCGCGAGTTTCTGGCCGCCGTCGACGATGCCGAACTCCGCCGCCTGCTTGATCGCGTTGGTGGTGTCGCCGCCGGCATTGGCGAGACCGATGATCTTGGCCTTGGAACTCTGTGCCTGCAGCAGGAACGAGGAGAAGTCGGCATTGTTGAGTGGATGCTTGACCTGTCCGAACACCTTGCCGCCATTGGCGACGACCACCGCGGCGGTATCGCGCTCCAGCGCGTGACCGAACGCATAATCCGCGGTCAGGAAGAACCAGCTGTCGCCGCCGGACTTGGCCAGCGCCTTGCCGGTGCCGTTGGCGAGCATCCAGGTGTCGTAAACCCAGTGCACCGTGTTCGGCGAACACTGCGCGCCGGTGAGGTCCGACGACGCCGAACCCGAGTTCAGATTGACGACGTTCTTGTCCTTGGCGAGGTTGGCGATCGCAAGGCCGACGCCGGAACTGGCGAGATCGACGAACACGTCGACCTTCTCGACGTCGATCCACTGCTTGCCGATGTTGACGCCGACGTCGGGCTTGTTCTGATGGTCGGCCGAGATCAGGTCGATCTTCCAGCCCTTGGCCAGCAGCCCGGAATCCTCGATCGCCATCTGGGCTGCGACCGACGAGCCGGGACCGCCGATATCGGCGTACAGGCCGGACTGGTCGCCGAGGCTGCCGACCTTGACCACTTTGTCGAGCTTGGCTTGCGCCAACGCACTGCCGGCAAACACCAGGCTCGTGGTCAGCACCAGGGCAGCAATCGATCGTTTCTTCATTATTCCTCCAAAAGGTTTTTTGAAATTCTCGCGAAATTGTTACCGCGAAAAGGCATTATGCCGTGCATTCCCGCGGCCGCATAGCCACCGCGAAAAACCGTTCCTGCCGTTGGGATATTTCGTCTCGCGGAGAATGGCGCCGCGGCGGTTTGTTCAGAGCAGAAAATAGCGCAGGCCGACATAGACGATGACGAGGCAGACGAAAATCAGCGCCACGGGAAGCCGGGGTTTTGCCGGCGGACCGCCGACGTCTTTCGGCCGTTGTGGCGCCGGCCGTTTGAAAGCCGTGACGTTATCGGTCACCGGAGCGTTCGACTGGGCCTTGACGTCGGGTGGCGCGCCGGCGCCGCCCATGTCCCCGTAATAGCTGCGGTAGATGAGCTGGATGGTGGCCTCCGACGCCTCGGGTTCCGCCATCGTTTCGAGCAGGGCCTTGTAGCCGGCGAGAAAGGTCTGGGCTTCGGCGGGCAAGGAGGAGGTGCCGTTCAACTTGGCCAGCATCTTCCAGGTGGCAAAGTCGGCGCGCGCCCTGGTGTCGGCACGTCGCGCGATCAGCATATCCGCAGCTTTGATCAAATTTGCCTCAGGCCTTGTCGGCGTCTGTCGGGCTTAGACTACATATTGCCGGTCAATACGAGAAGGAAACGGATCACGGCGCCGGTCGATGTCCGCAGTATCGCCGAAATAACATCAAGATTTAGACCGAACTGGGAACCGGCGAGCGGCAGAACGATCAGAAGCCCGATCAGGATCAGCATGCCCCAGGGTTCCAGCCGGGAAAGCGGGTAGGCCAGCCCATTCGGCAGCAGCCCCACCGCGACCCGCCCGCCGTCCAAAGGCGGGATCGGCAGCATGTTGAACACCGCCAGCACCACGTTGATGATCAGCGTGTTCTTGAGGTTGTCGGCTACCCATTTCGCATAATCGGCGGGCACCAGAGGCAGGCCATGGAACGCCAGCGCGGCTACAAAGGCGAGGGCGATATTGACGGCGGGGCCGGCCAGCGCCACCCAGACCATGCCGAGCCGGGGATTGTTCAAATTGCGGAAATTCACCGGCACCGGCCTGGCGTAGCCGAACAGGAACGGGGCATGGGACAACAGCAGGATCCCCGGCAGCAGCACCGTGCCGAAGGGATCGATGTGCCGGAACGGATTGAAACTGACGCGGCCGAGGTCGTAGGCTGTGTTGTCGCCGAGGCGGTGTGCGACAAACGCGTGCGCAGCCTCGTGAAAGGTGATGGCGATGATCAGCGGCAGGACCCAGACCGAGACGTCGTAAAGCGAGATGTTTGAAAACAATGGATGTGTCCAGCCGGTTCAAGCAACGCTAACGATGCTATTGGGTGTTCGCCGCAACGACACTTCGTCGCGACGGTTCGAGATACCTGTCCGCAAATGATCGGCCAGAAGCGCGCCTGCTGGCGACAGGTTGGTGGCGCGATGCAGGCAGATGTCGGCACCCGGCAATCCCGGCATGCCTTCCTGATCGGTCAGCAAGCGCAATTTGGGCGGAAAGGTGCCGGCCTTCACCACGGTCACCGCCAGCCCCTGCGCCGCGACCGCTTCCACAGCTCCGAGGCTGTGGCTGACGAAAGCCATCCGCCAGGGACGCCTGGCCGCGTCAAGTGCATCGATCGCCCATTTCCGGAATAGACAGCCCTGCGGATAAAGCGCCAGCGGCAGCGGCTCCTGCCGTTCGACCGCGTGGGAGGCGCCGGTCGCCCACACCGCCTGTTCGCGGCGCAGCAGTTCGCCGTCGCCGCGTGATTCTGGATGCATGGCGATGACGATGTCGTAGGACTCGCCGAGCCTTCCCAGCATGGCGGACGTTAGTCCGGTTTCCATCTCGACATGGATGCGCGGATAGCCGGCAACGAAGCCTGCCAACAACGGCGGAACGATGCAGGTGCCGTAGTCGTCCATCACGCCCAGTCGCACCACGCCTTCGACCTTGCGCTCGGCGAGCCGGCCGACGGCTTCTTCGTTGAGGGTGAGAATCCGCCGCGCATATCCAAGCAGGCCTTCTCCCGCGGCACTCAATTCGACATTTGCCTTGGTGCGGTTGAACAACTCGGCGCCGAGGCGATCTTCCAGCCGCTTGATCTGCATGCTCACGGCCGACTGGGTCCGGTTCAGCATGACGGCTGCACGGGTGAAGGAGCGCTGGTCGGCCACGGCAACGAACGCCCGCAACAGATCGGGATCGAGATTAGTTGGGTTCATCACGAAGCGTTATTTCCACTATCAAGGAAATTCCATTTGTTGATTAGTAGACCTCCCATATCCTCGCGTGCAAGCCGAAAAAAAGAGGATCACATGGGTGAAAGTTGGGGCGTGCTGGCGGCGGTATTGTCGAGCGCTCTCGGCGGGACCTCGATCGGGGCCACCCGCTATCTGGTGAACGCGATGGATTCCCTGGCCATCGGCTCGTTCCGGTTCGGCATCGGCTTCGTCCTGCTGTTGCCTGTGGCACTGCTGCAGCGAGGCCGATGGCCCGCGCGCGCGGACTGGCCGGTGGTGGCCGGGCTGGGCGTGCTGTTCTTTTTTGTGTTTCCGCTGTTGTTCAACGCCTCGCTGATCTTCACCACGGCGGCGCGGGGCGCGCTCGCGCTGTCGACCCTTCCGCTGCTGACCATGGTGGTTGGGGCGGCACTCGGCCGCGAAGCGCTGACGGCGCGGAAATCCCTCGGGGTGGTGATCGCCATGCTCGGCGTCGCGATCGCGCTGCTGTCGAGCCTGACCTATGCGCCTCCGGGGGCGTGGCGCGGCGATCTTCTGATGGTCGGCGCGGCCTTGTGCATGGCGTTCTACAGCATCTGGTCGAAGCCATTCATCGCGCGCTCCGGGCCAATTCGTTTCACTGCGATGGCGATGGGGGTGGGCGCGGCCTGCCTGATCGCGGTGGCCTGCTGGCGCGGCAGTTTCGCGCCGGTGGCCGATTTCGGGATGCCGCAATGGCTGGCTGCGGCCTATCTCGGCGCCTTCGGCAGCGCGCTCACATTCTATCTATGGGCATTGGCGCTGGCCCACACGACGCCGACCCGCGTCGCCATATCCGTCACCGTCAATCCGGTCGCGGCATCATTGGTCGGAGCGCTGTTGCTGCACGAGCCGCTTGGCTGGAACCTGGTCGGCGGCATTGTGACGGTTTTCGCCGGGATATGGATCGCGACGACGTCAGGGCGATGGCCGAAACCGGTAACGCAATCGTAGTGGTGGCTTCAAGTCGGCGGTACGGTGCCCGGATGTTGCGGCAGACCGTCGTCGAGCCTGACCCAGTCCATCTTCTCTGACACCCAGATGTGTTCGGTCGGCGCAAACGCGTTGCGGTCGTCGAACGTCGCGAGTGCGACGCCCGCCGCCGTGCCGTTGCGGCGCCATGAAAACAGCCGCGTGCCGCAGACCTTGCAGAACACCCGGTCCAGCGCTTCCGACGAGGCATAGCGCGCGGTCTCGCCCTCGACCGTCAGCTTATCCTGCGCAAACAACGCGCGGGCGTAGAACGGCGAGCCCATCGCCATCTGGCAGTTGCGGCAATGGCAGATCCGGACGTTGACCGGCTCGCCCTCGCACCGGAACCGGACCGCGCCGCACATGCATCCGCCTTCACGTATCATCGCATCCTCGCTGACATCACCCTGAGGAGCGGCGTCTTCGCGGCCTCTCGAAGGATGACAGATACGGGCTCTCATGGTTCGAGCGGCGCAAGAGCGCCTCCTCACCATGAGGACCCTTCGAACTAATATGTCGCGCGGCCGCCGGAAATGTCGAACACCGCACCGGTGGAGAAGGCGCAATCCTCCGAAGCCAGCCATGACACCATCGCTGCGAGTTCTTCCACCAGGACAAAACGTCCCTTCGGAATCTTCGACAGCATGAAGTCGATATGCTGCTGCGTCATCTGGTCGAAGATCGCGGTCTTGGCCGCTGCCGGGGTCACCGCGTTGACCAGGATGTCGTGCGCCGCCAGTTCCTTGCCGAGCGATTTCGTCAGCGCGATCAGGCCCGCCTTCGAGGCCGAGTAATGCGCGGCGTTGGGGTTGCCCTCCTTGCCGGCAATCGAGGCGATGTTGACGATGCGGCCGTAGCCTTGCTTGATCATGGCGGGCGCGATCGCCTTGCAGCAGATGAAGGGGCCGTCGAGATTGATGCGCAGCACCTTGCGCCATTCGTCGAGGTCGGTGTCCCATACCGTCTTGTTGATGCCGGCGATGCCGGCATTGTTGACCAGAATGTCGATCTTGCCCAGCGCCGCCAGCGTGGCGTCGCGCGCCTTTTCGACCGCGGCGAGATCCGACACGTCGACTTTCACGGCGGTGACATCAGCGCCAATTTCCCTGGCGGTCTTCTCGGCGAACGGCAGGTCATGATCCCAGATCGCCACCTTGGCGCCGGAGGCGACGAAGCGTTCGGTGATGGCGCGGCCAAAACCCTGCGCGCCGCCGGTGACCACGGCGGTGCGGCCGTTGAGATCGATCTTGTTCATGGTGGAAAACCTCTGGTCAGGTGAATGTCAGAGCATGTAGCCGCCGTCGACGACGAGGTCGACGCCGGTGGTGAACGCGCTTTCGTCGCTGGCGAGATACACGGCCATGGCGCCGATTTCTTCCGCGGTGCCGAGCCGGCCCATCTTCTGGCGGGCGACGAATTTTTCACGGCCGTCCGGGCCGGCCGCGGCGGCGCGGTCCAGCATCGACGGCGTTTCCACCGTGCCGGGGCAGATGCTGTTGCAGCGGATCCCCTGGGTGATGAAGTCGGACGCAATTGCCCGCGTCAGCAGCGAGACCGCGGCCTTGGAGGCGCTGTAGACATAGCGGTTGGCGGGCGGTCGCAGCGCCGCGCAGGACGAGATGTTGACGATGCTGCCGCCGCCACCCGCGATCATCGCCGGCAGGAACGCCTTGATGGTCCGGTGCATCGACTTGACGTTGAGGTCGAACGAAAAATCCCAGTCTTCCTCCGAGCAGTCGAGGATGGTGCCGTGGTGCACGAAGCCGGCGGCATTGAGCAGGACGTCGATCTTGCCGACGCGTTTGGCGAAGGCGTTGACGTCGGCGGTGTTGCGAACGTCGAGCCGCGTCGTTTCGACGATGCCTTCGCGGGCCAGCGTAGCGAGGCCCTTGTCATCGATGTCGGTGGCGATCACCGCGGCACCCTCGCGCGCAAAGGCAATGGCGCAGGCGCGGCCGATGCCGGCGGCGGCGGCGGTGACAAAGGCGCGTTTGCCCTTGAGGCGGTCTGACATGGTTTCTCCCTAAGCAGTTTTGTTCGACGTTCTCAACGCGTCGTCCCTGCGATCGCAGGGACCCATACGCCGCGGCGTCTCGTTTCGGCAATGTGTTAGAGGCCTTTTTACTTCGTCGAGGCCGGTGGCTATGGATCCCTGCGCCCGTGCGCAATTGCGCACCAGGCAGGGACGACGAGGTCCTAATGATTATCCCGCGCCGTGCCGACGGTGCCGGCGATGTCGTGGTAGCGGGTCGCCAGTTCCATGCAGGCGCCGGTGGCCTGCTGGCCGACGGTGGAGCGGTAAAGCTCCTGCCACGGCGTCTGGTTGGCGGGATATTTGAAGCCGCCATCGGCCTCGAGCTTGACGCGGCGCGCCTTCAACTCCTCGTCGGAGATCAGGATATTGGCGCTGCCCTTGTTGAGGTCGATGCGCACCCTGTCGCCGGTCTTGAGGATCGCAAGGCCGCCATTGGCGGCGGCTTCCGGCGTGGCATTGAGGATCGAGGGCGAGCCCGAGGTGCCGGACTGCCGGCCATCGCCGATGCAGGGCAGGGACAGGATGCCGCGCTTGATCAGGGCGGCGGGCGGCTGCATGTTGACGACCTCGGCGCCGCCGGGATAGCCGATCGGGCCGGTGCCGCGCACGAACAGGATGCAGTGCTCGTCGATCTCGAGCGAGGCATCGTCGATGCGGTGGTGATAATCCTCCGGGCCTTCGAATACGATGGCGCGGCCCTCGAACGCGTTCAGATCCTTCGGGTTGATCAGATAGCGGTCGCGGAATTCCTTCGAGATCACGCTGGTCTTCATGATCGCGGAATCAAAGAGATTGCCGCGCAGGACGAGGAATCCGGCGTCCTTCACCATCGGCTTGTCGTAGCTCCAGATCACGTCGCCGTCCGGGTTCGGGGCTTCGCGGCAATTGTCGCCCATGGTGTGGCCGTTGACGGTCATCGCGTCTTCATGAATGCGTTTGTGGGCCATCAATTCGCGCACCACCGACGGCACGCCGCCGGCGCGGTGAAATTCCTCGCCGAGATAGAAGCCGGCCGGCTGCATGTTGACCAGCAGCGGCACATCGTGACCGTATTTCTGCCAGTCGTCGATCGACAGCTCCACCCCGATATGGCGGGCCAGTGCATTGATGTGGATCGGCGCATTGGTCGAACCGCCGATCGCCGAATTGACCACGATGCAGTTCTCGAACGCCTTGCGGGTCAGGATGTCGGACGGTTTCAGGTCCTCCCACACCATCCCGACGATGCGTACGCCGGTCTCGTAGGCGATCTGGCCGCGCTCGCGGTAGGGGGCGGGGATCGCGGCGCAGCCCGGCAGCGACATGCCGAGCGCCTCCGCCAGCGAATTCATGGTCGAGGCGGTGCCCATGGTGTTGCAATGGCCGACCGACGGCGCCGACGAGGCCACGATATTCATGAACTCCTCGTAGTCGATGTCGCCTGCGGCCAGTTCCTCGCGCGCCTTCCAGACCACGGTGCCGGAGCCGGTGCGCAAGCCCTTGTGCCAGCCGTTCAGCATCGGGCCGCCCGACAGCACGATCGCCGGCATGTTGACGGTAGCCGCCGCCATCAGGCAGGCGGGGGTGGTCTTGTCGCAGCCGGTGGTCAACACCACGCCGTCGAGCGGGTAGCCGAACAGCAGTTCGACCAGGCCGAGATAGGCAAGGTTGCGGTCCAGCGCGGCGGTCGGGCGCTTGCCGGTTTCCTGGATCGGATGCACCGGGAATTCCATCGCGATGCCGCCGGCGGCGCGAATGCCCTCGCGGACCCGATGCGCCAGTTCGAGGTGATGGCGGTTGCACGGTGACAGGTCGTTGCCGGTCTGCGCGATGCCGATAATCGGCTTGCCGGACTGCAACTCGTGCCGGGTCAGGCCGTAATTGAGATAGCGTTCGAGATAAAGCGCGGTCATTCCCGGATTATGAGGGTTGTTGAACCATTCGCTGGAGCGAAGCTTGCGCCTGGTGACGCCGGTAAGCGGCTTGTTCATTGTTGTTTCCCCGCATGGCACTTCTTGTCGCGTGAGCCTAACGCGCGAAATGCTTGTTCTGCAAACCCGGGCTGGTCCCGGACCTTCTCTAGCAAGTTAGTATTAGCCGGGCGCAAAAGGTAGCGCTACCATTTTTTTGGTACGATGATTTGATCGGGACAGCAGCCGATCAGGCGCGCCGCGGCGACGAGCTTTCGCGGGTCATGAGCTGGAAGCCGAGGTCGACGACCGGCTCCGGTGGGCGATTACCTTCGATTGCCGCCAATACCATGGTGACGGCACTGCGGCCCATTTCGTAGCGATTGGTGCGCACGCTGGTCAAGGGAGGGACGGCGGAAGCCATGAACTCGAGATCATTGAAGCCGACCACGGCCATGTCCTCGGGAACGGACAAATGCCGGCGTTGGCATTCGAACAGCACGCCGAGGGCGAGATCGTCATTGCCGCAGGAGACCGCGTCGATATCGGGTGCCTTTGCGAGCAGGTCGGCGAACAGCGTTCCACCCAGCGTGATGGAAGTCGGCACCGGGGTCGTTACAATCAGGCGCGGATCA
>Ga0307294_10000450_pt1 | contig 10191 bp, 6 predicted proteins | sample ER_DNA_151_FD_194468 | JGI IMG/M metagenome (GOLD analysis project Ga0307294, IMG submission 194468) | Bulk soil microbial communities from the East River watershed near Crested Butte, Colorado, United States - ER_DNA_151 | ecosystem: Environmental > Terrestrial > Soil > Floodplain | place: USA... | reverse complement strand
TCGAGGCGGCGGTCCCCGGCCTGACGCTGGAAGTGCAGAACCGCAACACCAATGCGGGGGTCAAATACCTCGAGGAGACCAAGGCCAACAACCAGGTCGACCTGTTCTGGGCCTCCGCGCCTGATGCCTTCGAGGTACTCAAGGGTAAAGGCCTGCTGCAGAACTACACGCCGAAGGCCACCGGCATCCCGGAAAAGATCGGGCAGTTTCCGATCAACGATCCCAAGGGGTTTTATTTCGGCTTTGCGGCTTCCGGCTACGGCATCATGTGGAACGAGCGCTACGCGAAGGCCAACAAGCTGCCCGACCCAAAGGAGTGGCAGGATCTCGCCAAGCCGGTCTATTACGATCACGTCTCGATCGCCGCTCCCTCGCGCTCCGGCACCACGCATCTGACCATCGAGGCGGTACTGCAGGGCGAAGGCTGGGCCAAGGGCTGGGCCACCGTCAAGGCAATGGCCGGCAATTTTCGCAACGTCACCGAACGCTCGTTCGGCGTGCCGGAGGCGGTCAATTCCGGCCAGGTCGGCTACGGCATCGTCATCGACTTCTTTGCCTTCTCGGCGCAGGCGGCGGGCTTTCCCGTCAAATTCATCTATCCGACCGTCACCACGATCGTGCCGGCCAATGTCGCCATCGTTGCCAACGCGCCGAACAAGGCCGGCGCCGAAGCCTTTGTGGAATTCCTGCTCTCGCCGCACGGTCAGATGACCCTGTTCGAGCCCGGCATCCGCCGCCTGCCGGTCAATCCCGACGTCTACGCCAAGGCGCCGGCGGACTACCCGAATCCTTTCAAGGACCCCCGCCTGAGTTCGATGGTCAAGTTCGACGTCGCCACATCGGAGGCGCGCAATGATGTGGTCGATGTGCTGTTCGACCAGTTAATCTCGTTTCCACTCGATTCCCTGAAAGCGGCGACCAAGGCGATACACGACGCCGACGCCGCACTCGCAAAGAAGGATAATGCCCAGGCCCGCGCGCTGGTCGCCCAGGGGCGCGAGCTGATCGCGGCGATGCCGGTGGATGAAGCCGCGGCCTCCGCCAAGGAAACCACCGGCGCCTTCACCGGCGCGAAACAGAAGGGCGCGCGCCAGGCCGAACTCGAGCAGCAATGGGCGGCATTCGCGAAAGAACACTACGCGCAGGCGCAAGCCAAGGCCGGGGAAGCGCTGAAGCTGGCGAAGTGATGGATATGACGCCCTTCCGGCGAGAACAGAACGCGGCATGAGCATCGCCCTCGCCGCTGGCCCCGCCCGCGCAAAAATTTCGGCGACGCCGGGACAGATCGCGCTGGCAGCCGCGATCGCGGCCTTTCTCGCGCTGTTTCTGGTCTGGCCGACGGCGGCGGTGATCTACGTCGCCTTCACCGAGAAGGGCGGCGGCGGCTTCACGCTGGTCAATTTCGTCGATTTCTTCCGCACCGATCTGTTTTTGCGCGCGTTCTGGAATTCGCTCTACGTCTCCGCGATGGCCGTGGTCGGCGCCTCGGTGCTGGCGCTGCCGCTGGCCTATATCACCTCGCGCTTTACCTTTCGCGGCACGCTGCTGATCCAGACCCTGGGATTCCTGCCGCTGATCATGCCGCCGTTCGTCGGTGCGGTGGCGATGCAGCTGTTCTTCGGCCGCAACGGCAGCGTCAATCTGCTGCTCGACGACTGGCTCGGCTTCAAGATCGCGTTCATGGACGGCCTCAACGGCGTGATCTTCGTGCAGTCTATCCACTACTTTCCGTTCATCCTGATCAACCTGTCGGCGGCGCTGCGCAACATCGACAGTTCGATGGAAGAGGCCGCGCAAAATCTCGGCGCCTCCGGCTTCCGGTTGTTTCGCCGCATCGTATTTCCGCTGGCGATGCCCGGCTACATCGCCGGCGCCTCGCTGGTATTTGTAAAAGTGTTCGACGATCTCGCCACGCCGCTATTGCTGAACGTCAAGGACATGCTGGCGCCGCAGGCCTATCTGCGCGTCACCTCGATCGGGATCGCCGACCCGATGGGCTATGTGATCTCGGTGGTGCTGATTGTGGCCTCGATCGCCGCCATGGCGGCGTCTGCACTGGCAACGCGCGGCGTCGATTACTCGACCGTGCAGCGTGGCGGCGGCGGGCTGACCCGGCGTGCGCTGCGTCCGTTCGAGAGCGCCGTCGCGTACCTTGCGGTGACGCTGATCCTGTTGCTGGTGCTGGCGCCGCATGCCGGATTGCTGCTGCTGTCGTTCTCGACGATCTGGTCTTTCTCGCCGCTGCCGGACGGTTTTACCGTCGCGCATTACGCCAGGGTTTTTGGCGAAAGCTCGCTCTACATCAAGAACACGCTGATCTATGCCTCGCTGGCCGGACTGATCGATGTCGTGCTCGGCACTGCCATTGCGTATCTGGTGTTGCGCACCAAACTGATTGGGCGCGACGCGCTGGACTGGGCTGCGTCCGCCGCGCTGGCCGTCCCCGGCATCGTGCTCGGCATCGGATATCTGCGCGCCTTCTACGGCGTGCAACTGTGGGACGGCACGCCGCTGGCCTCGCTGTGGATCGTAATCGTGCTGGCGCTGGCGATCCGCCGCCTGCCCTATGCGCTGCGCGCCTGCTACGCGGCGCTGCAGCAGATTTCGGTGTCGCTGGAGGAAGCTGCCGAAAACCTCGGCGCGACCAAGCTGCGCTCCGTGCGCCGCATCGTGATGCCGCTGATGATGGGCGGCATTCTGGCGGGGTTTGTCACGAGTTTTGCGACCGCGGCGGTTGAACTCTCGGCGACCTTGATGCTGGTGCAATCGAATTCCGACGCGCCGCTGGCCTACGGCCTATATGTGCTGATGCAGTCGTCGGCGGGGCGCGGCCCCGGGGCAGCGCTCGGCGTCATCGCCGTGGTGCTGGTCGCGGCCTGTACCCTGCTGTCGCATTTCGTCATTGAGCGTGGCCGCATCACCTCGCAAGCGAGACATTGACTCCCATGACGCCATCCACAGACATAACAGTGCCGACTGTCGGTCTCCGGGTCGAACAGGTCAACCTCTCCTACGGCGACAACCACGTGCTGCGGTCGATCGATCTCGACATCCGCCCCGGCGAATTGTTCGCTTTCCTCGGCCCCTCCGGCTGCGGCAAGACCACCCTGTTGCGGCTGATTGCCGGCTTCAACCGCGCCGACTCCGGTCGCGTACTGGTCGGCGGCCGCGATATTTCCGCGCTGCCGCCCTGGAAGCGCGACATCGGCATGGTGTTCCAGTCCTACGCGCTGTGGCCGCACATGACGGTCGCGCGCAATGTCGCCTTCGGCCTCGAGGAAAAGCGCGTTCCACGCAGCCAGATCGGCCCGCGGGTCGCCGCCGCCCTCGCGCTGGTCGGGCTGACCGGGCTCGACCAGCGCCGTCCCGCACAACTGTCCGGTGGGCAGCAGCAGCGCGTCGCGCTGGCGCGCACCATCGCGGTCGAACCAAAGCTGCTGCTGCTCGACGAACCGCTGTCCAACCTCGATGCCAAGTTACGCGTCCAGGTCCGCCGCGAACTGCGCGAACTGCAGCAGCGGCTCGGACTGACCACCATCTTCGTCACCCATGACCAGGAAGAGGCCAACACCATCTGCGACCGCATCGCGGTCATGAACGACGGCGTCATTCAGCAGGTTGGGACGCCGAAAGAACTCTATGAGCAGCCGGCCAATCTTTTCGTGGCGAATTTTCTTGGCACCGCGAACATTCTCGAAGGCCGCGTGTCTGGCGACGGCGCGCCGCGTGTATTCGAGACTTCCGGAGACTTGCGCATTCCGGTTCCGCCGGATCTGAAGGTGCCGCCGCTTGCAAAAATGGTGTTCCGGCCGCAGGACGCCAGCATCATGGCCGCCGACGAGCCCGCCAGGCCCGGCACGGCGCAGGCGACCGGCACCGTGTCGTACCGCGAGTTCCTCGGCTCAAGCGTGCGCTACGGTGTGCGCGCAGGCGCGGCCGATATCGCGATCGATTGCCCGTTTCACGCCGGCGACGTGCTGATCGAAGGTGGCACAACCGTGACCATTGCCATTGCAACCGACGCGATACGCTGGTTGTCGAGCTAACGCGTCCCAGGTGCGCGGATTAGTCTCCGTTCGTCTCTCGCTGCCGTCTTGCGGAAGCGCCGGGAATCCGCGACCATTCGCGCCAATGCGCCAGCCCGCTTCCAGAGTGGCGTCCCCTCGCGGGACCGGGAAAGCACCGGCGAAAGGCGTCTCAGGGCTGCAACGACAGCCGCAACGGGAGGAATGGAATGATCAATCCGAAGATGATGCTTGCGGCCATTGCGTTGACCGGAACCGCGGTCGCGGCATCCTCGGCGGTCGCACAGGTGAAACTGCCCCCCAGCGTGACGATGACCGCGTACGACACTGGAACCTCCGGGTTCAACATCACCGTCGCCGTCGGCAAGATGTTCAAGGACAAATACGGCACCGATGCGCGTGTGCTGCCTGCCGGCAACGACGTCGCCCGCCTGCAGCCGCTGCGCCTCAACCGCGCTACCATCTCGGCGATGGGCGTGGGGGTCTATTTCGCGCAGGAAGGCGTGTTCGAATTCGCAACCCCGGAATGGGGACCGCAGCCGATCCAGATCACGCTGAGTTCGATCGACTGCAACGGCCTTTCACTGGCGGTCGCCGCCGACACCGGCGTCAAGAGCTACGCCGACCTGAAAGGCAAACGCATCGGATTCGTGGTGGGTTCACCCGCGCTCAACCAGAATGCGCTCGCTGTGCTTGCGTTCGCCAATTTGACCGCGAAGGACGTCAAGATCGTCGAATTCGCGGGCAACAATGCAATGTGGAAGGGCATCATCAACAACGATACCGACGCGGTATTCGGTTCGACGATCTCCGGGCCCGCCAAGGAACTGCAGACGTCGCCGCGCGGCATCACCTGGCCCGCCATGCCATTCTCGGACAAGGCGGGATGGGAGCGCATGCGCAAGGTCGGCCCGTATTTCACGGAACACAAGGCCAGCTGTGGCGCGGGCAGCGAGTTTTCGAAGGAAAAGCCGATCGAGATCGGCACCTATCCCTATCCGATCTACAGCGTCTATGGCAGCCAGTCCGAAGACCAGGTCTACATGCTGACCAAGGCGATGATCGAAGGCTATGACGGCTACAAGGACAACGCCCCCGGCGCCAGCGGGCTTGCGGTGAAGGCGCAGGCGAAGAACTGGGCGGTGCCGACGCACAAGGGCGCGGTCAAGGCGCTCAAGGAAGCCGGCGCCTGGAGCGACGACCAGGACAAGCACAACAACGCGCTGCTCAAGCGCCAGGAGCTCCTGATCGCGGCGTGGACCGATTTCACCAAGGGCAGCCCACCGGCCGATCCCGCCAAATTCACCGAGCAGTGGATGAACGCGCGCAGGGCGGCGCTCGCCAAGGCCGGCCTGACTGATACGTTCTGAGGCATGGGGTCGTTTCGCTCACCTCTCCCCGCTCGCGGGCAGGGAGAGGGAGAAGTTTACGACTTCGCGGCCTTCTTCGGCCGCGGCGGCCCCTCCACCGGCGGCAGCGACTTGATGTATTCCGCGATCGCCGCACGATCCTCGGGCGGCAATTGCGAGGTGTTGCGGATTACGCGCACCATGGATCCGCCGGCGGTATCGCCCTCGGGCGTCTGCCCACTCTCAAGGAAGTAGGCGATGTCCTTGGCGCTCCATTCGCCGAGCCGCTGCTGCGTGATGTTCGGCACCCAGCCCTCGCCTTCCGGATTCGGCCCGCCGGCGAAACGCTGCGCCGCGACGATTCCACCGAGAAAATTGCGCGGGCTGTGACACTCGGCGCAATGGCCGAGACCATTGACGAGATAGGCGCCGCGATTCCATTGCGGCGAACGCGCGGGATCCGGTTTCCATGGCGTGCCGTCGATGAACAGAAATTTCCAGATTCCGACGTTGCGCCTGACATTGAATGGAAACGGCAAGTCGTGATTCCTGACTTTACCGGGCACCGGCGCCAGCGTCTTCAGATAGGCGAACAGGTCGCGGACGTCTTCGATCCGGGCATGCCGGTAGGACGCATAGGGGAACGCCGGAAAATAATGCGCGCCCGACGGCGCGGTGCCCTTGAGCACCGCGTTGGCGAATTCGGCTTCGGTCCATCGCCCGATGCCGTCGGCCGGATCAGGCGAGATGTTCGGCGAATAGAACGTGCCGAACGGCGAGGTGATGGCGAGGCCGCCGCCGAGTTTCAGGCGATCGGGCTGGCCCGGCACCGCATGGCAGGAAGAACACCCGCCGGCATTGAACGCCATGGCCCCGTTGGCCAGGTTCGGCGCGTAGGCCGGCAGCGAATGCGAAGCGACGACCGCGGGGACCGTCAGCCACCAGAACACCGTGCCACCGATCGCGGCTGCAGCAACAAGACCCTGGAAAATTCGCCGCCGCATTGACCGACCCGTCATCAATGGCCTGGACCCGCCGGACAGTATGGCCGTTATTCCGGTCAAATACTGCCTGGAAATCCCGGAAGGCTTCGCGGTTGCGAATGATAACGTGGGCGGACGCTTCAGCGCCCGCCCTGAATTCCGGAGCCCGCTGTAACGTCAGCCCTTCTTGAGGCGGAAGGTCTCGTGGCAGCCGCCGCATTCCTTGCCGATGCCCGGGAAATTCGCTTTCAACGAGTCGAGGTCCTTGATCTTGGCCTTGGCCTCGGTCACCGCCTTGGCGAAGCTGGCGACCTTGGCGTCGTAGCCGGCCTTGTCTTCCCAGAGCTTCGGCGACGGGCTGAAATCACCCTCCCATTTGGCGTCCTTGATGCTGGCGGGGAACATGGCCGGCAGCTTCCTGGCGGTGTCTTCGAACTGGTTGAGCGCGGTGTCGACCGCGGCCTGGTCGTAGGGCTTTTCGCCCTTGAACATCGGACTCAACACCGTGCCCATGTTCCTGCCGTTGGCCTTCATGGTGTCCTGCGCCAGCTTGACGGCATCCTGCTGCGCCATGCCCGCGCCGACGCCGAGCAACAACGTTCCCGCCACCACTGCGACCGTTCGCATCTTCATCACGAATCCCCCTGCTGTTAGCGGCGCCAATCCGCTGTCCGCGCATGGCGCCCATGACGATCCCAACCCCGCGCCCGGATGTTCATTCCCGGTACGCGACAAAATGTCAGAGACTGTGCTGGCGCTGATGCTCGCGGATCGCGACCCAGACCCGTTCGGGGGTGGCCGGCATGTCGATGTGGTCGATCTTGTATTCGCGCCATAGCCCATCGATCACAGCATTGACGACCGCCGGACAGGAACCGATCGCCCCGGCCTCGCCCGCGCCCTTGACGCCCAACGGATTGGTCTTGCAGCGCACATTGTGGGTTTCGAACACGAATGACGGACCATCGGCGGCGCGCGGCAGCGCATAATCCATGAACGTGCCGGTGACGAGCTGGCCGTCCTTCGGATCGTAGACCGCCTGCTCCATCAGAGCCTGGCCGATTCCCTGCATCGCGCCGCCATGGACCTGGCCGGCGAGCAGCAGCGGATTCAGCGTCACCCCGAAATCGTCGACGATCACATACTGGATGATCCCGATGATGCCGGTGGCGGGGTCGATCTCGACCTCGGCCAAATGGGTGCCGTTGGGATAGGTGCCATCGGCGCTGGTGAACGTCGCGCTGGCGGTCAGCTTCGACGGATCGACGCCAGGCCGCCTGGCCAGATCGGCGAAGCTGATGGAGCGATCGGTGCCCGCGATCCGCACGATGCCGTCGCTGATCTCGAGGTCGCCCGCGCTGGTTTCCAGCGCCTCGGCGGCGATCTCGCGCAAATTCGCGCCCAGCGTGCGGGTGGCGCGTTCGACGCTGACGCCGCCGGTCGGAATCGAGGCCGAGCCGCCGGTGCCGAGCCCGCTGGCGATCCGGTCGGTGTCGCCCTGGAGGACGTGAACCCGCTCCGGCGCCAAGCCGAATTGCTCGGCGACGATCTGCGCATAGGCGGTCTGATGGCCCTGCCCGCTGGACTGCGTGCCGATCAGGATGGTGACGTCGCCATTGGGGTCAAGCGCCACGTTGGCGGTCTCCTCGCCCATCGTGCCGCAAATCTCGACATAGGTGCCGAGCCCGATGCCCCGGACCAGGCCCTGTTTCTTCGCGGCCTTGGCACGCCTGGGAAAATCCTTCCAGTTGGCGATTTCCATCGCCCGCTTCATATGCGCGGTGAAGTCGCCGGAGTCGTACACCTTGCCGGTCGCGGTCTTGTACGGCATCGCCCGCGGGGCGATGAAATTCTTGCGCCGGATCGCATCCGGCGCCATGCCGAGTTTTCGCGCTGATGCATCGACCAGTCGCTCGACGACGTAGGCCGCCTCGGGACGTCCGGCACCGCGATAGGCGTCGACCGGCACGGTGTTGGTGAACACGGTGCGAACCCGGCAGTGGAAGGCCTGGATGTCGTAGAGACCGGGCAGCATGCCGGCGCCGCCGTGCGGAATATAGGGCCCGAAGGTCGACAAATACGCGCCCATGTCGCCCATCAAATCGACGTCCATGGCGAGGAACTTGCCGTCCTCGGCCAGCGCCATCCGTGCCGTGGTGACGTTGTCGCGGCCCTGCGCGTCGCCCATGAAGTGATCGGCGCGATCGGCGGTCCATTTGACAGTCCGGCGCAGTTTGCGCGCGGCGACCGCGATCAGCGCGTATTCACGATAGGGAAACAGCTTGGTGCCAAAACCGCCACCGACATCCGGGCAGATCACCCGCATCTTCTCGACCGGGATCTTCAGCACGTTCTGACACAGGATGTCGCGCAGCCGGTGGCTGCCCTGGCTGCCGACCGTCAGCGTCAGATGATCGCGCTTGGCGTCGTATTCGCAGACCACCGCGCGGGTTTCCATGAAGTTGGTAATGACGCGCGGATTGACGATGGATATTTCGGCAACCGCATGGGCTTTCGCAAACGCGGCCTCGGTGGCTTTCTTGTCGCCGACCGGCACGTCGAACAGCACGTTGCCGGGATGATCCGGCCAGACCTGCGGCGCGCCCTTCTTGACCGCATGGGCAAGGCCGATCGCGGCCGGCAGCGGCGTCCAGTTGACCTCGATGGCCTCGATCGCGTCGCGCGCCTGATCGACGGTGTCGGCGACCACGAAGGCAACGGCATCGCCGACGTGGCGCACCACACCGTGGGCGAGGATGGCATAGGGCGGGCCGGTGAACGGATCGACTTCCAGGTTGAACAGGCAGGGCAGACCACCGAGATCCTTGACGTCGTCCGCCGTCAGGATTGCACCGACGCCCGGCAGGCTCCTGGCGCGGGTGGCATTGAGGGTGAATTTCGCGTGGGCGTGCGGCGAGCGCAGCACCAGCGCATGCATCGAGGCCTGCGGCGCGTGATCATCGGTGTAGCGGCCCTTGCCGCGAATGAGCGCGTCGTCTTCCTTGCGAAGGACGCTTTGACCGACGCCGAATTTGACGGGAGCAGCCATCTGATCTCCGGTTACACAGGAAAGGCGCCGCATATTGCAGCGGTTCGCGTGCCAGCGCAAACCGCTTTCGCGCAGGGAATTGGCAAAGCTTTGACCGAGTCAACCGTATAGGCGACTTGACCTCGATCTCGCGTACCAGCTGCCGCTCGGAGCGCACCCCGAGGCGCAGCAAGGGTCCCTTGGAACCAGACCGTCGAACCATCTCCAAGGCGGTCTGTTGCGGTGAAGGTTTCTCTAACATCACCCAATAGAATCAAAAGTCCCCGCCAATGGCGAGGACTTTGTCAGCAGTCTGAGGCCGGCCCTTCGGCCGGCCTTTCCATGTTTAGGCAACGGACCGATCAGTAGCGCGCAGTCACCGGTGCGCCGTAACCGCCAAAGCGGTAGTTGATGCGCAGGGTGACCATGTCCAGGTCCTGCCCGACCCTATTGTTGAGGACGCCTACGAGGCGCGGATCGGTCGCGGTGAACGAGTTGTTCGAGGTTCCCATCCAAAGGTGGTTGTATTCGGCACCGAACGACCAATTGGGGGTGAAGCCATACTCGAAGCCGACACCGAGGGTGCCGCCCCAACGCGTTGCGTGCGACGAAACCAGGCCGGTCCCTGTGGGTGTATCGAGGATGTCGATACGATTGCTGGTTACAGCCGCGCCGCCCTTGACGTAGAGTAGGGCCCCACTCCAGCCCGCCCAGCCGATCTGACCGGTGAAGAGGCCGATGCCGTCGGTTTTCACGCGGGTCGAGAGCGTCGGATTGAGCAAGCTCACGCCCTGCTGAGGTCGGCC
>Ga0307294_10000449_pt1 | contig 10197 bp, 7 predicted proteins | sample ER_DNA_151_FD_194468 | JGI IMG/M metagenome (GOLD analysis project Ga0307294, IMG submission 194468) | Bulk soil microbial communities from the East River watershed near Crested Butte, Colorado, United States - ER_DNA_151 | ecosystem: Environmental > Terrestrial > Soil > Floodplain | place: USA... | reverse complement strand
TGGACTTCACCCGAGGCGATCGATCGCGCCCGCAATATCTATCGCGAGATCGGCCAGGTGCCGGTCACCATCAACAAGGAGATCAACGGCTTTGTGCTGAACCGGCTGCAGGGCGCGCTGCTGGCGGAAGCCTTTCGTCTGGTCGGCGAAGGCTATATCTCCGCCGAAGACCTCGATGATACCGTGAAGGACGGCCTCGGCCTGCGCTGGTCGTTTCTCGGACCGTTCGAGACCATCGAACTCAATGCGCCCGGCGGCATTCCGGATTATTGCGCGCGCTACACCGGCTTCTACAAGGAGCTGGCTTCCGCCGCGGCCGGCCCCGAAGTCTACCAGAGCCCCAATGTCGACCGTGTGATTGCGGCGTGGCCGCATCAGCCGACGCCGGAGCGGATCGCGGCACTGACCCAGCGGCGCAACGAGCGCCTGGCAGCGTTAGCCGCGCACAAGGCCAAGCAACAATCGTCATTCCGGGGCGATGCGTCAGCATCGAACCCGGAATGACGGATTAAATCGCAGACCGACTCTTCCAGCAAAGTGAGCCCCCCATGAGCCGCAAAGTCATCATCACCTGTGCCGTGACCGGCGCGATCCACACCCCCTCGATGTCGAAAGCGCTGCCGGTGACGCCGCAGGAAATCGCCGACGCCGCGGTCGATGCCGCCGAAGCCGGCGCCGCCATCGTGCATCTGCACGCCCGCAATCCCAGGACCGGCCAGCCCGACCAGAGCCCGGAAGCCTTTGCGCCGTTCCTGAAAATCATCAAGCAGCGCTCCAATTGCGTGATCAACCTCACCACCGGCGGCGCGCCGACCATGACGGTGGACGAACGCGTTCGCCCCGCCGCGGTCTACAAGCCCGAGGTCGCCTCGCTCAACATGGGATCGATGAACTTTGCGTTCTTCGGCATGCTCAACCGCTTCAAGAAATTCGAGCACGACTGGGAGCTGAAGCACCTGCAGAACAAGGACATCGTGTTCCGCAACACCTTCCAGGACATCGAATATGTGCTGAAGACACTGTCGGAGACCGGGACCCGCTTCGAGTTCGAATGCTACGACACCGCGCATCTCTACAACCTCAACTACTTCCTCGAGCAGGGTATGGTGAAGCCGCCGCTGTTTGTGCAGACGGTGTTCGGCCTGCAGGGCGGCACCGGCGCGCATCCGGAGGATGTGCTGCACATGAAGCGCACCGCCGAGCGGCTGTTCGGCGACAAGATGGTGTGGTCGGTGCTGGGCGCCGGGCGCAATCAACTGCCGATCGCGGCCATGGCCGCCGCCATGGGCGGCAATATCCGCGTCGGCCTCGAAGACTCGCTGTGGGCGGCGCCCGGCCGGATGGCGGCCTCGAACGCCGAGCAGGTCACGCTCGCCCGCAAGATCGTCGAAGGCCTCGGCCTGCAGGTGGCAACCTCGGACGAGGCCCGCGAAATGCTCGACCTCAAGGGTGGCGACAAGCTGGAAGTCTGACCGGTTCCGCCCGGCGCATGGCGCGCTGCCAACGGCCCTGTCGTCGATTGGCCGCCGCGCGGAATTGCATTGGTCCGAAGGCCCAATGCCGCACCTCGGCCTTGCGGGTTGCGCGGGCGCGCCGTCATGGCTAACCTCCGGGGCAATCGGCCCGATGAGACCGAATGATCGAGGGAGGGGAACATGCGGAGCGTGCGCGCGCTTGCGGCCGTGGCGTTGTCTTTGTTGGCGGCGTCCAGCGTGGCTGCGCTGGCTGGCGAACCCAAGAATGGCGGAATCCTCAGGGTCTATCACCGCGACAGCCCGGCCAGCGCCTCGATCCATGAGGAGGCGACCTATTCGGTCAACATCCCCTTCATGCCGATCTTCAACAACCTCGTCATCTACAAGCAGGACGTGCCGCAAAACTCAATGGAGTCGATCGTCCCGGATCTCGCCGAGAGCTGGGCCTGGAGCGACGACAAGAAGAAACTCAGCTTCAAGCTGCGGCAGGGCGTCAAATGGCACGACGGCAAGCCGTTCACCTCAGCTGACGTCAAATGCACCTTCGACATGCTGATGGGCAAGTCGCAGCAGAAATTCCGCAAGAACCCGCGCAAGTCCTGGTATGACGAAGTCGTCGACGTCACTGTCAACGGCGACTTCGAGGCCTCGTTCAACCTGAAGCGGCCGCAACCGGCGCTGCTGGCGCTGCTCGCCTCCGGCTATACGCCGGTGTATCCCTGCCACGTCTCGCCCGGCGACATGCGCACCAAGCCGACCGGGACCGGCCCGTTCAAATTCGTCGAGTTCAAGGCCAACGAATCCATCAAGATCACCCGTAATCCGGACTACTGGAAAAAGGGCCTGCCGCATCTCGACGGCATCGAATTCACCATCATCCCCAACCGGTCGACCGCCATTCTCGGCTTTATTTCCGGCCAGTTCGACATGACGTTCCCGACCGAAGTTTCGATCCCGCTGCTCAAGGACGTCCAGAAGCAGGCGCCGAAGGCGACGTGCGTGGTCGAGCCGGTCAACGTCTCCACCAACATCATCGTCAACTCGTCCGCACCGCCGTTCGACAATCTCGACATTCGCCGCGCGATGGCGCTGGCGCTCGACCGCAAGGCCTTCGTCTCGATCCTGTACGAGGGCCAGGCCGATATCGGCGGCACCATGCTGCCGGCCCCCGGCGGATTATGGGCGATGCCGAAGGAGATGCTGGAAACCATTCCGGGCTACGGCCCCGATATCAACGCCAACCGGGAGGAAGCCCGCAAGCTGATGGCGAAAGCGGGCTATGGGCCGGGCAAGCACCTCGCGGTCAAGGTCGCTACCCGCAACATTCCGATCTACCGCGACCCCGCCATCATCCTGATCGATCAGCTCAAGAGCATCCATATCGACGGCGAACTCGACGTGGTCGAAACCGCCAACTGGTTCTCCAAGGTGGCGCGCAAGGACTACACGCTCGGCCTCAACCTGACCGGCAATGCGGTCGACGATCCCGACCAGTCGTTCTACGAGAATTATTCCTGCGGCTCGGAGCGCAACTACACCAACTACTGCAACAAGGACATCGAGAAGCTGTTCGACGAGCAGTCGGCCGAGACCGACGTCGCCAAGCGCAAGAAGCTGGTCTGGGAAATCGACAAGAAGCTGCAGGAAGACGTCGCCCGTCCGATCATCTATCACGGCCGCATGGGCTCGTGCTGGCAGCCCTATGTCAAGGGCATCACCATCATGGTGAACAGCTCGTATAACGGCTACCGCTACGAAGACGTTTGGATGGACAAGTAGCGACGACGCGCGCAAGCCTCGAGACCGGGTCCAGGGAGCAGCCAGGTGTTTGCCTATATCGTGCGGCGCCTCATCTTGATGCTCGTGACCCTGTTCGGGATCTCGGTCATCATCTTTGTGCTGCTGCGCATCGTGCCCGGCAACATCGTCGACATCCTGTTCGACGCCGCGGGCTTCGTCGACCAGGCCGACAAGGCGAACCTGGAGAAGGAACTCGGGCTCGACCAGCCGATCTTCGTGCAGTATCTGAAATGGATCGGCGGGCTGTTGCACGGCGACCTCGGCTATTCCTACGTGTCCGAGAAGCCCGCGCTGCAGGAGATCCTGCCGCGGATTCCGATCACCGCGCGGCTGGCAGCGCTGGCGCTGCTGTTCTCCGCGGCGATCGGCATTCCGCTCGGCGTCATCAGCGCGGTGAAGCAAGGCACCCGGCTCGATTACGCACTGCGCGTCGTCAGCCTCAGCGGCCTGTCGCTGCCGTCGTTCTGGCTCGGCCTGCTGATCCTGATGGCGTCGGTCGCGATGTTCGGCACCATGCCGATTTTCAATCCGAACCCCAGGACATGGACCGAGGCCTTCGCGATCTATTGCGTCCCGGCGATGGCGGTCGGCTTTCGCAGCGCCGCGCTGGTGATGCGGATTACCCGCTCCTCGATGCTCGAAATCCTGCGTCAGGATTATATCCGCACCGCCCGCGCCAAAGGCGCGTCCGAATCTTCGGTGAACTATCACCATGCGCTGAAGAACGCGGTTCTTCCGGTCATCACCATCATCGGCATCGAGGCGGCGTTCCTGATCGGCGGGCTGATCGTCACCGAGACCGTGTTCAATATTCCCGGCGTCGCCCGCTTCCTGGTCGAAGCGATCCGCTGGCGCGACTATCCGATCGTCCAGAACCTGGTGATGCTGATCGCGCTGGTCGTCGTGGTGACGAACTTCACGGTCGACATGCTCTACGCCGCGATCGATCCACGCATCCGGTACACGGACTGATTTTTGGAAGATTTGGAGAACGCGTTGGCCGTCATCAACTACGATAGCGAACTGCGACGCGCCGGCGCCCATTCGACGCATGGCTGGCGCAAGCTGACATACCTGGTGCAGCGTCATATGCTCGGCGCCATCGGCCTCGTCATCATGGTTTTGTTCGTAATGGCCGCGCTGCTGGCCGATTTCATCGGCCGTTACGATCCGCTCTCGGTCGATTCCCTGCAGCGGCTGGCGCCTCCCAGCGCGCTGCACTGGCTGGGAACCGACTCGTTCGGCCGCGACGTCTGGAGCCGGATCATCCACGGCGCCCGCATCTCGCTCGCGGTCGGGGTCGGTTCGACCCTGCTCGGCTCCTCGATCGGCGTGATGGTCGGCCTCGCCTCCGGCTATCTTTCCGGCTGGGTCGACCTCGTGTTCCAGCGCATCACCGATATCCTGCAGGCGCTGCCGCTGCTGGTGCTGGCGCTGGTCATGACCGCGGCGCTGGGGCCGTCGCTGCCGAACGTGATCATCGCGATCGCGATCCCGCTGATCCCGACCGTCGCCCGCGTGATCCGCGCCAATACCCTGGCACTGCGCGAACTGCCGTTCGTCGAGGCCGCGAAATCGGTCGGCATGAGCGAAACCCGCATCGCGCTGCGCCATGTGCTGCCCAACACGCTGGCGCCGCTGATCGTGCTGGCGACGGCGCAACTCGGCTCCACCATTCTCACCGAGGCCTCGCTGTCGTTTCTCGGGCTCGGTATTCCCGAGCCCTACCCATCATGGGGCCGCATGCTGTCGGAATCGGCGGCGGAATATGTCCGCACCGCGCCGTGGCTGGTGATCTTCCCCGGGGTTGCGATCAGCCTTGCGGTATTCGGCACCAATTTGTTCGGCGACGCGCTGCGCGACATTCTCGATCCGAGGCAGCGCGGCTGATGAACGACGTATCGGCGGCAGAGATGGTTCTCGACGTGAAGAACCTGCAGACGGTGTTCTTCACCAATTCGGGGCTGTTCAGGGCGGTCGATGACGTCTCGTTCAGCGTTCGCCGCGGCGAGACGCTGGCGATCGTCGGCGAGTCCGGCTGCGGCAAGAGCGTCACCGCGCTGTCGATCATGCGGCTGGTGCCGGATCCGCCCGGCCGGGTAGTCGGCGGCAGCGTGACGCTCGAAGGCACCGACCTGCTCGGCCTCGACGAGGCCGAGATGCGCGCGATCCGCGGCAACCGCATCTCGATGATCTTCCAGGAGCCGATGACGTCGCTCAATCCGGTGATGCGGATCGGCGACCAGATTACCGAAGCGGTTCGGCTGCATCGCAAGCTGACCAGCAAGGAAGCCTGGAACAAGGCGGTCGACATGCTGCGCCTGGTGCGGATACCCGAGCCGGAGCAGCGGGCGCGGGAATATCCGCATCAGCTCTCCGGCGGCATGCGCCAGCGCGCCATGATCGCGATGGCACTGGCCTGCCGCCCGGCGCTCCTGATCGCCGACGAGCCGACCACCGCCCTCGACGTCACCATCCAGGCCCAGATCCTGGCGCTGATCGTCGAGCTGCAGCAGGAGCTCGGCACCGGGCTGATCCTGATCACCCACGATCTCGGCGTGGTCGCCCAGACCGCGCAACGCGTCATCGTGATGTATGCCGGCAAAAAGGTCGAGGAAGCCGGCGTCGAGGCGCTGTTCGAGAATCCCCGGCATCCCTATACCCGCGGCCTGATGGCGTCGATGCCGGCGGTGGCGACGTTCGGCTCCAACTCCGACGTGCGGCTGGTGGAAATTCCCGGCATGGTGCCGTCCCTGACCAACCTGCCGCCGGGCTGCGCCTTCGCGCCGCGCTGCCCGCTCGCGATCGAACGCTGCCGCGCCGAATATCCGCCGTTGCAGGCCTGGGGCGATAACCATTTGGCGGCGTGCTGGCGGGCCGCGGAAACGGCGGCCATGCCATGACCGACGCAACCCCGCTGCTCGAGGTCACCGACCTCGTCAAACATTATGCGGTACGCGGCGGCGTGCTGCGCCGTCGCGTCGGCACGGTGCATGCCGTCGACGGCGTCAGCTTCACGGTCGGCGTCGGCGAGACGCTAGGGATGGTCGGCGAATCCGGCTGCGGCAAGTCGACGGTGGCGCGCAGCATCCTGCGGCTGGTCGAACCGACCAGCGGCAGCATCCGGATCAACGGCCTCGATATCACCCATCTCGGCAAGGCCGATTTGCGCCAGCACCGGCGCTGCATGCAGATCATCTTCCAGGACCCGTTCGCCTCGCTCAATCCGCGCATGACGGCGGGCGATATCGTCGGCGAGCCGCTCGGCGTCCACGGCCTCGCTACCGGCAACGCAAGGCGGGAGCGCGTCGCCGAATTATTCGACCAGGTCGGCTTGCGGGCCGACCAGATGCAGAATTATCCGCATCAGTTCTCCGGCGGCCAGCGCCAGCGCATCTGCATTGCCCGCGCGCTGTCGCTCGGCCCCGACCTGATCGTGTGCGACGAGCCGGTATCGGCGCTCGACGTCTCGATCCAGGCCCAGGTGATCAACCTGCTGATCGACCTGCAGCGCAGGCACGGCTTTTCCTACCTGTTCATCGCGCATGACCTCGCCGTGGTTGCCCATATCAGCCACCGCGTCGCCGTGATGTATCTCGGCCGCATTGTCGAGATCGCCGAAAAGGCCGAATTGTTCGCCAATCCGAGGCATCCCTATACCCAGGCCCTGCTGGCCTCGGTGCCGGTGGCGGATCCGAAGAAGAAAACCCTGAAGCCGATGATCGACGGCGACGTCCCGAGCCCGATCAACCCGCCCTCCGGCTGCGCGTTCCACACCAGATGCCGTTATGTGATGGACCGCTGCAAGGTGGACACGCCGGCGCTGGCGGATGCGGGGCCCAAACACCAGGTGGCGTGCTGGCTCAACGAGGGCACGGGGCGGGCGTTGTAAATTCCATCGTCGTCCCTGCGAACGCAGGGACCCATAACCGCCGGCGTCCGCGGTGACGACAAGTCGTCGAACAGCTTGCTGAAATCGATGGATCACGCGGTATGGGTCCCGGCTCTGCGCTCGCTACGCTCGCTTGGCCGGGACGACGAGGATGTTTTAATCCCCCGCCTCGATCTCGACCACGATCTTCCCCGTCGTGACCTGCTCGCCTTCCACGACATCGATCGCCGTAATGGTGCCCGCGATGCCGGCCGTATGCACATGCTCCATCTTCATCGCTTCCAGCGTCATGACCGGCTGACCGGCCGCGACCCTGTCCCCCGACTTCACCAGCACCGCCACGACGCGGCCGCTCATCGCCGCGCGGACCCTGCCGTCGCCACCGTTGGATGCCGCCGTGACCGGGGCTTGCAGGGTCAGGTCGCGCACGCCGAGCGTGACGCCCCGGTGCAAGACGGACAGCCGGTCGCCGTCGCGCAGGAACCTGGCCGATTCCATCAGGCCAGTGCTTCGGAAGCGGATGCTATCGCCGTCGATTTGGTCGATCTCGAACCGGTGCTCGCGACCGTCGAGGCTGACACAGTAGCCGCCGTCGCGCTCGCGCACGACTTCGAGCTCATGACTGCCGTGGCCGAGGTCGAGGCGGAGGGGGATCGGAAACGCCGCGGCCAGCGTGCGGCCGCTGCGCCACGGCGGCGCATGGGGATCGCTGACATAGAGCAGCAGCGCGGCCAGCGCCGATTTGGCAGGTGAACCGGCGGAACCCGCCAGCAGATCGTCGCGATGTTGGCCGATGAACGCCGTGGTCGCCTCGCCCTTCGCAAAGGCCGGATGACGCAGGCAGTCGATCAAAAATCCCTGGTTGGTGGTGACGCCGAACGCCGCGACCTGTTCGAGACCGCAAATCAGTTTGCCCCTCGCCTGTTCGCGGCTTTCGCCGTGGCTGATCAGCTTGGCGATCATCGAGTCGTAGAACGGCGGAATCTCGGAGCCGGACTGCAGCGCGTGCTCGACGCGGATATCGCCGGGCATTTGCCACAGCGCCATGCGGCCTGATTGCGGCATGAAATCGTGGCCGGCGTCTTCCGAGCACAGCCGCACCTCGATGGCATGGCCGGAGAATTTTATCTCTTGCTGCTTGAGTCCGAGCGGTTCGCCACTGGCGACACGCAGCTGCAGTTCGACCAGATCGAGCCCGGTGATCGCCTCGGTAACGGGATGTTCGACCTGCAGCCGCGTATTCATCTCCATGAAATAGAACTCGCCGGATCGATCGAGCAGGAATTCAAGCGTGCCCGCGCCCTCGTACCCAATCGACCTGATAGCGGCGACCGCGACCGCGCCCATCCGCGCCCGCAATTCGTCCGACACCGCCGGCGACGGCGCTTCCTCGATCAGCTTCTGGTGGCGCCGCTGCACCGAGCAGTCGCGTTCGCCGAGATGGATGGCGTTGCCATGGCGATCGCCGAACACCTGGATTTCAATGTGGCGGGGATCGGCAATGGCCCTTTCCAGGATCATGGTGGGATCGCCGAATGCGCCCTGGGCTTCGGATCGCGCGCTGCGCAACGCATCCGGAAACGCCGCGGCATCCGCGACCAGTCGCATGCCGCGCCCGCCGCCGCCGGCCACCGCCTTGATCATGACCGGAAAGCCTATTTTGCCGGCCTCGGCCAGCATGACGGCGTCGCTCTGGTCGGCGCCCTGATAGCCGGGCACGCAGGGCACGCCCGCCGCCAGCATGATCGTCTTGGCGCCGGCCTTGTTGCCCATCGCCTGGATGGCTTCCGGCGACGGCCCGATGAACACCAGGCCGGCATCCCGGCACGCTTGGGCGAAATCCTCGTTCTCGGCGAGAAAGCCGTAGCCGGGATGCACCGCGCCGGCGCCGCTGGCCTTGGCCGCCGCGATGATCGCCTCGATCCTCAAGTAGGATTGCGACGGCAGCGCCTCGCCGATGCCGACGGCCTGGTCGGCCTCGCGGACGTGCAGGGCATCGCGGTCGGCGTCGGAATAAACCGCCACCACGCCATGACCGAGACGCCGCGCGGTGCGCATGATCCGCAGCGCGATCTCGCCGCGATTGGCGATCAGGATCTTGTGGAACGGGGTCGGCTTGACCTGCAGCTTCATGGCCGCGCCACCGAGAACTGCATGGGCTGGGGCTCTCGCGCCTCGGCCTCCCTGCAGATCGCCAGCACCTGCGCAAGCACGCTGCGGGTATCGCGCGGGTCGATCACGCCGTCGTCGAGCACGCGGGCGCTGGTCGAGAACACGTCCATCTGGCCGTCGAACACGCCTGATATCTGTGCCTTCATCGCATCGATCTTTTCCCGCTCGATCGGCTTGCCGCGCCGGAGCGCGGCGGCCTCGGTGACGATCGCCATGGTTTCGGCGGCCTGCTCGCCGCCCATCACCGCGGTCTTGGCGTTGGGCCAGGAGAAGCAGAAGCGCGGATGAAAGCCACGGCCGCACATGCCGTAATTGCCGGCGCCGAACGACGCGCCGCAATAGATTGTGATCTGCGGCACGGTGGCCGAGGTCACCGCCTGGATCATCTTCGAGCCGTGCTTGATCATCCCTGCTTCTTCATAGGCCTTGCCGACCATGTAGCCGGTGGTGTTGTTGAGATAGAGCAACGGCGTGCGCGACTGGCAGCAGGCCTGGATGAAATGCGTCGCCTTGTTGGCGCCGGGAACGTCGAGCGGGCCGTTATTGGTGATGATGCCGATCGCCTGGCCCTCGATGCGGGCGTGGCCGCAGACGGTGGCCGGACCGTAATTGGCGCCGAATTCGGTGAAATCGGAATCGTCGATGAAGCGGGCGATGGCCTGGCGCATGTCTACCGGCCGCTTGTGGTCCATCGGCATGATCCCGAGCAGTTCTTCCGGGTCATGGCGCGGCGGACGATGCGAGACCGTATCAGGGGCTGGCCGGTCCCACTGCAGGTTCCTCATGATGTCGCGCGCGATCCGCAGCGCGTCGCGGTCGTCCTCGGCCAGATAATCGCCGAGGCCGGAAATGCCAGTG
>Ga0307294_10000446_pt1 | contig 10215 bp, 7 predicted proteins | sample ER_DNA_151_FD_194468 | JGI IMG/M metagenome (GOLD analysis project Ga0307294, IMG submission 194468) | Bulk soil microbial communities from the East River watershed near Crested Butte, Colorado, United States - ER_DNA_151 | ecosystem: Environmental > Terrestrial > Soil > Floodplain | place: USA... | reverse complement strand
TCGGCATTGGGTCTCGCGCGGCTGAACAGAAAACCCTGTCCCTCGTGGCAGCCCTCGGCACGCAGGCAGCTCAATTCGGCTTCGGTCTCGACGCCTTCGGCGGTGATGGTCACCCCGAGGCCGATGCCGAGGCTGATGATCGAGCGCACGATCGCCTGTGCGTCGCGGTTGGCGCCGAGGTCGCGCACGAACGACTGGTCGATCTTGATCTTGTCGAACGGAAAACTCCTGAGATAGCTCAGGCTGGAATAGCCGGTGCCGAAATCGTCCATCGAGATGCGGACGCCGAGCGCGCGCAGCGCATGCAGCGTGGCCAGCACCTGGCTGCTCTTTTCCAGCATCAGCGTTTCGGTGATCTCCAGCTCCAGCCGCCGTGCCGGCAGACCGGTTTGCTTCAGCGCATCCATCACCAGCGACAACAGATTGCCGACCCGGAACTGGAGCGGCGACAGGTTGACCGCGACACGGACGTCGTCGGGCCAGAGCGCGGCATCGGCGCAGGCGCGGCGCAGCATCAAGGCGCCGAGCACATTGATCAGGCCGGTCTCCTCGGCGACGGGAATGAATTCGGCCGGCGATATCATGCCGCGCTCTGGGTGCGGCCAGCGCACCAGCGCCTCGAAGCCGGTGATGCGTCCGGTCGCGAGATCGACCAGCGGCTGGTAATACGGCCGCAGCACATCGTTCTGGATCGCGTCGCGCAGATCGATCTCGATCTTGCGGCGGCTCTGGGCGCGGGCATCCATGCCGGCTTCGAAAAAGGAAAACGTGCCGCGCTGCTCGGTCTTGGCGCGCGACAGCGCCATGTCGGCGTTCTTGAGCAGCTTCTCCGATTCGTCGCCGTCGCCGGGCGCCATGGCGATGCCGATGCTGGCGCCAATCACGACGGAATGGCCGTCGAGCAAATAGGGATCGCCGATCGCCTCCAGCAGCCTGTTGGACAGCAGCACCGCATCCTCGGGGCGCGTCAGCCCGCTCTGGATGATCGCGAATTCGTCGGAGTTGAGGCGGGCAAGCGTGTCCTCCTCGCGCAGGGTGGAGCGCAGGCGCTTGGCGACGCCGCGCAGCAGTTTGTCGCCGATGCCATGGCCGAGCGTATCGTTGACGGCCTTGAAGTTGTCGAGGCCGAGCACCAGCACCGCGACCTTTTCCGTGCTGCGCCGCGTGTGCAGCAGGATATCGTCCATCTGCTGGCGCAGCAGATTGCGGTTCGGCAACCCGGTCAAGCCGTCATGCTGAGCCATGAAGGCGAGCCGCGCCTCGGCGCGCTTGCGCTCGGTGATATCCATCAGCGCCAGCAGCACCGCGGGCTGGTCGTTGTAGACCAGCTGGCGCGAATAGATCGCCAGATCGATCAGCGCGCCGTCGGCCCTGACATGCTTCCAGGTACGCGCGGTCTGTTCGTCGCTGGAGCGGTCGCCACCCCAAGGCAGCTCCGTTTCGAAGGCCTGGACGCTGCGGATGGTCAATTTCTCGAATTCGGCGCGGCTATAGCCGTAATGTTCGATGGCGGCGTCGTTGACGCCGAGAATGCGCTCGTCGTCCAGCGCGCAGACGATCATGGGAACGGGGTTGCTATCGAACAGCAGCCGGAACGAGGCCTCGCGCTGCTTCAACTCGGTGATGTCGACGCGCAGGCCGACGATGCCGCCGTCCTCGGTCAGCCGCTCCTCGATCAGGATGACGCGGCCGTCGGCCAAGGTCTGCTCGTGGCGTCCATCGGGCTGGTACAATTTGGCCAGCCGCTCGGCGATCCACTCCTCCTCGCGGCCGACCGCTTCCGGATAGTCGCCGCGCTCGACGCCGATGCGGATGGTATCCTGCAGCCTGGCGCCCGGCTGGAACAGGTCGGAGCTGCGGTTGTAGATCTCGGAATACTTCTTGTTCCAGAGAATGTAGCGCCCGTCGGCGTCGAGAAACACGATGCCCTGCGGCAGGATGTCGATCGCCTCTCGCAGCCGCTCGTGGGATTTTCGCGCCTCCGCGATCGCCGCCTCGGCCTCGGCGCGCTTGCGCACGATCTCGCCGATCTCGGCCGACACGCGCCGGCGCTTGGCTTCAGGCTTGCCTTGAAGTTTTGGACTGGGCTTGGCCGGCCGGCCGGCTATCCGTGCCATCGCCGCGTGCTTGATTTTCTTGGCTGGCTTCGGCCGGAAACGTTGCATTGCTTACGCCCACTCACATCTGCGTTATGTTCTCCGATAAGTGTCTGAAAAATTGGTAACTCTTGCCCGGCGACGGGCTTGATCGCCGGCTTGCGGGCCCCAACCGCGGCAGGTTCGACTGCCTGCAAAAGGGGCGAATTCGTCCGGCCGATGTCCCATCAGGGTCCGCCACGCATCGGGGCGCAGCGAAATCCTCCGCGCGGGATGACGGAAATTGACGCAGGTTAGTGCAGCCGAAAGAATGCGCGAACAAATTGCCGTTTATTGCCGCGCGCGCTCGAAATTTCGCCACTACGCAACAGGGTTATCGAACGGTTAAAAGTCCGTCAGTTCGTGATCACAATCCGGGTATTGCCTCGCTGGCGCGCGACCAGGGCAAACAACGTTGCCGCATTCGACGGATGCAGCCGGACGCAGCCATGCGAGGCGGGGCCGCCGAGCCGCGCCAGTTCGTTGGTCCCATGAATCGCAAAACCGTGATAAAAGAAGATCGAGTGCGGCATCGGCGAGTTGTAGTATTTCCGCGAATACCAGCGCCGCGCCATCAGCTGCGGATGGAAAACGCCGCTCGGCGTGCCGTAGCCGCGGCGGCCGGTCGACACCGGCCAGGAAAATCGCTTCATGCCATCGACGCTCACCGCCATGCGCTGCGACGACTTGTCGATCTGGACCACGACACCGGCGCGCGCCGGTGTCAGCATCAATCCCACCATGACCGCCGCGGCGGCAAACGCCAGCCGTGCGGGCCGTCGCTGCGACAGCCGTTTCATGATCGCGCCCCTGCCAACCCTTTTTATGGCGGCATGATGTCGTTCCCGCAGGCGGGTTGTAAAGATCGCAGCGACACGGCGACGCCACCAGTCGCGGTTAATCTTAATCCGCCGCCTGCAACGGCTTCGCGCAAGATGGTGCGGAAAACGGCGGCAAGAATTGTGGCCAGCGGGGTGACAAAAAGCTGTGACGAAAACTGTGACCTGGCGTCCGGCGCGGCTTTTCGCCGGCTGCCGATTTCGTGCTAGGCTTGCCGCCACAGAGTGACCCGATGAACCCGCGCCCGCTCCTAACCCTCCTGCTGACAGCCGCAACCATCGTCGGTGCCACCGCGGCGCTGGCGCAGGACAAGGGCAGCGTCGATCCAAAGCCGCTGCCGCCGCTGGCCAATCCGAACGATCCCAAGCTCGGCGCCAAGGAGCTATTCGGCCGCAAGGTGCTGCCGGCGGCCATGCCGACGCGCGTGGTCGGCTTCTATGCCAAAGGCTGCATCGCCGGCGCAGAGGGGCTGCCGATCAATGGCGAGAGCTGGCAGGTGATGCGGCTGTCGCGCAACCGCTATTGGGGGCATCCGGACCTGGTGGCGCTGGTGGCGCGGCTGGCGGGCAAGGCCCGCAAGGACGCCGGCTGGCCGGGAATCCTGGTCGGCGACATGTCGCAGCCGCGCGGCGGCCCGATGTTGACCGGCCACGCCAGCCATCAGGTCGGGCTGGATGCCGACATCTGGTTGACGCCGATGCCGAACCGGCGATTGTCGCGCGAGGAGCGCGAGGAAACCTCCGCGGTCATGATGGTGCGCGCCGACCGGCTCGACATCGATCCCGCGGTCTGGAAGCCGACCCATCTCGGCGTGATCCGTGCCGCGGCCCAGGAGCCGAGCGTGCAGCGCATCTTCGTCAACGCCGCGATCAAGAAGGCGCTGTGCCGCGAAGCCAAGGGCGACCGCAGCTGGCTGCACAAGGTGCGGCCGATGTACGGCCACGACTATCACTTCCATATTCGCATGAAATGCCCGCCGGGCGGCGGCGAATGTGAAAGCCAGCCGGAGCCGACCGAGGGCGAGGGCTGCAGCGCCGGCGATCTCGCCTACTGGTTCAAGGATTCGGTACTGCACCCGAAGCCGCCGAAAGTGCCGCCGAAGCCGAAGCCGCCGATGACGCTGGCGCAGTTGCCCGCGGCCTGCAAGGCAGTGCTGGCGGCGCCCGACGCCAAGCCGTAGCGAACGGCGGCGGGCTGAACAGCCGGCCTGACGACCATGCGCAGGCATCTGGCGAGCGATCGCGGAATGGTCCATAGTGCCGCAACCTGTGCCAGGCATCCCCTATTGACTCAACTCCTGCTGATATGGAGGCCGTCGACATGCGTCTGAAAATCGCGACGATGGCAGTGTTGCTCGCGGGGTTGCAGTGGTTTGCCGGATGCAATGCCTCCGCCGGCACCAGCGACGATCGAGGCCCGCAGGAAATCCCCTGGCCGACGAAATCGTGGCTGGTTTCGACGCCCGAGGAGCAAGGCATGGAGTCCGGCAGCCTGGCCCGGCTGATCGACAACGTCGGCGGCTACAAGCAGGACAGCCTGTTGATCGTCCGGCACGGCAGGATCGTGGCCGATGTTTATTATGCCCCATACATCGCCGACATCAGTCACGATCTGAGATCGGTCACCAAGAGCGTCGTCGGCACGCTGACGGCCATCCAGTTGAAGAAGGGCAACCTCGCCAGCGTCGACGATCCGGTGATGGATCTGTTCTCGGACAAGCCAATTCAGCATGCCGATGACCGGAAGAAGGCGATAACGGTCCAGCACCTGCTGGACATGACATCCGGCATCGAGTGGTTCGAGCGGCTGTACTCCCCCGATGAAACGCTGATGAAGATGTATCAAAGCCCTGACCGCACCGGCTTCGTGCTGAACCAGCCGATGGCCGGCGTGCCCGGCGCCAGTTTCAATTACGCCGGCGGCAACCCCTATCTGCTCTCCGCGCTGATCAACCGGAAGTCCGGGCAAACTGCTTTCGATTTTGCCAAAAAGGAACTGTTCGAACCGCTTGGCATCAAGAGCGCCAAATGGGGAACGGTCGACGCGCAGGGCGTTACCAACGGCGAAGCCGGGCTTTTCCTGTCGCCTCACGACATGGCGAGAATTGGCTACCTCTACCTTCACAACGGAATGTGGGACGGTAACCAGATCATCCCGTCGTCATGGGTCGAGAGGTCGAAGGCCGGTCCTGTCGCGGCGACGTTCGGATTCCGCTATGCAAACCTGTGGTGGTCCTTGCCCGAGAAGGGCGCCTACATGGCGCGCGGCCGTCATTCGCAACTGATCCTCGTGCTTCCGAAGCTGGATATCGTTGCCGTCATGACCGGCGTGCTGCGGGATGACGAATTCTACTCGGCTTCCCGGCTGATCAATGAGATCGCCAATTCGGTCAAGTCCGACGCGCCCTTGCCGCCCGACCCGATCGCGAAGTCGCTGCTTGCCGCGTCGATCCGCCATGCCGCGACCGAAAGGCCGTCTGCGGTGGGTAGCACCCCGGAATTGGCCAAGGCGATATCGGGAAAGACCCTGCAGTTCGACACCAACGAATTGCGCATCAAGACGTTTACGCTGAATTTTTTCGATTCGGACTCCTCGTGGGTCATCACGACCGAGTCTGGAAGACCGGACCGGTCCACCGACCGATTCACGGGCCTGATGGGGCTTGACGGCGTTTTCCGGAAAAGCCCGCCGGCGATGTACGGCATCAATGCCGCCAAGGGGCGCTGGCTGAACGAACATACGTTTGTACTGGAACGCCGCATTCTGGGGCGTGGCGAGACACAGGCCTGGGCATTTGCCTTCGACGGCAACAGGGTGACGCTCAAATTTGAGAACACCGATGGCACCACGGCCGAGTTGCGCGGCGAGGTCAGGGACTGAACGCGCTCCGGCCTCGCTCGCGATGAACCCTGCCGGCTGCCCGGCCCGGGAGCGAGGCACAAAGCCTTTTCCTCCGCGCGGCGATGCGGATTGCTGTCCCCCAAACATATGATCGCGAAGCACTCCGTATAACTACGATCCCGCATTTTCGGTATCTTTAAACGCGTGACCACTAGAAACGGGGGAACGTTCGAAGGAATGATGGAGGGAAGAATGCGACTCAATCTGACAGCGAAAATGGCGGCCGCGCTTGTTGCCGGCATGCTGACCTCCGGCATGGCGCAGGCGGCCGATACGCCCACCGCATTGGAGGGCGCCAAGCTCGTCACCGCAGATGACGTCGTGAAGGCACAGGCAGCCGGCGCGGTCGTCGTTGATACGCGGGTCGCGTCCGAATACGCCGAAGGCCATATCAAGGGCGCGGTCAACGTTCCCTACCGGGAGAAGAGCGAGAAGGCGGTCGGTTTCGACGCCGGCAAGGACGAATTCAATCTCGCCAAACTGCCGGCCGACAAGGCCGCAGCGGTGGTCACTGCAACGGGCCGGAATGCTGGAAGAGCTTCAAGGGTTCGACAGCGGCCCTCAAGGGCGGCCACACCAACGTTCTCTGGTACCGCGAGGGCTTTCCGCAGTGGAAGTCCAAGGGTCTTCCCGCCGAATAGACGCGGTGAGTGGGCGGAGCCTGGAGATTCCCAACCGAGTGTGACCTGAGCAAGCCCGTCCGAACACTGGAATTGTTTCATGAGAAGCCTCAGTATCAAGGCGAAGATGTTGGCTGTTTTCGCCTTGATCGCATTCGCCATGGCGGTCGTGGCAATGATCGCCATTCGCGGCGTCAGCCTCCTGAACGACGATCTGTCCGAGCTGTACCAGCAACGCCTCGTACCGGTCAGCCAGCTCGCCCATATCAACGATCTGATGCATGTCAGCGTCGAACAATTGACGATCGCGATTATTGCTCGTCCGAGCCCCCAGAATGTCCAGAAATACATCGACCGCGTCGAGACCAATCTGGCCGATGTCGACAGCCTGGCCAGGAAGTACACCCAGCACGTTGCCAGCGACGAGGACAGGAAACGGCTCGGCGAATGGAACGCGCTGCGTAATGAACTCGTCGAACAGGCCATCAAGCCGGCGATTGCCCACCTCAAGTCGCAGTCCTTCGGCGATGCCGAGGACACCCTCCTCGGCGTCGCCGTCAAGAAATTCGCCGGGGTGCAGCAACTGTTCGATACCATCGTCGCCGAGGAGCTGAAGGGTGCCGAGCGCACCCGCACCGCGGCGGCTGGCCGGTACGAATTCACCCGCTATCTGATGATCGGCGCCGTGCTGTTCGCGCTCGGGCTCGGCGGCGTGATGGCTCTCTACGTCAACCGGGGGATTGCGGGACCGCTCGCCGGCATGACCTCGGCCATGAAGCAGTTGGCCGGAGGAGATCTCGGCATTGCCATCCCGGCGACCGGGCGCCGCGACGAGATCGGCCACATGGCGGAGGCCGTCGGCGTCTTCAGGGAGGGAATGATCGTCGCCAGGCGGCTTGAGACCGAGCAGCAGACCGAACAGGTGCAAAAGCAACAGCGGCAAGCCGCCATCGAGCAATATATCGCCGGCTTCGAGCACAGCGTGGTTTTGTCACTGGACAACCTTGCTTTGGCGGCGTCCGAGATGCGCACGACTTCGCAGAGCATGTCGGCAACCGCCGAGGAGACGAGCGCGCAGACCGCGGCCGTGGCGACCGCCGCCGAGCAGGCTTCGGCCAATGTGGAGGCCGTCGCCGCCGCGGCAGAGGAGATGGCGGCGTCCGTCAACGAGATCGGCCGCCGGGTGCAGGACTCGGCCCGGATTGCCGGCACAGCCGTCGAGCAGGCGCGCAAGACCGACGATCGCATCACCGAGCTGTCTCAGGCCGCGAGCCGCATCGGCGACGTCGTCAATCTCATCACCTCCATCGCCGAGCAGACCAATCTGCTGGCGCTCAACGCGACCATCGAGGCGGCGCGTGCAGGCGAGGCCGGCCGGGGCTTCGCAGTGGTAGCTCAGGAGGTCAAGCAATTGGCGTCGCAGACCGCCAAGGCAACCAGCGAGATCGGCGACCAGATCTCGGGCATGCAGACCGCAACTCAGGATTCAGTCGTCGCGATCAAGGAGATCGGCGGCACGATCGCCCATATATCGGAAATCGCCTCGGCGATCGCCGCCGCGGTGGAGGAGCAGGGCGCGGCGACGCAAGAGATCGCGCGCAATGTACAGCAGGCTGCACGCGGCACCGAGCTTGTATCGGGCAATATTACTGGCGTCGATCAAACCGCGGCCAAGACCGGAATGGTGACCGATAAGGTCCGCACGGCGGCAGAAACCCTCGGGCGACAGGCGGAAACGCTGCGCGCAGACGTCGACAGGTTTCTCGCCAATATCCGCGCTGCCTGAGCGTCCAGCACCGATACACTCTCCACGCGCTCAGGACTTTGGCGCCTGGGAAAGACACGCGCCTGGCGCCGTTGAGGCACCCAAAGCCTTTCCCTCTGCACAGTGATGCGGTAGGCTAGATCCAGCGATGTCCGGGCGGATCGTAAATCCCCCGGATTGCCGGAACGGCGCTTCCGCCTGTCGCATTTCACCCTACGCCCGAGCTGCGCGCGCACAAGCGCGCCGCAAGTACGGATGGAGCGCCAAGATGCATCGCGTTGCCGGTTATTTCGTTGCCCTTGCGATCCTGCTCGGATCGAACCATGCCCCTGCCCTTGCGCAGGAAAAGCGCCTGACGGTGTTCGCCGCGGCCTCGATGAAGAACGCGCTGGACGACATCAGCGCCGCCTATACCGCGAAGTCAGGCATCAAGATCGTCGCCAGCTACGCCGCCAGTTCGGCACTGGCGAAGCAGATCGAACAGGGCGCGCCCGCGGATATTTTCGCATCCGCCGACACCGACTGGATGGATTACACAATCGGCAAGAAGACGATCAACGAGCCCAGCCGGGTCAACCTGCTCGGCAACAGTCTGGTGCTGATCGCGCCGAAGGACTCCAGGCTCGACAAGGTCGCGATCGGACCAGCCTTCGACCTTTCAAAACTCGTCGGTGATGGCAAGATCGCCACCGGCGATGTCAAGTCGGTACCGGCCGGCAAATACGCCAAGGCCGCGCTGGAAAAGCTCGGGGCCTGGCAGGCGGCCGAGCCCAAATTCGCAATGACGGAGAACGTGCGCGCCGCACTGGCCTTGGTGGCACTCGGCGAGGCGCCGCTCGGGATCGTCTATTCGACCGACGCCAAAGTCGAACCCGGCGTCAAGATTGTCGGCATCTTCCCGGCCGATTCCCACCCCGCCATCATTTATCCGGTGGCGGCGACGGCGACCGCGAAGCCCGAAGCCGCCGGCTATCTGGCCTTCCTGCGCTCGTCGGCGGCCAGGACCATCTTCGAGAAATATGGTTTTTCGTTTCTCGTCAGCCCGACGACCTGACGCGCGTGTTCGACATCTCGCCAACGGAATGGACAGCGATCCAGCTGTCGCTGCGGGTCGCCGCGGTGGCGACGCTGGTGGCGACGCCGCTCGGCATCGCGCTGGCGTGGCTGTTGGCGCGGCGTGACTTCTGGGGCAAATCGGTGGTCGACGCGCTGGTGCATCTGCCGCTGGTGATGCCGCCTGTCGTCACGGGCTATCTGCTGCTGCTGACGTTGGGCCGGCGCGGCCTGGTCGGTGGCTGGCTCGCCGATCATCTCGGCATCGTATTCGCGTTTCGCTGGACCGGGGCGGCGCTGGCCTGCGGCATCATGGCGTTTCCGCTGCTGGTGCGACCGATCCGGCTGTCGATCGAAGCGGTCGACCGCAGGCTGGAACAGGCGGCGGGCACGCTCGGGGCAGCGCCGTGGCGGGTGTTCTTCACCATCACGCTGCCGCTGGCGCTGCCGGGCGTGCTGGCCGGCATGGTGCTCGGCTTTGCCAAGGCGATCGGCGAATTCGGCGCCACCATCACCTTCGTGTCGAATATCCCCGGCGAAACCCAGACCATTTCCTCGGCGATTTATTCGCTGATCCAGACGCCGGACGGCGACACCGCGGCGCTGCGGCTGGTGGTGGTTTCGGTTTTCATCGCGATGGCGGCGCTGGTCGCCTCGGAATGGTTCGCGCGGCGCGCCACGCAACGGCTGCACGGAAACTGAGCATGCTCCGCGTGGACGTCTCCAAACGGCTCGGTGAATTCTCGATCGACGTCTCGTTCACCAGCGAGGGACGCGTGACCGGGCTGTTTGGCGCTTCCGGCGCCGGCAAGACCTCGCTGATCAACATGATCGCCGGCCTGCTGCGGCCGGATCGCGGCATCATCGCGATCGATGGCGAAACGCTCGACGACACCGCCGC
>Ga0307294_10000444_pt1 | contig 10231 bp, 10 predicted proteins | sample ER_DNA_151_FD_194468 | JGI IMG/M metagenome (GOLD analysis project Ga0307294, IMG submission 194468) | Bulk soil microbial communities from the East River watershed near Crested Butte, Colorado, United States - ER_DNA_151 | ecosystem: Environmental > Terrestrial > Soil > Floodplain | place... | reverse complement strand
TCGGATCGGTCGCTGGAGCGAAGACGTGGAATGTCTTGTTCAGTGACGAACCCGAAATGCGTTTTCGGGATTGCACGGACGTCATGGGAGAACCTTGAAGACGGTGACGCCTGGATACCCTGGCCGCGCGATTCCGCTCATCTCGGCGGTTCCAGGAGCGGCCGAGATGTCCCAGTCCGGGCTGTTGATGCAGCAAAACGAGTACAGCGCGCGCCGACTCCTTAGTCAAGACCGTACGACCCCGACGCGCACTGCCACGGTTACAACGCGCGACGTTGCGCAACGAGCGGGCAGAGGAAGGGGTCTCTTCCGCGCAGTCCCACGCTATTGAGATAGCGGATAACGACGCCGTACGACTGCCACAACGTCGTTTGGGTATATGGCACCCCTTCGGCTGCGCAGTAGGCGGCGACGAGGGGTTGTACCTTGCGGAGGTAAGGGCGGGCCATCGAGGGGAACAAGTGGTGTTCGATCTGGTAATTGAGGCCGCCCATCAGGATCGACATGAAGCGTCCGCCGCTGATGTTGCGACTCATCAGGACCTGGCGGCGGAGGAAGTCCAGCTTCAGTCGGGGAGAGACGAGCGGCATGCCGATGTGGTTCGGCGCAAACGACGAGCCGAGGTAGAAACCGAAGACGGCCAGCTCAATGGCGATAAAGGCGACGGCCTTGCCTGGCGACAACACCAGGAACGCGAGAGCGACGAAGCCGCCGAGGCGAACCAGCAGGAGGCTGAACTCGACCCATCGGCGTTCGACCGCGCCGCGCTTCACGACGCGCCGGAACCCTTCTGAGCGGAGTGAGAGCCCTTCGAGAATGAGGATCGGGAAGAAGTACCAGCCTTGGTGAGACACCAGCCACTTCATCAATCCGCTACGGGGGCGGGTTGCTTGTTCAGGCGTCATAGCAATGGCGCCTAAGGCGACATCGGGATCGGAATCGACCTTGTTCGGGTTGGCGTGGTGTCGGTTGTGCTTGTTTCGCCACCAGCCATAACTGATGCCGACGAGTAGGTTCGCGATGATCAGGCTGGTCCAGTCGTTCCATCGGCCGGACTTGAAGATTTGGCGGTGGGCTGCGTCGTGGCCGAGGAACCCTAACTGCGTCATGATGATCGCGAGCACAGCGGCGCTGATCATTTGCCACCAGCTGTCTCCGATCCAGATGAATGCGAGCACCCAGGCGGCCAAAATGACCAAGGCGCCGATCAGTTTGGTCCAGTAGTAGCCGTACCGGCGACGCATCAAATTCAAGTCGTGCACGCGGCGCGTCAGGGCCGTGAAGGAGCTGCCGGCTCGGGCGTTGGTGGCTGACTCGGGCACCCTCACCGGTGCAGGTTGGTCGAGCGTAGACGTCATAGCGGGAGTTCCGTTCGTAGCGGACTTCCCGGACAGAGTCTGGGCGACAGCGGAATTGCTTCGGGAGCCGCGGCGAGTTTACACGGCGTCTCCGGCCCCAGACCGACTGCGAAATGCAGTAACAAAATTCTACAACAGCAACTCCAGAAACCCATCCTGCTATGAGCGTTGCTCGAAGATCACCTTTCGGTGTCACGTGACCGCGATAGGCTGTCTGAAATAGCAACGGAATTCGGCCGGCTATAGCCAGGAAGCATCAAAGAGGACCATGGACTCCGTGGACAGTGGCCAGATTGGGCCACCGGCTGACGACGCTGACGACAAGACCGTAGAGGAAACCGCCGAGCGCCGGTCCGCCGAAGATGACGACCTTAGCGAGAGCCTCCTGGGTTTGTCCCAGTTGATGTCGGACCAGCTCCCGCTGGAGGACCTGCTGACCCAGGTGGCCACCTACGCCGTGCAAGCCATTCCCGGCGCCGACGGGGCCGGTTTGACACTGCTCGAGCAAGACAGAGCCGACACCATCGTCGCGACTGCCCCGTTTGTTACCGAGGTCGACGACATTCAATATGGAATGCGCCAAGGTCCCTGCATTAGCGCAGCCCGGGATGGTCAGACCGTCCTGTCGGGCTCACTGGGCGGAGATTCGCGGTGGCCGCGCTTCGGCGGCTCGGTCGCCCGGCTCGGCGTCCACAGCGTGGTGTCGTTGCCATTGATCACTCCTGACGGCGTGGTCGGCGCGATGAACGTCTACGCGCACGGCAAGAACGTCTTCGACGACCGGGCTGCCAAACTCGGGGAGATCTTCGCCGCTCCGGCAGCGATCGCGGTACACAACGCCCACGTCCTGGCACAGACCCGAAGGCTGGCCAACCAGCTGCAGACGGCCCTAGAAATCCGCGGGGTCATTGACCGGGCTGTCGGAATCTTGATGAGCCGGAGCGGCACTACCGAGCATGAGGCCCTGGAGCGGCTGCGCTCGCTGAGCCAGCACGAGCATCGCAAATTGGCCGAGGTAGCCCGCCAGATCGTGGATGAGGCTGTCGCTCGGGCGCGAGCCCGGAACCGACGCGACCCAGAATCGTACTAATTAGGAGCGGTTGGCACCCGGAGCGTAGAGTCGAATTCGACGCGGCTATCTGACTCTCCGGTCCGCGCAGCCGCCGCCAGTGGTCTCTGCGATTTGCCGAGCCAGTTCAGGCAGTTATGACGAGCGGGCGGATCCGCTTTCCTCGGAGCGAGAGTGTGGATCTCCCGGCGACCCTCCTTGCGCATGTTCATGAGCTCATGCTTAGCATCGGCGAGGATGATCAAGATCTGGACGACACCTTGGTGGCGTTGACCATGGCATTGCGGTCGACGGCCGCTTCCTACTGCGGACTCCAGCTGACGATTTTCGAGAATCCGTGGCCGGTCACCTTAAGCGCCTTCGCCGACGGTCAGGACGGACCGGTCGGCACCTCCTTGCGTCTTCCCCTCAGGCTGGTCTCGAGCGTTGATGGGGACAGCCGAGTTGTCTTCTTCGCCGGCAATCGCGGCGCATTCACTGATCTTGCCGCGGACCTCAGCCACGCGCTCGGCGGCATCACCGTTGAACGGGCATCCCCGACCGCGGATGGCGTGGATCACGATGGCACGCATGTGGACGGTCATCGAAGAGTGATTGAGCTCGATGTCGATCTTCCACCGCGCCCTCGCGTATCTGGGCTGACTGGCCTAGCCGAACTAACGGTTCTGAATCGCGCCATCGGGATGCTGGTCGCTCAGGGCCACGACATTGAGCAAGCTCATGAAGTGCTGCGTCGGCAGGCCGCGGCTGCCGGGGTGGAACCGCACATCTACGCTGCGCAGATCCTGCGACGGTGAAATCTACGAGATCTTAGAAGCTGTCGGGGCCCTTTCAGCGCTCGCGCTTCTGATCAGATCTGCCTCTGGAAATGATCTCTTCGACTACCGACGACTTCGCGTCTGCGTAGTCCTGGATGTAGTTCCACCTTCGAGCCGCAAGCTCACGCTTAGTGCGTTCATAGAGCTCCCGCTCCTCGGGTCGGGCTCGCAGCCGATCGCGAAACAGCAGCATCCGCTCTACTTCAGGACTCCCGGCGGTGAACACATGCACCTGCACGTCCGGATTGTGATCTCGCAGGAACCGATGCTCGTACCAGTCAGGCTCTCGAAACTGCAGGACGTATCCGGCAGCCTCCAGATCCGGGAGATATCCTGCCTCGTTTGCAGAGTCGATCACCGTCAGCACGATGTCGATGACCGGTTTCGCTGCAAGGCCCGGTACCGACGTCGACCCCACGTGTTCGACCTGCACCGCCCGAGCGCCCAACGCCGCCCGAATGCGCTCCTCTTCACCGGCGTACTGCGCCGCCCATACCGGGTCAGGGTCCACGAGCCGGATTGGCCCATCGGCACGTACAGGCGGCTCCAGGAAGTCCGGTTGAGATCCGTTAGACATGGCGATCGATCCAAGCAGCTCCTCGACCAGTTGCTCGACCCGCTGGCGGATCTGGTTACGGATGGCCCGGACGACATCGATGCCCTGACCGGCCGGATCGTCGAGCGTCCAGTCCTCGTAGCGTTTCCCCGGATAGTACGGACAACTGTCACCGCATCCCATCGTGATGACCACGTCAGAGGCCTGGACTGCGTCGGTGGTGAGGATTGTGGGTTGTTCGGCAGCGATGTCGATGCCTTCTTCGGCCATCGCCTGCACAGCGACGGGGTTGATCTTGTCGGCCGGTTCGCTACCAGCTGATCGAACATCGATGGCGCCGCCTGAGAACTGTTTCAGGTATCCGGCGGCCATTTGAGACCGTCCGGCGTTGTGGACACAGACGAACAGGACGGAGGGCTTTGACATTGTGTGTGGTCACCGTGGTTTTGTGGCCTGAATAATGGCGCTGTGCATGCCGTCGGCAGTTCGCTGAGTAAAGCGCACGGAGGCGTCAGAGAAACCGGCAGCGGCGAGATTGCCGAGATATTCGCTGCGCGAAAGCGCGCCCGCGACGCAGCCCACATAGGAACCGCGCTCGGCCCGCTGGTCAGGAGTTAGGTGATCTTCGGCGACGATGTCGCTGATGCCAATCCGGCCGCCCGGCACCAGCACGCGATACATCTCCTTGATCACTTTGGGCTTGTCGATGGACAAGTTGATCACACAGTTGCTGATCACGACATCCACTGAGCTGTCCGCTAGCGGAATGTCTTCGATAAGGCCCTTCAAAAACTCGACATTGGACGCGCCAGCCTTCGCGGCGTTGCCGCGTGCCAAGTCCAGCATCTCGTCAGTCATGTCGACCCCATAGACGAAGCCAGTCGGTCCTACTCGCCGAGCTGAGAGCAGTACGTCGATACCGCCGCCAGAGCCGAGATCAAGTACACGTTCGCCCTCGTGAAGTTTCGCGACGGCGGTGGGATTGCCGCAGCCCAAGCTGGCGGCAACAGCGGCGACCGGCAACTCGTCCCGCTCGGCGAGACTATAAAGCACACCGCCGAACGTCTCATCGACCTCAATCACCGTTGGGCCGCAACATGGCACCGAACTGTTCCCCTGATCGGCGCCGCAATCTGAGTCGCAACACGAGGCCTGGCGGCCGGTCTCTAGAACTGTGGTGGCTGCTTCTGCATACCGCTCCCGCACGCGTTCGCGTAATCCATCCCGTTGAGTCTCAGCCAACCCACCGTCTCCCATCACCTCAAGATCCTCGTCGACGCCGGCGTCCTGCAGCGGCAACAGCGGGGAAAGTGGGCGTACTACAGGCTCGTGCCCGAAACCTTGGCCGCCATTTCAGACCTACTCACACCGCCGAGATCGGCGTAAGGAACTGCCTCGACCCATCACTGGCCGCCAGAGTGTGCCGCATGGGCGTGCCGCGCGTTACTTAGGAACGCGTGTGCTGCCATGCTGGTCAGCACGTTAAGAAGGGATTCTCCTCATGTCCGCCACACTGAACCCGAACACCGCGGCCGGCTTTCCTAGCTTGGCCAGGAAGATTTGGATCTTCGCCATTATCCGCGGGATTCTCGGGATCATCTTCGGTCTCATTGCCCTGTTTGCTCCAATTGCCACCGCGTTCGCCCTGGCCATCGTGATCGGCGTCTACGCCATCGTTGACGGCGTCTTCGACATCATCGAGGCGATCCGACACCGAGGCTCTTCCTCGATGGCGTGGCGGATCGTACTGGGTGCCGTCAGCATTCTCTTCGGGATTCTCGTGCTTGTCTGGCCGGGCATGAGCCTCGCGATCCTGGCGATCTTCGTCGGCATTTGGGCCATCATCATCGGCATCCTTCAGATCATGGCGTCGGTAGGCCATCGCGCTGCCCCCAACAGCGGATGGGTCTGGGGCGTCATCGGCGGCGCGCTGGCAATCCTGTTCGGTGTTCTGGTGCTCATTAGGCCAGGCACCGGCTTGGTCACCATCATCTGGATCATCGGCATTTGGGCCATCGTGTGGGGCATCATCTTCATCGTCCTAGGCGTCCAGCTACGCAAGGCTGCCCGCGCGAGCGAAGCTGACGTCTCAACGACCGCTTGAATCACTGTCCTGCTGTAGCGGCGATTCCTAGAACCAGCCGCGGCGCTTGAAGAAGGTCATCAAGATCACGACGGTCACAATCTGTGTTCCGATGCCAAGCACGAGGAACGCGGGCCAGCCCGCGATATACCGCACCAGCCAACCGAAGTTCTGGCCGAAGAAGCCAGTAACAAACGTAAGCGGCAAGAAGATCGTCGCTATCACCGCCAGCTGCTTCATCACAACGTTGAGTCGGTTGGACACAGTGGACAGAAAGACATCCATCGAACTCGTGAGCAGGTCGCGGTAGGTGTCAATCAGATCACTGATTCGAATGAGGTGGTCGTAAACGTCACGGAAGTGACGCTCTGATTCGGTTGTCATGCCAGGAAGCTCGGCGCCACCGCCCAGCAGGCCCGCGAACAGATCGCGCTGGGGGGTTACCGCTTTCCGCATGCCGACGAGAAGTCGCTTCATAGCGAAGATCTCCTGCAGCTGCGCGTCGCTGGCGTTGAGAAAAGTCTGGTTCTCAAGCTCATCAATCCGGTCATCGAAGTCGGCCAAGATCGGAAAGAAGCTGTCCACCAGGGCATCGATAATCCGATAGAGCAATAGTGCAGAGCCCTCCATCGGCGCCTTGCGCTTCTGGTAGCGATCCCGCAGCAGTGCGAAGGCCGGCGCATCATCCCGATGGACGGTGATCAGAAAGCGTTCGGAATAGAAGCAGTGCACCTCGACCAATCGGTCTTCGTCGGGGACGGCGCCGTAGATGACGAGAAAGACGAAGTCGTCGTAGTCGTCGAGCTTCGCTCGCTGACCGAAGTGCTCGGAATCCTCCAGGGCGAGCGGATGGAACTGAAAGACATCACGGAGTACCGCAAAGTCCTCCTCCGTCGGCTGAGAAAGGTCGATCCAAAAGAAGCTGCCGCTCCCTCGCAGACGTTCGAGGTTGTCACGGCTGAGATGCAGGTCGCCAACCTGCTCTTCATGTACGACATGACAGGTAGAGGTATTGGAGACCGTTTGATCGCCCTTTCTGTCGTACGGGCCGCCGTCGGCATGATCGTATGTCACATGACTGGCGCCAGACGTGAAACGCTCCCTACGCTGCCCATTGTGCATCTGAGTCAGGAGCGGGTTCGAGTTGGTCGAGTCTTGACGCTGGCACGCTTTCCAGTGAAGTCCACCGCCGGGGAAGCACTCCAGACCGTCGAAGTTGATCAACGTGGATTGGTGCGCGACCGTGGCTGGGCCGTGTACACCGCTGATGGCGGCATCGCGAGCGGCAAGACCTCGCGCCGGTTCCGAAAGATCGACGGACTAATGAAGTGGCGGTCGACCGCGCCAGCTGACAGCAACGATGTACCTCAACTGCACAGCCCGCGGGGTAGCAGCTACTCAGTGGACGACCCGCGAGCGGCGGAAGCGCTGACTCACAACTTCGGGCAGCCGCTGACACTTCGCCCCGAGAGATCGATGTCTCACTACGACGACTGCCCGATCCATCTTGTGACAACCTCATCGATTCGTCAGATCGAGTCCTTCATCGGTAGTCCGGTTGATCACCTCCGGACTCGAGCGAACATCGTGCTGGACGCGGATGAATCCAGTTGGCTAGAGGATTCCTGGGAGGGCCTCCACCTCGCCATTGGGCCGCAGGTGGTGCTTCGCATCGGGTCCGGCATGACACGTTGCGTCATGGTCGATCAGCCGCAGGTCGGTGTGCTCTGTGAGTCGCCGATCTTGAAGGCCCTCGGCGACATTCATGAGGTAATCCTCGGTGTCAAGGCAACGGTTGCTCAAACTGGCTCAATCGCCGTGCATGATGACGCCTACCTGCTGCGCTGAGCGCACCTGTAAGGATGGGGTGACTCAGGCGGAGATCTGACAGGAGTACGTGTGAAAGTCGCGGTCGTAGGAGGCGGTTCCACCTATACACCAGAGCTGGTCGACGGGCTCGCGAGACTGCAGCACCTCGTAGAAGTTGACGAATTGGTGCTAACGGATCCGGCTGAGGAGCGCTTGTTGCTGGTCGGCGGGATCTCGCAGCGCATCTTTGCCAAGTACGGTCACGGCGGCCAGATCAGCATCACAACTGATCTTGAGCAAGCAGTCGCTGATGCCACCGTCGTTCTCATTCAGCTGAGGGTTGGCGGCCAGGCGGCGCGTCTGCTCGACGAAACGCTTCCTTTGACGTGTGGCTGCGTGGGTCAGGAAACAACTGGGGCCGGCGGACTCGCCAAGGCGCTGCGTACGGTGCCAGTGGTATTGGAGATCGCGGAACGAGTTTCCGATCTAGCCGCCAAGGATGCCTGGATTCTGGATTTCACGAATCCGGTCGGCATAGTCACGCGTGCCCTGCTTGATCATGGTCACCGGGCCGTTGGGCTCTGCAACATCGGAATTGGTAATCAGCGGGCGGCTGCCGGTCTGCTCGGTGTTGAGCCGGGAGATATAGGTCTTGATCACGTCGGGCTCAATCACCTGAGCTGGACCCGACGGATCCTGGTCGACGGGCAAGATCAACTGCCAGGCCTGCTGGATACTTCAGCGGATGAGTTGGCGGCGCGGTCAGGGCTTCCCGCTGAGATACTGCGCCGGCTGGGGGTGTGGCCGTCGTACTACCTCCGGTACTTCTATGAACATGATCATGTCGTGGAGCAGCAACGCGCCAAACCTTCTCGGGCCGAAGAAGTCGCCGAGATCGAGCGCCAGCTATTGGAGATCTATGCCGACCCTGGAGTCGATCAGAAGCCGGATCTGCTCCAACGGCGTGGCGGTGCCTACTACTCCGAAGCGGCGGTAAATCTCATGGCATCGTTGATCGCCGACCAATGTGATGTGCAGATCGTCAACCTGCGCAATGACGGTACGCTTCCCTTTCTCGCTGATCATGACGTTATTGAGGTGCCAGCACGCGTCGGCCGGCATGGCCCTCTCGCTGAACCCCTCGCGCCAGTTGATCCGCTGTACGCCGGACTCATCGCCCACGTCTCGGCGTACGAGGAGCTAGCGCTCGAGGCTGCCATTCGTGGTGGCCGGGAACGGGTGTTCCGAGCGTTGCTGGCCCACCCGCTCATTGGCCAACACCATCTCGCCGACACACTGACCGACCTGCTGATTGCCGCCAATCGTGATCATCTTCGGTGGACCGGGTGACTGCTGCCGTCCTGGCGGTCGACGGCGGCAACACCAAGACCGATGTGTGCTTGATCTCCGCTGATGGGCAGCTCCTCGGCTATGCGCGCGGTCCTGGCTCCAATCACCAAAACATCGGTATCGACGCCGCTGTGGACTTGCTCTCCAGCTTGGTCGCCGCGGTTGCGGATGAGATCAAGATCAGCGCGGGTTCAACCATCGCCCAGCACGCAGCGGTCTACCTCGCCGGAGCGGATTTTCCGCGGGAGATCGAGATGTTGCGGCAGCGTGTTCTGCTCGCCGGCTGGGCAGCGAAGATCTCGCTGGATAACGACACATTCGCGCTACTGCGTGCTGGCACCAACGCAGCCAACGGGATCGCCGTGGTTTGTGGCGCCGGAATCAACTGCGTCGGTGTTTCTGCGGTAGGCGGGCTGATTCGGTTCCCATCAGTGGGTGAGATCTCTGGGGATTGGGGTGGCGGGGCAAGCCTTGGAACCAAGGCGCTTTTCCTGGCAGTCCGGGCAGAGGACGGTCGTGGCCGATCCACCGTGCTACGCGAGGTGATCATGGAACACTTCGGCACAGCATCGGTGGTCGAGGTGACTGAGGGGCTGCACTTCGGTGAGATTCCGCGCAGCCGGCTCCACGAATTGGTGCCAGTGTTGCTGCAGGTCGCCGAAGCAGGCGACGGACCTGCCGCGGCCGTCGTCGAGCGGTTGGCGGAGGAGGTCTTCTTGTTCACTCGCGTTGCCCTCGATCGGCTCAATCTGCGCGATCAACAAACCGATGTGGTGCTGGGAGGGGGAGTACTCGCAACGCGAAACCCACTGCTGATAGGTGGAATATTGCAGCGGCTCACCGCGTACGCTCCGCGGGTCAACGTGCTAGTGGTAGATGACCCCCCAGTGGTCGGCGCTGCACTGCTAGGACTGGATGCGATCGGCTCCTCACATGATGCGGAGATGGCGGCCCGAACCGCCCTGCTGACCCGCACGCGCACATCTTGGTCGCCTGAAGATCGGCTTGCCGATCATGATTATCTGGATACTTGATCAAGTCGCGAGAGGAGTCGGATTTCAGATGAGCGTGACACCAGCGCCGACGACGGAGTGGACAGGACCGACTCGTTTCTTGGCGCCCCCGGAGCCTCGGGTACTGGCCGACGGCAGCAAGCGCTACGAAGGCATCACCTACGCGGTTGCGCCG
>Ga0307294_10000440_pt1 | contig 10294 bp, 6 predicted proteins | sample ER_DNA_151_FD_194468 | JGI IMG/M metagenome (GOLD analysis project Ga0307294, IMG submission 194468) | Bulk soil microbial communities from the East River watershed near Crested Butte, Colorado, United States - ER_DNA_151 | ecosystem: Environmental > Terrestrial > Soil > Floodplain | place: USA... | reverse complement strand
CCGCGCGAAAGCTCGGCCGCCCGGTGCGCTGGGTCTGCGAACGCGCCGAGGACTTTGTCAGCTCCGCGCACGGCCGCGATTTTTTTGCCCGCTCAAAACTCGCGCTCGACAGGGATGGCCGGTTCCTCGGTCTGGAAGTCCGGGCCGTCGCCAATATGGGCGCCTATCTTTCGACCATGGGCCCGGTCAGTTCCACCAATGCCGCCGGCACCGCGATGGGTGGCGTCTACGACATTCCCGCGGTGTTCGTCGAGGTGCGCGGCGCCTTTACCAACACGCCGCCGATCGACGCCTATCGGGGCGCCGGCAAGCCCGAAGCCAATTATTTGATCGAGCGGCTTGTGGACCTGGCAGCGTTCAGGACCGGGATCGATGCGGTCAAATTGCGCCGCCGCAACATCATCAGCAGGTTTCCGCACCGCACGGCGATGGGCATGAAGATCGACGGCGGCCGCTTCGGGGCCGGCCTCGACGAAGCGATCGCGCTCGCCGACCGCGACGGTTTTCGCAAGCGCCGCGCCCGATCGAGCAAGGCCGGCCTGCTGCGCGGGATCGGCATTGCCTGCTTTCTCGAAACTTCCCGCGGCGCGCCGAGCGAATTCGCGCGGGCCGCATTCGAGGCCGACGGAACGGTATCGCTGGCGGTCGGCACCCAGTCCAACGGCCAGGGACATGAGACCGCCTATCCGCAGGTCGCGGCCGATCTCTTGGGATTGCCGATTGCCGCATTCCGCTTCCACCAGGGCGACACCGCCCTTCTGCCGGGAGGCAGCGGCCATGGCGGCGCGCGTTCGATGCATATGGGCGGTACCGCGCTGGTGATGGCGGTCGAAAAGCTGATCGCGAAGGGCCGGCTGATCGCCGCGCATCTGCTGCAGACGCCGGCCGATCAGGTAGCGTTCGCCGCCGGCCGCTTCGTCGTGCAATCCACCGAGCGCGCCATCGAGATCGGCAAGGTGGCCGAGGCCGCGAAGGATCCGACCAACCTGCCGGAGGGACTGACGCCGGGGCTCGATGGCAATGCGGCGAACACGTCCGACCTCTACACCTTTCCGAATGGCTGCCATGTCGCGGAAGTCGAGATCGATCCGGAAACCGGCGTGGTGCGGCTCGACCGCTATACGATCTCGGATGATTTCGGCAGCCTCATCAACCCGCGCGTGGCGCTCGGGCAGGTGCATGGCGGGGTGGTGCAGGGTATCGGGCAGGCGCTGCTGGAACACGTGGTGTTTGACCCCGAGGGCCAACTGCTCACCGGTTCATTCATGGACTACGCCCTGCCGCGCGCGCAGGATCTGCCCAACTTCGCCGGCGGCCTCAATCAACAGGAACCGACCAGGTCGAACCCGCTGGGTGTGAAGGGAACCGGACAGGCCGGCTGCATCGTCGCGCCGCAAACCATCATGAACGCCGTGCTCGATGCGCTGTCTCCGCTCGGTATCGATCAACTGGATATGCCGGCGACGCCGTTTCTGGTCTGGAGCGCCATCCAGGCGGTCCGTGCAACGGCGCAAAATCCTCGCAAGGAATAGTCCGGCGGGCCGTCATATCAACACCCGCGGCCCGCGCACCACGACCATCTGGTTCTCGACCGTTTTCACGCCGGAAATCGCGGCTGCGAGTTTGCTGGCGTCGTCCACCAGCGCGCTGTGGATTGCCGTGCCGGTCAGCACGATCTTGCCGGCATGGGCGGTAGCGTCGGCGCCGCTCACGCCCATTCCGACGGTAAAGCGTTCGCGAAGCTTGATGCGAACATGGGCTTCCAGGGCCTTGTCCCTGAGGATCGACCGGGAGGCTTCGGTCTCGCGGAATTCCGGGCTCTCGACGAGATCGCAAATCAGCTTCGCACAGGTCTCGACCGAGTTGCGCTCGGTATTCAGCACCACGTCGTAGCGCATGGAGTCTTCGCGGTCGATGCCATAGGCGCCCTGGAGGGTGGTCCTGTGGGCAGCGTCGTTGCGTTCGATTTCCCGCCTCGCGCCGCCTCGGTACTTGACTTCCGACCGCTCCATCACGTTCCGCTCGCGGACTTCCATCGGAGCACAGACGCGCACGCGCACCACATGCGGTACGTCGCGCAGAACCGCGCATGCGCCCCAGCCGCGGATCAGCACGTTTCCCTGGTTCGCCAGTTCGAGGATCTCCTCGGCCGTGTACCGCGCGAGGCGCTTGCCGCCGGTTTGAAATCGCTCCAGCAGTGTGGCGCCGCCTTCGAGAAGGTGATGGACGGCACTCTCCCGTAGGTGGAGGTGTTCGGCAATGTCATGTTCGACCATGTGATGGAGAACAACCGTAAGCCCCAGCCTGTCGGCCACGTGTTGTGCGACCTCCCGGCCTCCGGAACCCATTTCACGCGTCATCGCTACGACAGGCATCATCTCCTCCCATGGTTTCGGCGGTCCGCCCGCCGACCTCGTTCACGCTGTCTTCGTCGCGCCTCCGTTCATCGCCCGGTTGAGGCGTTCGGCCGCTTCATCCGCAGCACCCATTTCACCAGCTCCATCGCCAGCAGCAACGTCGACCCGACCATGGTCGCGACCAGCCAATCGAACGCGGACAATGCCGTGGTATGGAATGCCGCCTGCAGGAACGGGACGTAGACCACCAGCAGCTGGGTAAACAGCGACAACGCCACCGCGCCAATCAGCCACCTGTTTTCGAAGAAACCGTCGAACGCGCTGCGCCAGGCCGAGCGGCAGTTGAAAACGTTGAATAGCTGGAACAGCATCAAGGTCGTGAATGCCATGGTCCGTGCGTGGGTCCCGTCGGCCTCGTTCGGCGCGGTGCCGGTGGCGAACAACGTGAACAGCCCGCCCGGATAATAGGCGTCGAGCACCGCCAGCGTGCCGACCATCATCATCAGTCCGATGCCGGCCAGACGCCACCAGTCCTCGTTGGTGAGCACGCCGGTGCCGCGGCTGCGCGGCTCTCGATACATGACGTCCGGATCCTTCGGGTCGATGCCGAGCGCCAGCGCCGGCGGCCCGTCGGTGATCAGGTTGATCCAGAGCAGTTGCGCCGCGAGCAGCGGCAGGAACAGTCCGGGCTCCGCCGAAGTGAGGCTAAGTACGCCGGCGAACATCACCCCCGCGAACATCGTGAGCAATTCGCCGGCATTGGACGACAGCAGGTAGACAAGGTACTTGCGGATGTTGTCGTAGATCCCGCGACCTTCCTCGATGGCCTTCACGATGCTGGCGAAATTGTCGTCGGTCAGAACCATGTCGGCGGCTTCTTTGGACACGTCGGTGCCGGTGATGCCCATGGCGATGCCGATGTTGGCGGTCTTGAGCGCAGGGGCGTCATTGATGCCGTCGCCGGTCATGGCGACGATGTGGCCCTTGCGCTGCAGCGCGCTGACGATGCTCAGCTTGTGTTCGGGGTCGACGCGGGCGAACACCCGCACCTGCTCGACGATGGCGTCGAGTCCCGCTTCGCCCATCGTTCGCAGGTCGATGCCGGTCACGGTCCGCATGCCCGGTTCGAAGATTTCCAGCTCGCGGGCGATCGCTTCAGCGGTCGCCGGATGGTCGCCGGTGATCATCACCGTGCGGATGTGCGCCCGCTTGGCCACGGCGACGGCCACCTTGACCTCGGGGCGCGGCGGATCGATCATGCCGACCAGGCCGAGCAGCACCAGATCATCCTCGATGCTGTCGGGCAGTTCGAATCCGGACGGCAAGCTGCCTTTGGCATCGATGCCGAGATCGGCGGCCGGAATGGTCCGTGTGGCTACCGCGAGCGTGCGCAGCGCCTGGCCGGCCAACGTCTCGTTGCGCGTCGACAGTTGGGCGAGACGCTGCTCGTTGAGCGGGACCGACTTGCCGTCCTCCCAGACAAAGTCGCTTTTTGCGAACAACACTTCCGGCGCTCCCTTCGCGAAGACGCGCAGGACGCCGGGGGTGTCGGGATCCAGATGCAGGGTGGTGTGGCGCTTGCGTTCGGAGGTGAAGGGAATTTCCGCAATTCGGGGCAGGCGCGCCAGATCGGATTCACCGATGCCGAACTTGCGGGCCGCGACGATCAGCGCGCCTTCAGTCGGATCGCCTTGCACCTTCCAGCGGTCCTCGCTGTGCGTCAGCGCCGCGTCATTGGCGAGCGCCACCGCTCGCAGCACTTGCGCCACCGCATCGCGCGCCGGCGAGGCCTCCGTGAGCGGTGCCCCGTCGATGCTGAACTCGCCCTCCGGAATGTAGCCGCTGCCGCTCACCTCGACGAGCGCCCCGGCGCTGAAGATCGCCCGTACCGTCATTTCGTTGCGGGTCAGCGTGCCGGTCTTGTCGGAGCAGATCACAGTCGCCGCGCCGAGCGTCTCGACCGCCGGCAGCTTGCGCACGATGGCATTGGCGGCCGCCATGCGCCGGACGCCGAGGCTCAAGCCCACAGTGACGATGGCCGGCAGCGCCTCGGGGATCGCCGCGACCGCCAGCGCCACGGCGAACAGGAACAGGCCGAGAATCGCGTTCAGGTTCAGCACGGGACTGCTGAGCAGCCCGGTGGCGAACACCACGGCGCAGATGCCGAGCATGATGACGGTGAGGCGCTTGCCGGTGCGGTCGAGTTCCTGTTGCAGCGGCGTCGGTACCTTCTCGGCGGCTTCGAGCAGGCCGGCAATGCGGCCGACCTGGGTATCCATGCCGGTGGCGACGATCACCGCGCGGCCACGGCCATAGGTCGCGACCGTGCTCGCGAACAGCATGTTGCGGCGGTCGCCGAGGCCCACATCGGCGTCGATCGGCCGCGTCTCCTTCGTCACCGGCACGCTTTCGCCGGTCAACGGAGCCTCATCGACGTGGAGATTGGCGCTTTCGACGATCCTTGCGTCCGCCGGAATCTTGTCGCCGGCCTCCACCAGCACGAGGTCGCCGGGCACGATGTCGTGAGCCGGGATGCGCTGCCGCTCGCCGTCGCGGATGACCGTCGATTCGGGGGCGGCAAGGGCCATCAGCGCGCGAACCGAGCGCTCCGCGCGCGCCTCCTGGAAATAGCCGAGCATGGCGTTCAGCACAACGATCGCCAGGATGACGATGGCTTCGTAGGGCAGCGCGCTCTCGCGCGGATCCTGCAGCAGCCACTCGATTCCCGAAATCACCGTGGCGACCAGCAGGATGATGACGAGGAAGTTCTGGAACTGTTCGATCAGCCGCTGCCACCATGGCGTTTCCGGCGCGCTCTTCAGCTGGTTCGGACCGTATTGCGCGAGACGCCGTTGCGCCTCTGCGCTGCTGAGGCCGCGCGTCGCGTCGGACCCAAATTCCGAGACCACCGATTCAACGGGTTGACGGTGCGGCGCCGCCGAAATACTGGCGTCGGCGGTGCTCAGCCCGGCCGGCTTCTTGATGACGTCAATTTGCGGACGGGTCTTGGCGACGGTTTCCAGCATTTGAGGTCCTGTGCGCATGAGGTTTCGGGTGGCGCGCAGGAACGGAAGTGGGGTTTGGACTTAGGCGGAGGGCGGATCAATGCGGCGCAGCCAGGATCAGGCGCGCGCCCGGGATATCCCGGCCGCGGCACGTGATTCCTGATCAGCCGGCCACCGTTAGCGACGGCGCCGGAAGCAATCTGCGCAACAACAATGGACACCATTGCCTGGGGCATGGGGACCTCCGTCCAGTAGACATCAAGTCTTCACCCTCTGAGGCGAGCCGTACAGGCCCGTCTGCAGAGCATCCAACTTCAGTTCCTGGCAAAGGTCTTGCCGCAACGCTGCCTGCGTTGCCCATACGGCCGGAGATCGAGATCTCGTGCTGACGACCGTGTGACGAGGCTACTCCCCTTTGGCGGGTAGTGCGCCGACTATAGTCCGCCAATGTGAAGAAGCAAGGACCGTTCACGCGCCAAACCCGGCGGCCGTGACCGACGCCGGGACGACGGGAACAATCGATGCGACGATCGCGGTGCCGAGCCGGCTTGCGATCGTGAAGCTTTCCCCGGCCTCGATGCGCACGGCGTGGCCGGCCGCGACCTCGCACGCATTGCCGTTGATGGCGAGATCGCAGGGCGTTGTGGCCGCGTAGATGACGTGAATGCCGGCCGCACGCGAAGTCGTCGCGTCGGCCGTGAGGCACGAGAGATCCGTGACGACGCGTAAGCGGTCGCCCATGAGATTGACGACTTCGACCGGTCCTGCCTCGAGCCGGCTGACGATCCGGGTTTCGCCGGCAAACCGGACCGGCTTGAACGGCTGCCGGACATCGATCTCTCCGGCAGGTGTCTCGAGCACCAGTCCCGAACCGGAAACCAGCACCTGATGGCGGTCGTAGCCGCTCAGGTCGGAGAAGGGGCCGGGTGCCACGATGGCGGTCCGGCCAAATCGCCAGACCAGTCCTTCCCAACTGCCCGGCGCAAAGCCGGGAAGCGTGAAGTCCGCAAAATCGGTCGTGACCCCGCCGCCGTTCTTCCAGGGTGTGTGCCGGAAGGCGGCGGGATCGATGGTGGCAAGCCGGACGTCGCTGCCGGCAGACGTCGGGTTCATTGCCCCATCTTGAGGCCGAGAGACTGGCCGATCGTCGCATTCCAGTTGGCGACGCAATCGGCGCCGCAGCGTTGCGCGAAGCCGGGCATGATCGCCTTTGCCAGCGCATCCTTGCGGAGGGCTTCGTCAGCCGGCGTCACGGCGACCAGTTTCATGGAAGCGGGCTGGCCTTCCTTGCATGCGGCGCTGCCGGTGTTGCAGTCGATGCCGGTCTGGGTTTCGGTCTTGGCCTGCTCGAAAATCGAGGCTTCAAGCTTCCTGACATTGGTTTCCAGGAAAGCCTGCACCTTCGGGTCCAGCGTTTTCCACCAGGCAAGATTGGCGAGGTGGGCGGCGAGGCCGAAGTTGATCGGCATCGGGGAGATGAATTTCGCCGATTCGTGCCACTTCGAGCGGTAGCCGGACAGCGCGCCGGTGATGGCGCAATCGATCACGCCGCTCCCGAGTGCCGGTTGCACCTCCGCGAACGCGATGGTGATCGGCGAGCCGCCGATGTGGGAGACGAACGCCTGCTGCGAGGCGCCGGACGCGCGCACCTTGCGTCCCTTCAGGTCGGCGATATTGGTAAAGGCGTCGCGGCAGTAGATCACCTGGGCCTGATAGGAGCCGAAGCCGAGCAGTTTGAGGCCGTGCTTTTCCTCGAGGAATTTCGAATAGCCGGGGCGCAGCACTTCGATGGTCTTCTGCAATTCCTCCACCGAGCCGACCAGGCCGACCAGGTCGGCCGCTTCGTTCATCGGCACTTCGCCGGAATTGTAGTTCAGCACGGTGGTTGCGAATTGCAGCGTGCCGGAAGACACCAGCCTGAAGATTTCAGGGCCCTTCAGCCCGAGCTCGGTGAAGGATTTGAGCTGGACCTTGATCGCGCCGCCCGATTCCTTCGGCACGGTCTCGTTCCAGAACGGCACCTCGCGGTTGAGATACATCGACAGATTGCCGATACTGCCGACCACGTTGAACGAGGTCGCGGGCAGTCCCTGGGTCTGGGCCGTCGCCGGCAACGGCGCGAGGCCAATGACGGCAGCCGCGGCAACGGCGGCAAGAACGGATCGCATCGACATCATGAGTTCTCCTCGGGGGCTGGGCCGGCCTGTCGTCCGGCTATTTGTTCGATTGCAGCATGCCGGGCAGCCACAGCGCAATGTCCGGGAAGGCGATCAGGATGCCGATCATCACGATCATCGCGCCGACAAAGGGAAGGGCGCCGAGGCACAGGTCCGAGAACGGGCCGCGCCCGCGGACGGACTGGACTACATAGAGGTTTAGGCCGACCGGCGGCGTAATAAGGGCTGCCTCCATCAATATCACGAAGATGATGCCCCACCAGATCGGACTGTAGCCCATCGCGGTGATGACAGGCACGACCACCGGCGTGGTGGCGATCATCATCGACAGCGTTTCCATGAAGCAGCCGAGCACCAGATAGAACACGATGATCGCGAGCAGCATGGCGAGTGGCGGCAAGCCGAGCGACAACACCGAATCGGTCACGGCCTTGACGAGGCCGATCGAGACCATCACGAAGTTCAGGAAAAACGCGGCGATGATGATCAGCATGATCATGCAGGTGGTTCGCACCGTGCCTTCGAAGGCGCGGACCAGCACGGGCAAGGTCAACTGGCCATTGGCCGCCACCAGGCCCAGCGTCGCCATCAATCCGAGCGCCGCCGCCTCGGTCGGGGTGGCGATGCCGATGTAGATGGATCCCACCACGATGAGGAACAGGCCGAGTGGTGGCACCAGATGTTTCAATCCGGCCATCCGTTGCTGCCACAGCCCGGCGGTATCGGCCTTGGGGCCCGCCAGGCCCGGCCGCCAGATCGCTGCGGCGAACACAGTCAACGAGAACAGCCCGGCCAGCATGAAGCCTGGAATGAACCCCGCGGCGTAAAGCTGGGCGACCGAGGTGTCGGTCAGCACCGCATAAATGATCATATTGATGGACGGCGGGATCAGGATGCCGAGCGTGCCGCCCGCGGCGATCGAGCCGAGAAACAGCGGCGGGTTGTAGCCGCCCTTCTCCATGTTGGGGATCGCGACGGTGCCGATGGTCGCCGCGGTCGCCACGGAGGATCCCGAGGTGGCGGCGAAGATGGCGCTGGCGGCGATGTTGGTGTGGATCAGGCGTCCCGGAATTCGCGCGAACCACGGAGCCAGGGCGCTGAACAGGCGCTCGCTCATGCCGGAGCGGTGCATCAGCTCGCCCATCATGATGAACATCGGCGCGGCGATCAGAATGAAGTCGTTCGACGTATTCCAGGCCAGTTCGCCCAGTGCGCCGGTCAGCGGAAAGAATGCGTATTTCTGCGAGAGAACATAGCCCATCAGGCCGAGCGCGGCGGCAACCGGCAGGCTGAGCGCCATCAGGCCGATCAGAAGGCTGAATGCGGTGCCGATCATTTCTGCGGCGCCCCAGTCTTCGCATCGGCCTTCGGCTCGATCCTGGCCATATCGATGCCGGCCTGCTCGAGTTCTTCGGTCACGCGCAGGCTGCCGATCAATCTGTCGAAGCCGCGCTGGTCCGTTGCCAGAAGCCGTAAAATGGCCTGCAACGGGAGCAGGATGGCCATGAATGCGAACCAGAGCAGGCCGATCCACCAAATGCCCTGCGGCAGTACCATCGGCGTCTGCATGATGGAAGTCGACCGGGCATTCATGCTCCATGATTGCGCCAGGGTTTTCCAGGCAAACCAGACCAGTGCCACGGCGATCACGGCAAGGGCGACGGCGGCAAGCAGATCGCAGGCCGCGCGCAGCCGATAGGGGAAGGCATCGAGCAGGATGTCGACCCGGATGTTGGACTTCGAAGTAACGGTAAAGGCGAGGCCGAGCCCGATGCATGCCGCGAGCATGTAGCCCGATATTTCGAAGCTCTCGATCATGCCGCGCTTGAAGACAAAGCGCGTGACCACATCGGCCGAAATCAGTGCGCCGCAGCCGAACAGGATGCAGCCGCCGGCGAGCCAGGCGAAAATCCGTGAGATGCGTTGGGGCAGGGGCTCATCGGGCAGCAGCGGATCAGGGATACTCATGAATTGGTTTCTATCGCGCTTGGTCGAGTCATGGGCACCGTGGACGTCCGCCTGTCGTGGGTACATTGCCGCACCCGCAGCCTTGCCGGAACGGTAGGGATTCACCGGGCCGTCGTCAAATGAGGCCGACCGTTGCCTTGCAACCGGCGCGCCACTGCGCGAGGCCATGAGAAGCCGAAGCGTAAATCAAGCCGCGCTATCCAGATGCATTCCCGGTCTACAGCTTCTGCTCAAAAAGATGGCAAGCGCGCCCTTCGGGGTGATAGTGCATGAGCCTGATCGACAGCGCCGCCATGGGTGAAGTCACGATGTATCCTGACCCGAAGTCGCAATCCCAACAGCTCTACAACCGCGCGTTGGCGAGCCTGCCCGGCGGCAACACCCGCACCACCGTGTTCATGAAGCCGTACCCGATCTATGCGGCGCGCGGCGAGGGCTGCCGGGTGTTCGACGTCGACGGCGTCGAATATATCGACTGCATCAACAATTTCACCGCGCTGATCCATGGCCATGCCCACCCGGCGCTGGTGGCGGCGGCGACGAAGCAGCTCGCCCTCGGCTCGGCGTTCGGGTTACCGACCGAGTCCGAGATCGATCTCGCCGAATTGCTGGTGGCGCGCCTGCCGTCTGTCGAGCAGGTGCGTTTCACCAATTCCGGCACCGAAGCTGTCATGATGGCGCTCAAGGCCGCGCGCGCGTTCACCGGGCGGCCGAAAATCGCAAAATGCGAGGGCGCCTATCACGGCTCCTACGACTATGCCGAAGTCAGCCTCGATCCTGTGCCGGA
>Ga0307294_10000437_pt1 | contig 10322 bp, 10 predicted proteins | sample ER_DNA_151_FD_194468 | JGI IMG/M metagenome (GOLD analysis project Ga0307294, IMG submission 194468) | Bulk soil microbial communities from the East River watershed near Crested Butte, Colorado, United States - ER_DNA_151 | ecosystem: Environmental > Terrestrial > Soil > Floodplain | place... | reverse complement strand
GACGCTGGTCGCCGAAGCGACAGGAGCTGTCACCGATGAGCTACTTCGTCTTCAGGAACGCGGCGTAGTCCTTCTGCAGTTGCTCCGCGAACTGCTGCGGCGTCAGCTTATTCGCCGTCAGCTGCTGGACCGCCGCCGACAACGTGTCATAGAAGGTCGGGGTGGCGTAGTCCAGATAGGGCACCAGGCCCGATCCGGTGTTGACACGCTTCCACTCGTTAGCCACGTCGGCCTGCAGGGTACCCGCCTTGGGCGCCCAGTCTGCCGGCGGCACGGCCGGCAGGTTGCCGTTGTCGATCAGCACCTGGGCGGCCCCGGCGTTGGTGATGAAGTCGATGTACGCCGCGGCGACGTCCGGGTGTTTGCTGCCTGTGGTGATGGCCCAGGCCAATCCGACACCACCGGTCGTGACCGGGGTGTCCGACCCGTCCGGTCCCAGCGCCACGAATCCGCCGTCGGCACCGAGACTCTTGATCACTTTGGGCTGCTCCCAGGTGCCGGTGATGACGAAGGCCGACTTTCCTTTGCCGAACTCCGCCAGGGCGTCGTCGCGGGAGATGCCGTTGGCGCCGTCGGTGATATAGCCCTTGGTGGCCCAGTCCTGAATGGTCTGCGCGGCCTTCACCGACGGCTCGTCGGTCCAGGCCCCGCTCTTGCCCGTGACCAGGTCGGTCACCGCCTGCTCGCCCGCGATCGCGGCCTGCGTGATGCCGTAGATATGAATACCGGGGCTCTTCTCCACGTCGCCGTACGCGATGGGCAGCATGCCGGACGCCTTGATGGTCGGCAGCATGGCCTCGAACTCGGTGATCGTCTTCGGCACCTGAAGGTTGAGGTTCTTCAGGATCTTGCGGTTGTAGTAGACGCCGACGATCTCACCGGTCTGGGAGACGCCGTAGAGGTTGCCGCTCTGCCAGTCCTTGCCGTCGGCGGTGAACTTGTTGAGGTTGAGCTGCTGCGCGGGAAAGTAGGTGTCCCAACCGTAGAGCTTGGCGTAGTCGTCCTCCGGCCGCAGCAACCCGCCCGAGACGAAGGAGCCCATGTCCGGGTAGCCCTGGTTCGCCTGCACCACGTCCGGCGGAGTCTTCGACGTGAGCGCCAGCTTGAGCGTGGTCTTCAGGTCCGCGAACGACCGGCTCACCCTCTCGATCTTGACGTTGGGGTACTTCTGCTGGAACTGGGTGTTGAGCTCGGTCTGGGCGTCGTTGATCCCCGTATCGGTGTTCTGGTCCCACACCGTCAACGTGACATCGCCGGCCGCCGACACGTCCTTGGACACCGGGCTGGCTGAACTGCTGGCGGCTGGCTCGTCGGTGGTCGAGCCGCCCGGGGCGCACGCGGTGGCCGCCAGGGCCAGGGCCAAGGATGCCGCGAGGGCCCCGATCGTCTTGGTAGACCTTCTCATCTGTTCTCCTCGGTAGTCATCGGGTTCTCTGACTCTGTCCAGCGTGGCTAAGTGTCGTGGGTGGTCTCAGTGTCTGTGCGCCTGGGTCGCGGCCCACGCATGGATGCTCGACCAGTCACCCGGGGGCGAGTGGTCGGTCAGGAACTGCCTGATGTCGCACGGATACGGCGCACTCGCCGCTCCCCCGAGGGTGCGGACGGACAGGGACGCGGAGAGCCCGGCCAGCCGCAGCCGCTGCTCGATCGGCCAGTCCAGCACACCACTGGCCATGAGGGAGGCGACGAACACGTCGCCCGCCCCGGTCGGGTCGATCGCGGCCACGCTCACCGACGACACCTCGGTCAGCTGGCCGGTGGTCCGCTCGTACGCGATCACCCCGCGCGCCCCCCGGGTGACGACGGCCAGCTCGACGTAGCGACCCAGTTCCCGGGCCGCGTCGTGAGCGTTGTCGGTACGGGTGTAGCGCATCGCCTCGAGGTCGTTGGGCACGAACACATCGACCTGGTCGAGTCGGCGGAGCACCTCGCGCGACCAGAGCCCGCTGGAGTCCCAGCCCACGCCGCCGTAGACGACCGTGCCCTGTCGGCGCAGTCGGGCCACCCAGTCCGGCAGGTCCCGCTTCATGCTGACGTGGGTCGCGCCGACGCTGGGTCGACCGACCGGCCACTCCAGCGGGTCGGCCGCCTCCTGGTAGGTGATGAACTCGCGCTCGTGCACGCCGGTCAGCGACACGGTGACCGGGCTCTGGAACCCCTGTGCGCAGCGGAGCCAGGTCAGATCGAGGTCACGTTCCGCCGACAAGACGTCCGCCACGTGCAGTCCGAGGGGATCGTCGCCGAGTTGGGCCAGCAGGGCGGTTCGGAACCCCAGCCGGGATCCCGCCACGGCCCGGTTCGCCACGCCGCCCGGCGTGAGCTTGAACGCCTCGGCGTAAACCTCCGCCCCGGGCTCCCGCATCGGCACCCCCGCGAAGACAAGATCGCAGTAGACCGAACCGGCGAAGAGCAGGTCCAGGTGCGCTGGCTCGCCACGCGGCACGGCTGCCGTCACTGAAGTCCCGGGGTCGGGCTGGACATGAGTCAAAGTTACGCCAGTCGAGTAAAGATGTGCAGTCATAACCAGAAATCCGAGCAGACCTGCGCAAACTCAGTCACTTCGGTCGTAGGCTGAGCCGGTGATCCTCCGCGAGCGGCAAGACCGGATCGTGAGCACGCTGCGCTCCGGCGGCGCAGCCTCAGTCCGGGATCTCGCCCAATCGCTCGCGGTCAGCGAGTCCACCATCCGGCGGGATCTCGACATCCTGGACCGCCACGGTGAGCTGACCCGGACGTACGGCGGTGCAGTGCTGCGGCCCGGCGAGACGGTCACGGACTCCAGCGACCCGCTTCGGCTCGAGGGAACCTTCACCGCCGACGCTGACATCGAGCTCAAGCAGCGCGTGGCCGAGCGGGCGGCGGCGCTGGTGCCGGACGACTCGGTGGTGCTGCTGGATATCGGCACCACCACGCCACTGGTGGCCCGGCGGCTCCGCGGCCGCCCGGTCACCGTGATCACCTCCAACCTGGCCGTACTGGACGAGCTCCGCGATGACTCGACCGTCCGGCTGGTCATGCTGGGAGGGGTCTTCCGGCGCAACTACCGCTCCTTCGTCGGTTCGCTGACCCAGTCCGCGCTCGCCCAGGTGAGTGCGGACCTGCTGTTCCTGAGCTGCACCGGGGTCCGGCCGTCTGGCTACGTGGTGGACAACATGGCCGTGGAGGCGCCGATCAAGCAGGCCATGATCGCGTCGGCAGACCAGATCGTGCTGCTGGCCACCGAGACCAAGTTCCCGGGCACCGGCGCCCTGCGGCTGTGCGCGCTGTCCGACGTCGACTACGTGGTCACCACGGCCGGCGCCAACCCCACGACTCTCGAGCTGTGCCGGCAGGCCGGCGGAGAGGTGATCATCGGATGAAGCTCTGCATCCTCGGCGGCGGAGGATTCCGCACCCCGTACGTCTACCAGGCCCTGCTGCGCGACGGTGGTACGCCGCGGATCACCGAGGTGGCGCTGTACGACATCGACGAGAATCGCCTTCGCTCCATGACGACGATCCTGGAGCAGTTCGCCGCCGGGTTCGACGACGCCCCGAAGCTGGTGAGGACCAGTTCGCTGCGCTCGGCCATCGAGGGCAGCGACTTCGTGTTCGCCGCCATCCGGGTCGGCGGTCTGGAAGGTCGCCGCTGTGACGAGCACGTAGCGCTCGACCTCGGCGTGATCGGCCAGGAGACCACCGGTCCGGGCGGTCTGGCGTACGCGATCCGGACAGTGCCGGTGATGATGGAGGTCGCCCGGCTAGTCAACGAGCTGGCGCCGCAGGCGTACTTGATGAACTTCACCAATCCCGCCGGCATCATTACCGAAGCCATGCAGTCGGTGCTTGGCGACCGGGTGCTGGGGATCTGCGACACACCGTCCGGGCTAGGCCGTCGGGTGGCCCGGATGCTCGGGCTGGACCACACCCGGGTGCAGATGGACTACGTCGGGCTCAACCACCTGGGCTGGATGCGCCGCGTGATGTACGACGGCCAGGACGTGCTGCCCTCGCTGCTGACCGACGAGTCGTTGCTGCCGCAGATGGAGGAGGCGAAGGTCTTCGGGACTGACTGGATCCGCACCCTGGGCGTCATCCCCAACGAGTACCTCTACTACTACTACTTCCACCGAGATGCCGTCGCGAAGATCAACACCTCCGGCGCGACGCGCGGCGACTTCCTGGCGCATACCCAGACCGAGTTCTTCGACGCGGCGCAGGCCGCCGGCGACCGGGCGGCCGAGCTGTGGCGCGAGACGGTGGACGCTCGGAGTGCCAGCTACATGGCCGAGGCGAAAGGCGGCATCCAGGGTGCCCCGGCCACCCACCGTGAGCGGGAGTCCGATCCGGCCCATCAGGGCTACGCGGGCGTCGCGCTCGGTGTGATGGCCGCCATCACGCGCAACGAGCGGACAACCATGATCCTCAATGTCCGCAACCAGACCACCCTCGCGGGGCTGCCGGCCGACGCGGTGGTCGAAGTGCCGACCATGGTCGACGCCAACGGGGTCCATCCCCTGACCACCGACCAACCTTCGCTGGACCAGATCGGCCTGATGCAACAGGTGAAGGCGGTCGAGCGCCACGCCATTGCCGCCGCCATCACCGGTTCCCGGGCCGAGGCGCTGCTGGCCTTCGCGCTGCATCCGCTGGTCGACTCGGTCTCGGTGGCCCGGGACCTGCTGACCGGCTACATCGACGGTATTCCCGAGGTCGCCGAAGTGCTCCTCCGCTGACCTCACCCGTCACCGCGGGCAGCCGGGCCGGCGCAAGCGACATGTGTGAACGTCCGGACTGGATGCGTAGGTCAAGTCTGCTTTGTAGGGCTATGTCAGTGAGGTAGCGAAATACGCTCCGACAAGGGGGAATGCCTCGGAGCCGCCTGAGAGAATCGAACTCTTGACCTACGCATTACGAGCGGGTCCCTTGGACGACGGTGGCCGATGGTTGGTGTCGTCTAAGGCTGGGCTAGTCCTCCAGTCCCTGGCTGGAGGGTGAGCCGATGATGGACGGTCGGGGGCACAGTGGAGGCACGGGTCAGATGGAGGCATCAGACGTCAAGGACGCTGACGTGGTCGGCATCCGAGCGATCGAAAGCAAAAAGCCAGCCCCTTGGACCGTGCCCTAATCGGTCAGTAGTCAAGGCGGGTCAGCGGCGGGCCACGAGGGGTACTGTTAGCGGCGGGCCTTGCCCTGCAGTGAAAGGTGGTCTGGTGTCCACTGGGTCAGGCGACGAGAAGCGCGCGTGGGCCGCTGACAAGCGCGATTTTGTTGCTGACCGGCGGGATGAGGTCGCTGATGAACGCGACAGCGTGGCCGACACCAGGGACCGAACCGCCGACGACCGGGAGGCGGAGCTCGACAAGCGGGAACGGCAGTTGGACGCCCGCGCCGCGGAGCTTGGCGTTCCCGCTGAAGAGTCTGGAGCGTCTGCGCAGCGGGAGGCCCGTGCCGGCCGGTCGGAGGCGCGACAGAACCGAGACGAGGCGCGGGCGACACGGGCGATAGCAGCTGCCGATCGGGATGAATCGACAAAGCGGCGGCAAGCCGACGCTCCACCCACGCGCCTCGCGATGGTGTTCGCCGACATTGCCGAGCAGCTTTACGACGCCGACAGCTTCGATGACGTCCTCTCGCGGATCGCCGGGGCCGCAGTATCGACCATCGCCGGCTGCCAGATGGCGAGCGTCACGCTCTGTGAGCGGAGCGGGTACCGAACCGCCGCGTCCACCGATCCGGCCGCGACGGCCGTGGATCAAGCGCAGTACCAGTTACACGAGGGTCCCTGCCTGGATGCCGTCGATGCCCCAATGGTGTACGCGCAGTCGTTTCCCGATGAGCGCTGGCCGACCCTCGCATCACGTCCGACCAAGTCCGGCGTACAGTCGGCCCTTTCCTACCGCCTGGCCGCGGCGAGCCGCCGTACCGCCGACTCAGGCGGCGGATCCCTGAACTCCTACGGCGTCATTCCGTCTGCGTTCAACGACACGGCGCAGGAGATTGGACTCATCTTGGCCGCGCACGCCTCGATGGCGGCCCGGGCGGTTGATGAACGCAGCACCCTTCGGAGCCTTGGCCGTGATCTGCAGCAGGTCTTGCTGTCCCGAGATGTCATCGGCCAGGCCAAAGGAATCTTGATGGAGCGGCTTAAGATCACCCCGGAGGACGCTTTCGACCTTTTGCGACGCTCCTCGCAGGAGCTGAACCTGAAGCTGCGGGACGTGGCGCGCGGCCTCGCCGAAACCGGCGACTTCCGGATGACAAGAAGCTCCCGCCCCGCCGACCAGCAGTGAGGCCGTAGCCAGTCCCTCAGCTCAACGCTGAACGCGATCGCCGCAATCTGCCTCGCTATTCCTGATGACTCCAACTACCTACTAGTCGGGGCTGCAGTCGTGCAGCGAGAATCAGTTCTTCGACGCTGGCCCGAACGAGCCGAGTCCCGCAGGAGCGTGAGGAGGAGCGCCGCCAGCCAGCCCCACCGGTCGCCTGGGACTGGGGTGGTCTGGCGGCTCTGGTCTGAACCGCCAGACCTAGTCCAGACGGGCTCCGGAACCCGGATGGACCTACCGGCACTATGCCCGGAGCAGTCTGGAGCCAAACCCGCCGCCCCTTCTTCCATGGGGACGCAGTCGTACCGGTCCTCGCTCGATGTGTATGAGGACCCGGTACGACAGTTGGGTCAGTCGCGCGTCCCGGCTTGTCGGTCGAGCGCCGCAGCGGCCTCCTCGGCCAACCGACGCCTCGGCGAGCAGGACGTTGCCCTGAACGCTGTCGAGCGTGCGGCTGAAGACGACCTTCGGGATCGCGCACCAGACGTCGGCGAACGGGCCTCACGCTCGGTCGGCTAGATCATGATGTTGCTGCTGGGGATTTCGAGGCCGCGTACATCGAAAGTTTCCGTTGCCGGCTCCGTCGAGGGTGGAGGCTGATCGCCAGCCAGCTCCCGCATCAGGGGAAAGACGATGTCAGTATTGGCGCGGTCGTAGTGCTCTTTTGACTCCCAGACTTCCAGCACCTGGAAGCCGTCGGTCGTGGCACGCCCGATATGCACCAGCAAGCCGTCGATGAAACCGACCCGCCGGAGAATCTCGCCATGCACTGTGTCGTACATCTCGACGGGTGCTGGGACGGTGGTGATGACCCCGTACATCCTGCAACCTCCTTATTGGTCTTGAGGGCTGGTGCTCTCGTTGACTGTCGTGGACCATCGTCTCGTAAAGCTGCGGCCGCACTGATAGCCGCCGAGCTCGCGTACCTGCCCGATGTGGAAACGAAACTGCTCCTCGCTGGGGGCGTCTACCCGAACGCGCCCTCGCGTCGGCGATAAAGCCGTCCATCGAGACGCTCATCGAGTAGATCAGCATGGCTTCCAGCTCGCCGCACCGGAGCGACGGAGGATGATCGTGATGAGGTTCACCCTTGAGCTTGACACCGGGCGCCCCTACCCTATGCAGTCAGCTCTGCGACCAGCTAGTGGGCGATGGCGAGACAACACTCATCGTCGTGGGCGACTCCAAGCGATCGTACGGCCACCGCCGACGCCACACTGAGATCCTGGAAGCGGAGCGGCGAGTGGTCCTATGTCGCCGGCTCCTAGGAATCGGGCCGAACCCGTCCACGAAGGATGCAGAACTCATTGCCTTCAGGGTCGGCGAGTACAACCCACGACGCGTCACGCTGCCCGACATCGGCCCGCCGAGCACCGAGGGAAAGGAGACGTTCGACTTCTGCGGTTTGATCGATCGGACGGAAGTCAAGATGGAGTCTGTTCTTGCCTGCCTTCTCCTCCAGAACCGGCACGAACAACAGGCCCGGCACCCGATCCGGAGTCGGCCTGATCTCGAACTCGTCCGCGGCGTCGCCCACGACAACCCAGCCCAAGGCGTCGGCCCACCATCGACCAAGCGCGACCGGATCGTGAGCGTCGACGACGACCTGCTCCCAAATGAGATCCACGGCGCGCACTCTGCCACGTCGGTCTCGCAAGCGGACCGACCTACGGGAACAATCCGCCGGCATGGCGTCGGCCCATAGACATGCGCCAGGGACAGTTCGAAACCGAAATGTCTTGACGTCTGCCGCCCGCTAGGTAATCGCGGGAGGATGAACGAACTATTGGTGGGATACGCACGCGTATCAACAGAGCAACAAGATCTCACCGCCCAGCGCATCGGCCTAGACGCGCTCGGCGTCGGTGATGACCGCATCTACGTCGATCACGGTCTAACCGGCGCCAACCGCGACCGACCCGGTCTGCGGCTGGCCCTGGCCGCCTGTCGAGCTGGTGACACGCTGGTGGTTACATAAATCCATCGAACCCGAGCGGCCATTTGCACATCGTGGCATCGTCGCCGAACACGCCAATCAGCGCTCCGCGGAAATTTCAGCCGACCGAGTAATGCGGCCGTGAGTCGATACCGGCGCCTGCTGACTTCAAGCAAGAGGCCCCGACCTCGGTCGGGGCCTCTTCGTCAGGTACCGCCTGCTCTAGAGGCGGCAACTCATGCTAGCCACATTCATGGGCTGACCAGGGTGCCAAGCCGTGCCGCCAGCGGAACCTCATCGAGGAGCTGGACGCTGGCGGGCGGCCGGAGTGCCGTGCTTAGGTTGGCAGCATGAACTTTCGCTACCTCGGCAAGTCCGGCTTCAAGATCTCCGAGATCACCTACGGCAATTGGCTGACGCACGGCTCGCAACTCGAGAACGACCAGGCCACCGCATGCGTCCGGGCAGCCCTCGAGTGCGGCATCAGCACCTTCGACACCGCCGACGTCTACGCCAACACCAAGGCCGAGACCGTGCTGGGCGAGGCGCTCAAGGGCGAGCGGCGGGAGTCGCTGGAGATCTTGACCAAGGTCTTCGGGCCGATCGGGCCACGCGGGCACAATGACGTCGGGCTGTCGCGCAAGCACATCATGGAAGCGGCCCACGGCTCGCTGACCCGGCTGCAGACCGACTACATCGACCTCTACCAGGCGCACCGCTACGACGTGGAAACGCCCCTGGAAGAGACGATGCAGGCCTTCGCCGACCTGGTCCGGATGGGCAAGGTGCTCTATATCGGGGTCAGCGAGTGGACCGCGGACCAGCTGCGGGAGGGGCATAAGCTCGCGACCGAACTCGGTTTCCAGCTGATATCCAATCAGCCTCAGTACTCCATGTTGTGGCGGGTGATCGAGGCCGAGGTCGTGCCCGTCTCCAAGGAGCTGGGCATCTCGCAGGTCGTTTGGTCGCCGATCGCCCAAGGGGTGCTGACCGGTAAGTACCGACCCGGCGAGCAGCCGCCCGCCGGGTCGCGTGCCACCGATGAGAAGGGCGGTGCGGACATGATAAGGCGGTGGATGAGCGACGACGTGCTGGCGCTGGTGCAGCAGCTCAAGCCGCTGGCGGAGGAGGCGGGGCTATCCATGGCGGCGCTTGCCGTTGCGTGGACGCTGCAGAACGACAACGTCGCCACTGCGATCATCGGAGCCTCAAAGCCAGAGCAGGTGGGAGACAACGCCGCCGCCGCCAACGTCAAGCTCGACGCGGACCTCCTGGCGAAGATCGACGAGATCCTGGGCCCGGTCGTCGAGCGCAACCCGGCCAAGACGCAAGAAAGCTCGCCGAAAACCCGCGAGGCGTGACCCCGGTCGGTATGCCGCCCTACCCCACCTTGCTGCAAAACGTCGCATCTGGGTCTGCAATCTGCCCTGCAGCGTCGTCCTGCTCAACGACTCAAGTGCCTCGCTCCTCCTGCCGCCGGACACGCGGGCGGGTGCTCTTCCGGTCCGACTCGTCCCGCAAACCCACCCTCCTAGGGGCGCAGGACTGTGTCAGAGCGGGAACGCGGGTTACGGGCCTGGCATCGTGTTGAACGCGCTTCGCGTATAGCTCATATCGCACTCGCTCTGGCAAACCGCCAGCGTTACCCCTTGCTCCGCCAACCATCGGACCACGTCGCTCCTTCGGTAGTGGCTCTCCTTATGCATTTGATACCCCGGAGGCCCTGTGCCTTCCTTGTGCCACTCGTAGATGGTGTCAAGCGGAACGTTGAGCAGCGCCGCAACCTCATCTGTCGTGAAGGGACGTTCCGACTCAGCGCCGGCCGCTTCGCCGGATTCCGGCACGTCTACCGGAGCGATCTCGGTCGGTGGGCAGTCCGACTTAGGGCAGGACCACAGTGTTGCCATGTGCTTCATCCTCCACTCACCCATTGTCGCGGCCTATGCCCAGCAGGTGACAGCGTGACTATCCCCGCACCCAGCGCCGTCCACCGCATTTGCGGCAGCCGGTCGTGAAATAGACCGGGTCGACACCGCTTCCCCACAGGCCGTTCACGTTATATCGAGCCGGGCGGCCGTC
>Ga0307294_10000436_pt1 | contig 10328 bp, 11 predicted proteins | sample ER_DNA_151_FD_194468 | JGI IMG/M metagenome (GOLD analysis project Ga0307294, IMG submission 194468) | Bulk soil microbial communities from the East River watershed near Crested Butte, Colorado, United States - ER_DNA_151 | ecosystem: Environmental > Terrestrial > Soil > Floodplain | place... | reverse complement strand
ACCACCCAGCTTGGTGTCACCCGCGAAGTGTTCTCGCTGGTGGGGAGTGGCACCGTGGTTCTTACTGCGATTGCGCTGGAAGCAGATGGCAGTTTCAAGCCATTCGTTTGGACCGAGACGCTCAAGAACGGCCAGAACGGGTTTGATTTTACCGCTATCAACGGTGAGAAGATCTGGGATCTGGACATCTTCTTAGGCCCCAACACCACTGTCAGCGCCTTCGAACACTACCGCATCGACGTGACGCCGAACGTCGGCGCTGTGCCGGAACTTTCGACCTGGCTTATGATGATCCTGGGTTTTGCTGGCATCGGAACGCTGGCAATGCGCCGCAAGGGGCAGCTTCGCCTGGCGTAACACTTCGCAAAGTAACACATGGCGACGTGGCAGTATTACATGATCGCCATGTGTCTTGCGGGGTTTCTGCTTGGCTGGATCGCTGGATGGATCTGGGACGAATATCGGGATCGTTAGTCCCGTCTGTTGCGGCACCTGGATATCTGCACCAGGTTGCGCGCCAGCCGCTTGCATTCCGCCTCGGCGTTGATGGCGTCGATTTCCGATTTGCTGTAGATGCCGATCGTCGGCTCGATCACCAGTGACTCACGCCGTTCGGTGATCAAACAGCCACCCAGCGGCAACGCCAGCATTCCCAGCAAGACGTATTTCATTCTCGCCTCCTACGGGTTGATGTTAAGTCTCCGCGTCATCACGTCCGTTACCTTCTCAAGCCGCGCCTTGTTCTCTGCAGTGGTCGCCTCCAAAACGGTCAGCCTGGCGTCGATCTTTTCCAGGTGTGGTGAGCCACGGATCTCCAGCGTGGACACCCGCGCTTCCAGGTTTACCATGTAGATGCCAAGGACCACCGCCTGGCCGATGAGCCCGATTGCCAGAGCCTGGTTATCCCTAAACCAGTTTCTAGCGCCATCGGTCATGTCGGCGGTCGCGTCTTGTTGATGAAGTCACCTACCGAAATCGGCCGCTGTCCCTCCAGCGCGCGGATGCGGTTTTCATGCTCAAACAGCAGCTCTTGCTCTGTGGTCGGCTGCGGCGGTACCGGCCCCGGTGGCACGTAGGGATTGGGCACGCTATTTTCCAACAGCACCGTTGGAAACCCTCCTGGCTTCAGTTCCAAAAAATGTGGCATGATAGCATCCCGATTTCATCCGATAATGTTGCAGCAGATATAGTCCGATTGCGTCGGGTCAGTCAGAGCATTGTTGTACATGGAAAACACCGTGAACGATGTCGTTGTAATGTTATGGACGCCGGTGGCCATAGTATATCCTGTTGATCCGAGGCCCGTCGTTATATTGACAACGTAATTGGTGTTGGCCATCGCTGGCGACAGGTTCACCGTCCACTGTCCCGGCCCGACGCGCACCACGGACGACACGCCGTAAGCCGCGCCAAGCGTGCCCGCACTATTCCATTTGCCCCACGCCTTGATCGACGCCGGATGCCCGGTAGATACCAGCGTGCCGGTCTGCGTTGGTGTGGTCAGAACCGGAGCGCCAGCAACCGTCGGCGTCAGAATAGTTGCCGCCCCGCTGGTCTGCCCCTTCAAGACCAGAACGCCAAACGAAACGCCGGGTTCGCCGAGAACAATCTGCTGCGCCGTTGCCGCCTCTAATGGATTCTGAAACCAGGTGCTGGCATCCATCATGACGGTTGCCGCGGACGTGTTGGTGTTTGAAATGCAGGGACGCGATGCGCTTGCCACATAGCCGGCGCCGGATCGAAACGTGCACCCGCTCAATTTATACCGCGATATGGCGGTGCCGGATATTGCAATATCGTTTGTCGGGTAGCCCACCGTCGTTCGTTCGAATGAAACACTTTCGAACAACACCGACGACATTGACGATGCGTCGGTTTGAGAAGATGCAAACTGTGCCACCCCCCGATTGCCTTCGAACACCATTCCAGAAAACAACAGCGTTCCGTAATTACCGGCCGCCCCGCTATTGACGATAGCAAAACCAAAGTTACCGGCACCGCCGCCCTGCACCCCATTATACTGGATCGAACCACCAACCCAATTGAGCGCGCCAGCATTCGTCATTTGCACGCCGAAATTTACATTGCCGGCGACAATGGTATTAAGAAACGTCATTGAGTTGGGCTGCGTTATCCCCGTCGTGGGATGAGGCGCATTAAAAATCATTCCGGAAAGATTATAGCTAAATGTGCAATCCTGAAAACTGGCTTGCTCTACATCGGTTGCATCAAAACCGACTCCCATCACTTCAATGATGACGTTGCGCAAACTCATATAGGCCGACACTGTCACCTGCAATCCGATACTGCCTACGACTTGGTTGCCGGTAATCCGCATGTCTCGCATCTGAAAGAAGTTCTCGATGCCGGGATTGACGCCCTGATACTTGATGACGGCGCCAGCCAGCGTAGTGTTTTTAATCGTGCTACGGCCCGGTCCCGCGCCCACCAGTTGAATAACCTGCTGCAATCGCGTTGATATCCCGCGCACATCGATGTTAAGAGTGGCGACAGTCTTGTAATTGACCGAGGCTGGCGGGAAATAGATCGTCCCGCCGCCCGCGGCAATCGCTGCGTTGATTGCCGCCTGGATAAATGGCGTGTCGTCGGTAGTGCCATCGCCGGTCGCGCCGAAGTCCATTACGGAGAATATTTCCCGCACCTTGTTCTGCATCGTGCGCGTGACCGCACCCGTGCCATCTTGCACAAACGACGGTGCAGTAATCGGCGTCCACGCCAAACTCTGACGGCCGTATTGGGTGCCATTATTTGGAGCTTCTGTCACACCGGAAATCCCGGCTGACGGCACCCACGCACCACCCGTTTTTACCCACCATTGGCCAGTCGATGGTTTGAACGCTAACTGTCCCTCGTCGCCATAAGATGGATCAGGTACGGTTTCAGCAGACCCCAGAATAAACGGAAGGCCATCGACATGCAGTTTTTCCAGCATGTCGCCGACATCTTCAGCCGCAGCCACGCCGACAACCCGGCCGACATAGTTCTGATAGATCACATGGGCTACGTTGGTTTTTACTGTTCCCTGCCACGGCGCGATTTTCAGATGTGTACTGTCGGTGACTTCTGTAATCAGCACCTCGGCCAGGCCGCCGATCGAGATGAAATCGCCCTGCTTGGCGTTGGTGCCGGTCCAGCTTCCGCCGGTCAGCGTCACCACGGTGCCGCCCGCGGCAACCGATACCGTACCTGTTTGATAAGTTGGCAAAGCCATTGCTAGAGCCTTTCGCGCAGTGTGGTGATAGGGTCGACGCCATCGGGCGGCATCGACCAGTCGTTGATCATGTCGGCGACATCGCCACTGAGTTTGCGCAACATCTGCCGATAGTCGATCCACTCTCGACGTTCGTTGCCGTGGTGCGGATAGTCATCCAGCATGAACGGGTCTGTGCGCTGTAGCTCAAAAAACACCGCGGACATGACTTCGGCAAGCGTCGGCAAGCGAGACAGCCGCTTTTCCTCGGCGGTCTTTTCCACCACGGCGTTTGCAGCAACATCGAACCTTTCGATCAGCGGTTCCGGCTGAAACGGCTCGTCGAATACCGCCAGGCTCATGCCGTCAGGCGCCACCGGATCGAACGATGTCGTCCACCCCATGATTTCGCCGTCCGATGAGCGGTAGTAGATGGCAAAATTCACCGCTTGCCCGCCATTGCCCACAGCGTCCGACCAGTCAGAAAGGCTGTCGTGGCCGAAACCGCCGAGTAAACGACGCTTACCGGGATATTGTGAACGCCCCCGCCAGCCGTAAAAGTGTAGGAACCGCTAACCGCCAGGAAGTCGGCGTTGCTCTGCCTTATCACCAGGTGGTGAATTTCCACGCCATCGATAAACAGGCCCGTGTCACACGATGCGCCAGTGCCCCCGAAGGCCCAGTTCGAAGTGAAGCCAGCAATGACGGTGATCGGCTTGCCCGCCAAACCGGCGGTGTCGATCGTCAGGTTGACGGAACTAACGGTGGCGCTGGTAACAGGCGAGGTGATGATATCGCCGCGGGTTTCCGCCACCGGCACTGTAACGGCATAATCGCCGATCGACAGCGACTTGACGGACAACGCGCCGATCTTGCCGCTGTCGGATGTGATGGTGCCGGCCAGAAGCCGGTCGGCTTGAATGTTGTTGGCCTTGAGCCGTGTGGTGTCGATAGTTTCAGCTTCGATCTCCGTTGCGGTAATCGAACCGGCGACGATCTTGGTGCCGGCGATGGTGCCGGTGGCGTACATGTCGCCGCGGATCGCGGTTTTGGGTGTGCCGTCGACATTCGCCACCGTGAAGATCGGCACCGGTGCGCCGCCGCTGACACCAGGCGATGCCACCTGAAACTTTTCGGTGGTAAAGGTGGTGGACGAAACCCCCGGCCCGCCATTGATCAGTTCGAACCCGGTGGCGTAGCCGTTGACATCGAGCGTGACGGAATATTGCGCGGCGCCCCAGCTCTCGATATTAGCGACCGCCATGCTAACGGTATAGACCGACGAATAGGTCGGGCCGAACTTTGCATCAACGCCCTCGATGACTTCGGCCATCGCGGTGTCGGCATCGACTGCGACGTTTTCAACACGGGATATTTCCGCAAACGCCGCATCAGAGCGCGCCGATAGTTGATAGCGCACTTCCTTCTGATCGAGCCAGTTGCGCTGCCCCATCGTCGCCGTCACCGTCGACAGCCGCTGCTCGACCTCGGCCAGCCGATCACTGAGGTAGTCAATCACGGTAGTGGCTTGCACCGTGATCCATGCCGGAATATCGACCGTCGGTTCATCAGGCGTCACCACCGGGAGCCAATCCGACCACAGCATTTCCCGTGGTGCCGAGGGAAGATACTGGCCGCGCACTTGATAGGCGGTTAGCGGGATCAAGCCTTGGCTGATCAGAAGCGCACCGGCGGCAAGTTGATCGGTGCGGCCACGGGTGACGTGCGATAAATCCGCGGTCAGCCGCACCTCGTACTGGATGCCGACCACGCCAGGCAACGAGCCGTCCCACGATATCCTGATAGCAACGCGGCGCCCGAGTCCGTCGGCGTCATAAAGAACGGTGCCCTCGGCATACCAGTCGACCACGCCCTGCGGCTGCGGTCGCGGGAACGTCGTAACACCGGTGGAGACGCCGGTGTAGTCAACGACATGATCCCAGTCGTAATCGGACGGATCTATCTCGGTGACGTTAAGCACCACGTCGAGGTTGCCGCGATCGACCGCGCTGTCGACCCTGAACAACTTGTCGACGTAACCGTTGCGCAGTGAATTCCAGCTGCCGACATCGCCGGGTTCGACCACCCAATAGGTCGGCGGGAACGGCAGCACATGGGTGCGCGCCCGCTGCGCTTCCTCAATGCCGGATTTCTGCAGCCTTTGCACCTGGGCGCGATACGGCACAAACGCAAATTGCGGGTTCGCCATCAGCCGGCGGTTGCCGTCGCGGACTTCCAGGTCGGTGCGGTACAGCGCCGGCGCGGTGGCAATTTCCCAACCCTGCGCCGGATCGGGATAGGTGCCCTGGATGCCGTTGATGCTGTCGGCCAGTCCAAAGAACGGCCGATAAACCTGTTGCTCCGAACTCAACAGATCGGCGTCGGTCCAGGCGAATGTTGCGCTGTCCGGGGAGCCTAAGTGGATCTTATAAAACCCGCCGATTTCCGACAGCCGGCCCTGGCACGCCGTCAGCAATGCCTCGATGGCGTCGGCTGGCCGGGCGTCGACCTGGATCTGGCCGCCGGCGCGATAGGTTGGCTCCATCCCGGTTTCGCCGAGGATACCGGCGCGGCATTTTGCGATCTGCGCGTTCCAGTTGGCGGCCGGTAGCCGAGCCGGCCCGGTCATGTTCTGCAGGCCGTACAGCCAACTGCCGTTGTAGCGGATGCCGCGCAGGATGTTGTACGCCTGCACTGCTGGAAGCTGGTCGCCGTCGCCGCCCCAGGTGTTAGGATCGGAATAGCGGTGCGACCCGCTGCCGCCGTTGGTGCTGTCATAGGAGGGGTCGTAAAGCGGGATGCCGCTCAAGACGAACTTGAATGTCGGAAAACCAGAGAACAGTTTTTCCTCGACCAGAGAAGTGACGATCACATAGCAAATGCCGGTGCCGATGCGATTGATGGTGTAGGGCCGATCGCCCGACGATACCCGTCCCGTCAGGAACGGATCGGCTGCGGTCTGGGTGCCGTTGTAATACTTGACCCAGAGATGGTCGGCGCCGTCTTTGTAATACTGATCGACGGCAGTGCCGAATTCGCCGGTGCGCCCCGACAGCGTGCATCGCTCGCCCTGCACCCACACCTCAAGCAGCTGCTCGCGCGGCATGTCGGATACCGCAATCACCTGCGTCAGATAGGCGTTCGGCGTCTCGCCGACGAAACCCCAATAGTTGGCATAGGTCAGCGATCCTGCGCTGACATGGGTGCCGATGCCGAACGAGCGTGGGATGGCGCCGCCGGCCGACAACTGGCCATCAACGCCGAAAGTCGATCTGTCGGCCGGCGCGGCCTCGGTGCCCGACAATGCCTGCGCCACATAGTTCAGGCCGATTGACGCGGCGATGCCGAGGCCAGCGGCGATCCACGGAATAGCGGCAGCGGTTCCAAGGAATGTTCCGGCCAGTAATGTACTGCCGGCGATCCAACCGGCAATGGTGGTAAAGATTGCCACTACATTGCTTTCAGAAAATGGCGCTCGGCGACATGGTAGCCGCGGCGCTGATAGAGTTTGCCTACGTCTGGATCTTCGCCCATGCCGGCCATGCCCGTGAACTGGCAGCCCTGGTCGCGCGCCCACATCTCATAGCCGTTGAGCATCTTGACGGCGCCGAGCCCGCGATAGTCCGGTTCGATCCACCACACGGTTTCGCGCGCGATCTTGACCGGCCCGAACGGATGGTCACTAGCCACCGCCATCAGCACACCCTGCGCGGTGCCCTCGACATCGTGCAGCAGGCACAAGTGCCGCGGCATCAGGTGCATTATAAACAGCCGCTCGGCATAGGCCGGATCGAACGGAAAATGAAACCCGCCATCGCGGTCGAACCCGGCGCCGATGCGAGAATGCTCAAGCAGCGTAATCACCCGCGCCTTGTCGCCGATCTCGGCGCTGCGGATCATTTTTTATTTCTTCCGTAGTATAGCCACCACTCGACACCGCCTGTCCTGAACTCGCCGCCTTCGCGACCCCAGAATTGCTGCCAGGTGCCGACCACCGCGGCGTCGACGAAGAAATCATCGGCGGGATTGCGCAGCCGCTGCGAGGCGTCGGAACGGGTGTCGGGATTGGTGCGGGTGAGTTCTGACGTGTTCGACGTGCAGGTCAGCGTCACGTCGCCGCTCTCGTTCTCGCGCGGCGTCGTGATCGGTGCCTCGTCGATGGTGCCGATAAAGCGTGGCTCGGCCGGCGCCACCATCTGGCGGCTTTCGGGATCGAACAACCCGCGATAGACCTCGACCCGACCCTGCTTGCAGTCGTAGCCCCGCACAAGGTTGTTGACCCGGTCGGCCACCTGCGACAGCGTCACGGTGATGTTCTGTACCGTGATGTTCGACACCAGCGGGATGTCGGAAATCTGGATCAGCGAACCGGCGCCGGCCCAGGTGCGGGTGCCAACGCCGCCGGTGTCGGGATCGATATATTGCGCGGTGATGTCGCCTACATCGCTCCAGTAGCCGTCGGTCACCGTGGCACCGGTGGTCCGATCGCGCACCACGAACCAGATGAAGTCGCGCGGCATCAGTTGCCGCTGTTGCAGCGCGGTCCAGTTGCCAGCGGATATGTCCCTCACAGCCGAGCTTCCATCGCCGAGAAGCTGACCGATCCCCAGCCGTTGATCTGCGCATCCGATGCGATCGACCCCGGCACGATCGCCATCAGGCAGGCCGGCTGTTTGACCGACACCGCGGCGCCGGCCGTGCGGGCCGGCCAGATGTGCGGCCGCACCTCGAACTGTACTGTTGCGGCCCGCCCCTCGGCCCTCAGAGCGCCATCCCAGGCGCCATCGGTCACCGTCAGGAATTGGCCAACCTGGGTTGTCCCGAGGATCTGCGGCAGCGCCGTATTGACTGGCGGTAGCGGTGCCGCACCGTCCGCGGTGGCGGCTTCCATGACCTGATGCAGATCGCCGTCGATGGAAAGATAATCGCCGACCGACAGCTTGAACGCATTCGGCAAGCCCGACAGGCTGATAGCCTTCCGGTTAGGGCTGATCGACGCCAACGTGGCGGTTCCGCTAAAGCCCGCGCCGGTGTACCAGCTTCCGTTCGGGTACGCCTGCGGGAAGCACCTCGACATGGGATAGGCCCAGAACGTCTGCAGGCCGTTCTCCAGTGCCGTCAGCCGCGCGCGCCAATGATCCAGTTGGTTCGGCGACAGCTGCTTGGTGGTGGCCCGCAGCGTCCACAGCGGCGCCCCCATGTCCTTGACCAGCACCCGGCCCGATGCCTGGGTCGATTGCTCCTGGCGCCAGTGCAGCGAAAAACCCGTAGTCCAGCCGGGGAACCCCGGTAGCAGGTTAACCGGATAAGTGATGCTCATGCCGGCTGCCCCGCGATATAGGCGTCGGCTTCCTCGCGGGTTTCGCAGACCGCCACTACACGCCCCCGATCGTCCATTACCCGAAACCAGCGCAGCCAGACCACGACGCTCATACCCCCGGCACCCGGCCGCGCCTGGCCTGCTGGATGGTGGCGACGGTGCGGGAAGCGAACATGGCGCGGTCCTGCTCGATGATCTGCGCCAGCCGCGCCACCGCCTCGACGGATGCGCCGCGGGCGTCGATCGCCGGCGCATAGGTAATGGAACCGCCGCCACTCATGCCGCCGCGCAGCACGTCGTTCGGGATCACCTGGCTGCCGCGCGGCAGGTTGACCAGTTCCGGCCCGCGCTCGCCGACCATTGCCAGACCGCCCGGCGCGTAGTCGGTGCCGCCGGCAAAGGCACCCGGCTTGAACGAGTTGAATAGCCCCGTGATGGTCGAGTTGATGGCCGCCCGTGCAAGGGTTTTCAGCAGGCTGGACAGCACCTCGTTAAGTTTTTTGCCCTCGATGATGGCGTCGGCAAACGCTGTTGATACCGCCGAGCCGAAGGTGTCGTAGGCTTCATTGATCCGCTGCAGTTGCTGCTGCGCCTTGGCGTTTTCCAAGGTGGCGCGCGACATGGCAGCGGCCTGCGCGTCGATCTTCTTTCTCAGTTCCTCGCTGATGGGAACGGCCGCGCCTTCGGCAAGATTGAGCCGACGCCGCTCGCCTTCCATCAGTTGCGCTTCGGCGCGCGCCGCGGCCTGTGCGCCGACGTTCTGGAACATTGTTTTGGTCTGGGCGTCGAGCAGTGCAATGTTCTTGGTGATCTGATCGTTGGCGCGCTGGAATTCGTCGGTCTGTTTGGCTGTGCCGCCGGCGACTTTGTCCTTTAGGGGAATGACCGTGGTGTTTTTGCCTGTTACACCTGTCGCGCTCGCCCCTGCTTGCGGAGGCAACGCACCAAAACGCTCGGCAAACGACGCCGGCTTATCTGTGCCACCAACACCTAACGCACCCTTGATTTGTTCGATTTCGCGGATTGTGTTGGTGATACCTCGCCCCAGGTCGGCCTTAATCCAACTCCATGCGCTTTGCATATAACTGTCGAATTTTTTGGCTTCCTCCACCATCTTTTCCAGCGGTGGCGCCGTTGCAGCCGCAGCGGCCTGCATTGATGTCAGCGAAACGCCAGCCTTGCCCAGCGATAAGGCCATATCCTCGGATAGACCCGCTAACCTTCCCACCTCGATCTTATCAACGCCCTTGCCTGTGTCCTGGATCAGTGTCGCAACGACTTGCATGGTTTGCGCCAGCGTCATCGTTTCCCGATTGATGCCCTGCATCGCCTCTGATGCGGAGTTGGCGTCAAGCAGTCTTGACAACGAATTGGTATCGCCGCGCTGCATCTCGGACAACAGGTTGGCTAGCGTCCGCATGCCCTTCGCAGCGTTATCGATGCTAGCGCCGCCCTCTTTGGCAGCCTCCTGAAACGCCCATATGTCTCTGAGGCTCATTCCGAGAATGGCGGCTTCTTTTCCAACCATGATAAATCGGTCGTAGAATTCTGTCAGTGCCTTAGTCGCAGTCTCGATGCCTTTCGAGACAGCATTGGAAAACAGGTTGCCCAGAAACGACGCATTGACCTGCGGGTTCATCTTCGAGAACTTGTTCTCGATGTCGCCGACAGCCTTCTCGGCCATGATGCCGGCCTTCTGCATATCCTTTTCAAACTTGGTCAGCTGCGCGGATAGCGCGACAACTAACGCTGCGGTGTCTGCCATGATTTACTCTGCCGAATATTTCTTGATGTTTT
>Ga0307294_10000435_pt1 | contig 10343 bp, 8 predicted proteins | sample ER_DNA_151_FD_194468 | JGI IMG/M metagenome (GOLD analysis project Ga0307294, IMG submission 194468) | Bulk soil microbial communities from the East River watershed near Crested Butte, Colorado, United States - ER_DNA_151 | ecosystem: Environmental > Terrestrial > Soil > Floodplain | place: USA... | reverse complement strand
CCGTCTCCGCGACATTGGGCGTCTCAGGCCCCGTGGAGGTGTCGGTCATGAAACGTGCTTTCCTGAAGCGCCGGGGCGCCATCGTCAAAGCGTTTGGGATCGCTAATCCCGGAACGTGATCGGGCGACCAGACTCGCGGGTGGTTCTCTAGATCGGCGGCGGCAAAAATAGGGCGTCGGCATCACATCGCCTAGAGTCTCTAAACGTGGATATGCGATTCGGCGAGGCCGCCGGCGAAGGAACGCCATCGGGTTGAATCTTCTCGGCGATTTCCGGCGCGCCTGGGGTTCCCGGGCCTAAGCCTCGCCGCGCCATTGCGAACAAAGCGGGAATCAGTGACGGTCTGGATCAGTCGGAGAACGATTCGGACGTGCCAGCCGCGGCGAGCTACCTTGAAAACCTCAATCCAGAGCAGCGCCGGGCGGTCGAGCACGGCGTCGTGCCCGAACGTGACGGCAGGCCCGGTTCGCCGCTGCTGGTGATTGCCGGCGCCGGATCCGGCAAGACCAATACACTGGCGCATCGGGTCGCCCATCTGATCGTCAACGGCGCCGATCCCAGGCGCATCCTGCTGATGACGTTCTCGCGGCGCGCCGCCGCCGAAATGACCGGCCGCGTCGAGCGGATCGCCCGAAAGGTGCTGGGCGACAAGGCTGGAATCATGACCGGCGCGCTGCAATGGGCCGGCACCTTCCACGGTATCGGCGCGCGGCTGCTGCGCGACTATTCGGACCAGATCGGCCTCGATCCCGCCTTCACCATCCACGATCGCGACGATTCCGCCGACCTGATCAACCTGATCCGGCACGACCTCGGCTTCTCCAAGACCACGAGCCGGTTTCCGACCAAGGGCACCTGTCTTTCGATCTACTCGCGATGCGTCAATGCCGAGGCGCCGATCGAGCAGGTCCTGGGCGGCTCATTCCCCTGGTGCTCGGGATGGGCGGCCGAGTTACGCGAATTATTCGCAGGCTATGTCGAGGCCAAGCAGAAGCAGAACGTGCTCGATTATGACGACCTGTTGCTCTATTGGGCGCAAACGATGAACGATCCCGGGCTTGCCGGGGAGATCGGCGGCCGGTTCGACCACGTGCTGGTCGACGAGTACCAGGATACGAACCGGCTGCAATCGTCGATCCTGCTGGCGCTGAAGCCGGATGGAAGCGGGTTGACGGTGGTCGGCGACGACGCCCAGTCGATCTATGCGTTTCGCGCCGCGACCGTGCGCAACATTCTCGACTTTCCCGGCCAGTTCAGTCCACCCGCCGAGATCGTCACGCTGGACCGCAATTACCGCTCGACGCAGACCATCCTCGCCGCCGCCAATGGCGTCATCGAGCTCGCGCGCGAGCGCTTCACCAAGAACCTGTGGACCGACCGGACGTCGGGCATCAAGCCTCAACTTGTCACCACCCGCGACGAGGCCGACCAGGCCCGCTGCATCGTCGAACGCGTGCTGGAAAACCGCGAATCCGGTACACTTCTGAAGCAACAAGCCGTGCTGTTTCGGACCTCCAGCCACAGCGGGCCGCTGGAGGTCGAACTGACGCGGCGCAACATCCCGTTCGTCAAGTTCGGCGGCCTCAAGTTCCTCGACGCCGCCCACATCAAGGACATGCTGGCGCTGTTGCGGTTCGTCGAAAATCCGCGCGACCGCGTCGCCGGCTTCCGGTTGATGCACCTGATCCCGGGGGTCGGCCCCGCCTCGGCGCAGAAGGTTCTCGATTATATGGCGGCCGGCCCCGATCCGGTGGCGGCGCTCAGGCTGGCGCCGGCGCCTCCCCGCGCCGGGGACGACTGGACCAACTTCATCGGCGCCATCGCGGACCTCAGCCGTTCCGAGTGGCCGGCGGACATCGAACGCGCCCGGATGTGGTACGAGCCGCACCTCGAGCGGATCCACGAAGATGCCGAGACCCGCCGCGCCGACCTGGTCCAGCTCGAACAGATCGCCAGCGGCTATCCATCGCGCGAGCGGTTCCTCACCGAATTGACGCTCGATCCTCCCGATGCGACCAGCGACCAGGCCGGCGTGCCGCTGCTCGACGAGGACTATCTGATCCTCTCGACCATCCATTCCGCCAAGGGCCAGGAATGGAAATCGGTATACCTGCTCAACGTGGTCGACGGCTGCATGCCGTCCGATCTCGGCGCCGGGACCTCAGCCGAGATCGAGGAGGAGCGCCGGCTGCTGTATGTCGCAATGACCCGGGCCAAGGACGATCTGCACCTGATGGTGCCGCAGCGCTTCTTCACGCATGGCCAAAGCGCGCAAGGCGACCGCCATGTCTATGCCGCGCGGACCCGCTTCATTCCGGACCGGTTGCTGCATCTGTTCGAAAGGACGACATGGCCGCTGGCTGCGGCCGGATCCGCGGCCCGCTCCGCAACCGGCGGTCCGCGCATCGACGTCGGCGCCCGCATGCGCGGCATGTGGCGCTGATGCGTCTTCTGCTCACGGTCGCAAATCCATATCGATCCGGATGAAATCTCCGCGATAGGTCACTTCCCCGAGATAGATCACCGTCCGATCCGCTGTGGTAAAGACCCGGCGAACTTCGGCCACCGGTGAATTCAGGGGAACCTGCAGCAGTTTTGCGACCTCAAGATCGGCGGTGCCGATCGTCAGCGTCTGCCGCGCGCTGCTGATCGGCGGGTCGCGCAGGTCCTTCAGGATCGGAATCACCGTCTCCTTGCGGAAGCGCTTCGGGTGCTTGCGGAATATCCGTTCATCGAGATAGATCGAGATCACGCAATAGGGCCGCTTGTCGCGCGAATGCAGCCGTCGCATGAAGACGTAATGCTCGGCCGGCTTGCCATCCTCGGGAAGCAAGGGGGCGTCGGTGCGGCTTTCAGAGATATTGATGATCTCCGGCGAGGTGTCGCGGTACACCTCGGCCAGATCCGACAGGGTGGTCTCGACCCTGAGCCAGCGGTCCTGCTTCAGCTGGCCGATGATGAACGTGCCGCGACCTTGCCGGGCTTCCAATATCCCGTCACGGGCGAGCAGATCGACGGCCTGGCGGATGGTGACGCGGGAGACGCCGAATTCGGCGGCCAGCACCTCGTTGGCCGGCAGCCGCAAGCCTTGCGCCCATATCCCGCGGGCGATGCGCTGACGAAAGATATCGGCGATCTGGGCGTATTTCGGAACATGGCTGTCGGAAATCAGATCCATTTCAGAGTCTCGAGTTCGAAAGCCGCAAAACCCGGCGAGGCGCAATCTACGACATCACCAGGGCGGCGCCCCGCTCCCCGATCATCAGGCTGCTCGCATTGGTGTTGGCGGACGTGATTTGCGGCATCACGGAGGCGTCGATCACGCGCAGCCTTTCGACGCCGCGGACGCGCAGCTGCGGATCGAGCACCGACCTCCCATCAATTCCCATCCGGCAGGTGCCAACGCAGTGAAACACGGTTCCGCCGGTGGTTCGCGCAAAATCCCACAGGCCGCCGGCGCCTTCGGCTGCTTCGCCGGGCACCATTTCGATATCCCAGAGATCCCTGAACGATTTCTGCCGGTAGATCTGGCGCAGCATCTGCAGGCCCGCCACCATGGTCTTGCGGTCGATTTCCTCGGCAAAATAGTTCGGCTCGATGCGCGGCTGGTCGAATGGATCGAGCGAGCGGATGGCGAGCCGTCCGCGCGATTTGCCGTGGCATTGCCAGACCGAAGCGGTAAAGCCGGAGTAGCTGTGCAAGGGATCACCCGGCTTGTCGACCGACAGCGGCATCACGTTGAACTGAACGTCGGGACGTCCGCCGACGGCGTATTCGGTGCAGGCGGCGCCGCCGACCTGCCCCGCGCCGACGGTCAGCGGACCGCGGCCTGCGAAAATCCACTGCAACCCCATTTTTGCCAGCTCGACTGGGTTGCGCACCTGATCGTTCAGCGATATCCGCTGCTTCAGCCGCACGATCAGCCGCGCCTGGTAATGATCCTGCAGATTGTGTCCGACCTCGGGCGAGTCGGCCACCACGCGAATCCCGAACCCGCGCAGCAGTTCGGCCGGGCCGACGCCCGAAAGCTGAAGAATCTGCGGAGACTGCAACGCTCCGGCCGACAGGATGACTTCACGGTCCGCCACCGCGCTGCACGCGCTGCCGTTCTTGATCCATTCGACGCCGGTCGCGATCGATCCCTGAAACGTCACCTTGCTGACCTGCGCGCCGGTGACGACGGTGAGGTTCCGACGATGTAAGGCCGGCTGCAGGAATGCCGATGCCGAACTGGCGCGCCAATGCCTGCCGACACCGAGCTGATAGCTGCCGACGCCGAACGTCGTCTCGCCGTTGAAATCGGGATTGCGCGGCAGACCGAATTCGACGCCGGCGTCGACCCACGCCCTGGAAGCGACGTTGTTGTTGCGCAGGTCCGACACCTCGAACTCGCCGTGCCCGCCATGATACCGGCTCTCGCCGCCCTGGTATCGTTCGTAGCGGCGAAAATACGGCAGCAGTTCGCCATAGCCCCAGCCACTGGCGCCGAGTCGCTCCCAGTCGTCGAAATCTTCGTGCTGGCCGCGAATGAAGATCAGGCCGTTGATAGACGACGATCCGCCGAGCACGCGACCGCGCGGCCAGACGATCGCGCGGCCGCCGGTGATTTCGGTCGGCTCGGTCCTGAACAGGCGGGAAAACCGCTCGTTGTAGATCGTCCGATAGTAGCCGACCGGCAGCTTGAGCCAGAAATTTCGGTCGGATCCGCCGGCCTCGAGCAGCAGCACGCGGCAGGACGGATCGGCCGACAACCGGTTCGCGACCACGCAGCCGGCCGATCCGGCGCCGACGATGATGTAGTCATAGCCCTGAGCCAACATGCCGCGCTTCCCGTCAGAATCAGGCGGTCCGGTAGTTTTCGATCGACGCCAGGTCCGGCTCGATTCCCAGGCCGGGATCGTCGTTGAGCGTCACCATGCCGTCCCTGACATCGACGACGGGTCCGCAGAACAGGTCGCGCAGCGGATTGTCGTTCGAGTCGACTTCCAGCAAGCCGTCTCCACCTACTCCCGCCAGCAAATGCGCCGACGCCAACAGGCCTATGCCACCGCCGAGATAATGCGGGCAAAAGGTCTTGCCGGATTTCATGATGTCGCGGGCAATTCCGGAACAGACGCTGAGGCCGCCCCATTTGGCGATATCGGGTTGAACCACGCGCAATACGTCGTCGCCGAGCGCCTGCGCGAAGCCGGCCTGGCTTGCGATATTTTCGCCGGCCGCGAGCGGCAGCCCGGTAGCGGCGTTGCGCAAGGCTTGCCATTCCTGCCACGGCCGGTCGGCCCGGATCGGCTCCTCCAGCCAGGCGAGACCGAACTCAGCTAGATGCGGCGCTGTTTCCAGCGCCTGCGCCAGCGACCAGGCCTGATTGGCATCGGCGGCCAGCATGCCGTCGCCGATGAGTTGACGAAGGGAAGCCAGATTGGCGCGATCGGCCGCAAGGTCGAAGCCTACCTTCAGCTTCAGCGCGCGATGTCCACGGCTGAGCGCAGCTTCCGCCATTTGCCGCGAGCCGGCCGGGTTGATGCCGCTGGCGTAGACCGGGATCCGGTGTCCGTTGCCGCCGAGCAGCCTCCACAGCGGCAAGTGGCGGCGACGTGCATGGAGGTCCCAGACCGCAAGATCGATTCCGGCGATCGCCTGCGCGAATGGTCCGGGCTCGCCACATTGCAGCGCCAGTACCGACGTCCTCTGCGTCAGGGCTTCAAGGACATCGAGGGGTTGGTTCGCGACAAATCCTGTGATCGTCGGCGCGAGGACTTCGTTGACCAGGCGCGCCCGGTGCTCCGCGCCGGTCGATGGAAAATTGGCCCAGGCCTCGCCCCAGCCGACATAACCGTCATCGTCCTCGACGCGAATGAACACCGCTGGCCGATCCAGCATTCGTCCGAACGAGGTGATGACCGGCGTCGACAACGGATAGCGATAGCAAAAAGCCTCGATGGTCCGGATGGCAAAGGTCTGTGCTGGCATGCTGGCAATCCGCGACCGCGACCGAAGGCGCGCGCCTCTTGTATGGTCATCTTACTTATAATATGACTTGGCGCGGATCAACCGCAATTGCCGCTGGATCGAATGCAATGGACGGAAGTGTCGCGAGACGCTTTTTACTGGGGCTCGCGCCATGGGTTGGCGCCGTGGCTCTCTGGTACGGCGTGCGCTGGAGCGGCTTCGTCAACCAATCGCTGATTCCGGCGCCGCACCAGGTAGCGGTCAAGTTCGTCGAACTGCTGCTGAATGAAGGCCTGCTGATCGACGTATTTTCCTCGACGCGGCGGGTATTCCTCGGTGTCATGCTCGGGATTCTCGCCGCGGTTCCCGTCGGCTTCCTGCTCGGCTGGTACCGCCCGGCGCGCACCTTCGCCGACCCCATGATCAATTTCTTTCGCGCGCTGCCGCCGATCGCGTTGATCCCGCTGGTGATCGTCTATTTCGGCGTCGATGAGGTGGCAAAGCTCGTCATCCTGTTCTACGCCTCCTTTTTCGCCGGCGTGATCGTGATGTATGAGGGCGTGTCCCAGATTACCCCGCTCTACATCCGCGTCGCGCAAACGCTCGGCGCCGGCGAGTTCGAGATCTTTCGCAAAGTGATCATTCCGCTCACCGTGCCGCACATCCTGACCGCGCTCCGGGTCGCACTCGGCGTCGCATGGGCGACGCTGGTGGCATCCGAATTGATCGCGGCGCAGCGCGGACTTGGCGCCATGATCCAGAACGCCTCGACCTATTTCCTTCTCGACGTGATTTACGTCGGCATCATCTGCATAGGCTGCATTGCCCTGATCATGGACATGATCCTGCGGCGGATCAGCGCCCGCCTGCTGGTGTGGCAGGAAAGAGCCGTGGCATGAGCACGGCTTCCGGCATTCATCGCGCGAGATTTGATCGCGTCTCGCTCGAATTCCCGACGCCGAAAGGCAGGCTCAGGGTCGTCGACGACGTCAGCTACGACATCAACGACGGCGACTTCATCGCGGTGATCGGCCCGTCCGGCTGCGGCAAGACCACGATGATGAGCATGCTGGCCGGCTTTCAGAGGCCGACCTCCGGCCAGGTGCTGTTCGATGGTCATCCCGTGACCGGACCAGGTCCCGAGCGCGGCGTGATCTTTCAGGAATACGGGGTGTTTCCCTGGCTCACGGTCAAGGACAACATTGCATTCGGCCTGAAACTCAAGGCCAATCACGTTCCCGTCGCGGAGCGCGACCAGATCTGCGAGCACTATCTCGCTTTGATGGGCCTGTCGGATTTCGCGAATTCCTATCCGAAACATTTGTCCGGCGGGATGCGCCAGCGCCTTGCCATCGCCCGCGCCTACGCCGTCAAGCCGCAGTTTCTGCTGATGGACGAGCCGTTCGGAGCGCTCGACGCCCAGACCCGCGCCAATATGCAGAACCTGCTGCTCAAGGTGCTGGCCACCGAGGGCAAGACCGTCATGCTGATCACACATTCAGTGGAGGAGGCCATCTACCTCGCCTCGCGCATCGTGGTGGTGACGGCGCGGCCGGCGCGGATCAAGGAGATCATCGACGTGCCTTTCGCCTATCCGCGCGATGAATCGCTGCAGGAGCGGCCAGAGTTCGGCGAACTGCGAAGTCACATCAGGGAGCTGGTGATGAGCGAATACCGCGCGCAGCAGGCGCAGCTGCGGCCGGCTTCGTTTTCGGAATAACCAAAAAGCAAACGGGAGGAGAGAACCATGGATCGACGACAATTTCTGACCACGACGGCAGGCGTAGCACTCGGCGGCTTTGCGGCTTCGGCGCCGGCCATCGCCCAGGCCAAGACAAAGGTTCGCGTCGGCTATCTGCATACGGTCGCCGTCGACGGGCAGATCTGGACTGGCATGGACCGCGGCACGTTCGACAAGCAGGGCCTCAATCTGGAACTGCGCCAGTTCAATACCGGCCTCGAGATCTTCCAGGCCCTGATCGGCGGCAGCCTCGACGTGCTGGCGACCGGCGCCGTGCTGTCGAATTTCCCGGCGCGCGGACAGGGCAAGGTGTTTCTGATCAACGACATCGAAGTGGCGACGGCCCAGCTTTGGGTGCGCTCGGATCAGGACATCAAGTCGTTCGCGGATCTGAAGGGCAAGCGCATCGCCACGGCGACCGGCACCACGGCGCATGTGTTCCTCGACAAGGCGCTGCGCGCCAACAACATCGATCCCAAGGAGGTCGAACTCGTCAACCAGACCATGCCGGCCGCCGTGACCGCGTTCATCTCGGGCGCGGTGCCCGCGGTCGCGCTGTGGGTGCCGTTCAATGTCACTGTGCGCGACAAGGTGCCGGGCGCCGTCAAGCTGGCCGACGCCTCCGCCTACTATCCGCAGGCCGCCATCATCGGCGGCTGGGCGGCGGCCAACGATTACTACGAGCCGAACAAGGAGACGCTGGGCAAGTTGATCAAGGGCTGGGCCGAGGCCAATGACTACATCGTCGCCAACCCCGAAGAGGCCATGGAAAAGCTGCAGAAGGCCCACTACAGCCAGACGCCGCTGGCCGACATCAACGAGTCCTTCAAGGCGCAGAAGATGTTCACGTCGAGCGAATGGAAAAAGCTCTATTCGGACGGCACCGTCACCAATTGGCTGCAGCAGACCACCGACTTCTTCATGGCCAATGCCGGCATCAAGGACGCTACGCCCGCCAGCAAATATTTCGATCCGAGCCTCTATCTCAAGACGATGGCGTAGCTCAGGCCTTTGCGAACGGCGGCTCGCGGTCGTCGTTCGCTAAGCGCCCAGCATGGCTTTGAAGTCGGCGCGGGCGCGTTGCGCTTCGCCCCGCGCCGCTTCCGAAGCATCACCGAGGCCGAAATAGCCGTGAATGAGGCCGGGGCCATGATGATACTTCGTGGTGACACCGGCCGCAGCCAGCGCGTCGGCATAGGCCTTTCCCTCGTCGCGCAGGGGGTCGAACCACGCCGTAGTGACCACCGCAGGCGCAAGTCCCGCATGATTCCCTGCGCGAAGCGGCGAAACCCGCCAGTCCGCGCCGTGTTTCGCGTCGTCGAGATAATGGCCGCAGAACCATTCCATCACCGCGCGCGACAGGAAGTAGCCTTCCGCGTTTTCCGCGCGTGAGGGAAAGCGCGCGTTCTCGCTGGCGTCAGCAAAATTTCCGGCGACGTCGGTGACAGGATAGGCCAGCAATTGCGCGGCAAGCTTGATCCCTGCATCGCGGCAGGCGATCGCGACCGTCGCCGCCAGATTGCCGCCGGCGCTGTCGCCGGCCACGCCGACCCGCGTATTGTCACCGCCGAACTCGGCGATGCGCGCGATCACGTCGCGCACGGCGGCGAAGGCGTCCTCGAACGCGCCGGGAAAGCGCGTTTCCGGCGGCCGCCGGTAATCGACCGATACCACCACGGCGCCGGTTTCGATCGCCAGCAGCCGGGCCTGCCGGTCATGGGTTTCAAGGTCGCCGGCCACCCAGCCGCCGCCGTGGAAAAACACCACGGTCGGCGATTCCGCATCCGATACGCGATAGACGCGCGCGGCGAGAGGTCCGGCCGCGCCCTTCACTTCCGTATCGATGGCGCTCGCGACCGGCGGCGGCGGGACCGCGGCGCGCGCGGCGGCCAGCGCCCGGAGCGCATCGCGGGCACTTTGCAGCGTCATGGTCGTGGCATCGCGCAGCGGCAGTTTTGGAATGATCTCGGCAATGACGGGATCGAGCGGTGTGATCATGGTATCCCCCGGGACAGACATTTTGCGCAGCATAGGTTCGGTTCGCCGCCCCGGCAACGCTCCGGCCGCATCTCTCCGCCGCATGGGAGGGCACCGAAAACGGTGAATTGAAAAAGGCCACGGAGAATGCTGGGATGGCTTCGCAAGGCCGCAGCAAGCGACCGGCGGGGAGACGACACGCACCATGATCGCCGACACCACGACCCGGGCTCGACCGGAGCGCCCGTTCGAAGCGGAAGCGGTTTTCGACGCGGTGGTCATCGGCGCGGGCTTTGCCGGGATGTACATGCTGCACCGCCTGCGCGGGCTCGGCTTTTCGGCTCGGGTGTTCGAGGCCGGCAGCGGCGTCGGCGGCACCTGGTATTGGAACCGGTATCCGGGCGCGCGCTGCGACGTCGAGAGCATGCAGTACTCGTTTTCCTTCTCGGAAGAGTTGGACCAGGAATGGAACTGGTCGGAGAAGTACGCGCCGCAGCCTGAAATCCTGTCCTACGCCAATCATGTCGCCGACCGCTTCGATCTTCGGCGAGATATCGTGTTCGACACGCGCGTCACCGCGGCAACGTTCGATGAGGGCGAAAAATGCTGGCGCATCGAGACCGATCGCGGCGACAAGGTTTTGGCAAAATTCTGCATCATGGCGGTGGGCTGCCTG
>Ga0307294_10000431_pt1 | contig 10358 bp, 4 predicted proteins | sample ER_DNA_151_FD_194468 | JGI IMG/M metagenome (GOLD analysis project Ga0307294, IMG submission 194468) | Bulk soil microbial communities from the East River watershed near Crested Butte, Colorado, United States - ER_DNA_151 | ecosystem: Environmental > Terrestrial > Soil > Floodplain | place: USA... | reverse complement strand
GTCTCCGGCCCCAGCCGGACCCAGGAGCTCGGGCGCCAGATCCAGGTCTGCTCGGTGATGAGGTCGCGGGCCCGGAACTGCTGGTCCGAGCCCAGGCCGAGGGCGCCCATGTCGAGATGCAGCCACGAACCACGCGTCGCGTGTGGATCGAGGTTGGCCACCACGAGGATGGTGTCGCGGCGGCCCCCGACGACCCGCGACTTGGAGAAGACGAGGATGTTCTCGTCGTCCGCCGAGTGGAAGCGGATGTTGCGCAGCCACCGCAGCGCGGGGTGCGCCTTGCGGATGGCGTTGAGCTTGGTGAGGTAGGCCGAGAGGTTCTGACCCTCCTTGGGGCCGCCCTTCTCGTAGTCCTCCCAGTGCCGGTTCTTGTACTCGTACTTCTCGTTGTCGACCTGCTCCTCGGCGCCCTGCCGCGCGACGTTCTCCATCAGCTCGTAGCCGGAGTAGATGCCGTACGTCGGCACGAGCGTCGCCGCCAGCGCCGCGCGCAGGGTCCACGCCGTCGGGCCGCCGTACTGCATGTAGGGCGTGAGGATGTCGTGCGTCGTCGGCCAGAACGACGGACGCATGTATGCGGACGCCTCCCCGGCCAGCTCGAGGAGGTACTCCTCGAGCTCCCAACGCAAGTTGCGCCACGCGTAGTAGGTGTAGGACTGCTGGAACCCGGCCTTGGCCAGGCTGTGCATCATCGCGGGCCTCGTGAACGCCTCGGCGAGCCAGATGATCTCGGGGTGGTCCTTGGCCACGTCGGCGATGAGCCACTGCCAGAACTGCACCGGCTTCGTGTGCGGGTTGTCGACCCGGAACAGCGTGACGCCGTGGTCGATCCACACCTGGATGACCCGACGCATCTCGGCGTAGGCCCCGGCCGGGTCGTTGTCGAAGTTCAGCGGATAGATGTCCTGGTACTTCTTGGGCGGGTTCTCCGCGTAAGCGATCGTGCCGTCGGCCCGGGTCGTGAACCACTCGGGGTGGGTCTCGACGTACGGGTGGTCCGGCGAGGCCTGCAGGGCGATGTCGAGGGCGACCTCGAGGCCGTTGCGGCGGGCCGCCCTGACGAAGAGGTCGAAGTCGTCGAACGTCCCGAGGTCCGGATGGATCGAGTCGTGTCCGCCGTCAGGGGAGCCGATCGCATACGGGCTGCCGGGTTCGCCGGGCCGGGCGTCGAGCGTGTTGTTCTTGCCCTTGCGCGCGGTGGTCCCGATCGGGTGGATGGGCGTGAGGTAGACGACGTCGAATCCCATCCTGGCGATTCCGCGCAAGCGCTCGGCCGCCGTGCGCAGTGTGCCGGAGCGCCATTCGTCGGCTTCCTCGTCGTAGTAGGCGCCTTCGGAGCGCGGGAAGATCTCGTACCAGGCGCCGAAGAGCGCCAGCTCGCGCTCGACGAGCAGCCGGTATGCGGGACTGGGGCTCACCATCTCGCGGAACGGGTGTCGGCTGAACCAGGCGCGCATCGGCGCGGAGGTCGCCGTGTGCAGCCGGTCGACAGCCGGTCGGTCGGTGTCACGGAGGACGGCGATCGCCTCGGTGATCGGACTGCGCGGCTGGTCACCCTGCTCGGCCAGACACCGCTCGAGCATCCGGGCGCCCTCGTCGAGCATCAGCTCGGCGTCGACGTCGGCCTCGACTTTGATGGTCGCGTCGTGGACCCAGGTGCCCCACGGGTCTGACCAGCCCTCGACACGGTAGGTCCACCATCCGGGCCGGTCCGCGGCGACGGTCGCGCTCCACCAGCTGAGTCCGGCGTTGTCGACGTGCATCGGGAAGTGGTGGTCGACCCCGTCAGGGTCGGTGAGCACTGCAGTGGCGTTGACGGCGTCGTGGCCTTCGCGGAAGACCTGGGCGGCCACGATGAACTCCTCGTGCTCCACCGACTTCGCGGGCCGAGTGCCTCCGTCGACGAGCGGACGGACGTTCTGGACGGGAATCCGCCCAAAGGGCAGCACCCCCTCGGGGAGGGTCTCCTCGAGCAGGTGCAGAGGAGTGGTGGTGGCCTCGGGACTGGGGGCCGTGCCGACACCTTCGGCACCGGCCATGTCGGGATCGGTGGTGTCGGTCTCGACCTCCTCGGCCTCGGCGGCACGGTCGACGTCGCTGCCGTCCCTCGACACGACAGTCCGGGTATGCGAGGGGGATGATGTCGAGGGGGATGATGTCGTGGTTGCAGCGGCGTCGGATGCAGTCACACGGCCGACGCTACTCGGTGGCATGTTGGGCGGACCACCTAAGGGGCGGGGTGTCTCGCGGAGCGTGCAAAGCACTGAAAGGCCTGCAAGAAGCGGGCAACGAACCCGCTAGAGTCGACCGCTTGACACCTGCCGCCCCTCACACCGAAGGAGAGTCGCGTGACCGACACGCAGACCAGCCGTCTAGCGGCCTCGCGCCGCGGAGGACTGGACAGTCGGGACCTCACGGCCCCGCGGCATACCGTCGATGCGTTCATCAGCGACTTCATGCGAGAGCTGAACTACGGTCAGGGCGTGAGCCTGGCGCGCAGCTCGGTGAACGACCAGTATCTCGCCCTCGCCCGCACCGTCCGGCACCACCTGCAGTCCCGGTGGATGGCCACCCTGGCCAAGCAGTGGGACCAGCAGGCCAAGACGGTCTGCTACCTGTCCGCGGAGTATCTCCTCGGCCGGCAGCTTGACAACTCGATCCTCGCCTCCGACCTCGACTCCATCGTCGAGGAGGGCCTCGGCCAACTCGGCATCTCCCTCTCGACGTTGCGGGCCCAGGAGATCGAGCCGGGCCTGGGCAACGGCGGCCTCGGCCGGCTGGCGGCGTGCTTCATCGACTCGCTCGCGACGATGTCGGTGCCGTGCGTCGGCTACGGGATCCGTTACGAGTACGGCATCTTCCGGCAGACCTTTGTCGACGGCTGGCAGGTCGAGAACTCCGACCCGTGGCTGCAGCTGGGCAACCCGTGGGAGTTCCCGCACCCGGAGAACGCCGTGACCGTCCAGTTCGGCGGCTCGACCGAGACGGTGACGGACGAGGACGGACGGGAGCGGACCCGCTGGATCCCCGACTGGGACGTCCTCGGGGTGCCCTACAACTACATGGTTCCCGGCTACCGCAACGGCCGGGTCAACACCCTGCGGCTATGGAGCGCCAAGGCCACCCGGGCGTTCAACCTCGAGGTGTTCAACGCGGGCGACTACGTCGAGGCGGTCCGCAACCAGACCTTCGCGGAGAAGATCTCGATGGTCCTCTACCCCGAGGACTCCACGCCGCAGGGCAAGGAGCTGCGGCTGCAGCAGCAGTACTTCTTCTCGGCCTGCTCCATCCGCGACTTTATCGACCAGGTGCTGCCCAGGGACTTCGATCTGCGCCAGCTGCCCGACCGGGTCGTCTTCCAGCTCAACGACACCCATCCCGTCATCGCGGTGCCGGAGCTGATGCGGCTGCTCGTCGACGAGAAGGGTTTCGAGTGGGACGAGGCGTGGGCGATCACCCAGAAGTGCTTCGCGTACACGTGTCACACGCTGCTGCCGGAGGCGCTGGAGATCTGGCCGGTGGAGCTGTTGGGGCGGCTGCTGCCCCGGCACCTCGAGATCATCTTCCGGATCAACGACGAGTTCCTCGACGAGATCCGCGAGGCCTACCCCGGCGACGAGGCCCGGTTGCGCCGGATGTCGATCGTCTCCGAAGGGGCCGTGAAGATGGCCTACCTGGCCACGGTCGCCGGGTCCAAGGTCAACGGCGTGGCCGAGCTGCACTCGCAGCTGCTGCGCGACAAGGTGCTGCCGGACTTCTCCGACTTCTGGCCCGACAAGTTCACCAACGTCACCAACGGGGTCACGCCGCGCCGGTTCATGCGGCTGGCCAACAAGAACCTCGCGGCGCTGATCACGGAGGCGATCGGGCCGGGCTGGATCACCGATCTCGACCGGCTCGCCGAGCTCGAGCCGTTCGCGGATGACGCGGCGTTCCGGGAACGGTTCCGAGCGGTCAAGCGGGCGTGCAAGACGAGCCTGGCCAAGCACCTGCTGACACGGAACCAGGTCGTCCTCCCGACCGAGGCGATGCTCGACGTCATGGTCAAGAGGCTGCACGAGTACAAGCGGCAGACGCTCAAGGTCCTCCACATCGTGACCCTGTACCAGCAGATCCGCAGCGGTGAGCTGCGGGCCGAGGACGTGACGCCGCGGGTGTTCGTCTTCGGGGCCAAGGCGGCGCCCGGGTACAGGATGGCCAAGCAGATCATCGGGCTCATCAATGCAGTCGGCGAGACGGTCAACAACGACCCGCTGGTCAAGGGCCGGCTCACCGTCGTGTTCCCCCCGAACTACAACGTCACGCTCGCCGAGAAGCTCATCCCCGCCGCGGACCTGTCGGAGCAGATCTCCTTGGCCGGGAAGGAGGCGTCGGGCACCGGCAACATGAAGCTCGCGCTCAACGGTGCGCTGACCATCGGCACCGACGACGGCGCGAATGTCGAGATCCGCGAACTCGTCGGCGACGACCACTTCTTCCTGTTCGGTCTGCTCGAGCCGGAGGTCGAGGCCCTGTATGCGTCGGGCTACACCCCGGCCAGCTTCTACGAGAGCGACCCACAGCTGCGGGCGGCCATCGACCTCATCGCGTCCGGCGGGTTCTCCGACGGCGACCGGATGGTGTTCGAGCCGGTGGTGTCGCACCTGCTGGGCGACGACCGGTTCCTCGCCCTGGCCGACTACCGGTCCTACATCGACGCTCAACAGCGCGTGGAGAAGGCCTACGCCGACCCGGACGCGTGGTCACGGTCGGCCATCCTCAATGTGGCGCGTTGCGGCTTCTTCTCGAGCGACCGGGCGATGCGCGAGTACATCGACCGGATCTGGCACGCGCCGCCGGTCCTGGACGACTGAGCCCTGGAGCACGCGCCGGCCTGCGCGGTGGATTGGTCCCCCAGAGGGGTACAAATCCACCGCGCTCCTGGTTGCACCGGGTCAGAAGGTGATGCCGCGCGCCGCGAACTGAGCCTTGACCGCTGCGGCCGCCGCGGCGCCGTCGCGCTGGAGCGCCGTCGCGTAGGTGGCCTGGGCGGCGGCCGAGAAGGAGGTGTCCGCCGCATACCCGAACTGGCTGTCGATCAGCGTCGTGTCCCACGCCGCCGTCGACGTGCCGAGCGAGACGTAGTCCTGGCGGATGTCCCAGAGCGCCGCGCTCCAGATCTGGCCGTCGAAGTGGACCTCACCCTCGCGGTCCGCGACCGTCAGGTCGGTGTCGAGGCGCCGCAGGCAGTGCGGCGTGTCGCTGGTGTAGGAGACCGAGTCCCAGTCGGCGACACATGGCTCGGGCGCCTTGACCGGCCAGCCGTACTGGACGGCCGCCGCCAGCCCCACGGTCACCCCGAGGTAGTCGCCGAACGCCTCCCCGATCGAGCCGGCGTCCAGCGACGCGCCGTAGCCGGGCACCTGCGACGCGTGGACGGCGTGGCCGTACTCGTGGACGATCACCTCGGCGTCCTCGGCGTCGTCGACGCCGCCCTTGCCGAGCCGGATCCGGTACGGCTTGTCGGTCTGGTACGAGTTGTCGCCGCCGTACTGGTCGATCTTGATGTTGAACGACTCGTGCACGATCCCCGGCAGCGTCGAGCCGAACCCGAGGGACTGCAGGTACTCCTGCGCCTGGTTCACCCAGAAGTAGCCCATGACCTGTTCGAACTGGTCGGCGTGCCGCGTGTAGATGAACTCGTTCGTGGTGCTGAACGCCGGCGTCCCGGTCGAGGACTGGACGTTGGCCCACTTCCCGCGCAGGTAGCCCGACCCGTCGAGGTTGCGCAGCTGCACCTGTGCGTACTCGCTCAGTGGCACCGCCCCGTCGGAGTCCTTCATGTCGGTGAGGTCCTGGTTACCACTCGACTGGACCGGGTTGACCTTGAAGACCTGGCCGATGCCGGTCGAGCTCCCGTTGCCGGACTTGGCGGCCGAGGCGGGCAGGGCGGTCGTGACGGTCAGCGCCGCCGCGGCGAGCACGGTGCTGCCGGCGATGGCGGTCAGAGGACGGATGAGGGGTCGGCTCGTGGCCATGTGAGGGCTTCTCCTGGTTGGGTTTCGGTGGTCGAGGCGCCCCGGCCCCCGAGTCCCGTCTCGGGCGCCCCGACGACCGTACCCCCGGTCGCGTAGATTTGACCTTCCCAGGACCTCACCAGACGTGCTCGCCCGCGAGGAGTGGACGCCGCGATGCTCATCGCCGTCGGCCTCGTCCTCGTCGTGCTCCTCACCGTCGCGACCGGGTACTTCGTCGCCCAGGAGTTCGCCTACGTCTCGGTCGACCGGACCCGGCTCCGTCAGCTCGCCGACGAGGGGGACCGCGCCGCCCAGCGGGCGCTGGACGTCACCGGGCGGCTCTCGTTCACGCTCTCCGGCGCCCAGTTCGGCATCACCGTCACGGCGCTGTTGGTGGGGTATGCCGGTGAGCCGCTCATCGGCGTCGGACTAGCCGAGCTGCTGGGCTTCACCAACGTCCCGTATGCGCTTCGCCTCACCGTCGCGGTCGCGCTGGTCCTGGCCTTCTCGACGGTCCTCCAGATGGTTATCGGGGAGCTCGCGCCCAAGAACCTCGCCATCGCCCGACCGGTCCCGCTGGCCCTCGCCCTCAGTCGGTCCACGACGGTCTATCTGGCCGTAGCCGGCCCGGTCATCCGGCTGTTCGACTCCGCCTCAAACCGGCTGCTGCGCGCGGTGGGCATCGAGCCGGTCGAGGAGCTCGCCCCGGGCGCCACCGCGGAGGACCTCGGGCACGTCATCGACGAGTCGCGCAAGGGCGGAGCTCTCGACGAGGAGCTCTCGGTGCTGCTGGAACGCGGACTGGCGTTCCGAGGACTGAGCGCAGAGCAGGCGATGACGCCGCGGGTCGCCGTCGACACGGCGCCGGCCACGGCGACATTGGACGACGTCGTCGACCTGCTGCGGACGAGCCCGCACTCGCGGTTCCCGGTCGTGGCACAGGACGTCGACGACGTGGTGGGCGTGGTCGGCCTGGCCGAGCTGCTGGAGGTCCCGCGCGAGCGCTGGGACCGGACCAGCGTGGCCGACGCCTGTGCAGCGGCGGTCGTCGTGCCCGGGTCGCTGCCACTCCCAGCGGCCTTGGAACAGCTTCGCGCCAGCCGTCGCCAACTGGCCGTCGTCGTCGACGAGTTCGGCGGCTTCGACGGGATCCTCACCCTCGAGGACATCGCGGAGGAGGTGGTCGGCGACATCCTCGACGAGGGCGACGCGGCCGAACCGGAACCGCCGCCGGGACCGGCGGACACGCATACCCTGTCGGGCCGGCTGCGCCTCGACGAGGTGGAGGCCTCGACCGGCATCCGGCTTCCGGCGGGGCCCGACTATGCCACGGTCAGCGGCCTGGTCCTCGGCCGCTTGGGCCGGGTCGCCCATGTCGGCGACGCCGTCGTCGTCGAGGAGGTCGCCGACCCTGCAGATCTCGACGATCCCGCGCCACCGGAGCGGATCGAGATCCGCGTGGATGAGGTGGAGCGGCACGTCCCCGCCGTGGTCACGCTGCTGCGCCACCGGTCGGAGGCCTCCGAGCAGGCGGAGGCGTCGTGAACGTCGCTGTTTCCATCGGACTCTCGGTGCTGCTCCTCGGCGCCAATGCGTTCTTCGTCGCCGCGGAGTTCGCCGTCGTCTCGGCCAAACGGCACCGGCTCGAGGTCGCCGCGGCATTCGGCGGCCGGTCGGCCCGGGCCGCCGTCCACAATAGCCGGGAGCTGTCACTGGGACTGGCCGGCGCGCAGCTGGGCATCACCCTCGCCACCCTTGGGCTCGGCGCCCTCGCCAAGCCGGCCGTGGCCGACCTCCTCGAGCCGCTGCTCCGCCTGATGCCGATGCCGGAGGCCATGGCCGCCGCGATCGCCACGGGATTGGCCGTCGCGGCCGTCGTCTTCCTGCACATGGTCGTGGGGGAGATGGCTCCGAAGTCGTGGGCCATCAGCCATCCCGAGCGGGCCGCGATCCTGCTCGGGCTGCCGTTTCGAGTGTTCATGGCCTCGACCCGCTCGGTACTGCGCGTCCTCAACGCGGCGGCCAACCGGCTGCTGCGGCTGTGGAACATCAAACCGGTGGATGAGTCCAGCGTCGTCCAGGGGCCGGCGGAGCTGCAGCTGCTCCTCGACACCTCGCGGGAGCACGGGCTCATCGAGGCCGCCGCCGAGGAGCTGCTCAGCAGCGTCCTCGACCTGTCCGGAACGCCCGTGTACGCGGCAACCCTGCCCCTCACCGACGTCGTCGCGCTCCCGCTGGTGGCGCGCGCCGGCGAGGTGGAGCAGCGGTCCCGGGAGAGCGGGCGTTCGCGCCTCGTCGTCCTCGACGACGCCGGCGCGCCGACCGGCCTGGTCCACGTCCGCGACGCCGTGCTGGCCCGGCCGGACACGCCCGTGGCGGAGCTGGCCTACGCGACGACCTGCCTCGACCCCCACCAGTCCGTGGTCGAGGCGATCGGGCGGATGCGAGCAGACCGGTCCCAGCTGGCGCTCGTTGCGCCCGCCGACGGGCCGGTCATCGGGATCACCGCCCTGGAAGACCTCCTCGAGCGCGTCCTCGGCGAGTTCGACGACTAGACCGACCGGCCCCGACGCTGACCGGTGTCCCACTCACGGCAGCTGGACCGCAGCCCGGTAGACCCGCATGGACGCCGCGGCGACCTCCACCGGTTCGGTTGTAGGGTCGACGACCTCGGGCGGCTGTGGACGCTCCCACGCGCTGTCCCACAGGAGCTCGTAGGCGGTGAGTCCGGGCGGCGTGGGCAGCGTCACCTGGGCGGGGTTGGCGCCTCCGTGGACGAGGACCAGGACGGAACGCTCGCCGAGCTCCGCTCCGTCGAGGTACATCGCCAGGGTCCGCACCGACGGGTCGGTCCAGACCGCCTGGTTCATCGGCTGACCGGCGCGGTCGTACCACGCGATGTCGGTGGACCCGTCCTGGCGGACCAGCCGGCCGGAGGCGAAGGTCCGCTGGCGCAGGACCGGCAAGGTGGCCCGCAGCCGAATGAGGAACCGGGTCGTCTCGAGCAGGTCCTGCTGCCACGGCGCGAGGTCCCAGGCGAACCACGACGTCTCATTGTCTTGACAGAACGGGTTGTTGTTGCCGCCCTGGGTCCGCCCGAACTCGTCGCCGGCGTTAATCATCGGCACACCGGTAGAGGTCAGGAGCGTTCCCAGCAGGTTCCGAATCGAGCGGTGCCGAGCGCTCTCGATGTCCGGGTCGGCGGTCGGGCCCTCGACGCCGTGGTTCCAGGAGAGGTTGTTGTCGCTGCCGTCGCGGTTGCCTTCGAGGTTCGCCTCGTTGTGCTTGACGTCGTAGGTGGTGAGGTCCCGCGTCGTGAACCCGTCGTGAGCCGCCACGAAGTTGACCGAGGCGATCGGGCCGCGGTCTCGCATACCGAAGAGATCCTGCGAGCCGGCCAGCCGAGTGGCGAGGTCCTGGACACCGTGTCCTTGACGGTCCTCCCGGTCCCGGCCGAGGCCGGCCAGCCAGAACGACCGCACGCCGTCGCGGAACCGGTCGTTCCACTCGCTGAACGGCGGTGGGAACTGGCCGGTGCGCCAGCCGTGGATGCCGAGGTCCCACGGCTCGGCGATGTTCTTCACCCGGGAGAGGACCGGATCGGTGCGCAGCGCCACCAGGAACGGGTGGTTCATGTCGTAGTCGTCGTAGCGACCGCGGGCCAGCGCGACAGCCAGGTCGAACCTGAACCCGTCGACGTGGCACTCCTCGACCCAGTAACGCAGCGAGTCGAGCACCAACCGGCACACGACGGGGTGCCTCAGGTCGACGGTGTTGCCGCAGCCCGTGACGTCGATGTCGTGGCCCCGGTCGTCGAGCCGGTAGTAGGCCCGGTTGTCCAGCCCCCGCCAGCTCAGCGTCATGCCGGTAGCGCTCTGCTCGGCGGTGTGGTTGTAGACGACGTCCAGGATCACTTCGAGGCCGGCCCGGTGCAGCAGCTTGACCATGCCCTTGAACTCGTCCAGGACGCCCTGCGGGTCGCTCGCCGACGCATACGCCGCGTGCGGGGCGAAGAACCCGAGGGTGTTGTACCCCCAGTGGTTCGTCAGGCCCCGGCGGAGCACTTCGGGCTCGCAGGTGAAGGCGTGTACCGGGAGCAGCTCGACCGCGGTGACGCCGAGCCGGGTGAGGTGCTCGAGCGTGACGGGATGGGCGAGTCCCGCGTACGTGCCGCGCAGATGGTCGGGGATGCCGGAGAGCTGCTGCGTGAGGTTCTTGACGTGGACCTCGTAGACGACGGATTCCGCCAGCGACCGGTGCGGCGGTGCGTCGCCCTCCCAGTCGAACCGCTCGTCGACGACGACGCAGCGCGGTACGTAGGCCTTCGAGTCCCGGTGGTCTCGCAGCCCGGTGTCCCCCGCC
>Ga0307294_10000427_pt1 | contig 10441 bp, 9 predicted proteins | sample ER_DNA_151_FD_194468 | JGI IMG/M metagenome (GOLD analysis project Ga0307294, IMG submission 194468) | Bulk soil microbial communities from the East River watershed near Crested Butte, Colorado, United States - ER_DNA_151 | ecosystem: Environmental > Terrestrial > Soil > Floodplain | place: USA... | reverse complement strand
ACCAGTATCCAGATATGAGGCCTCGCCATGGGCGGTAAAAGCGGACCTTCAAATAATCAAATGGTCCAGTTCGAAATGCAGCAGGCTGCCGAAGCCAAGCAGAAAGAGAACAAGCGCCTGGCTCGTCTCGACCAGGGCAAGGCTGCGATCGATTCGCTGTTTGGCGACGATAATTTCGGCGACCCGTTCTACGAGAAGTACCGGAAAGCCGAACTCGACTACACGCTGCCGCAGCTGGAGACGCAGTACGACACCGCCAAGAACAGCATGACCTACGACCTGGCGCGCGCCGGTACGCTGCGATCGAGCGCGGCCGGCTACGCGCAGAATCTGCTGGAGAACCAGAACGCCGTCAACGAAGCGGGCGTGCGCGCGAAGGCGGATACCGACACGGCTGAATTGCGCAAGTCGATCGCAAGCCAGCAACAGCAAGCCTACAACCAGCTCTACGCCACCGAAGACCCCACCGTCGCCGCCAACACCGCGGCCTCGTCGGTGGCGAACGCGCAGCTGACGCAGCCCAACACCGGCGCGCTCGGCGACATGTTCAAACCCATCGCGATCGGCCTCGGCAGCGCGGCGGCGCCGGTGTACGGTCAATACGAACTCGGCCGGCAGCTCAATTCCAACTCCGGCCGCGGCTCTGGTCCGATAACAACGAGCAGTAGTTAAGCCATGTGCGATCCTATCTCACTCATCGGCATGGGTCTCTCCATCGGCATGGCTGTGTACAACATGCAGCAGCAGCAGGAGATGGCCAGCCAGCAGGAGAACGCCAACGCGCAGTGGGTGGCCTACCAGCGCCGCCAGGCGCAGGAGTTCACCAAGCGCGACGAAGATCTGCGGCGCAACGCGGAGGCGGCCCGCACCGGCGCGTTGAGTGAGCTGGACGTCAAGAAGCAGACCGCCGCGCAAGAGAACGAACAGGCGCGGCTTACGGAGGCGCTGACGCCCGAGGACGTCGCCAAGATGGCGAACGGCGATCCGAACGCGATCGCTTCCCGGATGCTGTCCGGCCAGCAGGGCGCCGCGGATGACGTCAAGGCGGGCATCCAGGGCCAGATCCAGCAGGCCGCGATCGACGCCCGCAAGCGCATCTCCGCGCTGGCCGCGGTGCAGTCCTATGGCGGCTCGCAATATGGTCTGACCAACCGCGCCAACACCATTCTCAACGCTTCCGGCCAGGACATCCGCCTGGCCGGCAATGAACGTGCAGGCCAGCTGGCGGCATACCAGGTCGCCAAGCAGGTCGAGCCGATCAAGATTACGCAGTATGGTGGTGGCTCGTCGCTGGGTGGTTTGTCCAGCGGCCTGGCCGGCGCCTCCGGTACGGGCCTTGGCAACGCCATGGCGTCGAGCATGCAAGTATAGGAAAGGGTTGACCGATGGGTTCGCAGTGGGTTGACGGCTCTCCCGACTGGGGCACGATCGGCACCAACATGATGAGCGCGATCGCGGGCGCGCCGGCCAAGGCTGCACAGATGCAGCACATGGTCGAGACCATCAAGGACCAGCGCCTCGCGCGGGAGCGCGCACAAGAGCAGGACGCACTCACCAGAGCGGCGGTTGCCAACGTAGACGCTGCAACCGCACCCGCGACCGTAGCGCCGCGCGAATACACCGCTATGGATATTTCCAATCCGGCGATGTTGGACGCGCCGCTGTCGAAAACGGACGTAGTCGCCGGTGGACCCAACGCCGGAATGGATGTTCCGTTCGGGCAGTTTACGGACCCCCGTGCGCTGGCGAAAGCAGAGGCGGATCGCAGGCTTGCCGTCGCCGGGCAGAAGGCTGCGATCATGAAAGATCCCAGCCACTGGTCGCAGCAAACCGCCTACGGCAACGTGGCGGCCGCCGGCGTGCCGGCAGATCCCTACGAACGCGCCAAGCTGGACTTCCTGGTCGGCAAGGGGATGCCGACCCACATCGGCGCTGACGAGAGTAAGAACCCGGTTAAGATGTGGGTACCGATCAACGATCAGAATGAGCCGGTCGGGCAGGCGGTAGCGTCGAGGTCAGATCCGTCACGGCCAGGGCAGCGTTACGGCCTCTCCACCCCAATATCGTCCGCGACACCGAATCCGTTTGAGAACGAGGGTGCGACCCGGCAGCGGCTCGATAACATCATGCAGGAGGTCGTCAAGACCGGCGGCATGACCCCGGAGCAGGCGCGGCTGGTGCCGCAGCTTGTTGACCGGATTTACCCCGGGAAGCGGGTGCGGGAAGGCACAGGGGACACTGCGCAGATCAAGATCGTTCGCGAAACCCCGATCTCGCCGCAGCACCAGAGCCTGCTGGAGCTGGCGACCGCACCGACAACGCCGCCTGCACCAGGAGCTACGCCGGCTGCGCCGGTCAACCCCAACGCCGACGTGACTGTAAGCAAGGAGCCAATATCGGCAGCCGAACTCCGCAAGGAGTACGACGCGCTGCCCGAGGTCAAGCGCGTGGTTAACACCACCGCGCTGTACAACGACGTGGCGAAATCCGCCACGCTGCCGACCAACCGGGTTCGCGACCTCGACTTGGTTTATTCCTTCATCAAGACCATGGACGACCTGACCGGCGTCAGGGACGCCGAAGTCAAGATGGTGGGGCAGACCGGCTCCTGGGACGAAATAAAGAACGAGCTGATGGGGCGGGCCAGGGGCGAAGGCATGGACAACCGTACCCGGCTGAACATCCTGGAAACGCTGAAGAACCGCATCGATCAGTACCAGGAAGCCAAGAATATTCGGGATGAGCAGTTCCGCTCGATCGCCACCGAAGGCGGCCTGGCGCACAAGACCATCGTCCCCGACATGCCGAGGCTGGTCACGATCGATCCAGCCGCGGTGCTTAACGCACCGCGCGGCATGACCACTGCCCCCGAGGGTGGTGGCTTCCTGAGCGGCATCTTCGGAACGACAGACCGTCGCGCCGCGCCGGCCGCGCCGGCGACGAGGGCTTCTGATTCGCTGCTTATTAATCCGACAGGGCGGTGAGCCATGGCAGAGATCGTTGACCTCGACCAATACCTGCAGGGCAATCTAGCCAACAAGGACACGCCCGAATTCAAGGCCAACCTTGAACGTTACCGCGTGCTGCGCGGCACGGAGCTTGGCACCACCAGCGCACCGCCGGCGGCAGGCGCCCCGGGAGCGCCGTCGCCGCCGATCAGCGGTGCTGGCGAGTACCCGCCGGCGGTCCCGCGCGCGCCGAGCCAATACGACATCGCGAACAAGCAGCTCGATGAGCAGGGCGGCGCACTCGGATTTCTGCGCAAGGCCAACGAGCTGCCGCGCACCATCGGCCGTGGGATCATCGGCGACTGGGGTGATCGGATCAACGCCGGCGCCTTTTCGCTGATGCCGGAGGCGCTGGGCGGTCGGCCCTACGCCGAAGGGCTGGAGATGGAGCGATCGCGCAACGCGCAGTCCGACGCCGCCCATCCGATCGGCAACACGATCGCCAAGGGCGCCGGCACGGTGATGGCCGCCGCCGCACAGCCGAACAAGGGTGCGCTCGCCAACACCTTGGTGGACATGCTCGTCAGCGGCGTGCGGGGCGCCGGCGGCGGCAACACTGACCTGTCTACGGGCGCGGGCTGGAAGGAAGCCGGCGTGCGCGGCGGCGAGGATGCGTTCGCAACCGGGGTCGTATCCGGTCCATTGAACAGGCTCATGAGCACGCTGCGGCCGTATTCGCAGGTGGTGCCGGATGTGGTCGCCGCCGCCGAGCGGATGGGCATCAACCTGCCGTTCTTCGCCCGCGCGTCGAACCCGGATGTGCAGGCCGCCGGCAGGCGTTACGCGCAGACCAATCCGTCTTCCTCGGTCAACCAGGCCTGGAACGAGGGCGTCACCGACACCGGCGCGGCCGCGGCAAACACCGCGGTGCGCGGCACCGGCGCCCCCGAAGTCGCCATCGCGCCATACTCGGCTGGCTATCAGGTCCACCCCGGTTTGCAGGCGTCGATCGACGCCGCGCAGGTTGAGAAGACCCGGCTCGGCGAGGAGATCGCCAGCCTGTTGCAGCCGGGTGCGCGCTACGACGTGCCGGGGACGCGGGCCACCACCAGGGACATGGTGCGCGAGCGCCGCGGTTTCGAAGAACCCAACCCCACGGCCGGGCTGGAAAGTCCGCTAAGGGTAGGCGCACGGCCGCCACCGACTGGGGCAACACAGGGGCCATGGGGCCAGCGCGGCGGCTCGTCCTGGGAGGAGATCTCTAACCTGGCAACCGACATCGGGCACAAGCTGGATCTGCCGCCCAACATCCCGCGTCCAGTGGACGACGCCAGGCTCGGCAACGTCTACCGTGCGCTGCGTGATGACCAGCGCGCCATCATGCGCGCCGCCGACGCCGCCGATGCTGCGCCGCCTGTGGTGCCGGGAGCGCCGCAGGGAATGCCGCCGGGCGCCGCAAGCGCCGCACCGGACGCGCCCATCCCTGGCGGGCCGCCTCGTATCCCGGCCATGCCGGCCCAGGTCGAGGCCGCCGTGACGCCGCAGATCGCGCCCTCAAGCTCGAGCACGGCCGTCGGCGCGCCGCGTCTTGCCGAGCAGAACACAGGCGGCCAGCTGGCCCCGGCCACCGAGACCTCGGTCGGGTCGGTGCGGCCACCCGGTGCGGCACCCGGCGCGGCGCCAGAACAGCCATGGTCTCCTGGCGGCTACGACCGGCCGCGCGAGGAGATATTCAACCGCAACGTCGAGCGGCAGCGCGTGCTCTCCGAAAACCAACGCCAGATCGATGAGGCGATGCTGGAGCGGCCAGAGGCGATCGTCAACCTGGCCTACAACTCCGCGACTACTAGCGGTACTGGCACCAACATCAACACGCTGCATACGATGGTCACGGCGATGAACCCGGAGCAGCGGCAGATCCTCGGCAGTGGCGTGCTGGCCAAGATCGTCAACGATTCCGGCGGGTCGCCGCAGAGGATCGCGACGGCGCTCAACGTCATGCCAGAGGAAGCCCGCGCGCTGCTGTTCACGCCGGGCACCCAGCTGGCTGCCGACGTTGCCGACCTGCGCACCGTGGCCGGCCAGGTCGGCAGGGTTAATGATTGGCAGGGGACAGGGTCGATCGCCTCCGGCGGCAAGGAGATGCTGACGAAGGGCCTGCGCTATGGCGGCCTCGGCGTGACCGGCGGAATAGCGGGAACGCTCGCCCACCTGGCCGGCGCATCGCCATGGACGAGCGGCGCGATAGGCGCGACGGCGGCGGCCGTTCCGGCAGGAATCCGGGGTGCCGCGCTACCCTATCTGTACCGCAACGGCATCAACCCGGCGCTTCAGTCCGCTGCTGAGATCCTGACGCGAGGCACTTCGCAGACCTCCGGCGCACCGATCGCGAACACTGCCTTCGGGACCGAGAGGAGGTTCTGATGGCCTACATGGACGATCAAGCGATCGAGCGCGAGCGCACCCGGCAGAAGATATTGGAGGGCAAGGCGCCGCTGCTCGGCGATGACACCGCGACCGCCCTGCACGCCCTCGGGGTCAACCTTGGCGTTGTGCCAAGGGGCACGCCGCCGAGCCAGACGCTTGAGCTGCTGCACAATCTGGTCAAAGGCCCCAAGGGCGTCGACGTCAAGGACACCCCCGCGCTGCAGGCGCCGATGCTGGCCCCGGGCCGGACGCCGTCGACCACACACGGCGTATGGAAGAACGACGGCGAGCTGGGAAGCGTCCTGAGCGGCCTGTTCGGCAACGCCAAGGGCAGCGCGCTGAAGCAGTACCTGGAGCAGAATAAGGCCGCACAGCAGGCCAACGGCGCCAAGATAGCCGACCACGTCCGTAAAGGCAGGGCGGCACCGATCGCGCCGCCGATGGGTGCGGAAGGCGGGCCGGCGGCTTCGGACGCCATCCCTGGCCTCAAACCAGGATTCGACGCCTCCAAGCTGCCGCCGGGGTCTCCGGCCGCGGTGGCCTACATGCACGAAAACGCCCCCGGCGGGGCCGTGCGTGGCTACGAAAAGGGTTCGACGGCACCTGGCGACGTGGAGATCCACCAGGCCTATGGCCCCGGCGATAAGTATGGCAACGCACCGCCGAAGCCGTTCACCTCGATCGTCACCCACTGGACCGGCGGCGACAGCCTGGAGAGCGCGCTCAACACCGCCAAGAGCGGCGACCCGTCGCGCGGCGGCGGCCGCTTCGGCTACCACTATTACATCGACAAGGACGGCAAGGTGTACCAGGGCGCGCCGCTGGACGCGCGCACCAACCACGTCAAGGGACCGGGCGCCGGCCAACGCAGTGACCGCCCCGACATCTCCAACTCCAACGCGATCGGCATCTCGACGGTCGGCAGCGGCGAGCCTAACGAGGCACAGCGCGCGTCGGCGGCCAAGCTGATCCCGCAATTGCAGCGGCAGTTCAACATTAAGCAGGAGAACATCGTCGGCCACGGCCAGATCCAGGCCGGAGATCGGCACAAAGACGAGGGCCAGTCCATCATCAAGGCGGCGCGCGATGCGCCGCCGCCCGGCCCGTCAACGCCGGCCTGGGACAAAGGCCTGCCCGCGCAGGCCGACCCCAGGACCAACTGGCCGTCACCGACCGAGACCACACCGGCCGACAAGCTGACCGCGGAGCCGCCGAAGGGCGTCGGCCCGCAGAGCAGCCTGGAGACCAAGGGGACGTCAGGGTCGACCGAGTTCTCATCGCAGTCGCGGACGCGGCCGGCCGACACCAAGGTCGCCAACGCCCCGGCCGCCAGCCTGGTGCCGTCGGAGCTGCTGCCGGGCGGCCAGGCGAGCGCCGGTGGCGGCGGCGCATTGGCCGATCAGCGCGCGCCCTACAAGGCGATCGCCGACGCCAACCCGTCGGTGCGGGAGACCATGGCCGCGATCATGATCGCGGAAGACGGCTCGGCGGCAGGCCGCCAAGGCGTGGCCGAGGCCATGATGAACCGGGTCAACTCGCGCGGCGAGCCGTTCGCCAAGGCAATGGACCCGGCTTACCACGCCGATTACATGGTCAAGGACCCTGCCAAGTTCCAATCCCGGCTGGCCGAGATCCGCAACAACCCGCAGCTCAAAGCGGAGATGTACGCGCTTCAGGACAAGGCGTTCGCCGGCAGCAACATCACCAACCTGGCGACCGATTACGCCTCCGGCGGCACGGCGGCCAAGTCGCGCACCAACTCCACCCCCACCTTCACCTCGGAAGGCGGGTCGCAGTTCTTCCGCAAGGACATCCGCCCCGACGAACACGGCCCCGACAACGTCCGCAACATCCAGGAGTGGCACAAGAAGACCGAGGCCGCGCTGAAGAATCCGCAGACCCAGGTGGCGCAGGCGCCCACGGCCAACCCGAAGGACGTCGGCAGCGCGACCTCCACCATGCGGGATGCCGTCAGCGGCTACCTGGCCGAGAAGGGCGTCCCCGGCAGCGGCGGCGCCGGCACGGTTTCGCAACCTGCGGAGAGGGGGCCAACCGCAGCACAACCCGCATCCGTGTTCGACAAGGGCGCATCGGCTGTGCCGGTGGCCGGTGTCGGCGGCCTGCAGGACCCCGCCAACGAGGTGGCGACCACAGCTACCACGCTCTACGATGAGGGCGCGGCCAAGCTCAACGAAATCAAACCACCGCAGGCGGTAGCACCCCCGCCTGCGGCGCAGGCGGCGCAAGCACCTCCTTCAGCAACTGCGCCGCCGCCGGCGGCGGCGGCGGTGATGACGCCGCCGCCGGCACCCCCGCCCAGGGCTGCCGCGCCACCCCCGCCACCTGCGCCGCCTCCGGCCCCGGTCAACCCGGCACACGCCGTCCTCGACGGCAGGGTCAGCGCGCTGGCGCAGAAGATCATGCCCGGCATGGCGGCGTTCCTGCCGGACAAATACGGAAGCCAGACCGCCCGCGCCCTGCTCACCAATCCCGAGCTAAAGGACACGATCGGGCCTTATTTGACCAAGGAGAACCTGAGCAAAGCCGGCATCACCCCGCAGCAGCTCCAGGACGCCATCAAGGAAGGCCCGCCGAAGAACCTCGGCAAGCGCAGCGACCTCGGCACGTCAGGGGCCACCGACATCAGCGCGCAGTCGCGTCAGGGCGGCGTGCAAAACGTGGGGCTGTTCGACGCCATCAAGGAACGGCTCTCGCCGACGCCGTCGATAACCTCGGAGCAGTTCAAGAACATGAACACGCCCGCGGAATCTGCCAGCACACGGGCGATACAGTCCAACATGCCGGAGCTGGACAGGTTCGAATATGGCGGGCGTGATGTCCCGGCGCCGATGCCGGTAATCAATCCAGCTGATCCGAGAAGCGGAACCGAGGTTGCGCGCGTCCCCTTCGGAACGCCTGACTATCCCCTGCGCGAGCTGAACAGCGGCCAAAGCTCGGTCCGGTACGGCCCGCCAGGCGTCCGCGGCGAGGGGCAACGACAGCTCGGCGAGCGGCTGGGCATGGACAGGAAGCCTAACTTCGACGTCGGCAGTCAGCCGGCGGTGCAGAACGCCGACGGCTCGATTTCAACCGTACGGACGCTCGGCTTCAACGACGGCGGCAAGGAAGTGAACGTCCCCTCGGTCCCGGCCGAGGGTGGCCGAATCATGTCCAACGAGGAGGCGTTCCAGCGCTACAAGGATACCGGACGGCACCTCGGCAAGTACGACACCGTCGACCAGGCCAACGCCGCTGCCGAGGCCCTGCACCAGCAGGAAGCCCTACAGCAGAGCCAGCACCCGCAGGGCCAGCAACCCACGGTGCCGCCGGAGCTGGCGAAGGCGTTCGAATTCGCTTTCAAGGATGAAAGCCGGGCGCCCTCGATGACGCCGGTGCCGCCCGAGGCGATGCCGGTACTGCCATCCCAGGTAGCGCCGCCCGCCCAGAATCCGGGAGGCGGCGGCGCCAGCGGACTGTCACTGGCCCCCTCCGGCCTCGCCAGCCTGCCGACCGGCGGCTTCACGCCGGGTGCGCCAGCCTCGCAGGGCGGCAGCATCGCCATGGCCGGCATGCTGCCGGCGATCGAGACCTCGACCTTCTCGACGCCGCTGCTCGACACCACCGCGACGGGGTCGCCCTTCGGCGCCTCCAGCCTGTCGCCGATCCCGTTCAACACCCTCAACAATTGGGGCTGGGGCGGCATGGGCAGCGGGTTCAGTGGCGGTGGCGGCTTTGACTTCGGCGGTGGCGGTGGCGGCGGCTTCGACTTCGGCGGCGGCCTGGGCGGCGGCATGATGATGCCGATGTCCTTTGGAGCCGGTGGCTAGCCCAAAAATTTTTTCAGGTTTTCAACTTCAACTCAACCTTAGATGGTCTCTGATCGCCACCACGATCAGCAGCATCAGGCCGACCGTCACCACGGCTGCGAGATAGTCCATCCTAATTACTCCAGTAGATGTAGACCGCGGCGGCGGTCACGCCGGTGAGCACGATAAGCACCTCACAGATCACGGGTATTAGGATGTGCATCATGGCGTGCCCCTCGAATCAGCAGAGCATATCTCAGATAATCTGTATAACAATCTTGTTCACTCAATAAATCTGAGTTAGGGATAACGAATGATAAACCTGAACACGACAGAAGACGTCATCGATGTACTCGGCGGTCTCGCCGAGCTTTCCACCCTCACCGGCACATCGGTGAACGGCGTCTACAACTGGCGCACGGAAAACAAATTCCCCGCCGACACCTATCTGCTGATCCAAGGCGAACTGAAGCTGCGCAACCTGATCGCACCGGACCATCTGTGGCCGATGCGGAAGGCGGTCCCGGTCGGCAAACGTAAAACGCGCGCGGGCACTTAACCTGCCTTTGCACGCCCGTGCGCGTCCGGCCGCCGTGTCGCCCCCGACACGGCGGTCACTGCCCATCCCAACGAAGAGGAACTTATGGAACACGCACTCATCGAAGCCCTCAAGCCCGAGATCGCACCGTTCACCGACCAGGTGCACACCTTGATGCTGGAGAGCGTTAGCAAGATCGCCGACCAATGGATTGAACAGCTCAAGATCGTGCGCGAGAATACGATCGCGCTGGAGGCTCAGATCGTTGCCTGCGTCGGCAAGACCAAGTCCGACATCACCATGCTGCACGAACTCGGCACCAAGGTGGCTGAAGAAGCCAAGCGCGGTCAGGAAGTGTGCCGGCAGTTGAGCAACAGCATAGAGGCGATTGCGTAATGTCCTGGAAACCGGAAGTCATAACCCGCGCCGGTGGCGTGTGGGCCGGCAACGCGCTGCGGTTCGCAACCCAGCGCGAGGCGAAAGACTACGTCGCCGACCTGATGATGCGCTGGTCCTCGGTCATCGACACGCGCGTTATCGAAACTAACGATCCGGTCAGCTACATCTGGAGCAGCGTGGAAGGCGCGCTGCCGAAGGCCCTGGTCGACGCCGGAAAGCCGGCGAAGCCATGAGCCAGCCCTGGACCCACACCCCGTATAGCCCCGCACATCCCCGTGTCGATGAGCACTATGTCGAGCCGTTCTGGGTCAGTGAACGGCTGT
>Ga0307294_10000426_pt1 | contig 10455 bp, 9 predicted proteins | sample ER_DNA_151_FD_194468 | JGI IMG/M metagenome (GOLD analysis project Ga0307294, IMG submission 194468) | Bulk soil microbial communities from the East River watershed near Crested Butte, Colorado, United States - ER_DNA_151 | ecosystem: Environmental > Terrestrial > Soil > Floodplain | place: USA... | reverse complement strand
GCCGCTCAGGTTTGGCTGGCCCGCCGATTCAAGCGCAAGATCAATGTCGGGATGCTGACAAGCTCCATCGTGTTGTTGGTGCTCGTGATCGGCAGCCTGATCGTGGTACTGCAATTGCGCAGCTCATTGCAGGAAATTTCCAGTGGCAGCCTTGCCGCGGTCAACACAGCCGCCGACGCCAGGATCAACGCCAACGACGCGAAATCCAACGAGAGTCTGACACTGATTGCCCGGGGATCCGGGCAGGCGTTTGAGGCCGCCTGGAAATCTTCGGCCGACTCGGTGGCCGAGAACCTTGGCCGTCTCACCGACAAGCCCGAACTGGTCGGCCAGTGGCAGGCCTATACCGATGTTCACACCCAGATCCGGGCGCTAGACGACGAGGGCCAATGGGACAAAGCGGTGGCCAAGGCGACTGGCTCGGCTAACGACTCGTCCAACACGGTCTTCGGTGCATTCGACAGCAATCTCGCTGGCTACCTGGACGGCGTAAGCCAGGAGGCTTCGAACTCACTTGCGAATGAACAACCTGTCATGGTCGTTGCCGCGGTTCTCATCCTCCTCGGCGGGTTGGCGGCCGCACTCTTGGGACGTCGGGGCGTGGCCGAGCGGCTGAGGGAATACCGATGAGTCTCCGCTGGCGTAAGCCGCTGCTGGGCCTGGCAGCCGCAGTCTCGATCACGGCGCTTTCAGCATGCACACTGTTCAGCTACAGTCCCACGCCGCTGCCATCCGAAGCACCGACTCCGCAGCCGACCTCCGGCGCACCGACGTCAAAACCAGCCAAGTGCGGCAACCCGCTCGCCTCGTATGAGCCCAGCGGACCACTGCCTACCCCGAACACCTTGCCCAATGGATCCACTATGGCGAAGATCCAAAAGCGCGGCCGACTGATTGCCGGGGTATCAGCGGATACCTATTTGTTGGGGTCACGAAACCCATCTACCGGTGAGATCGAGGGTTTCGACATTGACATGGTCAAGGCCGTCGCCAAGGCGATCTTCGGGAACGAGAACCGCTACCAACTGAAGGTGATCACTGCAGCGCAACGGATCCCCGTGCTGGAAAAGGGCGATGTCGACATTGTGGCCCGGAATATGACAATCAACTGTGATCGTTGGAAGCAGATTGCTTTCTCGACGGAGTACTACCAGTCGGGCCAAAAGATCTTGGTCCGCAAAGGATCGAAGGCCAACTCGATTTCCGACCTTGCCGGACAGAAGGTGTGTGCGCCGATTGGCACCTCAAGCATGGACAACTTGATCAAGGAAGCACCAAAGGCGATACCGGTCGGCGCGGACACTCACACAGGATGTCTGGTTTTGTTTCAGGAGGGCAAGGTTGCAGCGATCACTGGCGACGACACCGTGCTGGCCGGGCTCGCAGCGCAGGACCCCTATGCGGTAGTGCCTGATCAACGTGCATTCACTGCCGAGCCGTATGGATTGGGCTTCAACGAAAAGGATGTGGATTTCGTACGCTTCGTCAACGCTCGGCTCGAGGAGATGCGTACCGACGGTGAATGGACCAGGATCTACAACCGGTGGCTGAAAGACTCTCTCGGTCCAGCACCCAAACCGCCGATACCGGTCTACGGGCGATGATCGTGACCACGCCTGCCGGACAGGTGACCGCGCCGGTCGCGCCAGGACAGATGGGCTCAGCCCTCCAGGCCCAGGCCGCCCAGGTCTACCTCGATGAGCTTGGTCGGTGGCGCGACGGTCGCCGCCACGAGTTGGATGAGCTGGACAAGGCCGCGCTGCAAGCACCCACCGGCTCGACCGCCACCGGCGACATTCTGTTGTCGATGGCGCTGTGGAAGGCGGTATCTGATCGCTACGAGCTGCTGCTTGCCACCTGGAACTCAGGTCGGGTTGGTGTCACTGAGCTGATGCGCCTGTCGACCCTCATCTGGGGCCGACTGGACGCCGCAACAGCCTCAGGGCTCTTGGTCTCGCTGCCAGAGGCGTGCCGGCTGTCCGACGCGCTACTGTCGCAGCTCCGCGTCAAGCTCGGTTTGGATCCGTCTGGAGCCGAGATCACCGAGCGGATCCGACAGCTGCGCGCTCAGATGGAACGTATCCGCGAGCAGATTGACTTGGAACCGGCGGGCACCGCCCAGCAACAGGCGGCCTCTGCTCAGTCACGGCTGGCACGGCGACTGAAGGATCTCGCCGAGAAAGCTGGTCGCGGCGGGGATGTTGCCGGATCGCTGGGTCCTTTGGAGATCGAAGCCGCCACTTTTGAACGCGACCTCATCGTCAACGGAGCCCGGCGGCGTGATGCTGCTGCGCTGGTAGAGCGGGCACGAGCGCAGCGCGCCGAGTTGGAAGTACGCGAAGCTGCCCTCCGCAGCAGCGTCGAGGAATGCCTACGCCTAGCGGATCCCGCGCCTCGCTACGCGGTGCCGGACACGGCGGCCCTTGGTCCGGTGCCGAACACCCGCGAGGATCTGGAGGGCTATCTACGTCGGTTGGATCAGGTGTCTCGGGCGATGACTCTGGCACAGGCGGCGTACGAGAAGGCGCTGCATGATCATTCCGAGCTCGACAGCCGGCTTGAGGCCTACCGCGCTAAAGCGGAAGCAACCGGGATAGCCCGGATTCCCGACGTAGCACAGGCCTATGAGCTTGCTCGGAACGTCTTGGACGAACGGCCTACCCGGATGGTGCTTGCCGAACAACTCGTGACCGTCTATCAAACCTACCTGCAAACCACCCCTGCGCCCCGTCCGGCGCAGTCAGCCAAGTCCGCGGAAGAAACATGATCAAATGCACCCAACCGGGCTGCACCGGCACGATTGTTGACGGCTACTGCGATGTCTGCGGCAGTCCAGGACCCGCCGAGGCGCCAGCCGCCAGCCCAGCGGTCGCCGCCCCAGCCGCGACTCCGAGCGCTGTCAGTCCGCAGGCGGCCCTCACGCCCGACCTCGAGGGCACAGCCTGCACACGGCCCGGCTGTACCGGCACCATCGTCGACGGCTACTGCGACGTCTGTGGCAATCCGCCGGCAGCAGCTGCGGTTCAGCCGGCCGCCGACGATCAAGCACCGATATCCGCGGGCGTCACTCGAGGCTCCAGTCGATTGCGGTCAGCTGCCTTCGGCTCACAGCGAGTGTCCGGCGACGGCTCCAAGATCACCAAACGGGTGCGATCGGGATCCCAACGCCTCCGCTCGGCACGACTCGGCGCCGGACTCACCCGGGTTCCTCCGGCGCCGGTGATCGACGCCGCTCGAGCAATCATGAAGGATCCCCAAGTCCCTGAGGACAAGCGCAACTGTGCGAACTGCGGCTCGCCGGTCGGGCGGTCACGAGATGGGCAGCCGGGACGTGCCGAAGGCTTTTGCCCGAAGTGCGGCACCCCCTTCTCGTTCACCCCAAAGCTGCAGCCCGGCGAGCTGGTGGCCAACCAATACGAGGTAGTCGGCTGCCTCGCCCATGGCGGACTGGGCTGGATCTATCTCGCAAAAGATCACAACGTCTCGGATCGCTGGGTCGTACTGAAGGGCCTGCTGAATACCGGCGACAAAGATGCGCTGGCCGTAGCGATCGTAGAGAAGCAGTTCCTTGCCCAGGTCGAGCATCCGTTGATCGTCGAGATCTACAACTTTGTCACCCACGGCGATGCCGGCTACATCGTTATGGAGTACGTCGGCGGCACCTCACTCAAGCAAATCTTGAAAGACCGGATGCGGGCCAACAACGGGAAGTTCGATCCGCTGCCGGTGGATCAGGCGCTGGCATACATTCTGGAGATCTTGCCGGCCTTCAGCTACCTTCATGATCTTGGTCTGATCTACTGCGACTTCAAGCCGGACAACTTGATCCAGGTCGGGGATGCGGTGAAGCTGATCGATCTTGGTGGGGTACGGCGCGCTGATGACGAAGAGTCTGCGATCTATGGCACCGTCGGCTACCAGGCACCTGAAGTGGCTCAGGTCGGCCCCAGCGTGGCATCCGATATTTTCACGATCGGTCGCACTCTTGTGGTGTTGATGATGGAGTTCCGGGGCTACCAGACCAAGTACGTCGCAAGCCTGCCGCCCGTCGAAGAGACGCCGCTGTTCGCCGAGCACGACTCGCTGTACCGACTGCTGGCGAAGGCCTGCGCAGCCGACCCCGCCGACCGTTTTGCCTCTATCGATGAGTTCCGGGTGCAAATGCTCGGAGTTCTTCGGGAGGTGGTTGCCCAAAAGACGCCTGGCACGGCTCTGACCTCGGCTACCTCGGTGTTGTTCGAAGCGCCCACAATCACCAGCGAAGCGCTGGAGTGGGATGAATTGCCGTCACTGCGGGTTGATACCAGCGATCCCCAGTACGCCTGGCTGGTCAACATCGCCATCGAGGACCCGGAAGAGCGCATTGCCGAGCTCCACAAGGCGCCAGTAGCAACCGCTGAAGTGTGGCTGGCTCAGGCTCGGGCGGCCTTGGAGCTGCGGCGTCGTGACCTCGTAGACCAGATCGTCAACGACATGTTGGTCGAGGACCCGTGGGAATGGCGTGCCGTCTGGGTCGGTGGTCTTGCAGCTCTGGACGCCGGAGATTTCGCATCGGCACAATCGTCCTTCAACGCCGTCTACGGGCAGGTGCCAGGCGAATTGGCGCCCAAGCTGGCACTAGCCCTGGCTTGCGAACGTGGTGGCGAATGGCAGATCGCCGAAGGGCTGTATCAGACCTGCGCCAGCACTGATGCCAACTATGTCGCTTCTGCGGCATTTGGGATGGCACGAATCCGTGAGGCTCGCGGTGATGTGGCGGGCGCCGTCGAGGCGCTGGATCTGGTGCCGTCGACCAGCCGCAGCTACCCCGAGGCGCGTCGGCTACGCGCACTCAAGCTTTACGAATCCGGTCAAGGGCTACCAGCTCTGGCCCAGGCGATGGACAGCATCAACGGTGTCCAGCTGGATCCGCGGGACCGCGGCGAGCTGACAGCCCAAATTTTGGAACGGGCCATTTCGGAGGTGAGCAAGAACGGCGCCAAGACCGGTGTCAGAGTCGGTGCCTACGAGGCGCAGGAGGACACCTTGCGCGACGGATTGGAGACCACATATCGCCAGCTCGCAGGAATCGAGACCAACGAGCGGCGCCGCTATGAGCTGGTTGACAAAGCCAACGCCGTACGACGGTGGACCCTACGATGACCCTACGATGACCGACCACCTGACGCAGTCCGCTACGCCCGAAGCTGGCCCAGCGGCTGACACCCCACCGCCAGTCGCTATCAGACAAGCTGACGGGACTCTGAACTGCCCGCACTGTGGCGCCGAGGTTACTGCTGCTGAGGCATTCTGCGAAGCATGCGGAGGCCGCCTGGCGCCCACGTCTGCTGGACCTGCCGAGGATGCCGACGAAATGGCGGCCCCAATCGACATCACTCGGTCGATCAAAACCGAGGCTGAGGACGAGGACACCGTTGCCGTTACTCGTCCCTGCGCCAACTGCGGCGGCGTCATTGGGCCAGACGGTTACTGCCAAACCTGCGGAACCAAGGCGCCCACCGAGCGGGACCACTACACCGAGCAACCGGCATCGTGGGTTGCCGCCTGCTGTGACCGCGGCGTACGACATCACCGAAACGAAGACGCCACCGCCGTCGCGTCCGAACCCACACCAGGCTCCCGTGCCGTGCTCGTGGTTTGTGATGGCGTGTCCACCTCACTCGACTCTGATGTCGCCAGCCTTGCGGCCGCTCATGCGGCACGCGAGGTCTTGGTCGCACACCGGCCTGCGGGTTTGGGAACCCCAGCGAGTCGGGTCGCCGCCATGTCAAACGCTGTAGTGAAGGCGGCTGCATCGGCCAATGCTGCGGTAATCGACAGCACTGCGGCCGGAAGTGAAAACGCCGCCTCATGCACCTTCGCCGCGGCAGTTGTCGAGGGTGACCTCGTAGTCTTCGGCAACGTCGGTGACAGCCGGATCTATTGGATTCCTGATCATGGCTCCGGCGGCGAGCCGATCGAACTTAGTGTCGACGACTCGGTCGCACAGGCGCGAATTGCCATGGGAACTCCTCGCGATGAAGCCGAAAAAGGCCCGCAAGCTCATGCGATCACCAAGTGGCTCGGGCGTGACAGCCCGGACTTCTCGCCACGTACCGGCTCCCTCACCATAGGATCCCCCGGCTGGGTTCTGGTTTGTTCCGATGGCCTGTGGAACTACGCCTCAGAAGCCGCTGCCATCCAGTCACTCGTCGGAGAGCTGAGCCCTTCCGACTCTGATCCACTCGCCCTTGCCGTGGCCCTCGTTGACTGGGCCAATGGTTGCGGCGGCAAGGACAACATTTCGGTGGCGCTCGCCCGTCTGTAATCCCCAGTTTGTTGGAGCTGCTCGCGCAATGCCGACGCTCGCAGCTAGACGGGGGCGCTGAGTTGCCTGGGTTCCAGGCATACTGAACCGAATCAGCCAGGATGCGAAAGGAAAACTTGATCATGGCCGAGTTCACCGCCGAGGTGTACCAGAACGAGTTCCTGCCCGAAGGCGGCACCGATGTCAACGCCATCGTCACAATTACCTGCCAGGGAGCCGGGTCCGCCGGGCAAACCGGGTCTGGCGATGCCGGGGAGATCATCATCGTCGACACCTCTGGTTCGATGGGCCGGGCGAAGCTGGAGGCGGCCAAGGTGGCAGCCTCGGCCGCGGTAGATCAGATTCTTGACGGCACCTGGTTCGCTGTGGTCGCCGGCACCCACCAGGCTTACCTGGCGTTCCCGTTGGTACGCGCTGGTAGGGGCATGGTGCAGATGGACAGCAACATGCGGCAGGCCGCGCACCTGGCCATCAGTCAATTCCGCTCCGATGGCGGTACGGCTATGGGAACTTGGCTGGCCCTTGCCGGCCGCCTCTTCGACTCCGTACCCGGGCTTGTGCAGCGGCACGCGATCTTGCTGACCGACGGCGAGAACCACAACGAGACACCGGAACAGCTGACGAACGCGATCATGGGCGTAACGGGAAAGTTCCAATGTGATTGTCGAGGCGTCGGCGTCGACTGGCAAGTTGCTGAGGTTCGGCGGATCGCACAGGCGCTGCTCGGCAGCGTCGACATCATCCCGGAGCCGGATCAGATGAGTCAGGTCTTCGCCGAACTCATGCAACAGTCCATGAGCCGGGGAGTGGCCGACGCCCAGTTGCGGGTGTGGGCACCGCAGGGGGCTCAAGTGCTCTTCGTGCGACAGGTGTCGCCGACCGTGGAGGATCTGACCTCACGCCGCGTCGAAATCAATCCGCTCACCGGCGGATATCCCACGGGATCGTGGGGCGATGAGTCCCGCGACTATCACGTCAGCGTGCGGCTCGGCGCGAAGGCCATTGGGCAGGAGCAGCTCGCCGCGCGCGTCCAGCTTGCTGTTCGCAACGAGGTGGTCGCCCAAGGGTTGGTCAAGGCGAAGTGGTCCGACGACGAGGGCCTGACTACCCGGATAAATCCTGAAGTGGCCCACTACACCGGCCAGACGGAGCTTGCGGAGGTGATCCAGGAGGGCCTGGCTGCCAAGTCTGCCGGTGACGAGGAGACCGCCACTATGAAGCTGGGCCGCGCTGTACAACTGGCAGCCGAGACTGGCAATGACGAAGCGACCACTCGACTGCGCAAGGTGGTCGACATCGAGGATTCCGAAACCGGTACCGTGCGTCTGAAGCGTGCTGTGGACAAGGCAGATGAAATGGCCTTGGACACAGCGTCCACCAAGACGACGAGGATCAGGGGATGATCGCTCCCCTCGATCAGGAGAATGTGCGACCAATGACTTTTATCCCAGTCTCGCCCCTGAGCCCGACGCCAGGTGGCCGCCGATGATCGCCGTCTGTCCAGCGGGCCACTCCTCGCTGGCTCAGGACTACTGCGATGTCTGTGGCAGGCCTATTGATTCCGCAACGGCGGCGCCGGCGCCTATTTCGGCCAGCACTGCCTCACCGGCCAGCACTGCCACCTCACAACCAGGACGCCAACCCTGTCCGAACTGCGGCATGGACAACTCCGTCGATGCCCTGTTCTGCGAGAACTGCGGCTATGACTTCACAACGGGCACTCCGCCCAGGCCGCCAGTCACATCTGCGCCTATGAATGGACCCTCGGCTGATCAATCGTCAGCCTCGGAGCCTGTCGTCCCGCCGTTTGGCAATGGCAGCCAGGCCCCTGAAACATTTGACTGGGTAGCTGAGATGTGGATCGACCCGGCCTGGTATGAAGCCCAGCAAAGTCCAGATCCCATGCCCTCGCCGGGTCTTCCAGTCGTGATACCACTGCGCTCGAAGTCGATCTTGGTAGGTCGTATCTCGCGTAGCCGGAACATAAATCCTCAGATCGACTGTGAACCCGACTCCGGCGTCAGCCGACGCCAGAGCCAGTTGACCACCGATGGCAGCCGCTGGTGGGTGGAGGATTTGGATTCCGCCAATGGGACGTTCGTTGCCGCTGCCACGGATCCGATTCCCAGCAACCCGATTCCGATCGGCGTTAAGCATGAACTTGCCGCTGATGATCGAATCTACGTTGGCGCGTGGACTCGGATAGTGATTCGTCGTGCCACGGAGGACGAGAAAGCGAATCTGGGTTAGGGTTCCGATTCCTGCAACGCTCTGCGCGAACACCGCAGGGTATCGGGTTCAGCGTGTGGCACCGTTACTCCAGTGCCACCCTGCGGCACGTCAGCTCTCACCAGGAGGAACAGTGGAGGTCAAGGTCGGAATTCAGAACGTCAATCGAGAGATCGTGGTGGAGAGCAGTGAGTCGGCTGTCAACATCGAGAAGGAACTGCTCAGCTCAATTGCAGACGGCGGTGACGGAGTTTTCACGCTCACTGACGAGCGCGGCCGCAAGGTGCTGATACCGGTGCGGAAGATCGCCTATGTCGATTTGGGTGAGGAGAACGCCCGCCATGTCGGATTCGGCGCGGTTTGATCTCGGCTTGTCCGCTCGCACAAATCGCGCGGACAATCCCCTGTCTTCCTCCTTCGTTCGCAGACGATAGGCAACCGCCGGCCTGCGGCAGTCACGAAGATCGTCTGCTCACTCAGTCGTCCAGACAGGGGCGCGCGATTTTGCGATGCTCGCGGACCTGGTGCTTGCTCCTCTTCAGGCCTGAAGGCCCAGCTTGGCCATGCGGCGCGTGTGGTTCTCCACGAGTCGTGAGAACATCCGGCTGATCGCGGCGAGATCCATGCCGGGACGATCTACTGTTCCGGTCAGCAAGTGGGTAAGGGCGTCTCGGTTCGCCGCCACTCGTTGGGCCTGGCTCAGCGCCTCCCCGACCAGCCGACGTCCCCAAAGCGCCAACCGCCCGGCCACCCGAGGATCGGCAACGATCGCAGCGCGCACTCTCTCGACCACGAAATCCGCATGGCCCTCGTCGGCCAGCACTTGATGGACCAGGGTACGAGTGTCCGCATCCACGAACGCCGCGACCTCCCGGTAAAAGTCCGCAGCGAAGCCATTGCCGACATAGGCCAATACCAGACCCTCCAGCCAGTCCTTCGGTTTGGTGTGCGCATGAAATTCATTGAACGGAGCGTGGAACGGCTTCATGGCGACCATCACGTCAACGTCGAGTTCCGCCAGTCGCGCACGTACCGTCTCGAAGTGTGTGATCTGCAGGGCAGCCAGCGACGCCATGTACACCTTGTCGGCCAGAGTGGGAGCCCGGCGTGCGTCCTCAGCCAACCGATCGAAGGCCGCTAGAGCCCCGTACGCCAAGACGCCGAGCAGATCGACGACGCCTTGCCGGTACTCCGGCTCAGCAACCCACGGCTCTACCGGCTGAGGCTGCTGCGACGCATCGTTCATGGTCGCAGACTATTGGGACCCTCCCTAATAGCTGGCAACGGAGCTGGCGGCCTGACCAGATCGCGTAAGGGTTTCGACGACCGCCGCGCAGAATGCCGGCAGGTCATCTGGTGAGCGACTGGTTATGAGATTTCCGTCAGTAGCGACCTCCTGGTCGACTACATCGGCACCGGCATTGCGTAGATCGGTACGGATGCTGGCGTACGAGGTAAGTGTCCGACCAGACACAACTCCGGCCTCCACCAGCGTCCACGGGCCATGGCAAATGGCTGCAACCGGCTTGCCGGAGTCCACAAAGTCTCGGACGAATGCAACTGCGGCTTTGTCCAGCCGCAACTTGTCCGGGTTGACCGTGCCGCCTGGGCAGCAGCAAGGCGTCGTAGTCCTCGACCGATGCATTAGCTACCAGCCCTTCGACCGGAAAGGTGCCAGCGGCCTCAAGGTCGTGGTTACGGGCTTGGATCTCGCCATCGTGCAAGGACAGCAGATCGGTCTCGGCTCCTACCTGTCGCAGCGCATCGCGTGGTTGCTCTACCTCGACCCGCTCCACGCCGTCTGCGGCCAGAATGGCCACTCGTTTTCCTCGTAGTTGTGCTGCCATTTCCTACTCCGTTCTTGATGTTGCCCACGCGGTTGGAGATCGGTTACCCGGGGTGCTGATCAGTCATGCCCT
>Ga0307294_10000422_pt1 | contig 10497 bp, 11 predicted proteins | sample ER_DNA_151_FD_194468 | JGI IMG/M metagenome (GOLD analysis project Ga0307294, IMG submission 194468) | Bulk soil microbial communities from the East River watershed near Crested Butte, Colorado, United States - ER_DNA_151 | ecosystem: Environmental > Terrestrial > Soil > Floodplain | place... | reverse complement strand
TTACCGCCGTCACCAAGCGGTCGAAACCTGGGGTAACATTGATCCGTCAACCCTTCAAAGCACGCACTCCCGAAGAACTCATAGCGCTGCTCAGCGCGGTGGCGACGGCGGTTCTTGCTTCCATGATAGTTGCGACGCTCTATTTCGGTCGCGAGATTCTGATCCCCATAGCGCTTGCCATCCTTTTGAGTTTCGTTCTGGCGCCACTTGTCAGGCTACTGCAGCGTATCCGGGTGCCGCGAGGCCTGGCAGTTGTAGGCGTCGTTGGAGCGGCGTTTGCGCTGATTTTCGCGACAGGAAGCCTTCTTGCCACGCAGCTGACGCAGCTTGCAGGTGACCTTCCGCGCTACCAATCGACAATCAGTGACAAGATCCAGTCTTTCCGGGAAACGACGGCCAGCCGCGGTACGCTGGAACGCGCCTCCGGGATGCTGAAGGACCTCAGCAAGGAGCTGGACAAACCGAAAGACGCGCCGTCGGCGCTGAGTGTCAAGACCCCGACGCTCACGCCTGTTCCGGTGGAAGTGCGTCAGCCTGATCCCGGCGCACTTGAAAGTTTGCAAACCCTGATCGCCCCCCTCCTTCACCCGCTGGCTACCACCGGTATTATCATCATCTTTGTCATTTTCATTTTGCTTCAGCGTGAAGATCTGCGTAACCGATTGATACGGCTCGCTGGTTCGCATGACCTGCAGCGAACGACGGCTGCGATCGACGACGCCGCGAGGCGCCTCAGCCGGCTCTTCCTGATCCAGCTTCTCTTGAACGGAACGTTTGGCCTGGTGATCGGAATCGGTCTGTGGCTGATCGGCATTCCAAGCGCCATCCTGTGGGGCATCCTGGCAGGCGTACTCCGCTTTGTCCCCTACATAGGTGCGGTCATTGCTGCTGCCTTCCCGCTCGCGCTGTCCGTTGCGATCGATCCAAGCTGGAACATGCTGCTGTGGACTCTCGCGCTGTTTCTGGTGGTGGAGCCGATCGTCGGGCATGTGATTGAACCCATGGTGTACGGTCACAGTACGGGGCTATCGCCTGTCGCCGTCGTCGTGTCGGCGACCTTCTGGACTGCGCTCTGGGGACCCATTGGCCTGGTGTTGGCTACGCCCTTAACGGTTTGCCTCGTCGTCCTTGGGCGACATGTTGAACGGCTGGAATTCCTGGATGTCATGTTTGGTGACCGGCCAGCGTTGTCGCCGCCCGAGATCTTCTATCAGCGTATGCTGGCTGGTGACCCCAACGAAGCTGCGGAGAAGGCCGAAGAATTCCTGAAGGAGAGGTCTCTCTCGTCGTACTATGATGAAGTCGCCCTGAAAGGGTTGCAGCTTGCTCAAGCCGATGCCGAACGTGGCGTTCTGGACCGAGAGCGAACAGGCAAGATCAAGGACGCGGTAAGCGAATTTGCCGTCAACCTGTCGGATCAGGACGACCGTCCTCCGCCCAAGATCAGTTCGACCACGGATGCCGAAGCAACTTCGGCAGTAGAAAGCGTCGCCGACAACTCGCCATATCAGAACTTGCCCGTGCTGAGCAAAGACGCGCTGCCTCCCGAATGGCTTGGCGAACACCCGGTCCTCTGTATCGCCGGCCGCACCCCGATCGATGAAGGCGCCGCGATCATGTTGGGGCAACTAACAACCGCTCACGGCCTCTCGGCTCGCGTGGAGGGCCCAGAGGCTCTTTCCGTCGCGAATGTATTCCGGCTTGAAACCGCCGGCGTGGCTGTCGCCTGCCTGATTTATCTGGATGCAAACGGTCCGGCGCATATGCGCTACTCCGTGCAGCGTCTCCGTCGCAAACTGCCAAAAGCCAAGATCATCCTCTGCTGTTTCATGAAGGAAATGGAGCGCTCCGGACTGGAACCACTGCGGCAGCAGGCAAAGGCAGACCTGGCGGCCGCCAGTCTGGGCGAGGCCGTGCAGTTATGTATCGCAGCCACCGGATACGAATTCCCTGTCACTACTGTATCGGCAGAAGTCCCCGCGATGAGGGCGTGATCGGACTGAACGACCGACAGCGTTTCGTCGCCGGTCGTTCGACCACTACCTTCAAATATCGGAGGTGCAGGAAACGACAGGACAAGCTATGTGGCGCGCAGGCCGGACAGCGAAAAAGGTATTCAGGCAACCCGGTGCCTTTGCACTTGCAGTTATCAAGCAGTTTCGTGCCAATCAGGGTGTCCTGCTGGCGGGAGCTGTCGCCTATTACACGCTGCTATCCCTGGTACCTCTTCTTATCCTGATCCTGATGGCGCTCTCCCATATCGTGCCGGAAGATCGCCTCCTCCTTACCTTGCGAGAGTATCTCGAATTCGTCGTTCCCGGGCAATCCGCCGCCCTGGTCGAGGAAGTCCGTACCTTCCTCGCCCAGAAAGAGGTCGTTGGAAGCATTCTGCTCGTTACAATGCTGTTCTTCAGCGCCCTGGCCTTCACAATTCTCGAGAATGCGATGTCGGTGATATTTTATCATCGAGTCAAAATCAAACGACGGCACTTTCTGGTGTCCGCCGTCATGCCCTACATCTTCATCCTGTGTCTGGGTGTCGGACTACTGATCGTTACTGTCCTTTCGGGAGTTCTGCAGTTCATCGGAACCAAGAGCATCACGGTTCTGGGCCAGCCACACTCGCTGGATCAGATCTCCATCTTCCTCCTCTATGCGCTCGGGGTCACCGGCGAGATGATGTTGCTCACTGCGATCTATTTCGTCATGCCAGTGGGGCGACTATCCCTGCGCCACGCGCTGATCGGCGGGGCGACGGCCACTGTACTGTGGGAAATGATGCGCCATATCCTTGCCTGGTACTACACGACCATGTCCCAAATCCAGCTCGTGTACGGCACACTCACTACGTCGGTCGCGGTGCTGTTGAGCGTCGAGATCGGAGCATTGGTCTTGCTGATAGGAGCCCAGGTGATCGCGGAGTATGAGCGCATCAGCCGGGAACCGATCGAAAAGCCGGATCAACCAATGCAGCTCGAAAGCCCGGGCTGAGCGCCAACAGCAGCGATCGGATCAGCCGTGCCTTTCCCCGCGCGGTCATGTTTCCCGAACTATGGCGGTCGCTTGGTACCGGTACCCGCCACCACTGCGGAAACCCCCGTAGTTCTCCGGGGTCGGTATTTGACGGGGGTTTAAGCTGTCGAGGCAAAGGTGGGCGCTCGGCGCCGAGCCCTACGCTGCACAGGGCTGCCGCCCTGTCTCGGCGTTTTTCAAACCAGGACGAATTGATGTCAGTTTTGGATCACTCATTGGAGTGGAGACCGGAAGGTGGCGTAAGCGCGCGCAGCATCGAGCAACCCGATGCCTTGCCGTTGCGACCGAAGCTTTCCTTTGTCGGCGCCGCCTACGAACAGAGTTTCGTTCGATACTATCACGCTTTCTATTACCGCTACGCCCAGGCCAGCCTCGTCGTCGGGATGGTGCTGATCCTTGGCGACTTTCTCGTCGACCGCCTGGCCTTCCCCCACGAGTTTGCCAACATCTATCGCATCCAACTCTGCCTGCCGATCCTTGCAATCGGCGTTGCCTATTCCTTTACGCGGTTTGCCAGACGACACTGGCAATTCGTGATGGCCGGATTCATCGCCGCGGTCGCCTGCAGCCTGTTCTGGATCCTGCTGGTGATCGACAGCCAGGGCGGCATGGGGCTCACCTCCTGGGTCGGAATGCTCAATTTCGTTTTTCTGGAGTTCTATTGCTTCGTCATTCTCGGCGTCCAGTTCAGGTACGCGATCGTATCGGGAGCGGCCACCTGATGTTCGAGGCGGCCATGCAGATCGCGTTTGGCAACAACTTCGGGATGTTCTGCTACTGGACCTATCACGTCGTGACCTTGTTCATTCTGGCGGCGGGAATCGGCTGGTGGCGGGAATTTGCCGTGCGCATGGACTTCGCGACGCAGACAACCCTGAAAGCGACCCAGGATTTCCTGAAGGACCAGAACGTGCTTCTCGAAATCGAAGTCGAGAAACGGACCCGCAAGACCCAGGATACGCAGGATGCAACCATCGTCATTCTGGCGTCCCTGGTGGAGACCCGCGACAACGAAACCGGCAATCACATTCGCCGTACCCAGTACTATGTCAGGGCGCTGGCACGGCGACTGCAGCCTCACCCCGCGTTTGCCGCCTATCTGGTGGAACACCAGATCGACATTCTGTTCAAGTCAGCCCCCCTTCACGACATCGGCAAGGTCGGAATTCCAGACAGCATCCTGCTGAAGCCGGGCAAACTCGACCCGGACGAATTCGAGATCATGAAGACCCACACGACGCTCGGTCACAGCGCGATCGAGAATGCCGAAAGGCAGCTCGGCATGACCGTCGAGTTTCTCGCCTGCGCCAAGGAAATTGCCTTGAGCCATCACGAAAAGTGGGATGGCAGCGGTTACCCGGCGGGGCTGGCGGGTAACGGCATTCCGATCTCGGCGCGCCTGATGGCGGTGGCCGACGTCTACGACGCGCTGACCAGCCGCCGCGTCTACAAGGACGCCATGGGGCATGATGAGGCGGTCGCGATCATCCTGGAAGGCAGGGGCAAGCACTTCGATCCCGATGTCGTCGAAGCCTTCGCCGCCATCACCGACGAGTTCAGGGACATCGCGGGTCGTTACGCGGACTGAGGGCAGCTACATCACCGCCACGCAATCGATCTCGATGTCGAACGGCCCCATCCATTCCGGAACGCAGACGAAGATGCGCGCCGGCGGATCGACCGGAAAGTAGCGTGCGTAGATCGCGTTGACTACGGGGAAGTGCTTTGCCGAGGTGCAGTAGATATTGCACTTCAAGACATTCTGCAGGCTGGTGCCGGCCGTCTCCAGACAGAGCTTCATCTGCTCGAGCACGATCCCGGTCTGCCGCTCGATCGGCGCCGGCAGAACCTCGCCGGTCTGCGGATCGAACGGCGGAAATCCGGACACGAAGACCATATTGTCGGCGCGCGTCACCGGCGAGATCGGCGCGTTCCGCTTCGCGAGCCACGACGACAGCGGTTCGACGCGGATGACTTCTCGCTTCATATCGGCACTCCGGCGCGGATTGCCCGCGACGGGAGACTAGCACGTCCTCGTACAGCATGTTTCGTCAACGAGCGAAGTGTCGTTGTCGGTCAGATGATCTTCCGCTGCTTCAACTCATCCAGCCTGGCCTCGTCATAGCCGATCGTCGCCAGCACGTCCCTGGTGTCGGCGCCCAATAGCGGCGGCGCGCGATACTCCTTCACCGGGGTGCCGGAGAAGGTGATGGCATTGCGGATCAGCGACAGCGCGGGCTCGAAGGGATGCTCGACCTTGACCTGCATGCCGCGGGATTGGACATGGGGATCGGCGAACACCTGCTGGAAATCGTTGATCGGTCCGCACGGCACGCCGGCCTTTTCCAGTTCGTCGAGCCAGTGCGCCACCGGCCGCTTCAGGAACAGGCCGGCAAAAATCGCCATGATCTCCTTGCCGTGCACGACGCGGTCGTTGTTCTTGACGAATCTCGGATCGGTCGCGACCTCCGGCTGGCCGAGCACGGCGCAGGTGCGCGCGAACTGGCCGTCATTGCCGACCACCAGCATCAACTCACCGTCGGTGCAGCGGAACACGCCAGCCGGCATGCCGCCATTGCCCCAGGTGCCGCGCCGCGGCGGGGTCGTGCCGTTGACGAGATAGATCTGCGCCCAGTGCGACAGCGACGCGATCACGGTGTCGAACAGGCAGACGTCGACCTGTTGCCCCTCCCCGCCATTGGCCTTGCGATGGTAGAGCGCGGCCAGAATCCCGATCGAGGTGTTCATGCCGGTCATGTAATCGACGATGGAGGGGCCGACCTTCATCGGTCCCTCGCCGGGCTCGCCGTCGATATGGCCGGTGACGCTCATCAGTCCGCCCATCGCCTGCAGGATGGCGTCGTAGCCGGCGCGCGGCGCGTAGGGCCCGGTCTGCCCAAAGCCCGTCACCGAGCAATAGATGATGCCGGGGTTGACCGCCTTGATCGACTCATAATCCAGCCGGTAGCGCTTGAGATCGCCGACCTTGTAGTTCTCCATCATGACGTCGCAGGATTTTGCCAGTTCGCGGACGATGTCCTGGCCTTCCGGTGTCGCGATATTGACGGTGACCGATTTCTTGTTGCGGTTGGCGCAGAGATAGAACGAGTTGTTGTTGTTCGCCTTGCCGTCGGGATCGGTCAAATAGGGCGGGCCGAAGGCGCGCGCGTCGTCGCCGCCGCCCGGCCGCTCGATCTTGATCACCTCGGCGCCGAGATCGCCCAGCATCTGCGCCGACAGCGGCCCCGCCAGCACGCGCGTCAGATCGAGAATTTTGATGCCTTGAAGGGGCAGAGCCGACATGGGGATTCCTCCGGGATTTTGGCTTGTCGCTCGAGGCATGCGCCCCGGCGAAATGTGGACCAGCGGATACACCATTTTTCCGGCGCCAAGCACTGCGCTCAGGGCATGAGGCTATCCGCCGCCACCGCGCTTCCTTTTGACTTGGACCATTTAATGGTCCATTATTTCGTGGCTACCAAGAAGGAGAATCCGTGCGGATTTCCGTCACTGAAGCCAAGGGACAATTGACCGAACTGGTGCGGCGCGCCGAGGCCGGCGAGGAGGTGATCCTGACCCGGCACGGCCAGGAAGCGGTGCGGCTGGTTCCGGTGATGGCCGTACTGGACGCCAAGGACCGGCGCGCATTGCTCGAACAGGTACGCGTGCGCGGCTCGGCCAAGGCAACGGCGGGGCCCGATGCCGCGCGAAGTCAGGACTTTCTCTACGGCGACCACGGCCTGTCCGAATGATCGCGGTCGATACCTCCGCGCTGATGGCGATCGTTCTCGATGAGGCGGAGGCCGGTACCTGCATTGCCGTGTTGGAGAAGGAAGACAATGTCCTGATCTCCGCCGGCACCATCGCCGAAGCCTTGATCGTCGGTGCGCGGCGCAACGTCAGCGCAGAGATCGAAAGCATGATCGACGGACTTGGCTTCACAGCCGTCGCCGTCACTCCAGCTTCGGCGCGGCGGATTGCTTCAGCCTATGCTTGCTGGGGAAAAGGCATCCACGCCGCCGGCCTGAATTTCGGCGACTGTTTCGCCTATGAAGTCGCCAGGGAAAACGACTGTCCCCTGCTCTATGTCGGCGGCCATTTCGCGCGGACCGACGTCAAGCGCGCCCTGTGAATTCGCTTCAGGGCTGATCGACGATACTCGGACGCGAGACGACATAAGCGGCGCAGGCCAACAACAGCACGGCCACGCCGGCCGCCAGCAGCAACGACGGATGCGCGCTGAACCAGAACACGACGAAGCCGAACGTCATTCCCGCGCAGGCCATGATCTTGGCCGGGCGCGAGATCGCGCCGGAGGCGCGCCAGTCGCGCAGCGGTTTGCCGAATGTGGGATGATCGAGCAGCCATGCCTCCAGCCGCGGCGACGAGCGCCCGAAACAGCCCGCCGCACCGATCAGGAAAATCGTCGTCGGCAATAGCGGCGTCACCGCGCCGATCACGCCGAGCGCGACCAGCACCCAGCCCATGCAGAAATAAACTACCCGCATTACGTTAGCCGAGAACAGCTTTTCATGGTTGTGGCGGATGTTATGGAGCGGGTGAAGGGAATCGAACCCTCGTATTCAGCTTGGAAGGCTGCTGCTCTACCATTGAGCTACACCCGCGCTGGGCGATGGCCTATCACGGCGGTCAGGCGGCCTCAACCACCCCGGGTCGGTTTGGTCCGGCAATCGACATTGTTCCACCGGCCCGGCCCCTTAACACCGGCCGAATCCGCGCCTATACTGGTGTTTCCATCAACAACGAAAGGAGGTGATCCAGTGTCTCTTACCAAGCGCTGTCACCTCGCTGGGATCGCCCGCTAGGCTCTAAACGGCCTGGCATCGGGGCGCTCTCAGCCCTGGACCAGCGAGTTCAAAAGTTGGAGCGCGACGGGAGCAATCCCGTCGCGTTTTTTTATGCCTGCGGTTTGCGGCGCTGACTTGTCGGGATAGGCCGGGGCAAAACGTCCTTTGACGAGCATGATTTCGTTCATCACCGCCGGTCCGGCAAGATAAGGAGATACTGATGCTTTATGCCATCCTGGCCTATCACGTCGAAACCGAGGTCATGTCCTGGACACCGGAGCAGGACGCGGCGCTGATGACCAATCTGCATCAGGTTCACGACCGGCTGCATCAGGAGGGCCGGCTCGGGCCGGCGGCGCGGCTGGGGTCGACGAAGCGGGCCATCACCTTGCGCGGCCCGGGCGCCGGAACGGTCATCGACGGCCCGTTCGCCGAGACCAAGGAGCAGCTGCTGGGCCTCTATGTCCTCGACTGCGCCAGCGAAGCGGCCGCCATCGAGGCCGCCCGCGACCTGCGTCGCGTCAATCCCACCGCGGTTTACGAGATTCGCCCGGTCCAGATTTATCTGCCCGGCGTGCCCTTCCCGGTGACGGAGGCGGCCAGCGACGAGGCGTAATCATTCTTTGACAAAGACAAAATTGTCGCAGTAGTCCCGGCTCTTCCAGAACCATTCGCCGTGCTGGCGCTGGTGCACGTCGGCCTCGAATTGCGACAGCGGCAGCAGTTGGTCGCGGCAGATAAAGCTGCCGCGATAGCCGAGGCTCTCGAGCCAGGCAAAGACATCCCCGACATGGCCGGGCGCCAGATGGCGATTCTCGCATTCGAACACCAGCAGCGGCGCGTGCCGGCGCAGGATCCGCTCGGCGCCCTTGAACACCCCGAGCTCGGCGCCCTCGACATCGATCTTGAGCAGCGCGATCCTGTCGCTCTCGGCAAAATAGTCGTCGAGCGCGACCACCGGCACCGACAGCGTGGTGAAGCTTTCCGCCTCCACCGCCTTGTGGGTGAGCGAGGCGCCCGGCGAATGGCCTGATGGCACGAACAGGTCCTGCGCGCCGGAATGCGAAAAGACCGCTTTGGCCTCGACGGTGACATTGTCGAGTTTCATGGCCCGGCAGACCGCCGCGAGGCGCGCGGCGAAGGCCGGCTGCGGCTCGAACGCGACCACCCGGCCGCCCCGGCACCAGCGCGACAGAAACAGCACGAAACTGCCCTTGTTGGCGCCGATGTCGCAGACGATGTCGCCGGGCCGCAGGTGCCGGCGGATGATGTCGAATTCGGATTTCTGGTCGCGGAACCTGGCCTTGATCCCCCGCGCCACAAATCGCGCAATCTCGATGAAAAGCATCCGGCTTCGCGATCTCAGAGGGGGTGAGGTATCAACTGCAGCGCCTTGGTCCGTCTACGCTTTCGCTCTGCTCAAGCTGCGCCGGACACGCTTCGTCCTGACGGTCTGCGCCTGGCCGCGCCACGCGTAGCCCGTCAGGGCGAAGCGTGGTGGGGGAAGAAGGACTCGAACCTTCGAAGTCATAAGACGGCTGATTTACAGTCAGCTCCCTTTGCCACTCGGGACACTCCCCCGCTCAACAGCATCGGAACCCACCCGCCGAAAATGGCGGCAGAAAGGTCATGGATGACGTTAAAACCGGGCGCCGATGGCGAGCTCCCGGTTGGCGCGTTTATGACGGAATCGCCCCGGCAAAGTCAACCAAGGCCAGCTCCTAATCCGGGCCGGGATCGGCTCAAATTGCCATTATTCGGAACCCGTGACACAAGCCTGCCATGAGCGATCGAGATCGAAAACCACGCTTTCAGCGCGGCGGCGGCAAAGCGGCTGACAAAGGTCGCCAATTCGGCGGCCGCCGGGGCGGCGGGCGCGACCGCGAGGCCACTCCCGACGGGGCCGTCATTCTGTATGGCTGGCACACGGTGGCGGCGGCATTGGCCAATCCGCGGCGCCGGATTCGCAAGCTGTGGCTGACGGAAAATGCCGCAAAACGGCTGGCCGACGACAAGATCGAGCTGCGCGTCACCCCGGAAATCGTGCGGCCGGACCAGATCGACTTCAGGCTCGGTCCTGACGCCGTGCATCAGGGCCTGCTGGCCGAGGCCGAGCCGCTGGATTCGCCTGATATCGGCGATCTGGCGCAAGAGGGAATCATCCTGGTGCTCGACCAGATCACCGATCCGCACAATGTAGGCGCCATCCTGCGCTCGGCCGCGGCCTTCGCGGTCACGGCGATCGTCACCACGGCACGCCACAGCCCCGAGGCAACCGGGGTACTGGCGAAATCCGCCTCCGGCGCGCTGGAACTGGTGCCGCTGGTGACCGTGACGAACCTGGCGCGCGCCCTGAACGAGCTGAACGACGCGGGTTTCATGACGGTGGGGCTGGACAGCGAGGGCGGCGAGGATCTCGGCTCCATGACGTTGCGGCAGCCGCTGGCGCTGGTGCTGGGCGCCGAGGGCCAGGGTTTGCGGCGATTGACCCGGGAGACCTGCAGCGCGGTGGCGCGGCTCGACATGCCCGGCGAAATCAAGAGCCTCAACGTGTCCAATGCCGCGGTGCTGGCGCTCTATATCGGCGCCTCCAGGCTCGGCCTGATGACATCATAACGTGCGACGCCCGCTCGCATGACGCGAACGGCACGAAGGG
>Ga0307294_10000419_pt1 | contig 10547 bp, 9 predicted proteins | sample ER_DNA_151_FD_194468 | JGI IMG/M metagenome (GOLD analysis project Ga0307294, IMG submission 194468) | Bulk soil microbial communities from the East River watershed near Crested Butte, Colorado, United States - ER_DNA_151 | ecosystem: Environmental > Terrestrial > Soil > Floodplain | place: USA... | reverse complement strand
TTGGGGCCTGCGACCTCGCCAGAGTTCACGCGACGGCGCAGCGGTAGCACGTCGTCGGGATCGGCACCGAGGTCCCACACGGTGGTAAAACCCCACCGCGTCAGCATATTCTGCATGTGCGCGGTGAGAGGCGCGGCTGGCCCACCGGCCGCGCTCTTCCACACCGCTTCCGTAAAATGGACGTGGCTGTTCCAGAAGCCGGCAACGACCGTCTTTCCGGCGCAATCGATCACGCGTGCATCCGGCGGAACCTGAACATCGCTTGCGCGGCCGACCGCGCTGATGGCGCCACCGGAAATGACGACGATGGCATCCGGCAACGGCGCGGCGTCAGGCGACGGGTAGACCCGACCTCCCACGAGTGCGAGCGTCTCGGCGTTTGCGGCGACGCTGGCGGAGACCGCAGCGCTGCACAGGACAAGGAAAAGCGCGGCGCGGAGCCAATTCCGGATCACAGAGGTTGCAGCTTGCATGGCGGTAGCCCAAGCGCGGAGGAAGGTCGGAGCCCGACTTTAAGATACTCCGTGCGACCTTGCCTTGATTTTTCTTGTGCCCTCCGAGGATATCGGGCGCGGCGCCAGAGCCGCAATACCCCGTTATTCCTCCGGGGCGTTCTCGATCGGATCGAAGCGGTCGGCCTCGAGGCCCAGCAGGTTCCACGATTGCAGCATATGCGGCGGCAGCGGCGCGGTGGCGTCGATATAGCCGCCGCGCGGATGCGGGATCACGATCCGGCGCGCCAGCAGATGCAGCCGCTTCTGCAGGCCGCCCGGCAGTTCCCAGTTTTCCTTGTTGAAATATTTGGGGTCGCCGATGATGGCGTGGCCGATATGCGCCATGTGGGCGCGCAACTGGTGGGTCCGCCCGGTGACCGGCTTCAGCGACACCCAGGCGAGTTTTGTGGCCGAAGTCTCCACCACGGCATAATAGGTGACGGCATGGCTGGCGCCCTCGTCGCCATGCTTGGCGATCACCATGATGGTGTCGTCCTCGCTCTCTTCCTTGGCGAGGTAGGTCGAGATGCGGCCCTGCTTCGGCTTCGGCACGCCCGCCACCAGCGCCCAGTAGACCTTGCGCGCCGAGCGGTGGCGGAACGATCCGGTCAGCGCGGTCGCGGCAAAGCGCGTTTTGGCGATCAAGAGGCAGCCCGCGGTTTCCTTGTCGAGCCGGTGCACCAGCCGCGGCTTCTGGCCCTTGGCGTCGCGCATCACTTCCAGCATGTCGTCGACATTGCGCGTGATGCCGGAGCCGCCCTGCACCGCCAGCCCCGCCGGCTTGTTCAGCACCATGACGTCGGCGTCCTCGAACAGGATCATGTCCTTGAGCGCCTGCAGCGTCTTGTTGGCGGCTTCGGTGAGCGCGCCCACCGCCTTCGGCGTATCGAGCTTGAGCGGCGGAATCCGGATGCTCTGCCCCTCCTCGATGCGGTCTTTGGAATCGGCGCGCTTGCCGTTGACGCGCAACTCGCCTTTGCGGACGATGCGCTGGATATGGGAGAACGACAGGCCGGGAAAGCGCGCTTCCAGAAAGCGATCGACGCGCATGTTGTTTTCGTCGGCCGTCACCACCACGGTCTGAACCTTTGTCGGCAATGGCGGCAGCTCGGGCACGATCTTCTCGGGCTCGGGAATGAACGGCGGCGGCTTTGGCGCGCGAGCGGCAGAGGCGGCAGAGCGCGCCAGCGGCTTGCCGCCCGGACGATGCGACGGCGGCCGCTCGGCCTGCGAGCCACGATAGGGCCGCGCGCCCTTCGGGCGATCGCCCGCCGGGCGAAGGGGTCTCTTGACGCGACGGCTCATGCTGTTTTTCCAAGCTTGCGTGATGTCGACCGGCCTGCACGACGTGGCAGCGCCGCAATTTCCGCACCAACTTCACTTTCCGCGAGATGCAATTCGTAAAGCTGCTGCAAATTCATCCAGAACTGCGGTGCCGTTCCAAACCAGTGTCCCAGACGCAGCGCCGTGTCGGCTGTGATGCCGCGCTGACCGTGAATGATGCCTGTGATGCGGTTCACCGGCACGTCGATCTGGCGCGAGAGTTCGGCAGCCGTGATGCCAAGCCCGCGCAATTCTTCGGCAAGATGTTCACCGGGATGGACGGCAGCGCGAGGCATCCTGATTTTTCCTTCAATGATCTTCGACGATTCCACGTCATCGGCCCGAGCGATCCTTCAGGCCACCTCAAACAGATCTGCCATTGATCGTTGATGCGGATTGAAAACTGTGCGGCTACAGGGCAGTACCGCCAAATCGCCAGGCTCGCAGCTGTCTCCAGGCTGTCGCACGAAGCCCTGGAGCTGTCGCCCGGAGACAAACCGCTCGTGTCCCGCTAGCTGACACTCAGGGTGGCGACCGCTTAACAGCAATTACGAGTTACGTAAATAGTAATTCGACCGGCGCTGAAGCTGTTTCCCGTTCCGGTGTTCAGAGAGCCCGGCCCCGCTCATTTGCATGGCGCGCTGCCGCGCAAGGCGACCAGGTCGGTACTGGCATTGCGCGATGGGCGTTGCCTGGCGGCTTCGTCTGCAGCGGCGCAGGCCGCGGCAGGGTCGCCATTCCTTAGCCGGGCCCAGGCCAGATTGACCCACGCATCGCCGAAATCCGGGGTGTCCTTGACGGCCTGCTCCAGCACCGGCTGCGCCTCGCGCGGGCGTTTGGCGATCAGAAGCACCCTGCCGTAATCCGCATTGAGCGTCTTCAGCGGATTGGGCTGCTGGCGCGCAATCCTGAACAGTTCCTCGGCGAAATCGACGTCACGGAAGCGAATTTGCGCGACCGCCGCAAAGCCGTGATAGACGCGGCTCTGTTCGGGCGCCAGCAGAAACGCCTGGTTGAACCGCTGGGCGGCCTCCGCAGGGTTGCCCTTGCCGAGCGCTCTCCAGCCGCGATTGGAGGCTTCGTCAAAAGCCTTTTCCCGCGTTCCCGTCGCCTCAATCATCGCGTTGACGAAGTTTTCGTCGGCGGCCTTTTGCGCCGAATCCTTCACGACAAATCCGAAAAACGGCTGCTCGTTGGACGGCGCGGAGTAGGTTTTCTTCGTCACCCGCACGCCCGGCGCAACTTCAACGGTTTCGGCTGACGCTGCGCCAGCCAGCAACAACAGAGCGCAGATGACGGGAAGCAGCCCGATCCATCCTCTGCAACGCAAGCCTGTCGGGCGATCGCCTGACCAGCGATGCCTCGCCAACGGTCTGTTCTCGCGGAGGCTCATGAGTGTTCGGTTCCTGACCAGCCGCTGCGTAGCGCAAAAGCCGCTCACGGTCACGGAGAAATCAGTACAAATTCAGGCACGGATCAGCCATGTGAGCGGCTGACGAGGGAGACTCTGGAGCTCATGAAGACTGGGAAACAGCCGCCTTTAGAGCGGCAGCCGCGCCCTGAAAGCGGGATCGGAACCAATTGCCGCAGGTCCGCCCAGGTCAAAAGCTGTTATATTTGACCACATGAAGGTCGAAGAAATCGCCGAAGCCGTTACAAAACTGCCGCCGGATGAGCTCGCTCGCTTCCGCCGCTGGTTTGCCGCGTTCGAGGCGGGACGCACCGACCATGCCGCCGAGCTCGACTCCACGGCGACGAAGCTCGGCCGTTTCGCCGGTCGCGCCCTTGCGGAATTGAAAAAGCGCACGAAGGACTGAGCCTTAGCTCCTGCCCCGCTCCCTCCGCAGCTTCGCCCAGTAATCCAGCCGCTTCCGGATCTCCCGCTCGAACCCGCGATCCGGCGGATCGTAAAAGGTCTGGTGGCCCAGCGCGTCCGGGAAATACTCCTGCCCGGAAAACGCTTCCGGCGTGTCGTGATCGTATTCGTAGCCGCCGCCATAGCCTTCCGACTTCATCAGCTTGGTCGGGGAATTCAGGATGTGCTTTGGCGGCAGCAGTGAGCCGCCCTCCTTCGCGACCTGCATCGCCGCGCCGAAGGCCTTGTAGGCGGCGTTGGATTTCGGCGCGGTGGCGAGATAGATCACGGCCTGCGCGATCGCGAGTTCGCCTTCGGGCGAGCCCAGGAAGTCATAGGCATCCTTGGCGGCGTTGCAGACCGCCAGCGCCTGCGGGTCGGCGAGACCGATGTCCTCGACCGCCATGCGGACGACGCGGCGGGCCAGGAACAGCGGGTCCTCGCCGGCATCCATCATGCGGCAGAGATAGTACAGCGCCGCGTCCGGATCGCTTCCGCGCACCGATTTATGCAGCGCCGAGATCAAATTGTAATGGCCGTCGGCCGATTTGTCGTAGATCGGGGCGCGGCGCTGCAGGATTTCCTGCAACTGCACGGCATTGAAGGTCTCGTTCGCGCGCGCGGCGCGCCAGACTTCCTCGGCCAGCGTCAGCGCGGCGCGGCCATCGCCATCGGCCATCCGCACCAGCACGGCGCGCGCCTCCGCATCGAGCGGCAGTATTCTGCCCTCGATCGCCTCGGCATGGGCGAACAATTTTTCGATGGCCGCGGCATCAAGCGAATGAAACACCAGCACCCGCGCCCGCGACAGCAAGGCGGCGTTGAGTTCGAATGAGGGATTCTCGGTGGTGGCGCCGACCAGCACTACGGTGCCGTCTTCCATCACCGGCAGAAACGAATCCTGCTGAGCGCGGTTGAAGCGGTGCACCTCGTCGACAAACAACAGCGTGCCCTTGCCCATCTCGCGCCGGGCGCGGGCCGTGTCGAAAACCTTCTTCAGATCGGCGACGCCGGAAAATACCGCGGAAATCTGCTCGAAATGCAGTTCGGTCGCATCCGCCAGCAGCCGCGCCACGGTGGTCTTGCCGGTGCCGGGCGGGCCCCAGAACACCAGCGAACCCAGCGTCCGCGTCGCCAGCATGCGCGTGAGCGCGCCGTCGGGCCCGAGGATATGGTCCTGTCCGACCACCTCCGACAGCGCACGTGGACGCAGCCGGTCCGGCAACGGACGCGGCGCGTCCTGCTCCATCCCTGCGGCAGCGAACAGGTTGGTGCTTTGCTGTGGGCGCTTCGGACTCATCCGCCGAGCGTGACGTTGATCTGCTGGCCGCCCCGCACCACGAGGATGCGCCAGAGCCGGGCGGTCTCGCGCGTCGCCTTTTCGAGATCGCTGGTCTTGGCGATCTTCTGATTGTTGACCGCGCGGATGATGTCGCCCTTCTGGAAACCGACGCTGGCCGCCGTCGTGCCCTCCCCGAGGTCGATGACCACGACGCCCTCGGTGTCGGCGTCCAGCCGCAGCTCATCGGCGACCGCAGGTGAGATGTTGGCAACCTTGGCGCCCTGGAGCGGCGAGCGCGAGGTCAGGACGATTTCGTTGCGGCCGGTATCGGGCGCGATTTCCAGCGGCACCGTCAACTTCACGACCTTGCCGGCGCGCTGCACGTCGATCTGCGCGCTGCCGCCGAGCGGGCGGGTGGCGAAGCGATAATCGAAGCCGTTCGGATCGTCCACGGTCTGGCCGTCGATCGCGACCACCAGGTCTGACAATTTCAGCCCTGCCCGCGCCGCCGGGCTGCCCGCCGTGACGTTGGCGACCAGCGCGCCGGAGGGAACGCGAAGCCCCAGCGTCTCGGCGATCTCGGGGGTCACCGTCTGCAGCCGGGCGCCGAGCCACGGCCGCTTGACCGCCTTGCCGCCGCCCTTGGCGGAGGCGACCACGACGCGCACCATATTGGCAGGGATCGCAAAGCCGATGCCCTGCGAGCCGCCGGAACGCGAGAAGATGGCGGTGTTGACCCCCGCGAGCTTGCCGGTCATGTCGACCAGCGCGCCGCCGGAATTGCCGGGATTGATGGCGGCATCGGTCTGGATGAAGAACTGGTAGTCGGTGATGCCGACCTGGGTGCGCGCCAGCGCGGAGATAATGCCGTGGGTGACGGTCTGCCCGACGCCGAACGGATTGCCGATCGCCAGCACGACGTCGCCGACCAGCAATTCATCCGAATTGGCGAAGTCGAGCGTCGCGAATTTCTCCTTGCCATCCTTGATGCGCAGCACCGCGAGATCGGTGCGGCTGTCCTTGAGCACGATCTCGGCCTCGAATTCGCGCTTGTCGGAGAGCGAGACCTTGACCTGGTCGGCGCCCTCGATGACGTGGTTGTTGGTCACGACGAGACCGGACGAATCCACCATCACGCCCGACCCCAGCGAGCGCTGCATCTGCTCCGGCTGTTGCCCGGGAACGCCGAAGAAGCGGCGGAACATCGGATCGTCGAGCAGCGGATTGCGGTTTTGCACCACCTTTGCGGCATAGACGTTCACCACCGCCGGCTGCACCCGCTGCACGATCGGCGCGTAGGACAGCCTGATATCCGAAGGCGACGCCGGCACCCGGCGGTCCTGCGACATTGCGGGGGCGGCCGCAGCCGCAAGGGCCAACAATGCCGTGATCAAACGAACAGCAAACATGAAAAAAATTCCCTGGGGATTGATGGGGCGAATATAGGCGTCCCGGCCCACGAATAGAAGCGATTGGAGAGCCCGATCGGCCGGTTATGGCCCGATTCGACGGCGACGACGCGCTCAAACCTTGCAATTTCGCCCTGAAACAGCAGGTAATGCCGGAACACCGGCGGATTGCCGCCGGCGACAAGGAGAACTGCCCAATGAAGGCCGTCGGATACCAGAAATCGCTTCCCATCGATGCCGCGGATGCCCTGATCGATTTCGAGGCCGCCAGGCCGGAACCCGGGGGACGCGATATCCGCGTCGCCGTGAAGGCGATTTCGGCCAATCCGGTCGATTACAAGGTGCGCAAGCGCGCAGCGCCTCCGGCCGGTGACACCAAGATTCTGGGTTACGACGCCGCCGGCATCGTGGACGCTGTCGGTCCCGACGTCACGCTGTTCAAGCCCGGCGACGAGGTGTTTTATGCCGGCTCGATCCAGCGTCAGGGCACCAACGCGGAATTTCACCTGGTCGATGAGCGCATTGTCGGCGCCAAGCCGAAGACGCTTTCCTTTGCCCAGGCGGCCGCGCTCCCCCTCACCTCGATCACCGCATGGGAATTGCTGTTCGACCGCCTCGGCGCCGTGCCCGGCAGGAGCGTCGATCCGCGCACGCTGCTGGTCATCGGCGGCGCCGGCGGCGTCGGCTCGATCCTGATCCAGCTGGCGCGCCGCCTCACCGGTTTGACGGTCGTCGCCACGGCGTCGCGGCCCGACTCGCAAAAATGGTGCCTCGATCTCGGCGCCCATGCCGTGATCGACCACGCCGGGCCGATGAAGGAGCAGATCGAAAAGTTGAAAGTGCCGCCGGTGGCGCTGATCGCGAGCCTCACCAACACCGAGCAGCACTACAAGGCGCTGGCCGACGTCATCGCGCCGCAGGGCAAGTTCGGCCTGATCGACGATCCCGCCGAATTCAACGTCAGCGTATTCAAGGGCAAGGCGGTTTCGGTGCATTGGGAGTCGATGTTCACCCGCTCATCGTTCCAGACACCCGACATGATCGGCCAGCATCATCTGCTCAACGACGTCGCCGACCTGATCGACAAGGGGGTGCTGCGCACCACGCTCGACCAGAGTTTTGGCGCCATCAACGCCGCCAATCTCAAGCGCGCCCATGCGCTGCTGGAATCGGGAAAATCGCGCGGCAAGATCGTGCTGGAGGGATGGTAATCAGGTCGCTGCCGGCTCGCCGCCCAGAATGTCCGACAACGCCGACAACAGCCGGTCGATCTGCCCGTCGGTGCCCACGGTGATCCGCAGGTAGTCGGCGATGCGAGGCGCGGAAAAATGGCGGACGATTACCGCGCGCTGACGCAGTGCTGCGGCCAGCGCCTCGCCCTCGTGCTTCGGATGACGCGCAAAGACAAAATTGGCGGCGGACGGCAGCACGTCGAAACCGAGCCCGAGCAGTCCGCGATTGAGCCGCGCGCGGCCTTCGATCACGCGAGCCCGGCTCTGTTGAAACCAGGCTTCGTCCTGCAGCGAGGCGATGGCGCCGGCCTGGGCGGGCCGGCCGAGAGGATAGGAGTTGAAGCTGTCCTTCACCCGGGTGAGCGCCTCGATCAGGTCGGCGTCGCCGATCGCATAGCCGACCCGCAGCCCGGCCAGCGCCCGCGACTTGGACATGGTTTGAACGACCAGGAGGTTCGGGTGGGAGGCGACCAGCGGAATTGCGGTCTCGGCGCCGAAATCGACATAGGCCTCGTCGATCACAACGGGAGCGTCAGGATGCTGCTCCAGCAGGGCAGCGATCTCGGCACGCGACAGCGCGACCCCCGTTGGCGCATTCGGATTGGGCAGGATGAGCGCGCCGGCCGGCCTGTCATAGTCGGCAACGCGAATCTGCATGGCCTGATCGAGCGGCACGGCCTCCCAGTCGATGCCGAACAGGCGGCAATAGACCGGATAGAAGCTGTAGGTGATATCAGGAAACAGCAACGGCGCATCATGCTTGAGCAGCGCGGCGAAGGCGTGCGCCAGCACCTCGTCCGAGCCGTTGCCGACGAACACCTGCTCGGGCCGGACCTGGTGATAGGTGGCGAGCGCCGCGCGCAGCGCCGACGCCTGCGGGTCCGGATACAGGCGCAGCGTATCGGCCGCTTCGCCGCGGATCGCTTCCAACGCGCGCGGCGAAGGACCAAACGGATTTTCATTGGTATTGAGCTTGACCAGCTCCGCCAGGCGGGGCTGTTCGCCCGGTACGTAGGGCCTGAGGTCGTGCGTCAAGCGGCTCCAGTATCGGCTCATTTTCTGTCCAGATCGTGCGCCGTCGCCGCCACCAGCGTGGCCAGGGGATGGCTTCGGCCGAAATCCTATTTGGTTTGTGCCGCCGCCTGCAGCGCCTTCCAGTCGAATTTTTCAGCGAGCGGTAGTGCTTCGCCTTCGGTGAGCCCTTCATAGGCAAAGCTGAACATGGCGTCCTTGCCAAGCGCCACCACCAGCGCGCCGGTCTTGTCCTTGCTGTTGAAGGTCTTGAGGACCGGCATGCCCCGCATGCTTTCCGTGATCATGTGACCTTCGGTGGTCTGTATCTTGATCCCGGTCTGGATCGGCGCCAGCGTGCCCTCGGCGGCCTGCCCGATGACGACAGAGGCATGAACCTGCGCCGTGCCGCGCTCGTAGTCACGGGCTGCGGTGGTCACGCTGGCATCCGACATCTGCGCCGACATGCCCTCCGGCTTCTTGCCCTGCCAGCCGGCCAGATCAACCAGAAGCGGCAGGAAGCGCTGAAACGGCTGATCGGCCCGCAAGGCCGAATCCGGCCAGAGCATGACGAGGATCAAAAAAGCAGCGGAGATCGCGTGCAGCGGCTTGAACATGGCTCACCCCAACAAATTTTCTTGAGACATCGACCAGTGGCGCTGCACTTCACCACGACTTCACCTGAGGCGAAACAAAAAAAGCGGCGCACATGGCGCCGCTTTCAAAACCCAATTCGAGAGAGCTTACGCCGCTTCCGCGGCCTTTTCCTGCACCGGACCGGAGTCGAGGCCCTTGGCGTCGACGTCGCGGTCGACGAATTCGATCACGGCCATCGGTGCATTGTCGCCGTAGCGGAAGCCGGCCTTGATGATGCGGGTATAGCCGCCCTGGCGGTCCTTGTAGCGGGTCGCGATCACATCGAACAGCTTGCGGACCTGATCGAGATCGCGCATCTCGGAGATCGCCTGGCGGCGCAGCGAGAGGCCGCCCTTCTTGCCGAGCGTGACCAGCTTCTCGACGATCGGCCGCAATTCCTTGGCCTTCGGCAGCGTGGTGACGATCTGCTCGTGCTTGATCAGCGCCGCGCACATGTTGGCGAACATCGCCTTGCGATGTTCCGCGGTGCGGTTGAGCTTGCGGTGAACCTTGCCGTGACGCATGTGATATTCCTCAATACTTGTTCGGTCACGACGGCTCGTCGGACACGTTGCTCAGGTGGGCCGCCTGCGTTCGCCCAAAATGAAGCGGCCGGAAATTGCCCGGCCGCGACAATCATTGTTCAATCAATAGTGGTCTTCGAAGCGCTTGGCCAGTTCGTCGATGTTCTCCGGCGGCCAGCCCGGCACTTCCATGCCAAGATGCAGACCCATCTGGGCCAGCACTTCCTTGATTTCGTTCAGCGACTTGCGGCCGAAGTTCGGGGTACGGAGCATCTCCGCTTCCGACTTCTGCACGAGGTCGCCGATGTAGACGATGTTGTCGTTCTTCAGGCAGTTCGCCGAACGCACCGACAGTTCGAGCTCGTCGACCTTCTTGAGGAACGCCGGGTTGAACGCGAGATCGGGAATGATCTCCTGCGCCACTTCCTTGCGGGGCTCTTCGAAGTTCACGAACACGTTGAGCTGATCCTGCAGGATGCGGGCGGCATAGGCCACCGCGTCGTCGGGCGAGATCGCGCCGTTGGTCTCGATCGTCATGGTCAGCTTGTCGTAGTCGAGGATCTGGCCCTCGCGGGTGTTCTCGACCTTGTAGGAGACCTTGCGGACGGGCGAGAACAGGCTGTCGACCGGGATCAGGCCGATCGGCGCGTCCTCGGGACGGTTGCGCTCGGCGGCGACGTAGCCCTTGCCGGCGGCGACCGTGAATTCCATGCGGATCTCGGCGCCCTCGTCCAGCGTGCAGATCTGCAGGTCGGGATTGAGCACCACGACGTCGCCGACG
>Ga0307294_10000416_pt1 | contig 10579 bp, 10 predicted proteins | sample ER_DNA_151_FD_194468 | JGI IMG/M metagenome (GOLD analysis project Ga0307294, IMG submission 194468) | Bulk soil microbial communities from the East River watershed near Crested Butte, Colorado, United States - ER_DNA_151 | ecosystem: Environmental > Terrestrial > Soil > Floodplain | place... | reverse complement strand
ATATTTTCCGGAAAATCGGGCTCAGGCGGCGGCGATGACGCCCTGGAGCTGGTCGCGAACCTTGGCGCCGATCGCGCGGTAGATCGCGGCATGCGGTCCGTCCGGGGCGCTGTCGACCACCGGAGTTCCCGAATCCGACGTGGTGCGAATCGACATGTGCAGCGGGATTTCGCCCAGGAAAGGCACGCCAAGCCGTTCCGCCTCCAGCCGCGCGCCGCCGTGTCCGAAAATGTCCGATCGCGTGCCGCATTCGGGACACTGGAAATAGCTCATGTTCTCGACGATTCCGAGCACCGGCACGTTGACCTTCTTGAACATCGCCAGCCCGCGCCGCGCATCGATCAGCGACAGATCCTGCGGCGTCGAGATGATCACCGCGCCCCGCAGCGGCACGTTCTGCGCCAGCGTGAGCTGCGCGTCACCGGTGCCGGGCGGCATATCGACCACCAGGATATCGAGGGTACCCCAGGCGACGTCGCGCAGCATCTGGGTGATCGCCGACATCACCATCGGACCGCGCCAGATCATCGCGGTCTCCTCCTCGACCAGAAAACCGATCGACATGATGGCAAGGCCGAAACGCTGGATCGGAATCATCTTCCTGTTGTCGTCCAGCTGGGGCTTCTGGTGAATCCCGGTCAGCCGCGGCACCGACGGCCCATAGATGTCGGCGTCGAGCAGACCGACCCGCAAACCGAGGTCGCGCAGGCCCAATGCTAGGTTCAGCGCCGTGGTCGATTTGCCGACGCCGCCCTTGCCGGAGGCCACCGCGATAACGGCGGCAATGCCCGGTATCTCAGACTGTTTCGACATCGGGGAAACCGGACTTTGCGGCGGCCGATGGGCCGAGACGGGCTGCACACCATGCGAATGGCGATGCGGCGGCGGCGGCGGCGCCGAACCCGGTTTGCGCTCGGCGGTCAATGCGATCATGGCGGTGGTGACACCGGGAATGGCGCGTATTGCGGCCTCGGCCGCGGCCCGAACGCTTTCCCAGGCCCGGACTTGTGCGGCATCGACATTGATCGAGAAGAACACCTTGCCGTCATTCACGGCGACCGCCGACAGCACATTGGCATCGGTCAGGGCGACGCCATCAGGCGACCTCACCCTGGCCAGCGCCTCCAGAACCTGTTGCTGCGTCACGCTCACGTCGCATCTCCTTGAATCTTGCCGGTCCTGATTGCCTCAGAGCCGGCCTCGATTCCTTGTCTTGACGCAATCTCCGGGCGCGAAACGGGGTCCGCTTCGTCCGAAACGTCATTCTTCGGATGCGACCCATAGAGGGGTACGGCGCAAAAGGCTACCTCGCCGCCATGTCTTCCCGGACCTCGGCGGGAGCCGCTGCGACGCCCTGCTCCTTGGCGGCCTCGTAGTTCAATTCGATCATGACGCCGTTGGGATCATCAACGAAGATCTGCCAGAGCTCGCCACCCGGAACCTGCCGGGAATCGTATTTGAATCCCTTGGATTCCAGCCGCTGCTGCATCTCGGCAAAGCCCCGGCTGGCGAAGGCGACGTGATGGACCACGCCGGAATCCGGCTTTTGCGGCTCCTCGGTCCTGGAAATATCGACCAGGTGCACCACCGCCTTGCCCTCGCTGTACATCCAGGCCCCGGGGAAGGCGAAGTCCGGCCGGGCGCCCTTTTCCAGGCCCAAAATATCCTCGTAGAACCGGACCGTATCGGCAAGTTTCCGGGTCCGGATATTGAAATGATCCAGCACGCCCACGCTCATACCCATGCGATGCACTCCCGTTTTTTATGGCCCTGTTTGCAAAGCCGTTGTTTGGACAGCCCTTCCTAGCACAAAACCCGGCCCCCGCGCCAAACGCAGCCGTTGCCCTCCATGCTGCAGCGTTTATTGTGCGCCCTCCTCATCCCCGAGGGGCCAGTTCCAGCACGAACCGGCCTCTCCTCGCTCCCCAGAACACGGTCCGGCACATCCAATGCCGGCAAAACCCCAAGGTTGCTCACATGGCTAAAGTCGCTTTTCTCGGTCTCGGCGTCATGGGTTTCCCCATGGCAGGGCATCTGGTGGCCAAGGGCGGCCACGAGGTGACGGTCTTCAACCGGACGCCGGCCAAGGCCAAGGCATGGGCCGAGAAATTCGGCGGCAAGACGGCGGCAACGCCCAAGGCCGCCGCCGAGGGCCAGGATTTCGTCATGTGCTGCGTCGGCAACGACAATGACCTGCGCGCCGTGACGATCGGCCCCGATGGGGCGTTCGCCGGCGTCAAGAAGGGCGCCACCTTTGTCGACCACACCACGGCATCAGCCGAAGTCGCGCGCGAACTGGATGCCGCCGCCACCAAGGCGGGCTTCAAATTCATCGACGCTCCGGTGTCCGGCGGCCAGGCCGGCGCTGAAAACGGCGTGCTGACGGTGATGTGCGGCGGTGCCGCCGACGCCTATGCCAGCGCCGAGCCGGTGATCGCGGCCTATGCGCGGATGTGCAAATTGCTCGGACCGGCCGGCTCCGGCCAGCTGACGAAGATGGTCAACCAGATCTGCATCGCCGGACTGGTCGAAGGCCTGTCGGAAGGCATCCACTTTGCCAAGAAAGCCGGACTCGACGTCCATGCCGTGATCGAGACCATCTCGAAGGGCGCCGCACAATCCTGGCAGATGGAAAACCGCTACAAGACCATGAACGAGGGCAAGTTCGATTTCGGATTTGCCGTGGAATGGATGCGCAAGGACCTGATGATCTGTCTGGCGGAATCGCGACGCAACGGTGCCAGCCTTCCGGTCACCGCGCTGGTCAATGAATTCTATTCGGAAGTCGAGAAGATGGGCGGCAAGCGCTGGGACACGTCGAGCCTGCTGGCGCGGCTGCAGCGCTGAGTCCCCTTTGGAAAATCACGGCACGGCGCGCCGCTATGCGGCGTGCCGCTGCAACTCGGCTTGTTCGGTGCGGAAGGCGGAGATGACGCCGCCCATGTTTTCGTAGCCGGTGAGTGACGGACCCCAGGCCGAGCCGTTCCACCATTTGTGATACAGCGCGCTGTCGGTGCCGGTCACGAATACGTCGAGACGGTTTGGTCCCCACGCCGTGACGCGTGGCCTCGACGTGCAAACACCGCCCATGTTCTCGTAGCCGGTGAGCGACGGCCCCCAGGCCGAGCCGTTCCACCATTTGTGGTACAGCGCGCTGTCGGTGCCGATCACGAATACGTCGAGACGGTTCGGACCCCAGGCAACCGCCTCGGGCTCGCCCACGCAGACGCCGCCCATGCGTTCATAGCCGGTGAGCGACGGACCCCAGGCCGAGCCGTCCCACCATTTGTGGTACAGCGCCCCATCGGTGCCAGTGACGAACACGTCGAGCCGGTTCGCTCCCCATGACACCACGCGCGGCGCCGACATGCACACGCCGCCGAGACTCTCATAACCGGTGAGTGACGGACCCCAGGCCGAGCCATTCCACCATTTGTGGTACAACGCCCGGTCAGTGCCGATCACGAACACGTCGAGCCGGTTCGGCCCCCAGGACACCACTTCCGGCTGCCCCAGGCAGACGCCGCCCATCCGCTCGTAGCCGGTGAGCGACGGCCCCCAGGCCGAGCCGTTCCACCATTTGTGATACAGCGCCCGATCGGTACCGATCACGAACACGTCGAGCCGATCCGGGCCCCACGACACCACGCGCGGATCGCCGAGGCAGACGCCGCCCATGCGTTCATAGCCGGTGAGCGAGGGACCCCAGGCCGAGCCGTTCCACCATTTGTGATAGAGCGCGCTGTCGGTGCCGGTCACGAACACGTCGAGCCGGTTCGCTCCCCAGGCCACCGCCTGCGGCACGCTGGTGCAAACCCCGCCCATGTTCTCGTAGCCGGTGAGCGAGGGCCCCCAGGCCGCGCCATTCCACCATTTGTGATAGAGCGCGCGGTCGCTGCCCAGCACGAACGCATCGATGCGGTTCGCGCCCCACGACACCACCGGCGATGAACTCGACCGCGCACCGCCGGCCGCCGTGCCGATCGAGCTGCGCGGACCATCAAGGCAGGCCTGCATGCGGGCGACTTGGCCGGCGCTGAACATGACCATCGCGGGATCATCGACATAGTCCATGTAATTCATGAACATATCGCCGTTAGGTCCATTGCTGCAGGAGACGTGCGGGAATGTCGGCGTACCGTATTGGCGCCCGCCTGATTGGGCGTGTCCGCCACGCTGTCGGTACCCGAACAACCGGTGCCGTCATCGCCCCAGATGTGGTTCAAGTTCAACCAGTGGCCGATCTCGTGGGTCGCGGTGCGGCCGAGATGGAACGGCGGAGCAGCCGTGCCCACCGTGCCGAACGCCGAATGACGAATGACCACGCCGTCGGTCGCGGCTGGTCCGCCGGGGAATTGCGCGTAGCCGAGCAATCCGCCTGCAAGCGGACACACCCAGAGGTTGAGATAGCGGTCCGCGGGCCACGCGTTGGTGCCGCCGCTCGCCTGGGACTTGACCGCGTCGTCCGAACTGAACGAGGCAACGGTTGTTTGCCGGCGCGTGATGCCGGTGGTCGGTGCGCCGCCCGGATCGACACTGGCGAGAACGAACTCGACTCGCGCGTCCGCCGCCAGCGGCAGGAACACGGCAGGCGTAGTGCTGACGTCCGGATTGGTGCGACGGAAGTCGCGATTGAGCACATCGATCTGGCTGGCGATCTGCGCGTCCGAAATATTTTGCGCCGCAGTGTTCCACACCACATGCACGACCACCGGAATTCGGGTGACGCCCGGTCGCTCCGCTGCGACCTCGAAGAACCTCGCCTGATTTTCGATTTCGTCCCTGGCGCGGGCGTAGGCCGGGTCGCGCAGCAGCCGGTAGTGCACCTCCATGGTCGCGCAACTGCGCGACTGTGGCGTGTCGCCATCCCGGCCGCCCCCGCCGCTACCGCTGCCGCCACTGCCAAAACCGCCGCCACCAAAACCGCCACCGCCCATTCCGCCTCCAGGCATGCCGTCGTCCGCGTCCTCGTCGCGGGCGTCCATTCCGCCTCCGGGCATGCGTCCGTCCTGGTCGTCATCGTTCGCATGCATACCGCCGGCTGATAAATTGCTGCTGAAATCCTCGCTGCCAGGCATCAGGTGAAGGGTTTCCAACTCCCCAACCTCCCCCGGCATCGTATGGGACGCTGTACATCCGCAGTCACCGCTTCCGCTGCTGCTGATGCGACGTGATTGCTTCTTGGATTTCGGGTTCGACATTGCAGACCTCCTGTGAATAGACCGGAATTGACAATGGGCGGTCGTAGGATGGCCTAACGGCCATCCATGGTTTTCTTCAGGGCCTAGTATCGAAAACAAACCTCGGTTCTGGTTTCCGCAGATATTCAAAACGCGGCGGGTCGATAACGCAGAGTGGCCGGTTGATTTTGCAACGGCCTTATATCTCCGGTAGAGTGCAAAACGAGGTGAAGCAGTTCACACTCCGGCATGATTTTTCGATGCTGTGAGTTGTTGCAGATTTCGACCTTGCGTGCTTCGCGTTGGACGTAGCCGGTCTGCGAAAACAGTATGCGCCAAATGCTCGATGCAATTTCTGGAGCTTTTGCCATGGCTTCCAGCCGTGCGGCGGCCTCGCCTGACACGCTTCGTCTGCACTCGACCGGCGATGACAAATCGCCTTTCCGCCGCGCGACTTCGTCCGATCAAGAATTCGTGTTGGCCGTCGTCGCACCGAATGCGGCATGCGCCCGCGAGAATTCGGTGCATCAGGCGCGATTGCGGCAGCGCCGCTGCCCAACCGGGCACACCGAGCGCGACGCCGCGCGCAACTGGTTAATTTAACTTCCCGTTAACGTGAATTTTTTGGTGCCTTAAGTCAGGTCTTAATGATTTAGCGCCAGAGATAGACAATGCAAAAGCCCGTGCGTGCAGCGGGCAGGATTTGTGTTGTTTGATGAGTAAACCCGCAGACAAGCCCGAAGTCGTGCAGCTTCCGGCCGAAACTCCCGTAGCCGCGCCGGTCAGCAACCGCCGCGTCGCCGCGCAGCGGGTGCGTGAGGCCCGTGACAGGTTAACGTCGACCAGTGGAACCCGCCCGGCCTTCGACCGCGAACTGCTCCGGCAGTATGCCCAGACGCGGATATCGGCGTCCTACGTCGTCATGCTGCTGGTGGTGGCGACCGGGCTGCTGTTCGGATTCTGGATGGAGCCGATTTCGGCGGCCGCATGGACCTGCGGCATGTTCTGCATTCAGGCCGTCATCCTGCGCAATTGTCGCAAATTTCTCGGCGAACAGTCCTCGCTGACCGCCACCCGCAAATGGCGGACGCGGTTCGTGCTGCTCGATCTGCTGTACGGCCTGTGCTGGACCGCGATCCTGCTGCACCCGTCGACCGCCGACGCGGTCTCGAACACGCTGATGATGTTCCTGATGCTGCTGGTGATCGCGGTATCGAGCATGCTGGCGGCCAGCCTGCCGATTGCGGCCCTGGTGGCGACCGCGCCGGTGACGGCGGCGATCGCGGTGAATTTCGTGTTGAGCGGCACCCTCGACAATTACGTGCTGGCGCTGCTCGCACTCGCCGCCGAAGGATATTTCGCCCTGCTCGCCCACCGCCTGCACTCGACGACGCTGGCGACGCTGGAGGCGCGCGCCGAAAAGGACGCGCTGATCGGCGAACTCGAGCAGGCCAAGGCGATCTCCGACGAGGCGCGGCATCGCGCCGAATCCGCCAACGTTGCGAAGTCGCGGTTTCTGGCGCAGATGAGCCACGAGCTGCGGACGCCCCTGAACGCGATCCTCGGATTTTCCGAGGTCATGAAGAGCGAAATCTTCGGCGAGCATGCCGTGCCGGTCTACAGGGAATATTCCTCCGACATCCACAATTCCGGCGTCCACCTGCTGAACCTGATCAACGAGATTCTCGACCTGTCGCGGATCGAGGCCGGAAGGTACGAGCTCAACGAAGAGGCGGTGGCGCTCGTGCATGTGGTTGCCGACTGCCACCATCTGCTGAAGCTGCGCGCCTCCAGCCGCGGCATCACGATTCACGAGGTGTTCGAGCAGGGCATGCCGCGGATTTGGGGCGACGAGCGCGCCACCCGCCAGATCGTGCTCAATCTGTTGTCCAACTCGATCAAGTTCACCCCGCAGGGCGGCGAGATCTGGCTGAAGGTCGGATGGACCGCGTCCGGCGGACAATATCTCAGCGTCAAGGATACCGGCTCCGGCATCGCGGAAGATGAAATCCCGATTGTGCTGGCGTCGTTCGGCCAGGGCTCCAATTCGATCAAGTCGGCCGAACAGGGCGCCGGCCTCGGCCTGCCGATCGCCAAGAGCCTGATCGACATGCATGGCGGCACCTTCACGCTGAAATCGAAGCTTCGCATCGGCACCGAGGTCATCGTCACCTTCCCGCCGGAGCGCGTGATGTCGGCGCTGGCGCCGATGGCCGAGGAGGGTCCGCCGCTGCAGCCGGAAAGTTCGGGCACCATCACCGTCGAGGACAAGCGGCGGATTCGCAAACAGCCGATCATGAGCGCAGGAACCGGGCTGTGACCGGAGCGCTTGCGCAACCGACCAAAACCGCATCACTATTCATGAATGAACAAAGAAACGCCGTGCATCGCAGTCTGTATGATCGATCCCAGAACCAGCCTTTGCCTGGGCTGCGGACGTACCCTGCCCGAGATCGCACGCTGGCACCGGATGGATACCGCGGAGCGGCAGGCGGTGATGGCGCAGCTTGCCGCGCGCATGGCCGACGCCGGTCTCGCCCCGCCCGAGATGGCGGCCGGCCCGAGGCCGGACTGACGAGCCGCTGCATCGCGACCTCCGCTTGGGCGGGAGGCGCGACATGAGCCGGGTTCTATTGGTGCTCATCATGCTGGCGGTGACGGCCACGGCCGTGATCGCCTATCGGGATCCCGAGCAGCTGGCCCGCGCCGCCGACAGCCTGTCCGACATGCTGCGCAACCGAACCGTATCGCCGGCGCACGCCGTCCATATCCCGCGCCGTCAAGGCGGTGAATTCGCCCTGCACGCCAAGATCAACGGCGTCACGGCCCCGATGGTGATCGACACCGGCGCGACCTCGGTGGTGCTGACCTGGGAGACCGCCAAGGCGATCGGACTGCCGCTAGAAATGCTCGAATACAATGTCGATGTCGAGACCGTGGGCGGCCATACCAAGGCGGCGCGGCTGACGCTGGACCGTCTCGCCGTCGGCCAGCTGGTGGAGCGTTCGGTGCCGGCGCTGGTGGTGCCGCGCGGGCAGATGAAGACCAACCTGCTCGGCATGAGCTTTCTGGACCGGCTGGAAAGCTGGGGAGTTCAGGCCGACAAACTGAAGCTGCACGGCTATCCCGACGTCTCAGGCCGCAATCGACGCGACCGCGCCGCCGTCAACTAGTGCAATCGCTTCGCGCAGCACATTGACACCGGCACCCGGCTTGACGCCGTTCTCGGCGAGGTGACGGCGGAACGCGCGCGCGCCGGGCACGCCGTGAAACGCTCCGACGAAATGCCGCGTGATCGAATGCAGGCGCGTGCCCCGCGCGAGCTGGCCCTCGATATAGGGCACCATCGCCTCGAACGCGCCCTTCATCGTTGCGTGCGGCGCCGCTTCGCCGAACAATTCCGGATCCGCCGCCAGCAAGCGCCACGGGTCGTGATAGGCCGCGCGGCCGAGCATCACGCCGTCGACATAAGCCAGGTGCGCCTTCGCCTCGGCGAGATCGGCGATCCCGCCATTGATGATGACGGGCAGGTCCGGCATCGCTGCCTTCAGCCGGTAAACCCTGTCGTAGTCGAGCGGCGGGATGTCGCGGTTTTCCTTCGGCGACAATCCGTTGAGCCAGGCCTTGCGGGCATGCACGATCAGCGCATCGGCGCCGGCGGCGACGACACCGCGCGCCAGCGCATCGAGCGCGATTTCCGGATCCTGATCGTCGATGCCGAGCCGGCATTTGACGGTGACGGGAATGCCGACAGCGCGCTTCATGGCCTCGACGCAGGCCGCGACCAGCGCCGGCTCCGCCATCAGGCAGGCGCCGAAGCGACCATCCTTCACCCGGTCCGACGGACAGCCGACATTGAGGTTGATCTCGTCATAACCGAACTCCTCGCCGATTTTGGCAGCGGTGGCGAGATCGCGCGGGTCCGAACCGCCGAGCTGCAGCGCCACCGGATGCTCGAAGGCATCGAAGCCAAGCAGCCGGGCGCGATCGCCATGGATGATGGCGCCCGTGGTCAGCATCTCCGTGTAAAGCCAGGCCCGCCGCGTCATCAGCCGGTGGAATACGCGGCAGTGCCGGTCGGTCCAGTCCATCATCGGGGCGACGGAGAAGCGGTGGTCTAAGACATTCATTCTATTAATGTTTTCTATCTCCCGACCAATCCCGCAGGGGATCGGAGCGACTGAAGAAGTCAGTGCGAGCAAGCTTCCGTATATCGGCTTTTCGGGGATCATGTCAGCCCGGATTGGTAGCCAAATCGTTCCGACGTCGGCCGCAATGCCTCCGGATTGCTTCAGACCGTAGCCGCTTTGAGAGCGCGGCGTTTCAACAATACCTGCCTGCGCAGGCTGGGGATTGACTGGTCTGTGCCCGTGGTGCCTCAACACGGCAATCAAAATCCTGGGAGACGTGCATGTCGGAGAAGGTCGCGGTCATCGGAATGGGGCAGATGGGATCGGGGATGGCCGGGCGCCTCAGGGAATCCGGTCTCGACGTCATCGGGTATGATGTCAGCGCCGATCAGCGCACCCGCCTGGCCAGGGACGGCTTTCAGATGGCGTCCGGTATCGCCGGGGCGCTCGCCGGGCGCACCCTGGTCCTGACCAGCCTGCCCGATCCGAAAGCGGTAACGGCGGCGTGGCTCGGCGCCGACGGGATCGTGGCCCACGCCGCGAGGGGCACGCTGTGCATCGAACTCAGCACCATCGATCCGCAGACCATGCGACTGGTCGCCGAGGCTGCTACCTCCAGCGGATTGGCGGTGGTCGATTGCCCGGTCAGCGGCAGCCCCAGCGAGGCACGCAGCGGCAAGCTGATCCTGATCGCCGGCGGCGAGATGGCGGACGTGACCCGCGCCGAACCGATCCTCAGGCTGCTCGGCAGCGACTGGAAATACACCGGCGCCGTCGGCACGGCGAAGGTGGTCAAGATCGTCAACAACATGATGTCGATGGGCAACGTGCTGGTTGCAGCCGAAGCGTTCGCGCTCGGGGTTGCCGCCGGCGTCGAGCCGCAGAAGCTCTATGATGTCCTGTCGGTGAGCGGCGGCCGCTCGCATCACTTCACCAAGCGTTTTCCGAATGCGCTCAAGGGCGACTTCTCGCCGGGGTTCAAGCTGGAACTCGGCGAGAAGGACCTCGCACTGGCGGTCGAACTCGGGCGAACCACCCGCATGCCGACGCCTTCCGCCTCCGCGACCCGCGAACTCTATGCGCTGGCGCTGGCCGAGGGATTTCGCGGCCAGGACATCGTCTCGCTGCTGGCGATGTATCAGAACTGGGCCAAGCCGCAGTCCAACTGATCGCGGGATGACGGCGGTAGATGTTCGCGTGTCAGGAGAGAACACATGAAAGCCGTTGTGGTCGAGAACTACGATTCCATTGATGACATCCGGCTGCAGG
>Ga0307294_10000415_pt1 | contig 10595 bp, 17 predicted proteins | sample ER_DNA_151_FD_194468 | JGI IMG/M metagenome (GOLD analysis project Ga0307294, IMG submission 194468) | Bulk soil microbial communities from the East River watershed near Crested Butte, Colorado, United States - ER_DNA_151 | ecosystem: Environmental > Terrestrial > Soil > Floodplain | place... | reverse complement strand
GACTCACACCTAAAGGCTCAACACATCCCAGCCAGCCCGTAGACCACGGGCGGACCAAGCACGCCCGCTGCCATGGCTTGACACGAGGCACCGCCAACTAGGGGTGGAGCCAACGGGACTCGAACCCGTAACCCCTTGCTTGCAAAGTGGCGGAGCGAGCCTCGTTGAGCGCCATTCGTGCCTGGCCAAGCCGCGGTTGGGGGCATTAAGAAGCGCCAAATCGCGCGCTTGTTGCTGCAGTTTGCTGCTGCAGGTTTGGCTACGGGCGCTGAAGCCCGGAAGGCGAGGGCTGCCAGCTGTGTGCAGGCCTTACAGCATTGCAGGCCGGCGCCCATGGTGTATGCGGCGTCACATTTGTGCTCCGATAGCCTCGCAACCACGACGAACGTCCAGAAATGGACCAAGGTTGTCGGGCATGAGTGGGAACCATCGCGTAGCCCTCGACGCCAACAGCACCGCGATCGCGGGCGATGCCACCGCGGCTTTCGCGAGGGCACGGCTAACTGACGAGGCCGAAATCCGCTCAACCAACCGCGAAAGCCGCTACGGTTGCCGGAGGTCGGATGTAGTTCGTGCCAGCTGCGCGAGCCGCAGTAGAACGGCTGACTGCGAACGCGAAATCCGCCCCTGCTTCAGTGGGAGTCGGCATCCTGACGAACTTCCACTGAGTGGCAAGCTCATTCGGCTGAACAGGCTTAAGCCATGGAGGGTGGGCAGGTTAGCTCCTATACCACATCTGGAAGGCACACGAGGACGCGCATGCTGCAGTTAATCTACTTCTCGATCATTTTTATTATTATTCCCGGAATCATACTGGCTTTCTTTCTTATCTCCGCGCTCCTACCTGGCAGGGCCGCTGATCGCGACGCTAAGTTCTCAGGCCGCGCAGGATTCTGGGCAGGCCTCGTAATCTTTGCTGTCTATGCGGTCAGCGCTATAGCGAAAGTCACCACCCCTGATTTCAGTGCCGAGCGCCTTCCTTCGTTCAACTGGTTAGGTCTCATCATTGGCGCAATTGCCGGATTTGTCTTGCTTTTCTTTGTTGAGTTCGCCTTGCCATCTCGCGGCATAGGCGTGCTGACACTAATTCTCTGCGCAGCGAGCACAATTGGCCTGTTCTCCTACTTGTTCAATTCTGGAATCCGCAACTTCACCATGTACCTCGCATTGGGCGCATTGTTCGGCGTTCTAACGAACGTGATCGTTAATCCAAGTCTGGCGCGCGGAATACTTTCGAGCTCTCGAGTAACTTCCCCCGATTTAGTATGATCAACCTATCCAGGCTCCTGCGGTAATCTGCGTTGGTCACCAGACTTGATGCAAGCTTTTGCCATTTGCTAAGTTCAGGCCACGTTGTTGGTGTCTGATTCGGCGACCACCGCCGCCAACATCCAGGCGCATGAGCTGCTCTACCAATCCGGCCTAGCCGCGCACCTCCTGGTGACCGTGACCAACGTCCCCTTGGCGTTCATTTTTTACGAGCTGTTCAAGGTGGTGAACCGGAGGGTTGCTCTGCTCACCGCGTTCTTCATCCTGGTCGCGACCGCCATCGAGGCCGCCGGTAGGCCTCGACCCCTTCGTCCTCATCATGACGGAGCCGGAACTGAATCAGGCTTCCCGTACGGCGTAGTCCACAACGACGGCGCCCCCCGTGGCGTACTTCCGTATGTCCGCCAGCGCTGCCTGACCTTCTGGTGTGCTAAACGCTTCACCCATGGCCTGGGCATCGTCCCACTCGGCTTCGGAGACCGCGAAATACGGTGACTCCCCCTCGGGTGCGGATACGTTCAAGCTGTAGCGGAAGGCGCGAAGACCTGGGATCTTCTTGGTCAGCGGAATGTGGGTGCTCTCGTAGTGCTCGCGAAAAGCCTGGGGGTCCTCCGGCGGCAGGTACAGAGCCAAGGATCTGTGCATGGATCGCTCCGTTTCTCGATCGGCATCGACGAATGCTGGCGTGCTCCGCTTCGATCGACGATATCGGGATCCGTTCAGAGCTGGTAGGGGGTCGACCTGTTTCCGTTGATGCACAAATCCCTCTGGGCGGAAAGTGACTCTGCATCTTGAGCGTGAGTAGCGCCCTTGGTTCCCTACCGTTTCGAGCCGTAGCCCCCTTGAGGGGGCGTGCGGAATGGGGTGGAACCCGAAGGGAAGAACGGTCGGGCTTTGCCCGTCTTCTTTTCCCTGCCTGCATGCACCGACGCCGAATCGCTGGAGCTTGGGCGCGGCTTTGCAAGGGCGAAATTCCAGCGGATCTTCCTCAAAGTCAAGGCGTATTTCGCGGGCGGCTTCTAACCAGAAAAGTGCTGGTTACCGGGTCCATTCCCTCGGCTTCATCGACTGCTTCGCAGAGCCCGGTGCTATCGCCCGGGTCCTAATCCCACTGCCCTGCTTCCAGAGAGGTTGTCGAGAACTGTCAGTTCGCTATGCTGATCTCCGTTCTTAACGTCGCTGTCGAGAACACTAACAGTGGTTCACCTGCTGTTCAGGAAGCCCCCGCTCGCCCGTCGAGGTCAGGGGGTTTTCTGCTTTTCGAGAATGGGCCAAATTGCCTACGTGCATTACGGGCGCAGTATCCCGTACTGCACTAAACAATGGGCATGGGATACCTCTCGGTCCGCAATATCGACGACGACGATCTTGCGGCTTTTGAAGCCGAGGCAATTCGCCGTTCTGCAGTAGAACGGCGCACCGTCTCGATATCCGAACTCATTCGTAATGAGCTGGCGAAGAGCGCAGCTCGGTTCCGGCGGAACAACGCGAATTGAGCGTCGAGTCAGATGAGGCAGCGCTAGAAGCGAGCCGCGCTATCGAGTCCCCCGTGTGCTCGCGATGTTGGAGCACCGACATCCACATTCGCTGGTGTGATGGCTGCAAAAGGCGGGTGTACGGCGACGAGTGCAAGCACGGCGATCTCGAACATCTGCATATGTACTGCCGCCGCTGCTCTTATGGCTGGCTGGCCGCGACGGTTAACCAGGACAAACACCGGTGCGGAAGATGAAGTCCTTCGAGTCCCGCGCTCGTCGTTTCGCAAGCCGCGTCGATCATGACCGACTCATCCTCAATGCCGACCGCTTAAGCGCCAGAGGCATGAAAGACGAGGAGAACGTCTTCTTACGTGCCGCTCAAGTGCAAGACGAGTTCAGGGCGCTGGAAAGCAGCATGGCCCTCGCGGACGTGATGGATGACGCGGTTTATGACCAGCGTCCCAACGGGAGGCTTCCGAGCGACGGCATCGGAATTGATCTGTGAGTCAACGACAAGGGAGAACCGAAATGGACATCGAGATTGATCTTGAGGAGGTTGGCCGGTCGCACCTGGCGAATCGCGGGTATCGCCCGAGCGGACACGGCCTTCAGCCGGTGTCGCACCGAAGCATGCCGTGGGTCGTTCAGCGCCGGCGCGCCGACGATCCGAGTTTGCGTGAGTACTTGCAAGACGACGGTGTTCCCGGCCAGCGCCCGTGGGGCAGCCTCTACCAAGTGAAGACGTTCTGGAGCTGGAAAGCCGCACAAACGGCGATCCGGCTGCAAGACGAAGGTGGCATGGCGGTGCGGCTCAAGAGCTTGGAGACACCTGAGCGTCCATTGGTGCCGTCGAGCACGTTGACGATCGGGGAGCTGGGGCTTTGAAGCACCGGTGGGCTGTCGTGGCGCGTGACGTGAATGACGACAAGGTGATGGATTGGAGTCGGCACGTCTTTCGTCGCTTTGCAGAGCAGGAGTGTGCGAAGCGGCAAGCCGCCATTCCAGTGCCGCTTCCAGGGCGTCCCTTGTACTCGCTGACTGTGGAGCGGGTGCGATGACGCGCCGTCCCTCTGACTGGTGGGTGAAGCAATGGACTAGCGAGACGCGTTGGCGCTTCTGGCCAAATCTCGCATGGGCTGTGTTCTTGGGCGGAGCCAACCTGTGGAGTGCGGTACTGGGCATTCACGGTTGGTTACTGGTCGCGATGCTTCCGTGCCTCATCTACAACTTCGTCTGGATGGCGATTCACGTCCACGCCGCCCAGCGATACGGCCACCCGTGGAAGCGGTGGGAGGAAGAAGGATGACTTACAAACCACTCGCTACGCGAGCGATCAAGTCGGCCCTACAAGCGGTCCTCAGCGGCGGCGGCCTGGTTGAGCGGTACAACAATGACCCGGCATTTCACGCGTTCGCCACCAAGATCGTCACTTGGACCGTTCACAACACCCTCGAACTTGTCGAGGCCGAACAGCGCTCCCTCCCCTCATCAGACAACAGCGAGAGAGTGGAGGAACTGGAACAGCGCGTGACTCAGCTCGTCGCTTCCCGAGACCGCGCCTGGGCGGCGTTGTATCGCAAGGACCACCACATCATCACGCTTGAAGACGGTGACCGTTACTGCGCGTGGTGCGATAACGAGACCTGCCAAGAGGAGCATTACGGCGAGCTTGTTGAGCGGATGCGCCCTGTCGTCGAGGCAGCACAGGCACTGGTCGGGTCATGGCGACAACGCTTTGAAGACAAGGTGTCGATGGACGAGCTGCACGGTCTCATCGGCCCGGAAGCGGCCCACCTACTCTCCGAGGTACGCGCCTACGAGTCCTCAGACTCCACTACAGGGGATAGCGAGCGAACAGACGAAGCGAGTGACAAGCGCGAGTGACAAGCGTCACTGACCGGTTCTCCTGCGGACCACACACGGTGATCTATAGGGTCATCTGGTGCACGACCTCCTCAAGATATTCGTCGAAGTCTTTCTGATCCCCGGTGTGGTGATTGGAGCGGTTTACCTGTTCATGGGCGGGCGGTCAAAGCAGTCTTCACTGCCCGGAACCTGTCCCAGGTGCGGCAGTGACCCGAATTGGAAGTGGGAGACCTCCCAAGGCCCCATGCCCTGCCCGAGATGTCACGGGCGCAGCGCGCGGTAACCCGTAGTACCGCTCTTCTCTCTTGATCGCCAAGGGCGCGAGACTGTGCGCGATCGAGCAAGGGAGTCCCGCCATGACCGTCAGCCTTACCGACGAGCAAGCGAAGAACTGGGCGGCGACGCATCGCACCATGGCGAACACGTTGGACCCGCCGGTCGGCTCCACACCAGCGACCACGCCGCTTCCCCCGCCCATTCCTCCAGCGACGACGTATCCCGGCTTCTCGTCGGCGCCGATCTTCGAGGAGTACTTCGATAAGGACTGCGTCGAAGGTCAGTTCCTGTCGGCATACGGAGACCGGTTCTTCGTCTACCCGAACGGGTGGCGGGACACGTCCAAGAAGGGCAACTACAACCCGGGCGTGATCTCGGTCTCGGGCGGGATCATGACGATGCGGATGCGGACGATCAACGGCGTTCCGCAGGTGTGCGCTCCTGAGCCGAAGATCAACGGTGCCACCGCGGATCGCAACCAGCTGTACGGCCGGTACGAGGCCCGCTTCCGTGCCGACGCCACCGACGGCTACAAGCTCGCCTGGCTCCTGTGGCCGAAGTCGGGCGTCTGGCCTCGCGACGGCGAGATCGACTTCCCGGAGGGCGACCTGCAGGGCACCATCGGCGCCTTCATGCACCGGCAGAACGGCACCAGCGGCGGCGACCAGGACCCGTACCACTCGAGCGCCCGCTTCCCCGACTGGCACACCGCAGTGATCGAGTGGAAGCCAAACAGCTGCAAGTTCATTCTTGATGGCGCCGTTGTTGGCCACTCAACCAGCCGGGTGCCCAACACTCCGATGCACTGGGTCTTACAAAGCGAAACAGAACTCAACTCGACCTATCCGGCGGCCAACGCGATCGCGAACGTCCAGATCGACTACGTGCGCGTGCACAAGTACGTCGGATGACCAAGGAGAACCACATGCCCGAGAAGGACGACGAGATCCAGGGAGAAACCCCAAACCCCCGCAGCCCAGCCGATCAGCGCCGGGAAAACCCGGACCTGCTTGACGAGTACGTGGAGACGCACGAGCAGGCGGCCAAGGACTCCCGCAAGGCGTGAGGGTCCACGTTTATCGGGACGGAGCGGGCGAGTTTCGTTGGAAGTTGCGTGCTGACAACGGCGAAATCGTTGCCGACTCTGCTGAGGGCTATCGACACAAGGGTTACGCGATCGCCATGGCCAAGAAGCTAAATCCTGCTGCCGAACTTGTGATCGAGGAGAAGTCTGAGGCCTAGCCGCACTTGACAGCCACCACTTTTCGCGCGCTACTGAAGTTACAGGGGGTGGGCTCCAGCTCGGCGGCGGCAAAAGTCTGAACCGGGCTGGGGGCCCTGAGACGAGGCCGTGGCACCGTCTGGGCGCATATCGGGGTAGCCGCCTAGACGGATGCCTCGAAGGGCCACTGCAGCTGCGTTTGCTGGATCAAACTGCCTACCAGCCTGGGTCACTGATATTTGTCACGTCCCGGTAACCGGCGAGCACTTGGACCGGTTCTCCGCTGCGGTTCCATGTCACTCCGACAAGTCGCTGTGGTGTCGTTGCGCCTGCCTCTTGGAACACTATGGGCGCGAACTTGGCGACGTTCTCCCCATTGACGATCATGGTTGGGACGAAGGCCTCCTCCGGATTGCCGAACACCTGCACCTCCCCGGATCCATCCGGTAAGAGGTGTGCGACGACGCAGTTCTCGCCGACCATTTGCTGCGACTTCCCTGCACAGCGCCTGCTGACATTGGCAGCCGACCGCCGTAGGGCATGCGGATCACGCTCGGAGTTCAGCTGTTCGAGAAGCTCCTTGCGGTCCCTGTCATCGACGACTTGCGTCCATCCCGTCGGGTAGACGCGCGAAGGCCGTGGGCGGTGGCAGGTCACGATGAAGTGGTCGAGGGCCTGGGGGAAGATCGTCCTGCCCGGCGCGCTGGTAGTTGGAGACCATGCACACCCACGGCAGCTTGTTGGCGAAGAGCGCCAGCGTGAAGGTGTGCTTTCGCTGGTCTGGGTGGACGCGCCCGAGCCAGCCGCCCTCATTGACGAGTACGGTTATGACCTCCTGCGGCGAGCGCTGCTCACCCGGCCCATGCGTCAGGATGCGCGTCAACCATTGCGCCGTGTCGTGGCTGAACCACCGAGCGATGCCGGTGTAACAAAGAAGCCCTGTCCAGTCGCGGTACTTGAGGATCACCTGCTTCTGGGCTGTCTCTTCCGGTGGCCTGTTGGGGCCGGTGGTCAAACGGAAGTCCGAGGTCTGCACAATCATCCAGCGGGCGGCAAGAGTCAGGTTCAGCGTCACGGACAAGCAGTGTCTCAGGACCTCTTCTCGGGCAAAGCGGCGTGGCTCCTCGAGAGAAGACATGGCCAACCAGTTGAGTCAGAATCGACCCGATGACTTCCCTTGCCGTTCGCTGTTCAGCTATCTCGAAACAGACGGGCGAGCAGTGTAAGCGCAAGGCCATTCCGGGCGGCACTGTCTGTCGCTATCACGGGGGGAACGCGAAGCAGGTCAAGGCCAAGGCAGCCGTACGCGCGGAAGTCGTGAGCTGGGGACTCGGAGACACGACCGTCGATCCCGGTGAGGTTCTGCTCCGGCTCGTCACCCAAAGCGCCGCTCGAGCAGAGCGGTACGCCCTGCTGCTCGAGGAGGCGTACGAAGCTGCAGAACGCCTCAAGCAGGTCCACGATGCCGGCGCACAGATCGACGCTCCTGCCGAGCTCGCCGATACAGCCGAGACCGCCCGTCGTGATCTTGATCGCATCTTCAACACCGGTGGCGTGGCCGCCCTCGTGGGCAATACGTACGGCGCAGCGAAGGACGTCGGTGTCTATGTGACCGGCGAAGCGATCCGAGGACTTGCTGATCTTGAAGCGAAGGAGCGTGAACGGTGCGCGAACTTCGCCACGAAGGCGATCGCCGCGGGCCTTGCCGAGCGCACTGTACGGGTGGCCGAACGACAAGGCCAGTTGATGGTGGAGATGGTGCAAGCGGCACTGCGAGAAGTTGATCTTTCACCGGAGCAGGCTTCGGCGTTCAAGGCTGCGCTGGCCCGCCAAGCGCGGGAGCTGATGGTTTCCCCATAAATCTGCCCTTGGTCAATCTTTGTGAGCGGCCCAGCGGGCATCCGTTTTTGAGCCCGCCGAGCCTGTGACCTGGCGCGGGGTACCGCCACGCCAGGTCATGTCAGGGTGATTACCCCAAACGGCCTTGGACGGACACCCTGCGTCTATGGGGCTTTGATCGCTGAGAAAGGTGCAGAGTGTCAGCCTCGACTGCGCCACGCGCCGGTCCGGACGAGCTCTGCAGCCACGTCGCGCAGCTTGCTGTTGGTTCGTTGGGAAGCGTGGGTGAGCATGGTGAACGCCTCGTCCTCTGTAACCTTGTGCCGCTCCATCAAGATGCCTTTCGCCTGTTCGATGAAGGCGCGAGACATCATGGCGGTGCGCAGGTGATCAAGATCATCGCTATTCCGTGCCGCGGCGTCCGCACTGCCGACCACCAGCGCTAGCCAGCCGGCAATCTCCTGGGCCAAGACAACATCCTGCTCGCCGAAGGCCTTGGGGCGTCCCGCGTAGGTGTTGAGCGCCCCGATGGTCGCGCCTTGGAACGGTAGTGGCACCGAAAGGGAGCTGAGTACGCCGTGAGCGGCGGCGTGTTGGGCGTAGTCAGGCCAGCGCTGCTCGTTCCGCATGTCGTCGACGAGGAACATTTGGCCGGCCCTCCCGGCGTCCACACAGGGGCCGTATCCGCGCTCGAACTGCAACTCGTCAGCGTCCAGAGCCATCTGCCCGTCATGGGCAGCCGTGAACGGGTTGTCGCCCCGGATCAACGTGATCGAGGCTGCCTCGGTGCCGGGCATCGCCCTGCGTGCGAGGCCAGTGATCGCGGTCAAGACGTCGTCGGGAGGCTCACGGTCGGCGATGACCGTCCTGGCCAGCGCCTCATGCAGCTCGGTCAGGTTGTCCATTACAGGCTTCCGTTCGCTGGAGCTGAGAACTGGTAATAGAAGCCAGCCATGCTCGATCGGCGGTCAGTTACTTCACAGTAGCGACAGCCAGGATGCGCCGCTAGATGCTGTGGGCACACACCAGCGTCGCAGATACCGGGGTTTCTGATTGCCTTCAGCCAGACTGGCGGGCCTTGACTTCCACCTCATCGTTGGCGTGGCAGGCCTTCGCTGATCTGCTCGACCCTCCCGAGAATCCGTACGTCCGGGATCCACTCGGATGGGTGACCTCTACCCTGGGCGAGTTCTGGTGGTCTGGCCAGCGCGAGATCGCCGAGATGGTGGTGAACAATCGCTACAGCGCGATTAAGGCATCGCACGACGTGTCCAAGAGCCATACGGTCTCAAGGCTCGCTTGCTGGTGGATCGACGTGCATCCGCCGGGTGAGGCGTTCGTGGTCACCACGGCGCCGACGACCGCACAAGTCGAGGCGATCCTGTGGCGCTACATCGGCAACGCCCACCGCAAGGCAGGTTTGCCGGGCCGCATCACGCTCGACGCCAAGTGGTACATCGGCCAGGAGCTCGTCGGGTATGGCCGCAAGCCGGCGGACTATGACCAGGCAGCATTCCAGGGCATCCATGCCCGGTACGTGCTTGTGATCATCGACGAGGCCGGCGGAGTCCCGAAGTCGATCTTCGACGCGGTCGACGCGCTGGCCACCAACATCGATGCCCGCGTGGTCGCAGTCGGGAACCCCGATGACCCCGCCTCGCACTTCGCCACCATCTGCAAACCCGGCTCGGGCTGGGCGGTGAAGAAGATCAGCGCCTTCGATACTCCCGCCTACACCGGCGAACAGGTGCCCGCCGAGCTGCTTCCCCTGTTGGTCTCACCGGAGTGGGTGGAAGAGCGTAAGAAGCGTTGGGGCATCAACAGCCCGATCTATCAGTCGAAGGTGCTGGGCGAGTTCCCGGACATCTCTGACGATTCCTTGATCCTTCCGAAGTGGATCGAGGCCGCACAGAAGCGAACGATCAAGCGCAACGGTCGGCCGGTCCTGGCCTGGGACATTGCCCGCTTCGGAGAGGACGAGAGCGTGGGGATGCGGCGCGAGGGTGGCTGGGTCCGGGTGTACCGGGCTCACCACAAGGCCGACACGATGACCACCACCGGGCACATCGCAAAGGCGCATCGCGATATCCATGCCGAGAAGGGCCTCAACGACTTTCCTACGCATGTCGTCGACGTGGTGGGCGTCGGCGCCGGCGTCTACGACCGCTTGGTTGAGCTCGGCATCCCCGTTGTGCCGTACAACGGCGGTGAGGCTCCTTTCGACAAGGAGCGCTTCATCAACGCTCGAGCGGAGGACTACTGGAATCTGCGCGAGATCTTCGAGACGGGTGAGATCGACATCGACGAACTGGACGACGTGCTCGCCGCCCAACTCGGTTCGATCAAATGGACCGTCGACTCCCGTGGCCGAATCAAGATCGAGTCGAAGGACGACATGCGCAAGCGTGGGATGCCGTCACCGGACCGGGCTGACACCCTGGCGATGGTGATGTCCCGTCGCGCGACCGGTGGGTCGGCAATCGACGTCGCGAGTCACCGCGGCGAGAGCATCACTGGGGATCTGATGACGAAGGCGTGGTAGTCGCCGATCAAGAAACCCGGATGACGACCGGCGGACGTGGGCCGTTACCCTCGCTTGCCGTGGAGACACCGGGGGACGGCGACCCCATCGAGGCGTGGGCGTC
>Ga0307294_10000414_pt1 | contig 10597 bp, 9 predicted proteins | sample ER_DNA_151_FD_194468 | JGI IMG/M metagenome (GOLD analysis project Ga0307294, IMG submission 194468) | Bulk soil microbial communities from the East River watershed near Crested Butte, Colorado, United States - ER_DNA_151 | ecosystem: Environmental > Terrestrial > Soil > Floodplain | place: USA... | reverse complement strand
TCGGACGATTCAGTGCCCGACAATCTCCGGCACCCTGGTCGCCGGCGGCGTGTTGCGGCTGCGGGTGGTGCGGACGATGCCGTCGATGATGGTCATGCCGATGCCGGGCAGGTCGCCGAGCTGCACGCTGTCGAGGATGGTCTTGCCTGGCGAATGCTGCGCCTTGTCTATGATGACGAAGTCGGCGGCGCGCCCGATCTCGATCAGGCCGCAGTCGAGTTCGCGCATCCGCGCGGTGTTGCCGGTGGCAAAGCAGAATGCCAGTTCGGCCGGTACGTCGCCGAGCGACGACAGCATCGACACCATGCGCAGGATGCCGAGCGGCTGCACGCCGGAGCCGGCCGGCGAATCCGTGCCGAGGATGACACGGTTGAGATCGCCCATCTCGCGCGCGATCCGCAGGGTGTAGAGCGCCGAGCGCTCGTTGCCGTTATGCACCAGTTCGAGGCCGCGCTTGCAGCCCTCGCAGATGCAGCGGATCTCGTTGTCGGGCAGGGCGGTGTGGCCGCCATTGATATGGCCGATCACATCGGTGTCGGCCTCCAGCACCACGTCCGCTCCGATCAGGCCGGAGCCGGGGATCGACGGGCCGCCGGTGTGGATGGTGCTCTGGATGCCGTATTTGCGCGCCCATCCCACCATCTTCTTCGCGGTCGGGCCGTCCTTGACGCCGCCGAGCCCGACTTCGCCGAGCAGTTTGACACCCGCCGCCGCCAGCTCCTTGAAATCCTCCTCGACCATCTCGCATTCGATCACCGGCGCGCCGGCATGCACCTTCACGCCGCCGGGCCGCAGCGTCCAGAACGAGCGCTGCGCGAAAATCGCCATCGCCTTGAGGCCGACGACGTCGCGTGGACGGCCGGGCATATGGACCTCGCCGGCCGAGATCATGGTGGTGACGCCGCCATGCAGAAAGCTGTCGATCCAGCCGATCTGGTTCTGCCGCGGGGTCCAGTCGCCGGCGACGGGATGCACATGGCTGTCGATCAGGCCGGGGGCCACGGTGGTGCCCATGGCGTCGACGATGGTGGTGGCGCCTTCGGTATCGACGTCCTTGGCGCGGCCGATGGCGGTGATCCTGCCGTTCACGGCGACGATGGTGTCGGCATCCAGGATCGGCTTTTCCAGCGCCCCCGACAGCAACAGGCCGATATTGCGGATCACCAGTTTGGTGGGGCCGGCGGCCTGGGGGGCGTCATGGGCCATGGGTTTTCCTTTGTCGTTCAATGCCTTCGCAAGGCCGCTCCGGGCATCTTGCCCGCGCCTTGACGCCGGGATCAAGCCGGATTATTCATTCGTATACGAATGATTGTAGACAAATGAATTGAGCGGCACAATCGGCCCTCCAGCGCGGGATCGGCAAGATGAGCAACTTCAATCAGGAAAGCGTCCTCAGCGTCCACCACTGGACCGACACGCTGTTCTCCTTCACCACCACCCGCGATCCCAGTTTCCGCTTCCGCAACGGCGAGTTCACCATGATCGGGCTCAAGGTCGGCGAGAAGCCGCTGCTGCGTGCCTACAGCGTCGCCAGCGCCAATTACGAGGACCGGCTCGAATTCTTCTCGATCAAGGTGCTGGACGGCCCGCTGACCTCGCGGCTGCAGCACCTGCGAGAGGGCGACGCGATCATCGTCAGCCGCAAGGCCACCGGCACGCTGGTGATCGACAACCTGGAAGACGGCCGCAATCTCTATCTGATCGGCACCGGCACGGGCCTCGCGCCGTTCCTCAGCGTGATCAAGGATCCCGAGACCTACGAGCGCTTCGAGAAGGTGGTGCTGCTGCACGGCTGCCGCCGCGTCGCCGAACTCGCCTATGGCGAGATGATTACTGAAAAACTGCCGAACGACGAGCTGATCGGCGAACTCGTCCGCAACCAGCTGATCTATTATCCGACCGTGACGCGCGACCCCTTTCGCAATCGCGGCCGGATCACCGACCTGATCGGCTCGGGCAAGCTGTTTTCCGATATCGGCCTTGCCTCGCTGGAGTCCGCGCATGACCGCATCATGATCTGCGGCAGCCCGGCGCTGGTGCACGACACCCGCGCGCTGCTGTCGGCACGAGGCTTTGCCGAAGGCAATCACGGCGAGCCCGGCCAGTTCGTGGTCGAGAAGGCCTTTTCCGAGCGATAGGATCTCGCTTACCTCGCCCCGCTTTCGGGGAGAGGTCGGCGTACTATATCTTGTGCCGGGACGGGTGCCGCCGGTCTAGCCATTCTGTGCATGGGGTTGATTTCGCGTTTTTTTTGCGGAGGCCCTCAACCCGTCCGTTTCTCCGACAGCTTGTAGATCTCCAGCGCATCGGCATTCGCGCCGCGCGCGGCCTTCGCCATCCTGAACAATTGTGCGGCCAGTGCGGTCATCGGCACCGGCGTCGAGGTGTCGTGCGCCACCTCGACCACGGTATCGAGGTCCTTCAGGATGCTCGCGATATGGCCGAGCGGCGGCGAGTGAATGCCGTGCGCCATCCGCGGTACGAACAGTTGCAGCGGTATGGAATCGGCAAAGCCGCCGGCCAGCGCTTCCGGCAACCGCGCCGCGTCGATGCCGGCATTGCTGGCAAGCCGGGTCGCCTCCGCCAGCACCGCCATGCTGCAGCCGGAGATGATCTGGTTGCACAGTTTTGTCGTTTGGCCCGCGCCGGTCGGGCCCATGTGCGTCAGCCGGCGCGCCATCGCCAGCACATAGGGCCGCACCCGCTCAATATCGGCGGCGTCGCCGCCGGCCATCACCGCCAGCGTGCCTTCCTCGGCGCCCTTGGTGCCGCCGGAGACCGGCGCGTCGATCCAGCCCATGCCGTTCGCCGCCTTCAGCCGTGATGCGATCGATCGCGCCGCGTCGGGGTGGATCGAGGAGAAGTCGACGACGAGTTTTGTCGCGCCGTCGGCGGATGCAATTCCGCCGGGGCCGAACACGACTTGCTCCACCGCGGCGGCATCGGTGAGACACATGAAGACAATGCCGGCTTTCGCTGCGACATCGCGCGGCGCGGCGGCAGGCTTTGCACCGGCCGCGACTAGTGCGGCGGCCTTGCCCGCAGATCGGTTCCAGACCGTGACGTCGTGGCCTGCGTTCAGCAGGCGCTGCGTCATCGGCATTCCCATCAGGCCGAGCCCGAGATAACCGAGTTTTTCCCGTCCGTCCGTTCCGACCGTGCTGGCCATGGCGTTTCTCCTGCTTCGCCGCGCAAGAAGCCTTGCCCGGCTCGCCGCTCTACCATGGATCGCCGCCTTGCAGGCAAGCGCAGCACTTGCCGGGTCCGGTGGCTTGCCTGATCATTTGAACCATGAAAGGCTTGGCGCGGTCAGTGGCTGGCGGCATCGGGAAACATGGAGCGGGCAGGATGCGGGTATCTTCCAAATGGATCGTGGCAGCCGGCGCGGTGGCTGCCGTCTTGGCCGGCGTCAGCCCATCGCAGGCGCAGCAGACCATCCGCGTCGGCTGGACCATCCCGGCCGAGGAAGCGAAATACTGGATGATGCGCCGGCCGGCCGAATTCCCCAATCTCGGCAAGGGCTACAATATCGAATGGACACAATTCCAGGGCACCGCGCCGATGACGCAGGCGCTGGCCGCCGGCGCGCTCGACTGCGCCACCCAGGCGCCGCTGTCGCTGTCGAACGGCGTGGTCGGTGGCGGGCTGAAAGCCTACATCGTGGCCCAGCACGTGCACGAAAAACCCGGCGGCTTCTCGGTCTATTGGGCGGTGAAGGACGATTCCCCGATCAAGACCATCGCCGATCTCAAGGGCAAGACCATCGGCATCTCCGTGATCGGCGGCGGCACCCAGGGGCCGTTCAACATGCTGCTGAAGCAGAACGGGGTCGACCCGGCCAAGGACATCAAGCTGGTCGAAGTCGGCTTCGCGGTGTCGGAGGACGCGCTGCGCCAGGGCCGCGTCGATGCCGTCAACATGAACCAGCCTTTCGCGGCGCGGGCCGAGGCCAAGGGAGGAACCCGAAAACTGTTTTCGCTGTCCGAGGCGATGCCGAACATCGTTCACATCATGGAAGCCTGCCGCGCCGACTTCGTCGACAAGAACCCGGAAGCGGTCAAAGCCTATGTCCGCGACATCACCGCCGGCATCAAGAAGGCGCTGGAAAATCGCGAGGAAACCCTGAAGGTCGTCTCCGAACAATTGAAGGCGCCGATCCCGGTGCTGGAAACCTATCTGCTCAAGGACAACGACTTCGGCCGCCCCGCCGACGCCGCGCCGAATTTCCCGGCGATCCAGAAGATGCTCGACATCTATGCCGAGACCGGAATGCTGCCCAAGCTCGACGTCGCGCAGTTCAAGCACCCGACCATCGTCGCGCCGCTGCAGTAGGGTTTAGGCCTTCTGGCGAACGCCGGAACTTCCTTTCCCTCTCCCACAAGGGGAGAAGGAAGAGGCTGGCGTTCGCAGGGACGACGGTAGAGAGAGCTGCAATCGATGAAAAAACCGCGATCGCGCGTGACGACCGATGGGCTTGATCGTGCCCCGCACCGCGCCTTCATGCGGGCGATGGGGCTCGACGACGCGGCGATCGCAAGGCCGATGGTCGGCGTGGTCAGCATGAAGGGCGAGCAGACGCCCTGCAACATGACCCACGATTTCCAGGTCGACGCCGCCAAGGCCGGGATCGCGGAGGCCGGCGGCACGCCGCGCGAGTTCGCCACCATTTCGGTTTCCGACGGCATCAGCATGAATCATGAGGGCATGAAGTTCTCGCTGGTCTCGCGCGAGCTGATCGCCGATTCGATCGAGGCGGTGGTGCATGGCCTCGCCTACGACGCGCTGATCGGTTTTGGCGGCTGCGACAAGACGCTGCCCGGCGTGATGATGGGCATGATCCGCTGCAACGTGCCGTCGATCTTCATCTACGGCGGCAGCGCGCTGCCCGGGCGGTTTGCCGGCAAAACCCTCACGGTGCTGGATTCCTACGAGGCGGTCGGCGGCTTCATGACCGGCGAGATCGATGCGGCGACGCTGGAAGGCATCGAGCGGGCGTGCCTGCCGACCATCGGCGCCTGCGCCGGCCAGTTCACCGCCAACACCATGGCGATGGTGTCGGAGGCGATGGGGCTGACCATGGCCAACGTCTCGATGGTGCCGGGCGTCTATGCCGAGCGCGCGCAGATCGCGCGCCAGGCCGGGCGGCTGGTGATGCAGATGCTGGAGCGCGGTGGACCGCTGCCGCGCGAGATCGTGACGCGAAAGGCGCTGGAGAATGGTGCCGCCATCGTCGCCGCCACCGGCGGCTCGACCAACGCCGCGCTGCATCTGCCGGCGCTCGCCAACGAGGCCGGCATCGCTTTTACGCTGGACGATGTCGGCGAGGTATTCGCCCGCACGCCGCTGATCGGCAATCTGCGCCCGGGCGGCAAATATACCGCCAAGGATGTCCACGACATCGGCGGCACCGCCGTGGTGATCCGCGCGCTGGTCGAAAGCGGCCATATCGATGGCGGCTGTCTCACCATCACAGGCAAGACGATTGCGGAAGAGTATGGCGGCGCGAATGCGCCCGATGGCGAGGTCATTTTCGGCACAGCCAGGCCGATCATGCCCGATGGCGGCGTCGCGGTGCTCAAGGGCAACCTCTGCCCCGACGGCGCGGTCATCAAGGTGGCCGGACTGAAAAGCCTGGTGTTCGAGGGAACGGCGCGGGTGTTCGAGGACGAGGAAGGCTGCGTCGACGCCGTCCGCAACCGAAAATACGCCGCTGGCGACGTCCTCGTCATCCGCAACGAAGGCCCGGTCGGCGGCCCCGGCATGCGCGAGATGCTCGGCGTCACCGCGCTGATCTATGGGCAGGGCATGGGCGAGAACGTCGCCCTCATCACCGACGGCCGGTTCTCCGGCGCGACGCGGGGCATGTGCATCGGCTATGTCTCGCCGGAAGCCTTCATCGGCGGCCCGCTGGCGCTGGTGTGCGAAGGCGACCGCATCCGCATCGACGCCGCCGCGCGCCGCATGGATCTCCTGATCGACGACGGCGAATTCGGGAGGCGGCGGCAGGCCTGGAAGCCGCGAGCCCCGCGGCACCGCGCCGGCACGCTGGCCAAATATGCGCGCTTGGTCGGCCAGGCGCCCGGCGGCGCAGTCACCCATGACGGCGCGGCCGAGTGGCCGTGGTTCGACTAGGCCAGACTGTTGGCAACGGGCATGGCGATGCTCTATACGATCGGCAGGGGAACTTGGTTCATGATGCTGTTCGCAAAGATATTCACGACGAGAACGCTACTGCAGATCGTCTTCGTGCTGGCAGCGACCCTCACGATGAAGGCGCTGAGCTCGCACTACGATTTCAGCTGGGTCAAAGCACTCGCGCAGGGATGAACCTGCTCGCCGCTGTGCAGGCGGCCCACGAATTTCACCAAAATGTCATGCGTCCGACAATGGACGGCGACAACCTGGGGTGCAACATTGGTCGGTCATTCTCGACCGCTGGATGATGTCGCCTGCGTGCGAACGGGCCTCAAACGAGAAACTGACTCCTCGCATTGCGCCGGCACTGTTTGAGCGGACTCCCGTGGACTTGAATTGCGAGGAGAGAGCCGTGAAACGAACCCCATTCAAATTGACGATGATCGGTGCGGCGTCGCTCGCTGTGGTGGGCGGAATAGCCCTTGCGGCGCAGGACAAATATACCCTGCAAGTGCCGGGCGGGCTCGCGTTTTCCGAATTCAGGGGATACGAAGGCTGGGAGGTTGTTGCCACCAGTAACAGCGACCAATTGAAGCTGGTCGCTGTGATTCTTGCCAACCCCGTGATGATCGACGCCTACAAGGCTGGCGTTCCCGGCAACGGCAAACCTTTCCCCGACGGCTCCAAGATGGCGAAGATCCATTGGATGCCGAAGCAGAACCAGCACTTCCCGGGCACGACGATACCGGGCGGCTTGCATGACGTGGACTTGATGATCAAGGACAGCACGAGATTCGCCGACAGCGGCGGATGGGGATGGGCCGTGTTCAAGTATGACGCCGCGTCCGACGCGTTCAGGCCCGGCACCACGGCGGACAAGCCGCCACAGGCGAACGATGCCAAGTGCGGGTTCACGTGCCACACGGTTGTGAAAGCAAACGATTACGTCTTCACGGAGTACGGGAAGCGGTGAGCGGTTTGGCCGCTCCGTCCGCCTTCCGGGTCAATGGCGACATTGCTGCAGTTTTCATCAATGCCGGGTCTGCGGTGCTTCCGGTGCCGTCGCTTGCTTCCTGACGTCCGGCTTTTCATCGAGGGCCTGACGAAGCATTCGTGCCAGCGTCGACAGCCGGTATGGCTTTTCGAGCAGCACGATGCCCTTGGTTGCTCCGATCCGCTCCGAGCTGAGGTCGGAGTAACCTGTCGTATACATCACCTTGATGTCCGGCCGGATCTGCCTGATCAGTTCGGCCAGCTTCCAGCCATCCGTCGTTCCGGGCATGATGATGTCCGTGAACAGCAAGTCGATAGGAACTCCGCTGCGGACCCTGGTCAGTGCATCGGTGGCGTTACTGACGACGATGGCCTTGTAGCCCAATGCCCGTAATTGTTGCGTCACGAACTCACGAACGATGGCGTCGTCCTCGACACAAAGGATCGTCTCGTGGCCGCCGGGAAGCCGCCTCGGCGAACGTTCGGCGGACAGCGCAAGAGGACGCTGTTCGGAGGCCGGGAGGTAGAGCCTGAAGGTCGTCCCGCGGTCCTTCGCGGTTTCGAACTCGATGTGGCCGCCGGACTGCTTGACGAACCCGTAGACCATGCTGAGGCCGAGCCCGCTGCCCTTGCCGACGCCCTTGGTGCTGAAGAAAGGCTCGTAAATCTTGTCCTGAATGGCCTGGTCGATCCCGGTGCCGGTGTCGGTGATGCTCATGCTGACATAACGGCCGGCGGCAATGTCCCGGACACGAGCCTCGTCCTGATCGATGGCAACCGTATCGGCATCGATCGTCAACCGGCCTCCATTCGGCATGGCGTCGCGGGCGTTGATTCCCAGGTTGACCAGCGCCGACGTCAGCTGGTCCGGATCGATCAGCGCCGTCCCGACGTAGCCGCGCTTGATGCAATTGAGCTCGATCTGCCGGCCAAGCACCGATACCAGCAGGTCGGCCGTCGTCGCAATCAGCCCCTCGATATCCGTGCTCCGGGGCCGCAGTGGCTGCCTTCTCGCGAACGCCAGCAGATTGGCCGTCAGCTTTGCGCCGCGGTCGGCGGCCGATCCGATCATCTTGACGATTGCCGCCAGCTGCGGGCGGTCCGCAACGCCTTCCGCGAGCGTGTCGATCGTTCCGGTAATGACGGTCAACAGGTTGTTGAAGTCGTGAGCCACCCCGCCTGTGAGTTGGCCGATCGACTGAATTTTCTGCGCATGCGCCAGTCTGGCCTGCGCGGCTTCCCTGGCTGCGACTTCCTGCTCGACACGCTGTTCAAGCGTGCGGGTCAATTCGCGCAGATCATCTTCAAGGAGCCTGCGCTCGGTGATGTCCATGTTGATGCCGATCAGGCGCGTCGGCTTGCCCTGTCCCCGGGCGATTTGCGCGCGACTATACATCCAGCGCACGCCGTTCGGGCCGCAGATGCGATGCTCGATCTCCCCGGAGCCTCCCGTTCTGATGATTTCAGTGATGGCTTGCTCGACCCGCGACAGATCGTCGGGATGCACGATACTCCGCCACACCTCGACCGGTACGGATTGTCCGCCGGTGGGCTCGATGCCATACAGGCGGCACTGCTCGTCGGACCACAGGTTCGCGCCGCCCCCGACGTCCCAGTCATAGCTTCCGATATGGCCGGCTTCCTGACTGAGACGCAGCAGTGACTCGCTGGCTTCGAGTTTGTCCTCGGCCTGTTTGCGGGCCTGCACGATTTCCAGGGTGAGCAGCGCGCCGCCAATGCTTCGGTCGGGCAGTCGCCAGGGCTGCATTTGCCAGCGCATCCATACGGCGCTGCCATCGGGGCGCCGAAAGCTGAAATCCTCCTTGATCAGTGTCTCGCCGGAAAGCACGCGGCGATTGACTTCTCGAGCGCCGTCGGTGGCCTTGCGAAACTCGAAAACCGAGCGGCCGACGATCGACTGCTGGGTTTCTCCGGTGATCTCGTTATCGACAAGGAATTGCCTGCTGACGGCCAGGTAGCACATATCGGTATCGAACATCGCCATGGAGGACGGCGTCGTTTCGATGAATTCCTTGAGGGGCCATGCAGCCAGGTCTGAAATTGTTTCATCCCTCGGAATAGGTGGCGGGGTCGCCGACCCGCCGGCCAACATTGGCATATTGTCCGGATCGGGAATAGCGGCAAAAACCGGGAAGATTCGCGGCAGGTGAACAGCAAGACAACGGCTGCGATTTGGCCGTTTGTGTTTCCGCGCCAACGATCCCCAAAACAGCATCGCCAAGTCCCGCCCGTATCCGCTATGGTCGGGAGGTCACCATGATCGGGAAGAGCCGTCGGTGCCTGACGGAGCCATGCCGGGAAGAGCAGCGGGAATGAAGGTTTTGCCATCACGGCCGGAGCTTCGGAGCGAGTTTGCGCCTGCGTCCGTCATGATCGAGGTTGATCATGTCTCGCAGACCTTTCGCACTTCCGGCCGTCAGGACCATCTGGCGTTGTCGGATATCTCACTGACAATCGAGGATGGCGCTTTCGTCTCGATTCTCGGCCCGTCCGGCTGCGGCAAATCGACATTGCTCTACATCGTCGGCGGTTTTGTTACTCCGACCGAGGGCGAAGCGAGGGTGAAGGGTCGGGCGATCACCGGTCCCGGCCCCGATCGCGGCCCGGTGTTCCAGGAGTTCGCGCTGTTTCCCTGGAAGACCGTGCTCGGCAACGTGATGTACGGCCCGCGCCAGCAGGGCGTGAAATCGGCGGAAGCCGAGGCGCAGAGCCGCCGGCTGATCGAGATGGTCGGCCTCAAGGGTTTTGAAAACTTCTATCCCAAGGAGCTGTCGGGCGGCATGAAGCAGCGGGTCGCGCTGGCGCGCACGCTGGCCTATCACCCGGCGGTGCTCCTGATGGACGAACCGTTCGGCGCGTTGGATGCGCATACCCGCACCCGGCTGCAGAACGACTTGCTCAACATCTGGGAACGCGACCGCAAGACGGTGCTGTTCGTCACCCATTCGGTCGACGAGGCGGTGTTCCTGTCCGACAAGGTCGTGGTGATGACGCGGGCGCCCGGCCGCATCAAGCAGATCGTGGACATCGAGCTGCCGCGGCCGCGCCGCCGCGCCGAACTGCTGCTCGATCCGCGCTATCAGAAATACGTGGTCGAGATCGAGCGCCTGATCGACGACACCAGCGACGACGGGGTGCGGCCATGATGGCGCGCGCGCTGGTCTCGCGTCTGGCGCCGCTGTTGGCCTGTCTCGGCTTGCTCGCGGTCTGGCAGGCCGCGTCGCTGATGCTGGGCACCGACAGCTTTCCCACCGCGATCGAAGCCATCCGCGCCGTGCCTTCGATCCTCGGCGACAAGGAATCGCTGATCAATATCCTGGCATCGCTGCGCCGCATGGCGATCGCCTTCAGCGCGGCGCTGCTGTTCGCCATTCCGCTGGGGTTGATGATGGGCCGTTCGCGGCTGGTGGCGTCGTTCTTCAATCCGCTGCTGATGATCACCTACCCG